>Ga0179593_1433676_pt1 | contig 20899 bp, 21 predicted proteins | sample CZODoug2_1_08_16_FD_185931 | JGI IMG/M metagenome (GOLD analysis project Ga0179593, IMG submission 185931) | Vadose zone soil fungal communities from Angelo Coast Range Reserve, California, USA - CZODoug2_1_08_16fungal (PacBio error correction) | ecosystem: Environmental > Terrestrial > Soil >... | reverse complement strand
GCTTTACCAGCAATCCCCCCGCCTTGCGTACTCTTTACGAGCTAGGAGTTTGAATTCTCCTTTCCCCTTCTTTCCCGGGGGGGGGCCTGGTCTCTTCTCCTTTTTTGACTCTTTCGGAGGTCCTCTAAACTGTCACGTGTCATGCTTCACAGGCCTTCTGAACACTCCTGTCCCTTTCCCCTCTCTGGTTCAGTTTTTCCTTTTTTCCCCCCCAAACCACGTCTATCCCCTAGCTAATTTTATGAGCCGCCGACCATTTTTCCCTTTTCTCCGGAGTAGTGATTGTATCATCCCCAGTCATCTTCTAGCCACGTCCTGATCCAGTGCCTGTTCTTTTGTTTTTTTGTCTTGTGGGTGGTTTTTCTACTCACAAGATTATCCTCGATTTCCTTTCTAGATAAGTTTCTTTTCCCCACTTCCCCCTCGGGACATAGAAATTCATGAATAAACATATTTTTCAACCCCTCCTAAAGCTCACCACTTCTCCCCAGGTCTAACTCCCCCCTCAGAACGGACCTTTTTTTGCTTCGTCTATCCCTCCTCATAGAGCAACCCTTTTTGTAAGAAGTGGGGTTTTGTTGGGTTTGCTGTTTTAGTGTTTCCCAACGGTGGCAGAGAGGCAAACTCGAGAGCAAGCCCCAGGCTCTCCCCTTTTTTTCTCTCTCCTTTGTCTTCCCAACTGTTTCTCCCAGCTCGCTCTTTTGGATCCCCCTTGCTAACTCTTCTCACGTACCTTCCCTTCCTTTCTCCCTCTTGAAATGGATGGGTACATCAGTTTTGTCTCCAGACTTTTTCCTCAGCAAGGGTCCATTTTTTGGACTACCCCTACTGTTCCCTTCATCACCTAGGGGTAGTCCATTGTTCCGAGCCCTTTTTCCCTACCGTGACTCCCCATTCTTTTTCCTGAGCACCACCCCATTACCCAAATAGGGCGACACCTATACTTTCTCCCATGTCACAATGCTTTCTTCGCACACTCCCCTTCCCCCAACCTTGTTTTTTCTTACCCCTCGAAACCCCACCCCCTCCTCCCCTTGACAAGCTCAAAGTACATGCCCTCTCAACGGAGTGATTGATTAAAAACTACGAGCGGCAGTCCCCGTTTTCTAATTTAACAGATTCTCCCCCCTTTTTCCCTCGTCACTCCAGCCTCTCTTTTTCCTGAATTTGTCTCTTCCTTCGGTTTTCTCGAGAACCATGTCGTCTCTTCTTCTTTCCGTGAGTCTCGACAAACTTTTTGTGTTTTTTTTTTCTGGCCGAGAATAAGCCCCCTCTGAAATGTTTAACTCACGAATTAATATTTTTCCCACAGTGTCTCGCTTTTTTTTGTTTGACACGATAATTTCCCCCCTCACTCTCCCTTGATTAGTGCTCACTGATCATTCGTTTCAAAGGAGCATATTTTAAACGACGGCTTTTGCCCCCTGGACCCCCTGCAAAAGTTCTGCATTTTCTTGATCCCATGCCGTCCCTTTTCAATCGTCTGCATTCATTTATAGAATTCCCTTCCTCCTCTTTTCATGAGTTTTTATTTTCCTGGAAAAAAGGAAAACACAACACCGCATCGTATACCTCGGACCTGACTCTCCTACCCTTGTTATCTCGAATGTTTCACCCCCCTTAAAAAAATTTTCACACTCCTCTTCTTCCCCTCATCGGGACGGATTTCATGTCTCCTTTCAACGTGTACTTCCATTGTCCTTGGACCCTGGCATTGAAATGAAACTTTTCCTTTAGTCTTGGAGTAACCTCCCTTTTCTTCTGAATGCCACCCTCCCTCCCCTCGGGTCACTCCCACTCACTCTTTCTCCAGGAGCGATCCCTTGTCCGTACAAAAACGAGAGCCCGCTTTTACCTCATAAACCTTTTTCGTTTTCATTTTTATTTTGTACGGTACAGCATCTCCCCCCTTCCTTCTTTGATCGGGCGGGTCACCCGCTTTGGAGCCGTAGTTTGTCCTTCGCGACTTTTCCGCCCAGCCTCCCTTTCTCCTTTCCCTTAAGCATCAGATGCTCAGGCCCTGGTTTTTCAGGAGGGACCACTTATCTGCTCGCCTTTTTCCACGACCCCCCCGACTGCCGTGTTTTTCCCGATGCCCCCCATCTTCCCGTCCTTCCACGCGTTGGCCTTCTGTCTTTGTGGAGGACCACATCTGGCGATATACGAGTCTCTTCATTTATACAGTTCTTAGCTTGTATTCAACCCCGGATTTGGCACCTCCTTCTTCAAGAGTCCCCATCTCTCTCTTTTTCCACCCTCCTTCCCTTTTTGAGACTTCCGATTTCTCTGACCTCCTTTATACCCCAGCACGCGTTTCTAGGGAATACAAAGCCAAGACAATGCCAGTGCTTCCTTAGCAGCGCCTATCTAATCTACCTTTTTCCCCCCCCCCATGAGACATAACCCCCTCCCCCTCCCCAGTTCCCTTTTCGTGTCATGGAATAGCAGCCAATGGAAGGTGTGTTATATTGTTCCCCTCCTTATCTGTGTCTTCTCTTTGCATCCAAAATTGGCAATTTTGTGATCATTTCTTCATGCCAGGCCTGAGAGACTTTCTGTGCTGACGGTCTTCCTCTTAGACCATTTTCCGCCCCCCCTCTCCCCCCCTGGAGATCAGTTACTACGGTTGCTTGCTCCCTTTAAAGGTAGAAACCATAAAATGATTTGTTTTCCCACGAAAATGGTGGAATCTTCCCCTTCTCATGGTTTTTGTTCCTTAAGGACTCGTGAATCGTCCCCCCCTTTTCTCGAAAATAAAGGATCTTTTATTTTATGAACTGCAGAGTTTCAGGCGGGTATCGGTGTTTCTAAGCAGAAACCCTTTCTGTACTCCCAGTCCTCCTCCCCTTACCCTTTCACTCATTGGCAGTTCTCCCTTTCTCTCCTTTTCAGAACGGTAAGTAGCTCGGAAAATACGATATTGAATTTTTTTTTTTCCCAAAAGCCTCTCAATTTTTGACTACCCCCTTTTGTTTTTACCTGTTGTGCTTGGCCCTTCTGATCAGGAAGACTTCATTCTCGTCCATTACTTGTCATCACTTAGTTTATGAAGATTAGCACCTCTAGTCGTGGTGTGGGATGGTGTTTTTCCCTGGCCTGAACCTCCAATCCGGCACTGCTAGCTTCCTTCATTAGATTCCCCCTTCTGCCCTCACATTTCCGTTTTAGCCCCCCTTTCCTTTTTTTCTCGCTCCCCTTTTTTTGGAAAGGCGAACATTTCCTCTCACGCGGGTGGCGCTTTCCGAAGTGAGATCCCTACTGGCGTTTGTTTGGAATTCTTTTTGATAATCTCCCCCCTCTCTCTCACCCCCTGGTTCACATAGGCCTTCTTCCATCCGACTGGCCTTTCTTTTCTTTTTTTAGGCCAGTCCCTATTCAAACCCAGGTTGAGATTTCATGTCACGAATTCCCTTCTTCCCCCCCCCCTTTCTATCTACCTCCCTCTCCTTAGAAGCCTAGTTCCTCTTCTTTCTTTCTTGGTAGGATCCTCTGATGCCCGTAGGGTCAGGACTTCAGACTATCGGGTTATCGTTTTTGGGGAGTATGTTTTTTCTGTCCACTTTTTCGTTTCTTAGTTGTTGTTTGGTTGGTCGCGAGTCGTTTTTGGGGGTGTCCTTTCTTGTTTCTGGAGTACCCCTTAACGTGCTTTTTTCTACTTTTTTTTTTCTCTTTGACTTGCCCTCTTCACGTTTTTATTGTTGGTGTTGATATTTCCCCATATGGGCGACCACTTTCCTGGATAACACCGTTCTTCGATTCTTAAGACTTTCCTGAATTCTGCCGTTCTTTCTTGACCGCTTTCTGCACCTTTCTTTGCGGAGGGCCCCCCCCCCCCCTCCCCCCTTTTAGGGCCTGACTCCGGAAAGGGAGATTTATTACTTTCCTTTTTCTTTGCCGATCCCCTCATGAGGACCCAAAGCTTCAGCCCATTTCTCGATCCTTCCGAGAGTTTTTCTCTCCGTGAGATGCCTTCATTCGGCCCCCTTTTGGGGAACCATTTTTTTTACCCTCCTTTTTTTGTTCTCGATATCGTCGATCTTTTACTGAAGAGAATTGCCCCTGTCTTTTTGGTTTCTTTGAAGCGTCCTTGCTTTCTCACTTTTTTGGGTCTTTTTGTTCACTTCTCTGCGAATTCCTCTTCCCTCTGGGCCGTGGGAAGTATATGTTGTTATCTATCGAACAAGACCGTTCGCTGATCGTTTTTTCGATCTCACCCCCCCCCTGGACTTTGTCCTTTGGCTCTCTTCTTTTGTCTCCCCGTAAATACTCCCCGAACCACTTCCCCCTTTCAGCGGCGGCTGATGCCTCTTTCGGGTGATCGGAGTTTGTCGTCAACGGGCCTCCCACACGTGGCCATTTATGGTGGAATGCTTTTTTTCTTTTTCGTGCCTGTGTCTAAGGACAACCCTTTTTTTTTCCTCTCTTTTTTTTTGCCGCCACACCCTTTTTCCCCCTTTCCACCACTTTTACTCCGATGGACCTTTTGCCTGACGTCTATTCTTTGCCAAATGGACTTTGCGGTCGCTTTTTGGGGTATTGGTTTGGGTCAATTCTTTCTATCCCTTGTGTCTCTCTGATTCCCGCTACCCTCCCCCCCCTCTCACGTTCGTCCCCTTTTTCCCTCTCCCTTCCGTCGGAGAAGGTCCCATTTGTTTTACCCTGTGGGGCACTGGGAGCCCCCTTTGAACTTTGTGTCTCTGTTCGGCATCTAAACCTTGCCCCCTTTTTTCATGCCTCCTCCTGATCGAATGCCACCGCATTACCTCCTGGCCTTTTTTTTTGCAGTATTCAAACCTCCCTCTCCCCCCAACGAGCATCATGCTGTTACGGGGGGGAAAGTTTAGGAGGAGTGCTTTTTTCAGCTCTGCCTCGAACTCTCTTTAACCTTTCCTTCTTTGTATCTCTCAACCAGCGGATTTCCCCCCTCTCGCCTGCTGTCTCTATAAGAAGATTCCTTACAACGGCCCAGCGGGACATCGTCATTTGAAGAAATATTTCTTTAAAAGACGCCGCGCCACGTTACTCGTCCCGGACGCCCCTTTACTCCTCATGAATTCTTCTGCGCCCCCCGATCTTTTTCTAGAGCCAATTTTTTTTTTTATACGCTGGTAACAACCGGCATTAGTTTTCAATGACGCGTCCAATCATCAGCGCGACCCTTTCTCTCAGGTTTCTTGCCCCCTTTCCGTAAATTGTTTCGCAGCCCAGCTGATATCTAACCTTCTGGGCCCACACCTTCTTCTTCCCGACTGAAGATACGGCACGCAATTGTCTGGGAAATAAGATGTCCTCCTGAAGTTCCGCACTTTTCTGCGCTGGATCCGTTCCAGGCTCATTCTCCCGTTTTTCGTCTCAGCTTTCCGCTCCCTTAACCCCTTATTCGCCCCCCCTTTTTTTCAACTGAGCACCACCAACACTTCCACCGAAATCTGGCTGAACCGATCCCTTCTTTCTCATTTTAGACCAACACCTCCCCTTTCATTATCTTTCTCCCCTCCCTCCTCCACCCCCTTTTCCCCTACTCCGCTCCCTTCACTCAGCCCTTTCTTTCCACAGCCAGACGACGGCCCCGGGTTCTAGGAACAATGCCTATCAGTTCCCGTCTTGTCCGAGGCGCTAATCGTGACAAGCCAAGAAAAGTGCCGTCGCGTCCCTCCCTCCCCTCCCCACCTACTTACTCTCCCCCCCACAACTCTCTCCTCCCCATACACCCCCCTCCACTACTCTCCACTCTCCCCACCATCCCCCACCCTCCCCCCGCCCTTCTCTAACCTCCTTCCTCCTCTCCCATCCTTCTTATGCACGCTTTGTAGAGGAGAGGCTCTCCAACTTTTCGCTCTTTTTCTATTTATATAGCTAAGTGTTGCTCTTTTGATGGAAGGCAATGAGATTCTCCCGCTGGCCAGGCGTATCACTCCGGACATTATTTCCATCGTTTCGAGACTGTGATCGTTGAGAAATATTCCTTCCAACCCTCTCCATCTGAGCGATTCCAAATGCTCTTTTCCTGAAGTTCCTCCCCCCGATGAAGTGTCCTCTGTTTTTTTTTTTTTTACCTCACTTGATCGAAGAGGCTCCCAGCCTTGAGTGCCCCTTGATCCCTCTCTTCCTTTCTGCCACTAAGGCTGCGGCTTTCCTTCTTTTACTTTTGTCCCCAGCACACCCCCCCTGCCTCCTTCTCATCGGCCTGCTGTCCGCTTGTTTTCAGGACGGATAGAGCCTTATTGAAAAACCCCTCGTTTTTTGTTCCCCCTCTATTATTTTTTTTCCAATTTCTTTGACGTCTTTTTTCATCATTCGTTCCCCTTAGCCCTGAATGACACGGATGGTTCCCTTAATTTCTCTGGGAGTACCGACCCTGATTGTTGAAGCAAACTATACACTCTGACTTTGCGCGGCACTGAAACAATCCCTTATTTCCTTCTCCAGGCTCCCTCTTCCGCCTCAGTCCCCTCACCCCCTAGCCTCTGAGCTTTTTACATCAGTTTCTTTTCCCCCCTGCATGTAATTGGCTTAACAGGTCGTTTTTTTTATTTATGTTTTTTTTTCAAACAGTAGTAAATTCTCGGTAACTTTGATCTTCTTTAAGCAGGCGTTGTCCCTCCTCCTCCTGCCGTTCCCGTCCATCTCGTCTCCTTCTTAAGCATCCAGTCTTTAAAAGTTTACAGGATTTGTCAACAAAATATTCTAGCCCTTTCCTTGCCCGCCACTGCTTAATGTGCTTTGCTTCCCTTCTGACGCCCCCTTCTTTCCTTGGGTAGCGCGTCTTTGGCCCCTAGTTGTGAGAGCGCCCGGGCTGGTCCTTTCGCCAGTGCGTGGCTCCCAAACCATGACGGGGCAGTCACTGTCAGTCTCCCACCACCACCCTCCCCACCCCCCTTGTACAACCCCCCTACACCCCCCCCCCCACCACCAACAAACCCCCCCACCCTACCACCCATAACCACCCCCCCCACCCCCCCAACCTCCCCCCCCCCCCCCCCCCCGCACCCCCCCACTACACCCCAACCCCACCCCACACACCCCCCCCCCCACCCCCCCCCCCCCCCAACACCACCCCCCCCCCCCCCCCCCACACCACCACCCACCCCCACCATCGCCCCCTCAAAAACCCCCCCCTCCCCCCTCCCCCCCACACCACCCCACCCCCAAATCCCCCCCCCCAACACCCCCCCCCCCCCCCCCCACCCCCCCCCCCCCCCCCAACCCCCCCCCCCCTCCACCCCCCCCCCCCCCCCCCCTCCCCCTTTTCCCCCCAACACCCCCCCCCCCCCCCCCCACCCCCCCCCCCCCCCCCCCCCCACCCACCCCCCCCCCCCCCCCCCCCCCTCCCCCCCCCCACACCCCCCCCCCCCCCCCCCCCCCTTGGTCCCCACCCAAACCCCCAACCCCCCCACCCCCCCCCCCCCCCCCCCCCCCCCCCCCCCCCCCCCCCCCCCCCCCCCCCCACCCCCCCCCCCCCCCCCCCCCCCCCCACCCCCCCCCCCCCCCCCCCACCCCCCCCAACACCCCCCCCCCTACCCCCCCCCCCCCCCCCCCCCCCCCCCCCCCCCCCCCCCCCCCCCCCCCCCCCACCAACACCACCCCCCCCCCCCCCCCCCCCCCCCCCCCAGCTCCCCCCTTTTTTCTCCAGAAGCAGGTGGTTTGTGTGGAGGATGATTTATATGCCCCTTTTTACATAAAAAGCAGTTTTTTCTTTTACCCCAAGAATTGAAATGGAAGCCTCTCATCCATATCATCTTGACTTTTTTTTTTCTCCACCCTAGAGTCTTTAACATCCTGAAGTTTCGGTTTTTCCCATGTTTTCGATCGAAGTAAACTCCCTTGATTTGGTTTTTTCCAAGAATTACGAGTAGTTCTCCTTGATTCTCCAATTGTTGCTTTCCCCCCCTAGGATGCGTACGTCTCTAGAGATGTACTTGAGTACTGCTTCGATCGAAACCCCCCTTTAGCCCCCCCCAGACTCCCTTGCTTCCTTCGTGTTTCCTTCTCTTCCCTGTCAGAAAACAGCCCATTCCTCCCCATCCCCCGGCGTCTGACTAGCTTAGTTAATTTACAGGCAGAGGCTCTAGGTTTTTTCTTTTCTTTGGCCCCCGGCATAGAGACCCGGTTCCGCCTCCCCTAAGTTATTAGTTGCGTCCCTCTTCTTTTTTATCCCCTTTGCAGGCTCCAATAGTTGCTGTTACTCCCGCTTTTCCTGGAATCCCCCTTTCCACTTCCAGTTTCATCTTACGACTTTTGCTATTTCATGAGAGATCGGCCCCTCCTCCTCTTCGGGCAAACCGCATCGCCCTTTTTGCAACTGTTGGTTTCTTTCTGTTGTCCCCCATGATCAGATCCTTCCCTCCCTTCGTGCTCTTTCTCCCTCTCTGAAGTATTTTCTTTCTTGGTTCACTGGCCGTCACACCCTGTCCCTGCATCCAGATTGTATGCAGTCCCCCTTTGTCCAGCCCCTCCCTCCCCTCTCAAGGAACGTTTTATAGATCTGTGCCTTTTTCCAACTTTACTGTTTTTTTATCTCACGGCCGTCTTTCACAAGCTTCTCTTGAACGCCATCATAATTTCTCTATCTTTTTCTATCGTTGAAAGGGCTATTCTTCACGAGTAATCAAGACTTTGCTCTGACCCCTTGGCCCAATATTCTTCGTTCTTACGCTTTCATTTTTTCTCTTCCTACCGGCCAGGCCAATCCCTGCAAAACGTTGAGCGCTTCAATGTAAATTTTGCCTTCATCGACCCAAATTTTATCGCTTCTATTCTCCGGTACGTCCCATTGTCAGTGGCTGGTTTTTCTTTTCTCCCCTCGACTCTGTGCCTTTTAGCGGTAGGACGACTGACAGATCTTGGTTTCTCTAGCTTTATTTATGTAATGGACTTTGGTCTATTTCGGTTCTTGGTGGTTGTCTGCGGTAGTTTTTGTGCAATGGTTGCGCCCAAGCTAGTCTGGGTCCGTGCCTCTTTTCTAATTGTCTTTTTATTTGTCGCAGCTTCTTTTTCCTCGTTTTGGCTTTGAAGTGAAATGTGGTCCTCCAATGTAATTGCCTCCTTTCCTCCTCCCAACGCTCTGTCGAATTTTCTTTTGTTAATTGATAAAGAGTACTTGAAATCTTGTTCTTTTCACATTAGCGTGCTTGACCCCTCCCCCTTTGAAGTTCTCCCTAAGGCTCTTATACGGTGTAATTATTTCGTCCCTCTGCGGCGCAACCTCCTACCATTTGAGCGATACCGCGTTGTCGTTTTAGAGCCTGTTTATGATAGTTTTTTCCAAAATTTTACCGCTTGACCCATCCTGTGGGTCTTCATATACCTTTAGGTATATATTCAAGGCCGTTCAAAAAGGTAGTGAGGCCGTCTTTGTCTTTGAGAGAAAAGTTTAGATTTGGATTTACTCTTTTCATCCCTTGACGCCCTCTATTCCCTCTTGTGTTTTTCCGTTCTTTTTTTTTTTGTTATTTCTTTTCTCTCTCCCGCCCCGCTCAGCTTGATCCCTTGGTTCTCATTTATACAAAAGGCAATGTATTTTTGGGTTTGATCTCCCTCTGTTTTTTCGTGCTCCCCTTTTCCCTCGACGACCAGGTAACCCCCTTTCCTCCCCCCTTTTCCTTTCTTTGAGTGGGTTTGTTTTTTTTCAGTCCCTGCACTAAAACCAAGGATTGCAGTTTGTTCATTCAGGTTTACTTAGATTCGCTTTTTTACAAAACTTTTTGAGAGTTCTACGCCTACTGAGTCCCCCCTTTACGATTCAGGTAAATTTTAGCCATTTCCCGTTCTTCCCTCAGATATAGGGAACACGCTTCTTGGGCTTTTGATTGAGGGTCTGGTCGCTTTTTTTCCTTCTCTATTTTAATACCTACTAAGTTTTTTTTTTTTTTTTTTTCCCGTTGAACAGCCTCCCAACTAAGCCACTCCTCCCCTTCTTTTTCCCTCGATCAGGAGTTTTCAGGAGAAAGGTCATCTGTTCTTACCCGTGTGGGGCCTTTGATCGGTTTTTTTTTTTCCTTTCTTTCTCGACGAAAACCTGCCAAAGTCATGAAGAAACCGTCTATCCTCCGGTAACTCATGACCCAGAATGGACAGCCGATGTTTCACTTTCTCTTCTCCAAAATCCGACTCAAACAAAAGCCTGTTTTTCTTTTCCTTTAATCTTCCCCTGGTGAGGTTTTCTTTTTCTTAAGGGTCTCCAGCATCATCGTAGTTCAGCGCCGGGCTTCCCAATTAGTGTTTCCCTTTCCCATTTTATCAGCGCGTCCCCCTTTTCGAGCTCCTCCATCTTCCCCCTTTGCCCTTTTGACTCGAACCCCTCTCACTCTTTCTTTGACAAGATACGTTGTTCCCGCGCACCCCTTCAGTCCACAAGGCCGCCCCCCCTTTCACGAAAGTTGAAGCGCATTCGTCCGTTTAGTTTCCGAAGATACGTTGCGTTCGCGTTTCCCTCCCTCTTTACCATGTTTCGAGAGGCATTCTATCCCCTCCAAGAAAAGCGTCTCCCCGAGGCTTGGTAGAGCGAATGTGTATTACTTCTCCTTTAGATGAGAACTGGCGGCATACCTCTTCCCCGTAGTTCCTCAGAAGTCCCCTCCTCCTTTCTTTTGACCCTTATTTGAGCAATGACATTTTCCCCTCGTTTAAATTGCGGCGGCGTAGTAAGCTAATCGAAATGAGCTGGTTCCTCCTTCTGTCGAGCAATGAAACGACTTCGAACCCTGCTTTCCCCCTTTGCACCCCCACATCTCCCTTCCCCTTTCCTCCCTCTTCCCGGCAGCAACAATGATCCCCCGCGTTCATCTTCGCACGACTCTTTCCCCCCCCGTTTTGCATCCCAGTAACCCAGTCCCTCGCAAAGGACCCTTCCTCCTACTCATTTTTCCTTAGGCCCCCTTCCTTTTCTTGCCGTCTGGGCTCTCCGTTACCCTCTTCTCGCTCACACGAGTCGCCCCTCCATTGGCCTAGGGAGTAATTTCCTGGCGTTCTTGCGCGATTCGAAAATGTGTCCTCTTATTTTTCCCCTGATCTAGCACCCCCGTGTTGTGCTTATTATTTCCTTCTGTCCTAAGTACTCGGTTTGTACTCCTCAGACATAGTTGACACCTTTTTCCGCTCTCTTCTCGGTGAGAAATCTCCGTCGAATCATCGCCCTGAGATAGACTACCACAATTATTCTGCTGAAGCTCCTCCCCATTTCCCCTTGAAGGCAGTGAGCTTTCCTAAAGAAACGGTGCTTGCGAGCGGCCCCCTGCGCTTTAATTAGGCTTGCATCTTGTTGGTTTGGAATATGATTACGGTCCTTTCTTCCCGTTTTCATGGTTGACCATTCTTCACCCCCAGCAAACCCTTTCATCTTTAATAGGACTGCTTTTTTTTGCTTCTGTCTGATCTCGAATGATGCACACCAGGAAAACCCGGTGGTGTCCAATTTTTTTTTCCATTCCCTTTTGCCCTTCCTTTCGCTTCCTATCTTTTTAACGGTCGGCCCATTCTCTTGTCATTCCCACCCCTCCATTTCTTCCCTGGGGTGAATTATTTTTCTCCTCCCTATTTTTACGGCCGCCGATACCTCCCTTTACTCTCGGCATACCAGACCCCTCCTTCGGACGATTTTCCCCCCCAGATTCTCATCCCTCCATGACCCCCCCCCCTCCTCCCTCTGTCTTCTTTCCTTACATACAGTTCGTTTTTCCCCCCCAATGCATTTCTTTTCTTCTTACCGGTAAGAATGATCCCGCGTACCTGATTCTTGTGATTGCTTTTCCTGCTTCTTTTGTCTCCTTATTACTCCACCTCCCAATTTCGACGAGTACGCATTCCCGTCTTCTCAGCCAAGGGTTCTTGGGCAAATAGATCTCGCCTTGCACGCCCACGCCTGGTCAAGTTTTTCCCTCGATGCCAGCCGCCCGCAACTGGTTCTTTTGCAGAAGCGATTTGTTTGCTCAACCAAACTAGGCTACATCTCTCGCTTTTTGTGCAGTGCGGTTTTTTATTTCACCACCTTCCTTCTCTTTCCAATTGAGGCTTTTTGTCAATCTCTTTTTCCTTAATAAGGTGGTTTGTGTCGAAGCCGCTTCTCTGTCTTGACTCATCGTTACAGCCAAGGCCTTTTGGGGACTACCGTAACGCCCCCTTTTCCATTGACAAGCGAATCCTCTCCTGCCCCCCTTTGTTCAAACCGCGCGTCCCATGAACATTCAGTGGTGCGTCCCTTCGAAGTCACCACCCCGGCTTTCGTGTGTGCCCTCACGGCGAGCGGCTCTTTTCCCGCCGCAAACATTGGGCCTGCAATCTCTTCGTACTGCCTGCTCGAAGATTTTTGCGGTTCTGTCCCCTTATTTCCCCTCTTTCGACCCTCTGCGCCCAGGGTTTGTGTGTGGTTTTTTTGGTCAGGTCTATCCCCGGTCTCCAGGTGAATTTCGTTTTTTGCGCTTTCTAACTGGTGCACAAGTAAAGCCTTTCCCCACCGAACAATGGCGTATTTAACGCGCTTGCTGAATCTTTTTTTTCAATGATGGTTCGGTCCCTCTAGTACGGTCGCCGCCACAATTGGTTTTTTATGGAAGTAGCGGAGGAATTTTTCCCTTTCCGTGCGCCACATAGTGAGGTACAGCCCCTGACCTTCCCCTTTCTCAAGCCGTTTTCAGTCATATTTCCCCTTTCCCTGCCGGTTTTTTTTTTTTTCTGGGGTTGATGATAGCTCGGAAAACCCGTGAAATGGCTAAGCTTGCAACCCTTCTCAATGTTTCCCATTTTTTACTTGTTTGTGTTAATTCGCGGATTTAAGGCCTTCCTCGTTTTTAGAGGAAGAAGTTTGCTCTTCGGACCTTTTGCAGTGATGTGTTGGGTCTGTTTTTCCCCTTTCCCCCCTCCCCCCAAAATCATGAAATCATGGCCTCCCCCTTTTCCTCCTCTTCCCTTATGACAGCCGAACAATTTCTTCCGTGATGGGTCTAGCTCTTCTCTTTGATGGAGGAACATGTCACTTCCTCTGTACCAGATAGATGGAAGCACTCCTCGCCCTTCATTCTACTTGAGCTTCTGTTTCGTTTCCCCCAGATAAACTCGCTCTTTCCACATCCCCCCTTCCTTAGTCGTACGCCTTGCCCTGTGTGATTATAGTGCCAATGGCTCCCCAACCCCAAACTCAGAACCCAAGTTTGCATCTGTCTCTCCATTTTCCCTCGATCATCTCCTTTTTTCTCATATGCCGACGCATGCAGTGACTCGCCAGTGGCTTTGGCTTTCCTCTTGATTAGAGATCCTCTGTGCCGTAGCTGTGCGGACTGACGCTCTTCTTTGTTCTCAGCCCCCGCTTTTCTCTTCCCTTACTTGTATTCGGCGGAGGCGGTGGTTGACTAGACTTCTTCTCGTTTTAACTGTTTTTGCGTCTCGGTTTTGGAGACTAATACGGCGTTCTCTTTTGCGCCTTTATCTGTTCGAAAGATTCGTTCTTTTTGGGTTTTTTGTTTACCTTTCCCCCTGGTTTGCGCACCCTTCCCTCCCTTATATAGGACGCCGATATGTCGACTGTTTTCCCGCGCATGGACCTCTTTTTTGGAATAATGGATAATGGAGTGCCCCCCCCTTCGGGCCGGCTTATGACAAAGTTTGGTACCGATTCCTTGCTTTTTCTCTCATGTGGCTCTTTCTATCTCTTTTTTTTTCTCACCCATTGGTTAAGACATGCGCGTTCTACCGTCTCGCTGTGAGCGCCTGGCTTGCTGTCTCTCCCTTGATTCTAGGCAAAAGTGTTTTTCCTCTTCACAATTTGCCGGTGGTTTTTTTTATATGTAGTTTTCCTTTCGTTCTTGGTTACGCTCTAAGGAAACGGTTTTTTGCGGCCCCAGGTCTCGGGCTGATAACTTGTCGCGGGCTACGGAACAGCCTTTTCATTCTGTTCAGCTCGCATTTTCCTTTTTTTTCCTCTTTTGGATCTATTTTCAATTCCATCGCTCTGTATAGTTGTTTACGATCTTTTGACCTGATCCCTCGCTGAGCTCTTTCTTCCTCCCCCAGTAACTCCCTACTCTCCCCTTTCAAACCTTTAGATTCCAATTTCTTGTTAGATTTTTTTTTCTCAGCGTTTTTTTCGGCCGTCCCCGCGCGGCCATGGCTGGTGCTGCTTTTCGTTACGCTCGGCATTTTGGTCTTCCCCCTTGTGCCGCGTTCTATGCCGCGCCTCGTCCCCCCCTTTTACGATAAAAGTTCCCCCAACCTGGTAAGCAGAGTTTTGACCCGAAAGACGATATACTGGACCCTTTCTGGACGCGGCTTTTTTGCTTCTTTTTGGACTTGGTGGCTCGGCAATCTCTCTATTTCATAATCTTTTTTTTCGAGATTGCGCGTTCTCTAAAAACTCCTCCCCTCTGGCGTCTCTTGTTTCGAGATCGGATTTTTGTTATTTGTAAAGATTGTCTTCCACCTGTGGTTCTGGGACTCGGTCATTTGGTTCTCCTTGCGGGGGGGTTGCATAGAATCGGCCAATTTTTTCTTCCCGCATGATTTCTCTTCCCAACTCTGGACCAAAGCCCATTGCCATGCTGCAGGTTTTCTTCCCCCCTCCCTACACCAAGAGGATCATGTTCTGCTGAAAAGGGGTGCCCGGTTCGGCGCGTTGACGGGTCGACATAAGATCGGAGTCTCCCAGAGCCGGGCTCCAGGTCCTGGATTGCACAGATTATCATGACGCTCTTGTAGTCTCCCCAGGGGGGTCTTCTACTTCAAAGACCGAGTGTACATCTCATTCTGCAGCCTTTAAAATATACTCCCTCTACAAAACTCCCTCTTTTTTGACAAAGGCAGACATCCGAATCCCTTTCGTGCGGAGTAATGATCCTCTCGATTATTCAGAGCCCCCCCCCCCCCCCCCGGCTGTCTGCTCTTTTTCCCCCCAGTGGCTTCTGCCCAATGGTACCGAAGGATCCTCCCTTCGGACCGAGTCCCCTGGTACTTCTGTTATGAACTGTTGCTTCCCATGAGCTCATCTCACGGAGCCCAATCTCCACAAAGTCCTTCTACGTAAATTCAGCAGATCCGGCCCTAAATGTATGCGGCACTCGTTATCCTGCGTATCCTGCAAAGCGTTGTCTCTCTTTCTTTCCTTAACGGCCTCCAATCGATTTTTCTTTTCGGACGCAGTTCGAGCCATTCCCCTGCTTTTCGAACACTATTGGCAATGAAGTCCCCACCCTCCCCTCATTTCCCCTTTTTCTAACAGATACTGCAGCCCCAAGGTTCCCACAGCGACATTCGCCACCTATGCTCCACCCCATTGTGTCCCCTGACTCGCGACCAACCTTCCTCCCTCCTCCCCCTATCCCCAGGAACTTTGATTTCCCTGGTTTCTCCTAAAAGAAAGAGCGGCAGTTCCGGCCGCTACTTCACAGCGGATACTCCCTTCCCCCTCTCTCCCTCCATTGCCTTTTTTTTTCAGTGCTTTTGCTTTTTTCCTCTTTTTCCGCGAGTTAAAATGTCCTCTCTTCACCTTTTCTCTTAGTCCGGAAACGTGTTGGGCGATGAAGTTATGGAAGAGAATCGCACTCTCAGGGTACGAGATTGCCTAGTCCCTTTTCCGATTCTTGAGGTGAGAACGTCCTGTCCCGAAGTTCGTCCAGCGTAAAGCGCAATATTCTTGTCCCCCTCGAATATTGACGGCGTTCTCATTGATCCCGAACGTGATCTGCGCAGAGGACCAAAGCACGTTAGTTTTCACCCCCCCCCTTGATGCATAATGTGAATCGTAATGACTTGCATTCCAACTTCTTCATGAGTTTCTGTGCCCCCAGTTCCCACCATCCCCAACCCAAGACTGCCTTCGACCTTTCCTGTCCATTTTGAGCGAATGAGTCTTCCTGTTCGCGCATTATGAATCCCCCCCTGTTTTTTGGTCCCCACTTTGATGAACCCCTCCGATTTCGTTTTGCTCTCGGCCCAGGATTTTCCGTTCTCATTCCCCGGGTTCTCCCTTTCCGAACTACTTACTGGCCACGTGACATGAATCCCTTGAATTCTTCTGGTTTTCATTTCAACGTTATTCCAGTCCCGACCCCTCCCCGAGAGCGTTTATACGAAAAACTTCCCCTTCTCTAAACTTCCAGTAGATTTCCCCGCCGCCGCCCAGTTACCCAATGATCTGCACCGAGCTTTGAAACCCCTACCAGTTTAGGGTGTTCCCCTATTCCAGGTTTCGTAACGGTGGTCCTCTCCATCGCCAAACCTAGTACTTTCTCGCCCGGGAATGTGGGACGCCTAATTTTTCCTACAGACTCGTCGCCAAGCCCCTCTTTCGAGAAGGACGTACTTCTCAGAGTGCTCAGGCAACGTTCTCTTTCCCCCCTACTGAGAAGTCCTTAGTGCACGCCCCTAACTTGAAGTTCTTCGATGTTCATGCTCCCGCAACTTTTTCTGGTCTCTCTCTTTTTTTAACAAAAATAGGCGATTAGCGCGCTTCTTTTTTGGGACAGTGCGGTGCTTTTTCCCTTCACAAACGGCTTTTTGATGTCCCTTTTCTTTCTCTCAATATATCTCTCCTAATAGTTGTGTTTTGTCTCTATAATGTCGAATTTCAGCGCCCTTTTTCCATCCTTTGGTGATCCACATGAAAACTGCACTGGCCTCTTACTGCCTCATAGAATATGTGGTTTCCTCCACTCGGGCTACCTTCCGGACGTTTTTCTAGGATTGCAATTCATTTCAAGACCATTAAGGTTGTAGTTGTTCCAACTACTTCGAGGATAATTGAAAGCCTCCCCTTTACTTATCCAATCTGGTTTTATGACCTACGCGATTCTTTCATCTTATTTTAGGAACGGCCCTCTCAGAAACCCCGGAGTCACAAAGCATAAGTTGACCTCTCTTTCCCCCCGGTTGTTTATTAAAGGAGACCCCCCAAGTTACACTTTCATTCCAACCCGAAACGGGTTGAGGACCATCTATCTTTCTCTTGGGGGGCGGGACGCGTTTGCCATCGCGCCGTTCTCTGCCCCAAAGTCTTGTTAGTATGAATTTTCCTTTGGTTAATAGTGCGGCCATTCAATTCTTTGGCCGGCCTCCCTTCATTCCTTTGCATTCCATGCATTTAGCTTCTGGTCCCATTTCCTCTGGGAATGATGAGATCAGGCCTTCCTCCCTCTGAATGCACCCCAGCACTACAATTGTGTAACTGGGGTTGTCTTTTTTGTTCAAGGATCGACAGGACCGATCATTTCCTTAGCCCAAGGCTCCTTTCTACGTCTGTATGATGTGGTTTTTGTGGGAAATGGCCTGACCCCAATGTGAAGTTCCTTTCTTAATGGAAGATTCCCTGATTTTTCCGACTCCTTTTTCATCGTACTGATGGGTCTTGAGCAGCTTTCCCTCTTTCTTGGGAGGACAGGCGATGTTCGGGGTAAAGATTAGATTTACCCTCACACTGCTGACTCTTGAGATATTGTGTTACGGTATAGTTGCTAAACGATCAAGCTCGCTCCCCACGTGGTCCTATGAGTCTTAGCTTCCTTGGACTATTTATGACTCTTTTCGGACCCTCGCCCCACCCCTTGTGACTCTTCATCCAGACATCATCCTTAACTTCTCGACTCCTCCCTATGCCGCCCTCCTTCCATTTATAAGCCCTAGGCAGTGGATGGTTACCCCTTTTTATATATATCGTGCTAGAGGCCGAGTACCTGGCAATCTCGTTTCTTTCTTTTTGCAAGATTTTTCCCCTGAATTTGAGCTTCTCTTTGGCGTCGAGTTCTGGTTGTCGCTTTATTGAACTGGTGTTGTTATCATTCTTTGTTTTTTTGTCTGAATCCTTCTTCTCCTTTTGTTCTTTCCATGTATAAGCCTGTGAGTGACGATTGTTTTTTGATCAGTTTCCACTTTTGGTTGCGAATCACGAGTTTTTCATTTCCCCTACTCTTCCCCTCTGAAAGAAGTCGCCTTTGTTATTCTCACTCCTTCCATGGATTTTGGCTTCTCCACTTGGTTATGTTCCCCATCCCTCTTTCCCTGACGTGGATCTCCCGTGACGATCTTACTTGTTTCCTTCTTCTTTCGTTGTTTTATATCGAGATGCTGCCCCCATTTTGGAAGAAATGCGAGCTCCCTTCTTTTTTTTTTTCGAGACGGTTTGCTGCTCGGCCTTTTCCTCTAGGTCCACAACGTTTTTTTTCTTTTTTATACCTGTTCTCACGAATTTGTTCTCAAGATATCTCCTAGGTCAGCCCGCCGAAGGCACTCGTTGCGGCTGGGCGGCATTGGTTTCTCCCTTTTTGGTCTGGGTATATTTCGGTCCCCTCTCTGTCCCTAAAAGTAATTCCGTTTCCCGATGGTCTTTGTGACCGCTCCTTTCTTTATCACCTACGTAGCGTGATTTCTTTTGATCTCACCACTGACCTGGCCCTTTTCCGGTTTTTCTTATAACTCTGCTGATTTGGATCTTCCCCAAGTTCCGAAAGTTGAACCCCTGTAATCTCGCATTTTCTCTCGAGGTGTTGTGTATTTGTGTTTTTTTTTATACGGCCTTTTGTCAAGAGTTTTCATGGGCTTTTCTGTTTTTCTTCTCTTACGTCATTCTTTTTTTTACTTTGGCCGATTTTCTCTCCGCTGCCTTAAAAAATTGACCGATCCCTTTCCCCCCCGGTTTTAAGCTGATTTTTCCTCCTTCCGCCGATATAGTTGCCACCTAGTTACTTTTTTGTCTTTTTTTCTTTTTTTCTCAGGCCTTACTTTCAATCATCCGTTTTTTTTTGGAGATATTTCTTTAAACCTTCCCCCCACAATCTCCTCTCGGACTACTTGTCCTTCTCTTTGCGTTCCTTTGGTGAAGGCCCTCTTTCTTCCCCCGTTTTTTTCCCCCGTGGATCGGTCACTGGGGAGCTTTCTTCTTCTCTGAACTTGCCAAAGTGTGTCATGTCACTGCCGAGCTTGCCAACCTATGCACCATCATTTCTTGGTTCAGTGCCGTCTTTTCTCAAAACGCCGCTCCCACCCCACTGAGACTTCCTGCCTCCTTTAACAGGGGTGCCCCGTTCAGGCTTCTTTACTTTTCCTCCCCCTCCTCGAGTTAGTTTGAGCCCCTGCCGGGATCAGTCCGTTTTTGTCGCCTTAACAGAGTATCCTCGAGCTTGTTTTAGACTCCGCCAGATCGTCAACAGTCCTTTTTATTCGACCAATATGTTAAGAAATATTCGTGACCAGATCTAATTTCCCTCCCCCTTTCCTCCAATTGCCGCTCCGACGTCCGTTTTTCGGCTTACGAGTCTACGGATATACTTTTTCTTTTCCAGGAGTTTTACAGTACCCCTTCCCACACTTCGGAAGTCGTTCCACTTTTGATAAGCAGCCAGGCGCGAAGAGTTTTTTTCCTAGAAGTTAAAACTGTTCAGCCCCGCATCTTCTATATTTCTCCCATTCGCCTAAGTTCTTTCCTGTTATCTCTTCCCTTTGCAAGTCATACCGTCCGAATGGATTTTTCCTCATTGCTCCAAATGCAGTATCATTTTTCAACTTTGTCCCTGCGCCTTGAGGAAAGTAACCGGCGAAGACATCTTGGCTCTCTTTGAATCGTTCGATGCAATTCACCCTTGCGAACCCATATTTTCCTTTGAGTCCAAAACCCCCCCCACCCCCTCTGTTTGCTAACTCTAACCCAGTCTCCCCCCCTTAGAAACACGCAGTAAATTCGCCCCTCCCTCTTCCCCCCCCACTTGCAAGTTTTTTTTTTCTTTTTGACCCCCCCCCTCCTCGGAAGAACGTCAAAGCCATTTTCCATCTTCCTTTGCTAATCTCACAAGACAGAGCCTGCCTTCGGCCGGCTACGGCACAGAGTCGAACTTACCAGGATGTTTCCCTCCAGGCCTGCCGAGGGGATTATGATTTGTCCGAGTGGCGAGAGAGAAAATTGTCCCTCATCTTACTAGCCGCGCACATGTTTATCTTTCTCTTGATTTTCCGCAAAGATGGAAGTGGTGCCTAGAGTTTTTTGAACCCCCCCAGTTGCGCGCTCTTTTCCCCCGTTGTTCGAACGATCCGGTACCGAACTAGCAAGCGATTAGTAGCAATGATTTATGCCCCCTTGCCAGCGCTTTACCGACGGGTGCTCTTTCCGGGCAATTTTTTTTTCTTTGCTGCCAACAGAAAGACTGAGCGTTGTTTTATCGATGCATCCTTTCATTATCATTCCGTGAAGCTGCCAGGCGTCATATGCTCGTCGGCCAGTTGCACCCAAGCCCAACACACAATATCCTTTTTCCTGCTACTGGGCCTGCTGACGCGATTAGTTGTAAGGATATTTGATGACAACCCCCCCTTCACCCCCCCGCGGGCGCCACACTTCTCTGCGTGTTTTTTTTCCAATTTATCTGTCCTTTCTGCCGCCGTCATCATTCCCGGTCGTTAAGTTGCGACCCCTCCTCATTGCATTGAATGAACGGGAATTCGCGGGCGTAAGCCTCTTTTGTGACGCACCGATACCGCGTACGTTCCGGTGCAGAAGTTTCCCCAACACTTGGCGGCGCATGGCGCGATGTCTCAGAATTCCAATGACAAAAAACTGGAAGAGTTGGTCCCAATCACAGTTCGTTGTTGTACTCATTCCTGTTTCTTAACGTCAGAAGTCGAAACGCGTAACTTTACTGACGGGGATGCTTGGGCGCCGGAGGTGGTCCGACCTTTCTTCTTTACTTCAGCCCAGCCCACATATCCGTCGTAAGCATCCAGATTGTACGTCCCTTTTAATTGAGGAACCCTTTTTCGTCGCGTTTTTCCCTCACGCCGGGAATTGCTCAGATGCCATTTCCTCCCTCCCAACTGCCGGGCATGGTATTCTCTTTTCGAACCAATAGGCCCCGATGCTCGAGTCGTCTGGCGTCCAGTTTTTTTTTCCACCCCCCCCGTGATTGGCCTGTTCCCTTTTTTTTGAGTTAGA
>Ga0179593_1448943_pt1 | contig 20902 bp, 22 predicted proteins | sample CZODoug2_1_08_16_FD_185931 | JGI IMG/M metagenome (GOLD analysis project Ga0179593, IMG submission 185931) | Vadose zone soil fungal communities from Angelo Coast Range Reserve, California, USA - CZODoug2_1_08_16fungal (PacBio error correction) | ecosystem: Environmental > Terrestrial > Soil >... | reverse complement strand
CCCAGAGTACCTTCTCTCCCCGTAGACGAGTCCGTATCGTCTTCTTTTCTTTCTTTTTTTTTTTTTTGGATGTTCGTCCCTCAGAGTTTTTACTGGTGTGACCCTCAGCTGTACTTCGTCCTTTCGCCCCTGGATCCCCTATGAATAATGCTTCTCCCACTTTCGCGTTCATCTACCATTTTGCATGGAACCTCTGCTATTGCTGTGAGAGTCATCTGTCGAACCCTTTCTACGCCTGATAAGAGTTCTTTCGAGTTTTCACTTGAGTGGAACTCCTTCTTTAGCCCCTTTCCACGGAAACATTTCCACACAAACCGGCACTTTTCACGTCCTGCAAAAGGGGGTTCATTCACTTTTCGCTTTTTGAAGTTCCCTCTCTCCAGTCTTCATACTGCCCTTTGTCCTGACTGTCCTGGAGTTGTGGAGGGATGGCCAACTTTTTTCCGTAAAGGTCACTTGTTTGCTCTACTTAATTTCAAAAGTCCCTGATTTCCTTTTTATTGGCTTTTCAATTTTTATCTTTTCAGGGCGCGACGCCCTGCGTCATCTTTCGCACCCAGCCTGGATTTTTTTTTTTTTTTTTCCATTCCTTTGCCATACGAACGCCTTTTCCCTTGGCTAGGTCCCGCTGTGGACTTGTATTTCTATGACATCCATTTCCTCTTTGTCGCTTTTCTCTCCTTTTTTTCTGTTTGCCAATCTACGCCTTTTTTGACCTTTTTGCCTTGTTGGATATCGAGTGAACTGATAGATTTTTTTTTCTCTTTACCACCACTTCTCCTAAACGTCTTTTCATTTATCCCCACTTCTCTCTTGTGGGAAGAGCAGTCTAACTTTCCCCCCCGGAGGCCCGGCTATTGAGAGTCTCTCCCTCACCAAAGTTGGGCTTTGGTTCCCACTGACAGCCCCTTATCAATTGGGGCTGTTTTCATTATGGCCTTTTCAATTTCTTCAGTCCCCGAGGTTTTTTTAGACCCATGTCATAATGGAGTTAATTGTTTCTTCTGATTTCTCCTCTGGTTTTCCCCAATTTACAGATTGCGTTTGGGGTCCGTTTCCTTAAGCCTTTCTTTCAGAAAGTCGGTGTTCCTTTCTTTTACTACACTATTGCCCCTTTTTTTCAGTTCCACGAAGCCTTTTCGGCCTCCACAATCACCAATTCTTGTTGTTCTTCTAAGCGTCAGACCCTCTATTCTCCATTTACTTCCTGATTTCCTCCTCTTTCAAGCAGTCCGACCCCCCTCTTCTTTCTTTTAAAACTCTTGTCTTTTGATTTTCTGGTGCAAACTGGTGCCTTTGATGCCGCGAATGGGGTCTTATCGGGTAGGGAGAACCTGATCTTTTACGCACCAATGTTTTTCCTTATGAATTTCTTCTTATTTGCCAACCTAGTTTTTAGTCCTTTCGACAGTATCGCTTCCTGAGACTCCCTCTCTTGGAGTTGTTTCTTGATCGCGTCCCCCCAGCTTGTAAACCTGTTTTTCCAAAAGCTTTCCGACATCTCTATATTTTTCAACTTCCTTCCTCTTTGTTCTTTCTTTCTGTCTGAGCAACTTCCGGGACTAGTGTACCAACCACAGCCCTTTCCTGATTATTAGAGCTTCAACCCTTTCTTTCCTTCTTTGTTTTTTAGTTTCCCTTAATCCGGGTTCGCTAATTTCGGCACAATTCTCTTTTTCTTCTAATACTATTTTTCTTAGCCCTTTTCTATTTTCCAACCAACCAGTTTTCTATTTTTTAACGGCTTGATCGGGTATTCTGCTACCAACTTTTCGACCTGCGAGTTTATTCTCAATTACTACCGTTTTTCCCATAACGAAAGGTGCCCCACCTCTCGTGCCTTTCGAATGATTTAATCCGTCTTCAATCTTACTGTCAATGATCCCAATACTTTCCTATCCCTGATCCGAAAGACCCTAGACCTCTCGAGTCACCGTTGGGTTCTTATTGTGCATTACCCTCAGCGAGGGGCCCCTCTATTTTCCCTCTTTTTTGTTTTTTTCTTCCTGATTGGTCCCCCCCCATGTTGATGAGTACCGTCCCTCCCTTTCCTTCCCGAATTGGCCGGGAGAGGTCAGAGTTCTTGACCGTGAGATGCAAATTCTTTCCGCGCCCGTGACCCATCTTGTCCCTTTCACCCCGTCCCCGGTCCCCCTTCCGTCTCCAGCTCGTTTTACTTCCCCTTTCCGGCTCCACCGCTTTTCATTAGTTGTTTCGAAGCTGAACAAACTTTCCTAACCTTTGCTGTGTTCGGGTAGAGAGGATTTTATATCAGTCACGACTCTTTTTCCAGATCAGGTTTTTTTAGAACTGAATGACTCCCCGCCCTTACCATCTTTTTAAACACCTTGCCTAGTGCCTCCTTTGTTTTCTTTCAACGAGGCACACTCCGTCCTCCGGACGATACAAGTCCCCCAGATTTTCACCCCCCTATCTTTTTCTGACAAGTGATAAGTTTCTCCCAAGAATCTTTATACTGGATCCCATTTTACTTTAGAAAAAATTTGATTTCATTCACAACATAGGCTCAGTTTTTTTATTCATTCTCACGACGCTCTGTTTCTTTGTAATTCTCTCAACCATTCTTAAAGGATTCCACTCTTTCTTTTCTTACCGAGAACCCCCCCTTATTGTGCCAGGCATTCCCCTTCCCGAGGACGGACCAAAGTTTACCCCCCTTTCCCCCTTCGACATTAACTTCCCACAGTTTGCTTTTCCCTGCTGTATTCTTATTGACAGCTGCAGGTCCGTCTCCGTCACTTTTTCCTTTGTACGCCCGTGTTGCAATCAAAACCACTCCCGTCTCCCGTTACATTTTTGACGCGTTCTTGTATTGGAGCTCATTCTAGGCGTTCCCTTCTCCCCGGACCACCTTTTTCAAGTTCCACTGGTAACTTGTTTTGTCACTGAATTGCTGCATTTGTGTACTTTTCTTTATTCTCTTCGATCTTTTTTTGGCCTTTGAACAACGACCTCCCCCCCCCCTCCTTCTGCCCCCGTCGAGAACATGTTGTACCCCCTTCCGGCTCCCCCAGCATGCAATTGTCCCCCTTGTTTTGCTCCTCCTCCCTGTTGGCGATTCATTTTTCGATTTTTTTGTCTTGCCGAGTTATGTTTGCCCTTCCGATTTTTCCCCTTTGATGCAGCCTCCTTTTTTCGTTCTAGTTTCAAGGATGTTACCGATTTTGCTTTGTTGCATGTCGGCTCGGACTGGGACCCCTCCTCTGGGCTTCTTTTCGTCCTATCTTTCGCTCTTCTCTTAAGTGGGTTTTTTTTCCAGGGTATCACCGACCCGGTAAGCCCCTTTTTCCCAATCTTCCAGATCTCTCCAGCTTCTCTTTCCAGGGTCTACTTTGGCTCCGTGTCCCTCTACCCCATCTGCGTTTTCTAATTCTTTTCGAATCGGAGACGAAGCCGCTGGCTTTTTGGGCCCCCCAAAGTTCTCCCTTTCATTTGCGAGATTTTTTCCTTGTCCCCGCAGTCCTACAAACGTTTTCTTTTGGAGTACTTGAACAATTGACCCCCAGTCTTCCGCTCGTCCCAGGGCCCTTGCTGCGGTGCGCGTTCCCCACCGCATTCTGAATTTCGTACGTTTCTTTTTTTTACGGCCCCTTACGGACGTCCCACAGCATCCATAAATTGCCCCACGCATGAAGACCCCTCAACCAGACTTTTCTCCTTCTTTTTTTCTTTTTTTTTCGTTATCCTCTGGGACGTTCCATTTTTTTTCCATTTGCACGTCTTTTTGTGAACCGTGATTTTGGTGCCCCTCTCTCGGCGGTCCCTTTCGTGTCCCATCTAATTTATTTAAGTCCTCCCCCCACGTCGTATCGCTTCCAACTCGTCCTGTTTCCGTTTTCCTTCCCCAGTTAAAAGCCGGGTTTGAGCAGTTACACTCACCCCGTTTTTGTGCCCCTTGCGCCCCCCCCCCTCTTTTCGCGGTCCACTCGAACCCCTGACCGATTTCAAGAGGTTGGGTTGTCACTTTTTCCCCCCTCTTCCCAAGCTGTTCTCCTTCACCCTCCATCTCTAAAGCGGATGCTCTCTGGTCCCAGCCGGGACCCCATGACTTCATGGCTCGGTTCCTTTTCCCACTTTCTCGACTCTCTGGCTCCCTTTTTCCCCCCCCCCCTCTACCTCTATTTTTTCAAACCTGTTTTTTTCAGTACCCTTTTTTTATGAGGTATCTTCGTCCCCCCTTCTTGTGGCAGTGGACCCCCCTTCTTTTTCGCGTACACTGTCTTTTTTTGGCTGCGGGACCACGTGTGATGTTTTTCGCCTTCTTTTTTTTGATCTGAACGGGACCTGTCCTTTTTTTTTCTTCCGCGACCCCTTTTTTTTTTTTCCGATCCTGAAGCTCGGTATGAATTTATCTTTCTCTCCCCTTTTTTCTTTTTTTTTTGTGATTCCGACTCTTTTTCTTTCTTTTCCCTAGAGTTCTTTTTTTCTTCCTTTCAAGTTCTTCTTGAAATTCGTCCTTGTACTTCCTTTTTTTAAGTCATTCCTTCCCCCCCCCCCCAAGAAAGGAAGGTACAAAAATGGGTCGCCCCCTCCAGCCCTCCCTTGTAACAGTTGCCCCTGAAGGTCTTCCCGGGGTCTTTGATCCTCGAAACGTCCAGTTTAAAGCAACCCGTCCCCCCCCAGTCTATGTGGTTCTTTTTTCCAGGAGTGAGGAAGTAGCTCCTTTCTGCGAAGCATGGAGGCCATTTTTGTGCCTTTTTTCGTCAGTCCTCCCGTTTTTTTTCGCCTGTCTTTGCCTGGGCGTGATAACTAAACCCTTTTCTATTTTGAAGACCTTCCCTTCCTAGCCGTGCTTCATTCGTTTTTCCTTCTGTGGGCTAGACTGCTTGATTCCGTTCGGGGGGTATTTGCTTACTAGTGTCCCTTTCGTCCACCCGTTCTTGCCTTCTGACCACTCCTTTCCCCCTTCTTTTCCAACATGACGTCTCGGTTTTCACCTGCTTTAATAGATGATGTGACCCATGTTCTTTTTTTTGCTACGGTTCTTCCTCCGCAAGGGATTTTTTTTATCAACTCTCCAGGACCCGGCTGCTCTGGTCGTCCTATTAGATTGACAGTTTTTTTTTTTTGTGTGCTTTCCAGAAGTTGAGTGGAGGGCCCGGACTCTCTCTTCAGTAGATCCCCCCTCTTGGACATCCTCCTTCCTATTCGCTTCCGACTATCCCTGGTTTTACCGAATAGCTTAGTCCTGTCCGATTGCCTCTGTGCCCCCTGTAAGGAAGATGCTCTTGTTTTTTCCCCATTCACCGTAAGTCTTCCCCGTCCCAATGGTTGCTTGCTTTTCCAACTCTTTGCTCTTCTACGTCAGGATCAAAACATTCAGCTTGTTTTCGCACCCTCTGCACTAGCCTTGTTTTTTCCTTTCTTTTAACCGAGCTGGTCCTTCTATGGTTTCCTTCCGGTTGATGTCTCCAGCACACCCCTTGACCAGTACTCGGACATCCAGAGCTCTGGTCTTTTCTTGTGCAACGTGCCTCTCCGATCCGCGACTGCCCCCCCCCATTTTTTGTTTCCCCCAGAAGTGATGTGGTTTCTGCAGGTCATCAGTGGCCCCCAATTTACCCTTAAACACCCCAGTCTATGCTTTAGCAAAATTAGATTTATTTCTCGGTTTAAGTGTCCACTGGCGGTGATCTTCATCTGTCGTGTACAGTTTTTTTCCTGCTCCTATTTGCTTCGTTTTTCCTCTGTCACATCTTATAGCTCTTTCCTACTACACTACCTCCCTCCACAAATCCCCCCGGTTTACAAGTCATTGCCCCCCTGTTCCTTGCCTTCCCGGACTGGTTGACCCCTGCTCTAAACCCAGCCCCTCCGTAGATCCCCCTGGTTCCTTCGTGTTCGTCTCCCCCCCCCACACTGTTCCCTCATACCCCCAGGATGAGGCATTAGAGACGACGCTTCAAATGCGCCCCCTCAAGAGTTTACAATCTCGCGCTTGCTTTTAGTTTGGACCCAACGAAGTCCTTGGTGCTACTGTCCACCCATTAATGTGTTCGTTCATAGGGGTTTCCACTCCCTGTTTTTTCATTTGACGACATTTTCATTCATAATGCCCCCTCTTTTTTGCGATTCGCCCTGCAGGATGTGTAACAATGGCCTTTCTTTGGTGAGTCTACATTTTCTCTTTTCATATAAATTTGTTTTTTCACCATCGCTGTGAACTAGGCCATTTTCCGGTCTAGTTCTCGCTTTTTCCGTTTTCATTGCTTTGCGCACCTCTGGGAACGGTTTTGAATTTCTTAATGATGTGTCTAGATTCTTTCGTAAGCTACTTGAAAAAAATGTTCTACTTAGCCCCTGTGGTCTGCGTATCCCCTCACCCCACTTTAGGAATGTGGTACAATCTACCGTGAAAGCCTCGGGTTGCTGGCGTTTTTTCAAGTGCAGTACCCCGGCGCTCGCGTTCTTGTTGGTTCCCCTTTTGGGTTGATTTCCTTATTGCCTCCCTTGTCTTCGTTTACATTTGCCATTAGTCTTTCAGGGCTTCAGTCTTCTCATCACGGGTCAAGCAGGTAAGTTTTTTCCTTTCCATAATGCTTTCTCTGGCCGGTGTGCCCCCCCCCAGGTTTTCCCCTCTGTTGTGGGTCTTTCCTTAGTTCTTTTTTCTTTCTTTCTCCAAACTTCCTTCCTCTCAGTTGACCTTGCTCACTCCGCAGTTCTTTTCCATCATCTCTTTTCCACGTTGAGGCTTGGTCTTTTTTGCCCCCCTTGTTGCGGCCTTCGTGAAAGCGCTGCCGTTTTTCCAGTGCGAGTCTTAGTTTTCACCCATTTCCCCTGTTTGGTCTGGTTTCTCCTTTTTTTTCTCCAACCTTTCTTGCTTTCTGTCAGCGACCGGATACCCCTTGCAGATACCTCGTGTTGCGCTTCCTAGGACGCTGACTGTTTTTTTCAAAAACTGCTTTTCACTATAATATTTCCTTTTCTTCTTTGTCATAGTCGATCTGGTCATGGATTCAACACCCCCACAGTGAATTTTTCCAGGTTCTTCTCCTGCAAACACCTCTTTCGCAGTAAGTAAATAAGGCGATTCCTGAGCCCACACAAGGTCCAGCCCGTTTGTTATTTTATAGTTTCCTCAAGGTCAACAGTTGTCCCCTTTCGACCAATATGATCCCCTTGGGTGCTCTCTTCAGAGACCCTCCGTGGTTTTTTTGCAGGGACCTTTCCCCTAACCCTCCCCCCTGAGTGCGTGACCGTCACCAACATTGATTTTTTTGGCTTCGCACGGGAAGTGCCTTTTTTTTTCCCCTCCAGGCTTTGTCATTCAGATGTCGACGTCCCACATGCACCGCTCCTTTTTGGTAGTCTTGCTGGTCCGACTCCCCTTCCTTGTGAGCGATGTTCGTTCGTTTTTCCACCCTCCGCTTTTTTCAACCCTCTTACCACCTTCTGGCCTTTTTTCCCCCTTTTAACTCATCTTTAGAGATCGAGGCCTTTTTCTTCTTACCGTTAGCAAAGCTCCATTCCGCCCTTTCTCAATCACCATTTTACAACCGCGGTACAGAACACCGTCTCGAATAGCGTTTGTTTCCGGCATTACCGTTCCTGAAATGCCAACCCTGGTGCTGTTTTTGACCTTCGTTGAACCACTTTTACTCACCTTGTGGCTTTTTTTTCGTTGGTTGTGGTGGTGAGCCCCCGCGCATCTTTGCAGGATTCCTACCCCCCCCCGGTGTTGAAGCCCACCTTCCGTCTTCCCTCAGCACTGGTGCTGTACCACATTTCTGTAATTCCACCCCCCCTCTGCCCTTTCTCTTTTAGCCTTCCGTGTTCCACGCTTAGCGACAGCGATCTCCCGGTCCACCTGATTTTCCTCCTTCTGAACTAATTAGTGGAATCCGTCACAGGTCTTGTCGGCGTACCCAATCTAAGTCCTCGGCCCCTTTGTTGCCGTCGTCCCTCGCCATACCCCCACTTTTCGCTGTTCCTTCCCCCCTAATTTACTAATCGCAGTTCCTTTTCCCTCCATGCCCAATTCTTTTGCCTCTGCCTATTGATTCATCGGTTCCAAGTCGAAACCCAGGGCGGACTCCACCCCCCGTGCGTCTGTTTTTTTTTTAGTATTGCGCTCTTTTTCGTCATACCCCTTCGTCCCCAGTTTTGCAGCAACCGCATCCTCTTTTTCTCTTTTTTTTTCCATCTGTAACCGTTGTTTCTTAGCTCTTTACCTGTGACAAGGGATTACACTTGACCCCCGTTCAAGGCCTTTCCTTTTTTTTTTTTTTTCCTTTTAATGGGCTCCTTTTTATTTTAGTAGTAATCTTGTCTCGAATCGGTTTTACAGGATCTGGTGTTTTCCCCTGTCAGTTCCAATCACCTTAGAGTTCTGAATATAATGCCCCCCCCCTGTGTGCGTCCCATCCCCTAAGTTTTCCTTTCACACCTCATCCATATACAGAGGCATATCCTATTGGTTTCTGTCTTGGCGGGCTGTTGATTGGGGGGTCTATTTCCTGCCTTTCCACCGTATCTGAGATTATCGGTGACCTTGGAAGGATTCCGTACGGTGGCCAACCAGACCCCTCTCCTCTGGTTTCTTCTTCTATTCTGTTACTCCTTTTGCTTTGAAATTCGTGCCCAGCAACCCTTTACTGCCATACCTTGCTAAACCTTTTTCATCTTCCTATTAAAACAGTCGAGTGAGTTTTCCTGAGGCCTTGAGTCGCCCCCCAATGCTACCATGTTTTTATATAAGCTTTATTCTAAAGGGAACGGCCCCTAGCCCATGGTCCCTTTTTTTTTCTGGTATTTTTTTCCCCCCCAACACTTTTTTTTTATGGGAATGGTCAGTTTCCCACAGGCTCGAACCCCAATTTTTTCGTTGGACATTTCAAAGAAGTCAGCAGCATTTCTTTTTTACTCTATTCGTTCCCTGAGATCGTTTGCCGGCTCTGTCTGACGACTTTTTTCCTCCTCCCTCAAGTCCGACAACCTTCATTTAGGGCCCATGAACCCCTTGCGCAACTCTCCCGCCGACCCTCCCCCCCCTGAAGTTTGATAGGCTATGTTGAGGTCCCCATGCTGTTCCCCGCATCACGCTTTCACAGGTTCTTGTCTTGACGCACATTTTTTTTGTTTCCCTTTTGGACCGGAGCGCTGATTCCCCCCCAAAGCCCCGAGCTTTCTTCCCCTTGATGTGCGGATGACTTCTGTTTTCGCATCTTGCTGGCCCCCCTTTTTTCACAAGCTTTTGGCCAAATAAGCGTTTTGCTCTGCACATTGTCATCCATACCGAGAAGCGCCCCTTTTCCCCCAAAACGATTAGAGGTTTTCTTAGCTTTTCTGCAAAAGTGAATTTACCAGCTTTTTCTTCTATACCTTACAAAGACCACTTTTCTTCCCTCTTGACTTCCGTGGCCCCCTGCCTATGGGGCCAGGACCCTTTCCTCCCAGATTGGCTCCTTTAAGCGTTCGAACCTCCTTTGTGTTTCCAAACTTGTGTTTACCCTCGTTTATTGAGGCGTTCTTCTTCTTCCTCGTGGTGTCCTCCTTTTTTTATTTGGTTTGTCATCTCATGTGGTTTGTATTTTGGTTAATGCTTTGCCCGCCTTCGGCAGTTTTTTTTCCCTGACTGTACAACTTCCCTGCTGATTTTTGTTCTCTTTCCCTCCTGAAATTCACTGATCTCGTAACATTCTCTTTTTTTAAATACTCCCTGTTTTTTTCTCGAGATGCAAGTTCTCTCCCTCTCCCAGGTAGGGAAGGGCCATGGACAAACTTTTTTTTTTTCCCTGACTTGGTACAGTGCCCTTCCTTCCCCCCCCCAAATCCGCCCGGAGGGTTTCATCATGGTCCCCCCCCCCTCTCGTAATACATTTTCTAACAACAGAAGTTTTTGTTTCTCACGCTCCCCCCTGACCAGTTTCTGAACCATTTTTGTCCCCCCTCGCGTCTTCTTTCCTCCCCTTTGACGGGAGGTCCTCTCTAGCCTGGAAGTGACATGCGGGTCATTGTTTGCGCGTTTCTTGCGCAGTGTTTTCTTTTCTTTGCAGCCGTTTTTTTTAATAGAGCCACATGTGTTGGCTTTGGGACGTTCAAACCTAAACCGCCCTGAAGAGCCCTGCCCTCGTTTTGCCGGTTTTTAGTACGGCTTGTTTCTATTGCACGGTGAGTTTGCTTATTTTAACTTTCGTGGGCCTTTTGTGACCGGCGTTCCCCTCCTTAAACCCGCCGGACGTGCCCTAGAAATTTTATTGACGGTTAACAGCGCCCGGCCGCCTCCCCCTGTTCGGCGAACCACGGCCCTTGAGGTTTGTCAGGCGGCAATCCTTTCATAAAAACAGAGCCGTTCCTCAGGTTCATCTTTTTCTGTTTCACGATAGCGGCCAAATTGATTCTTTCTGTCCGAAAGTTTCCGTGTTTCTCGGCCAGCGCCCTGATGCTCTCTTTCCCAGCCGCACAAGCCGTCCGGACCCGCTATTAGAAGGTCCAATTTGGTTTGTTTTTTTTTTTTCTTTTTCAAATTTGCAGATCCCACTGCGCTGTAGTCCCTGTCCTGCCCTTAAGAAACTGCCTTTTTGTCCAACATTTTACAAGCCCGGGACCTCAGGGCTCTGTGGCTTCCGTAGTATGCGATCCCTCCTATGCAAGCCTTTGAGTGTTGCACCGCTAAATCATGATGTAAACTTTTTGGGAAGTGACCCCTGGCTGAAGGTTTGTTTCTGACTGCTCCCCCCCCCATACTGGTGCTTCCCTTTTTCTGCGAAGCCGCGCTATTTTGATTGTACCCGTAGGAAGTTCTGCACTTCGCCCCCTTGCTTGCCCCCCCCAGCTGATATTCCCGCCTTTTCCTTTTTTGTCCACGTTGTCTTTTTTTTTTTCTTTCCAAAAGTTGAAAATTAATACCCCAGTGTACCTTATGATAGCCCCCCAAGTCTCTGTTTTCCTTTGATCCTGTTGGTTTCCCTTTGATTGTGTGCGTTTTAATAGTCCAAGCGTCGTGCCTCCCCGGGCTTTCTGTCGTTCGACTCGTCCCACCTCCTGAGTCAGATGACCCCCCCCCTCATCGCCAGGCCAATGTCCCAACCTTCCTTGCCACAACACGGTGCCCGGACTTTTCGTTTTTGGCGATGACTCTCCAGTCTTCCCTCCAAGGTTCCCTTCCTCCCCCCCCCGGTCCAGAGGAGTTGGGCTGCCCGCGTGCACAGGAGGGCAGGCGCAGCTTTTCAGTAGAAATCGAAAAGAGTACTTTTTTTTTTTTTTTTTTTTTTTTTTTTTTTTTTTGGTTTCCCTACTTCGCCCCCCGGGACTTTGGACGTACGGGTTCTGAGGAAGGCTGTACCAGCCTGTGTTCAGCAGGCTTTTCATGAAGTGGTGTTACGGCGAATTTTTTTTTTGAGTCATCCAATAGCTTTATTTGATGCTTTGGACCTCAGACGGGACTTTTTTTTTGGTTTTTGGAACCCTTGCGGGTTTGGCCTACTCTGTCATTGCTCCACAGTTGGCATCACCTAGTTCCTTGGTTACATCGGTTGGCCCGGGTACTCTCTCCTTGTGAACACACGTTGTTTTTTTGCAACCTTGTTCAGCTCTTTTTTTTTTGAGTGATTATTGCTCTCTTATGTAGGTGAATGGTAACGGCCCTGGCTCCAAACCCCCCGGAGTTGGCCTTTATCTCCCCCCGCGCGCTTTCTAGCAACGCCCGGTTTTTTTTCCAACGCTAGAGCCCCCCCCTTTTTCTGGGCCCCTTGGTGTTGGGAAGGGTGTGGTTCCCCCCTTTCCCCAAATGCGAGCTTTTTTCTCCCACGTTCATGGGCTTTTTAACGGCTGTGTTGATTGGTTTGGCTTGTCGGGCTGTTTAGCTTTTAGGAGACGCAATCCCTTTTTTTCGAGATGGAGCACGTGTTATTCATTGACTCCAAGAACCTTCGTGCCGGTGGAGTTCCCCTCCCTCCTTCAACAGACCCGGAACCGCTGGGCCCGGATCACCCCATCCTGAAACCCCCCAGACGCCCTTTTTTGATGGTCTCCCCTTCTGTAGTCCTTTTATCCACAAGACTTCGGCTCCTTTTGCTTTTGCCGGTCTTTTTCCTGGCCAATCCTACGGAGTGTCTTGGGCGGGTTTTTTTTGTGGTGCACCGGCAGGCCTTTTTATCGAACCCCGCTGGACTTTTTTTTCGAGAGCCAGCTTCCTTGATGATCGATGTCACCTGGTTGGGTTTACGGCTTATTCCAAAGAGGTCGTGTCTGGGCCCCTTGATCGACCCGGCCACTTCTCCCCCCTATTAGGTTCTTTAGCGAGAAGCCCAGTGTCTGGGTTGTGCCAATTTCTTTGCTTTTTCCGGAATCTCTTCTATTTCACTCTTGTTGTTGAGGTGGAGATTTCCTTCCTTTTCACCCCCCCCCCCCAGCAACGTTCAGCTTCTCGCGTTGTCACCAACCCCACAATGTTCCTTGTCGCTCCCCGTAAATCCGTGTCTTCTTCTTCTCCCCCATCCCACGTAATACCTCGTAGTAGTCCGTGGACCAAAGGTCCATTCCGTCTTTCCACGCAGTTTTTTTGATTTCCCTATGTTGGCTTCCGCGCTTTCATTCTCAAGTTACTCCCATTTCCCCCGAAAGCCCCCCCCCGGCGCCGTGACCCTGACGTGACCTCCCCAGGGGAAAATCTTTTTTTTTTTCCCCTTGCAGCACTGCGCTTTCTTTGTTTTAATCTCTGATCTCCGACTCCCAGCCTTCGTCCTTGTGGTTAGGATTTTTTTCAATACCCTAAGGTTCTCCCCCTGTGGAGCGCCCCTCTTTCGGCCCTTTGATTTTTTTCTTCCGGAACCCCCCAGGATTTTGACGCAGCACCTACCATCCGCTGCGCTTCCTGCGGAGCCTCAGTTCAGGGCACTTACTCAGGCCGTGCTTACCACGGGACCCACGTCCGGTCTTTTCCCCCCACTTCGGCTTGCCCTTTGACTACGCGGGTGTGATTTAATCCAATTGTCCCGCCCCCCGATCTCTTGCTAGTGTTCAATTCTCCGGCAACCCCCCTTAATTGAAACCTTGGTTGCTTTTTGGTGTTTTTTTTTTCCCTTCCTGCCTTGGAGACGATTAGCCCCGTTTATCCGGGGGTTAGCCCAGTTTCGCTGTTTCCTTTCTGCCGCCAGTCTTTCTCATAACCCACACACAACGTCTGACCCGTTTCGCCCCTTTTGCGTGGTCCAACCGCTTGCCTTGAGTAGCTTTTTTTTTTTTAGCGTGAGATCTGCTTTTCCACACCAGCTCGTTCTCCCCTATGCACGTGATAATTTTTCTCGACCCGGAGTCTGGACACCGTGAAGTTTCCCACCCGCGCCCGCGGACCAGACTACCCCCGCTCTTCGTTCCTGTGCCTTCTACAATTCTCCCCGGTCTGGTCCGGCTTTTCCCCCCCCAAAGGTGGGCGGTGACGTCCCCCCTTTGCGAGGCTTCTGAGTCCAACCTTAAGTGAACTGCGTCAGCAAACCCTGGTCCCCTAGTTGTGTCTTATTTCAGATTCTTTCGTCGGAGTGGCCCCTTAATTTCCTTTCTTACAAGTTTGCCCCCCCCCCTCCCAACCCGCCACCCAACACTCTCCGAGTCCGTTTTTTCCCCCATTCTTGAGACCTTCGTAGGCGTTATCTTATCCTAGATCGCCCCTTCCTTGATCCTGACCCCCCCCTAGCCCCCCCCAGGAGGCCCCGTGCTTTTGGGCCAATTTGGAGGAGTATTTTCTTGTAATCGCTTCTTTTCCTTCCCCGCAGGATTTTCCCCCAGTAAAGCCACCTCTTCCGGTTCGCCTTTTACATGGTCTCTTATGTTTGTTCCTTTTTCCCCGGAGCACCTTTTAACATGACACATGTTCCCTCGCTCGACCTTTTCCCCCTTGTTGATAATCTTTTCTGGTTTTTCCTTTTTTCTGGTCCGTTAAGTGCTGACTTACCCGTTCTGCTGGCCCCCTTTCCGATCCATTTTTCAGGAGGCTTGAGGGGGGGCTCTTCACTTGGGGACCCTTCCCCTGACCTCTGTTAGGGTAATTTGTGCTTTCCCCGTCTTTCTGGCTCGTAATTTTTTTTTTTCCCAATGGCATGTTGTCCCTCCCAGGAGGGCAACTTCTCTTTCATGCCCCTCCCCTTTCCCCCGCTGATATCCCACCCGTCGTTGGTGCGTTTCAGCCCACACTTTTTCTTCCCAAAAGTCTTTTCTCTCTTCAGGCCATTGACCCCGCGCTATGGTCCCTTTTGTGGTCAAAACCCCCACCTGCCCATAGTTCTGCCCTGCGCGACTTTTCCGTTTTTCTTTTTCCCTAAGTACCCCCCCAAACTGCGTTGCAATAAGTTTGACATTTTCCCCGCAACTAGTAGTCACCTTTTTTCGGGATGCGTTTGGGCCCCCAGGCCGGGCCGCCGTGTAGGCCTCCCCTCCGCAGCCCTGGCCCTTCGTGTTACGCGCCTTCCTTTTAACATTGCCGCCGGGTATCCGCATTTTTTCCGAACCCAGCCGGCCCCCCGCCGGCTCTGTGATTTTCCCCCTTTGAGGCACCCACTCGTTCACGCAGTGTCAGTCGTGCGCCTGAAAAGTTTTATGTCTTTGCCGACCCAGATCGGGGTCATCTTGTAACCTCGGATTTGTTTGTTTCCCTTATTGCGTAGGCGTGTTCCTCTACCGGTGAATTTGGAACAGGAAGGTTGGCCGGATGAGGACCTCTGCCCCCCTTCGTGTTCCCCCCCCTTTGTGCGCGGCCCCCGAGTCTCATCCGTTTCGCGCCGGACAACTTGATCAGCGTCTTCTTCGGTCCCTTGTCACTCTCCCCCCCTTTTTTTTTTTTTTTTCTAAAACGGCTGTGATCGATTACTTCGCCCCTTTTCTGCACCGACACCTGCGTCCTGCGTGTTTGACTTTGTCCCCCTTTTTCAGATATTGGACGGCCCCCCCCTTCTCCTAGAGAGCTCCGCCACCGGTCGACCTACCCATTCTTGTTGCGTTTTGGGTCCCTGGACACCTTTTTTTTGTTTTTGCGGCGATTCAGTTTCCCCCGCGGGGGGCCGAAACTAAGTTTTTTATCCTTTTGTGACAATTGTCCTTTTGCGTATGAGGTTGTCTTTTTTTTTTTTTTTCCCCCGCAACTGGTCCTTTCCGATGCCCAGTCTGAAGGCTTTGGTTTCCTGTAAGCTCGGGATGTACTCTTTTCCTTCCTCCGGTCGCGTTGTCCTCAGATCTTTTCTTTTTTTACAGAGCTCTTTCTTGGGACTGCACCGATTTTTTTTTTTTTTTGGGCAAAATCCGTACATTGTGGACAGTGGCCTTCAGCTCCCCCCCAGACCGCCGGTGGGCGTATCAACCTTCCTGTCTTTTTTCTTTCAGTTCGCTGTTCCATTCGGGGCCGCGGCGCATTGACAATGAGGACCCCTCCCCCGGTTCTTTCCGCACGTTCCCCCAAGCTTGGACTATTTCTTTTCCTTTTCCGAAGTGCGAGTCGCGGTTGGGGCAAGGCGGCTGAGTTTTTTTTGTGGGCCTTGTGCCCCGAGGCCCGGGCGCGCAGTTTCGATAGTTGACCCATTTTTTTTTTGTGACTCTCTTCAGAATGCGTGGTTTTGTGTGCCTTTCCAGTTCCCCCTGTAGAGCCGGCGCCCTTTTTGCAGTTCGCTCCCTTCCTTCTGTGACTTTTCGGGGCGCCTGAGCTTATTTTCCCCTCCTTGCCGCCCAAGGCTTTGCTTCCTTGCCGAGGCCTTTCTCCGTGTTCACCTTTGAAGGATTCATGCGTGACATTTTTTCTTTACAGAAGGTTTTACCCCCCCCTGAGTTTTCGGGACCTTTTTACCGTTAGGCGCCCCCCCGCTTTACGTTCCCTCCCCCTAGTGATACCCTTCAACACGAGCCCCTTGACGTTTTCGGTTTAGTGGCTATCCGGACCCTGGATCTGTTTTTTTCAGGTGGCAGGCGCCCCCGATTGCTTGGCCAGCCCGCGGCATTTTCGGCACCCAAGAACCGAAGGGGTAAGCATTCCCGGACACTGTTCCTTTTTTGGGCAATGTCCCCCCAGATACTGATTAGTCCTTTCGTCAGTCCCAATGGCTCAGGCTGGACGTTGGAGATTTTTTGCCCCCCCTCCCGCCGGTTAGCACCGAGAGCGGGGATCTTTCCACGGCGATCGATCGTTTTTCAACCCGTTCCGTGTTTGTCCCCGTGGCTTTTGCAATCTGTGGTTTCTTTGGACCCCAGATCTTTTACGCTGGTGTCCCTTTTAGGACCTTCCGGGTGCTTGTCACCACATTAAAGGCCCTGCTGCATCGCCCCGGTTCGCGCGCGCTGGCCCCCGTCGTATTTTTTTCGTGGCAGGCATCCCGCGAGCCAAGGGAGGACCAGCTTTAGCATCACGGTTTTTTTTTTCCCGTCCTCCTGGTAAGGCCCCCTGCACACGGTCGCCCCCTGCATCCCCCCCCACAGAATTTCCCCTTTTAGACACCAATTGTTTTGTCGTCGACTGACCCTTTCATTTTTTGTTTTACCTTTGGTCCCGTTTTACTATCCGTAGACATTTTCGCACTTTTCCTTCGTGTAGGCGTAACTTGAGTTTCCCCCCCACCTGTGATCTGTAGTTTCGAGTAGTGCACCCTTACACTCCCCCCCCTCAAAGTACCAGTACCCCCCAACAACAGGTGGTCACTGGCTCCGGTGGATTTTTTTCCTCGTCAATCCCCAATCGTCACGCTTTTTTTCTCTTTTGCACCCGTTACGGCGGATTTTTTCGCTTTTTTCAAAATGTTTTTTTTTCCCCAGGTGGGCATGTTGTTGCGACGCCCCGCGGTCTTGCCGACCAGGATGGTAGCCCTGTTTTGACGCTGTTCTTTTACGGGATCTTTTTCCCCTGAAGCCTTACGGGCGACGGTGCCCAGTCTGGGGTCAGGATCTCTGAAGAAGGCTCCCTTTTTTTTTGATTCCGCCCCCTGCGCCTGAGAGTTGGCGATGAAGGTGCAGCCACCTAACCTCAGTTCTTGGCAGCACTCTCCTCAGACCCCTGTGCCGTTCGCGCCGCCTCCTCTTTATTCATTCGCCCGTTTCTAACTCAACACAACCATTCATCACATATCCAAGTATCCACAAGCACAAACACCCCTCTCCTACCTTCTGACCTATCACGTCCGACCTTATTCTCAGAATGGGCCCGAGTGGTTGGAACAATGACGGTTTGTTATCTTTGGACTGTCTTCTTATCCTATCCTTTTTCTCCCCCCCCCCCTTTCTGGGACATCCTTCCAGTTGGATTTTTTTTCCTACGGTTTGCTCGCTGGTCGCTTTGAACACCGCTGCCTTTCATCCAGGTTTTATGTATTACCCTTCCTTTTTTTATTTGAGGGTTGTTCCCCCCCCCCTCGCCGCGATGGGCCTCGGCTTATCTCGCACCCGCTGGTGCCTCCCGCCCCAAGGTTCGCATGTCCCCCGATCTTCCTTTTTTTTTTCTCTCCGATGCAATCAGTGGTGTGTGGGGATTCTTCCCCGTCACCTTCCCCTGGCGAGGGGCGCACCCGCTTGTGATGGTCTTGAGGTCTGTTTACGGTTGTTTCTTTTTTTTTTTTTTGGCCTCGGTCTTCCAGAACTCTGCTTTCGCCAGCAGTCTTCGCCGTGATCATTGACGAATTTCGCCAGTAGCCCAAATCTTTCCCACGTGAGGGGCCCACCTTTTTGTTCCCCCCCTTTTCTCTGCAGTTATTTTTCTGCTGTTTCGGTTGCCCCCGAACGACACGGTTTGCTGGTTCCCCGAAGTGCATTCTTCTTCCCCCCTCTAGAAGCGAGGCAAGCACCCTTGCCCCCTTTTTGCCCCCCCATTCTCTACCCTCTTCCCCTCCTCCTGTCCCCTCCCTTTCAGTCTGCCCCGTACCACATTTACTTTGCGATTTCTCTTCTGGATCCCCTAATCATTACACCACAAACATTGCTCAAACCAAACAAAAATGATTCTTTTTAACTGCCGGATTCCATTCCCTGTGCTTCTTCCAACGGGCGTTTTGTTTTTTTCGGTTGCCCCGGGAGGAATCTACACTGCGTTCGGGCGTCTGCCATGGCTCAAAAGTTCTCCCTTGTCTCTCTCCTGTCCTGGGTTGGGGCCGCGTGGCGGCTTATCCCCCCCCACTCTCTCTTTTGGCGCAGGATAGCCGGTCTTACCCCCTTTTTGTTTTGAGAACAATCTCGGAGGTTGTTTTTTCTTTTGAGAAAAGTTCCGTGCGGTTTGAAAACCAACACCGCATTCAGAATTATTAAGTGGTGTGTTTTGCTTTTCTTTCTCTGTCCGGACAGCGTGTCCCCACCAGAAACGTTCAGTATATTGTTTGGCGCGCAAAACACTCCTTTTTTCTAGCGCCTCCGTCATAAGTTGTCGATCCGCGCCCCCGTCACCTGGTGGTTTGATATCCTCCACTACCTCCCCCCGGATTTTCTCCCTTTTTGATGGGGGCCTGGCTTCGTTGGCCCCGCGGCCCCGAGTAGTAGGCAGGTTTTTCTTCCTTTTTTGTCCCGAACCCTAACTCCCCGGCGTTGAACCCCCACTCCCCCGATATTTCCCTGCGTAATAGGACTTTGCACTGTTCTCCGATGCTTGTTTTTTAATCCACTTCTCTTCACGGACGACTGCACGTCCTTGTTTTTTCGGTCTTGTAGGGCCGCCCCCTTTTTCTGCCGTGGTTTTTTCTTTGGTCCACAGCCTTGTCAACTACGGCCCGGCTTGATGCTGCCCCTTTTTCCTACCCTACCCGCGCGATGTCTGGAGGTCTGCGAGTAAGATGAAGCCTTCCCCCCTCCAAGGACAGGAAACGATCCTCCAAGCCCCCCCCTCCCTTTGGTGCCCCCTTCGTTCCGTTTGAGTTTAACAGCTCGCTTTCCCTCTACACAGACCTTGCTCTTTTCCCGCGCTTTCCCCATGCTGACAATTTTTTTTTTTCTTTTTTGCTGGTGTATTCGAGGATGAGTTCCGCCCTCTTTGGCGACTGTAGCAGATCTCCGGTTTGAGCCCATTCTTTTGGCATCCCTCCGTTGGCAGTACCCTTCAACTCCCCACCCAGGTCCCTTTGCGGCAGTGGCCTAAACCTTACCCCTCTTCCCGTCTCGCCGAGCTCCAAGTCCCCCCCCCTCTGTTTTGTCCAGATTTCAGGTATTGTGGTCATAAGGATAAACAGAAACCAAACTGTCACCCCCCTTTTTTCAGTCGCTTTCCCTTTGGGGAGTTTTCCCCCCCACTCGTCCCTGTTTCCTTTTCCCTCCCTTGAACCTTCCTCGGCTGTTTTTAACGCCTTAGTCCACTTTTCCGACTGGTCCCAGGGCTGGCTCCGCCTTCGGCGCTTCGTCCCCCCCTTCCTCCCCCTTGAGACCGCAAAACCCCCCTGTGATGCTCTTGTTCGATCCCCGTTGTGTGCGCGAGCGTCCTTCCATTTAGCGCCCTTTTCCCCTTCCAAACGCATTCCCTGTTATGAGTTTGGCGGGGTCTCCTTTTGGGCCCGACTTTCTTGATCATTCCCCCCCCCCCCCCACCCCTTTGCAAGGTAAAACGTTGGAGGGTCCTGTCCCATTTCTTTTACGTTGTACTAGCCTACGTTTTTGTGGGTTCTCGTTGACAGGCCCCCTCACTAGTATGCCCCATCGGGACGTTCCAGATTGATGTTCCCCCCCCTCAGGTTCAGGTCCCCATGGGACCTTCTTTTCTATCTCCAAAGAGACTTTCGACTTTCATTACTGGTGTGAGATGTTTTTTCAGTTATTGGGACAGTTTTTCTTTCATCAAAAGTTGTTGACATGCTCGAGTGCCAGTGAGAAGGCCTTGGGCGCCTTTGAGCGACCTGACTTTTATGTGGCTGGGTTCTCCGCTCGATGGCTGTTCTGGCGCTTAATTCGTAAATTGTGTTAACGGCCCGCCTTTGCCGGCACCCGGGTCGTGATTCAAGAATTTCCCTCTCCTAAGCTGCCCCCTTTTCAGGCCTCCCTCCGGGCAAAACTCTACGTTTTCTAGGATAGTTCCCTTTTCCCTTCCATCTTTTTTTCGCGCGTGCTTTTACTTGTTGGGCCCCCCCCTCGCCCTTTTTTTCTAGGTTGTGCGCAGTGTTTTTTCCCAGCGCCTTTACGAAACGATTTTTTTCCCTGACCCATTGTCCTCGTCATGGCGTCCTGAGCTCCCCCTTGCCTGCTCTTGTGCAGATTAACGCTGTCGTCACGTCTTGGAGGCATCCTTTTCCTCTTTCGGACAGCACATTGCCGTTCTTTTCCCCGAACAGGCGTAATCGGTCCCGGGGCCAGTTTTTTTTCCATCCTCTGACGGGTCCAACTTCAGTTTTTTCGTTGAGCCTGACCTTCGGCGGCCATCCCTCCCCCCTCCCGTGTTAACCCTTCTTTCATGGATTTTCCCCGGATGCCGCGGGCTTTTATTGGCTCAATGACTTCGCTTGGTCAATCTGTTTGGCGGACCTTTTTTTTTAACACTTTTCAAAGCCGGTAAAAGAGAAAGTTAGCCGCCTTTTTTCCCCCCCTGCGTCTTGCAAGATTTCCCCCTGCAAAAACTTTATGTTTAGGTATTCGAGTTTACCTTCACAACAAGTAAACGTGGGGCTTCCCCCTTTCTCCCCGTAATATCCCCAAGCTATTCAGAACTTCCCACTTCTCTTCTCCCTGCTATTAAATCTTTAGCTGTTTTCCTTGCCTAACGACGATTTTTTTCTGCCATCTCTTTTGTGGAAAACCATTGCTTTCCCAGAAAGATATTTTCTCGTCTATTTGTTTTTCCCGACGTTTTCTTTTTTCTCCCCTTTTTTTATTGCTCGAATAAGGGATCTCTTATGGTTCCCCATTTTCTTTTTGGACCCAGGAGGCCCAGCGGGGTATTGTTGGGAATGCCCTTTCGCCTTTGCCGCGGCATCTAATTCGCTCCTGGTTTCTGCCTCTTTCTTACTGG
>Ga0179593_1378295_pt1 | contig 20902 bp, 42 predicted proteins | sample CZODoug2_1_08_16_FD_185931 | JGI IMG/M metagenome (GOLD analysis project Ga0179593, IMG submission 185931) | Vadose zone soil fungal communities from Angelo Coast Range Reserve, California, USA - CZODoug2_1_08_16fungal (PacBio error correction) | ecosystem: Environmental > Terrestrial > Soil >... | reverse complement strand
CCCCCGGTTTCCTTCCAATTTCTTCGATTTTTGGTGTTGGCCCCCTCCCCCCTCACGATGTCAAGTCTGAGCTCTGGTGCCCGTGTTGGGAAGTTTTGTGATCCTTCCTTTTCAGTTTGCAATTCCTTCACTTCTCTGCTGACCATGGGGCGTGTCGTCCCCCCCTCTGTTGCCCGGACGACCCCTTTTATTCTTTTCCTGTAACCTGTTTTCCCGCGCCTCGTCCTCCCCAAGTTGTTTGCTCGTTTTTTCCCTCACACCACATTCTGGGTTTTCCGCTTTTTACGTTCTTCCCTTTTCTCCCTGGAAAGATTGTTCCCCCCCTCCCCCATTGTCTCTTCCCCGTTTGACAAACCCCGACGGCGGGGTTGCGTCGATTTCTTTTTCAGGATTTTTTTCTGCTTCGGACACAATCTTGCCCCCCCTTGTCTTTGCTCCCTGCTCCCCCTTTCCGGCTACCGACCCACACGGTTTTCATTTCACGCAACCCCAGTTGTTTTTTTCCCCCCCAATTTCTTAATTAAACTGTTCCGCGAGGTCTTTTTGCCCTTTTGATTAAAGATTTCCCAACTGTTTTTTTCCCCCTTATCCCCCTCTTTCTTCCCGTCCGATTTTCTTTGTCGTTGGTTTCTTTTTCTTTGACGCCCCCCCTAAACCTCGTGCTATGCCCTCCTCTGGGCAATTTTCTTTTTTCCCAATCGCCCCCTGTTTCAAGAGTTTTTTCCCCCCCACGCACCATTTTTTTTATGGTGTAGATCTTTCCCCCCCCTTTTCCCCCCTATTTTTCGCTTTCCCCCTTCCCCCCGAGACTACTTTTTTTTCCGTCCCACAACTGCTTTCCGTGTTTCTTCTTTCCCCCTTTTTCCCCGCTTCGTGAATTCCTTGCTTATGTGCAAAAGAATTCTTGGGCCCCCCTAACCCCGTTTGTCCCCGCCCCAAAAAAAGTTCTCCCCTTTTTTTTGTCCCGGACTAAGGGAGGGGTGGCCTGGGTTTTTCAACCTTCATGTGTTGGAACCCCCTTTTCCTTTTACTCCTTGGTATTTGCCCTCAACTAGGCAGGCCTCTTTTGCGTTCATAAATTTGTTTTTTTTTCCCATTGATTTTGCGTTCCTCCCGGCCTTTCCTCGGGACTTGTCCCTCTATTACCCCATTCAAAGTTTTCTTTCCGTGCTGCACGATCTTTTCCCTCTTCTCCCCTCTTCATTTTGACCGCACACTTTTTTGCTGCCGTGACCCGACTTTTTTGCGCCTGTTACTCTTTTGTTTTCCCCAGTCCTTTTTTCCCATTTGCCAACCTCCCCCCCTTTCACGGGTCTTCTATCCGAGCGTCCCCCTCCTCCCCCCCCCCCTGGCCCCCAGGGTCATATTTTTTTTCCCGGTTTCGACAATATTTCTCGTCGCCCTTTTTTCTTGCCTTCATTACCCCCATTTTTTTACGTCCTGATTCCCCCCCCCGGGTTGCGTTTTTGGTGGCCTGATTTGTTTCCCACCCTGGTCCCGCCACATCCCTGCCCCCCCTCACCTGGTTTTCCTTAAGTTCTCCTCCCCCATGGTTCCATTGGCCGTGTCACTCTTTCTCTTTCTTCACTCAATCCGCCTTAGACCGGTCCAATTTTCCCTTCCCTTCTCCCTTTTGAATTACCCCAATCTGTCCTCCAAACCTTCCGCCGCTTCTCGATTTTGTGCTTTTTTGTGGGGGTGCCAAACATATCCGGGTCCTTTTTCCCACTTTGGCCCTGCAGTCCACCCTTTTACTGACCTATGGAAACTTCCTTCGTCCACCCCTGCTTCCCAGCTCATCTGCCAGCTGCTGGCCCTTTTGTCTTGACACTCACCGGGCTGTTGACTTTCCCAATCCCCCATGATGAAAGTTCGTTACTCTTCTTTTTCTCGGCATTTCTGTAATGTATTTCTAAAAACAGTTTACTGTCCCTTCTCCCCCCCCTCAGATTTTCTCCCTGGCACACTCTTGGGATACTTTCCCCCCCTTTTCCAGTGTTTGCTCCGTACGCTAGCTTTTGTCCGTCTGCTTATCCTTCATTCCTCTCTGTCGCTCACCACGACCATTTTTTTCTCTGGAATTTTGCTGGTTTTTTTTTTTTTGCTTTTTTTCTCAAGTGTGTGCTCCTTGTCATTTTTTGTTTTTTTTAGGTTTTTTAAGCGGTTGATCCTTTCCTTGCCAGTTGATTTTCCCATGTTTTTTTTGTGTCCTGGTGAGGCCCTGCCAGTTTTCCTTTTCGTGTTTTCCTTCCAATGTTCTCAACGTGGGCTCTTTTTTTGAGCGTTCCTCAAGGTTTCACCCCTTTTTTTTTTTTCCCACTTGTGGACAGATTTCCTTTTCTCCTTTTTTCTTGAACTGTTTACCCCTCTATGGTTCTTGGCCAGTTTTTCTCCTTTCCGTTTCTCTTCCTCCTTTTTCTGGGTTCTTTTTCGTTGTTTTTTTGTCGGTCTCACCACCCTTTTTTTTGGTCGCCCGGCCCAGGCTGTTTTTTTCTTTGTTTTCTTTTTTGTTGTGGGAACGAAGTCCCTCTTCCCCTGTTTCCTGCGGTTTGTCCCCCCTCTCTGATTCTCAAATAGAGGCTGGGTCTCTTCCCTGAGTTTTTTTTCGGCCCCAAATGTACTCCCTCTTTTTCTTGGTTGTTAAGATGATGTTTTTTTTGATGTCATTTTTTTTTTTCCCTTCGCTTGGGTTTTTTTAATCGCCCCTTCCTTCTTTTTTGCGCCCTTTTTTTTTTTTTTTTGCGAGGGTCTTTCTCCTGTTACCCCTGACTTCCCCCCCAAAGTTCCCCCCTTCCCTGTTTGTTCCTACTTACTATTTTTCGGGATGTTTTTGTTGTCTCTTGTTGCGGAGCCTGGGCATTTTTTTTTTGAGGGTTTTTGTTTCTTGGAGCTTTCAGGGTTAAGCTTGGGTTGTGGAAGTTTGTTTGCATATGCCGCTGTCGTATCCATTTCTTTTTGGTGGGCTTTTGGTCGCTTGCATCTCCAGCTCTTCCCCTTTTTTTCTTTTTTTTGATACCACGTCATTGGGGAACGTTTTTTTCCCTGCTTTTCCTTCTCCCTCCCCCACCGGTGAATGTTTTTTCCCGCTCTCTTGGCTGTTGAGTTTCTTTTTCCGACCGTCCTCTTTTTATTGTCAGCTTTTTTTTTTGAGACGTTTTCCCATTTTTTCGCCGTCGTCTTTCGGTTAGGGATTCTTAGTGACCTCCTTCGGTCCTTATTGTAAGTCGATTTCAAAACGTTTCTCTTTTTTACGGAGCCTTTCTTCCCTCGTTTTTTTTTTAGGAGAGACCTTTGTGTCTGATCGCACGGTGTCAGTGATTAAAAGATCCTGTTTTACTAGCCCTCCTTTCGTCTCTCATTTTCGGACCCTGACCATTTCCTTTTTTCCTGTTCACTGTGTACACCGTGCTCTTTTGGTTTTTTTTCCCCCCCGTAGGTTTTCATCGTGACCCTTCTCCCTGTGTCGTGTTCCTTTTTTCCCTTTTTTCTCCCAAACGGGCCCCCCCAACCTTTTGGTCCACAAACACGTTCCCCTTTTTTTTCTTTTCTTTCTTTGTGGTGGGGGCTTTTTGACTCCCCACATCCCCCCTTTTTCCCACCTTTATCAGTTGTCTGGCCCCTTTTTCCCCTGCCCTTTCGGGCCTTTCCCTTGCGTCTTTTTTCCGCACTTTTCCGTGGCGTTGGAAAGTGGTCCTTTTTTTCTACGGCAGTTTTTTTCTGGGTTGCATTGTTCACCCAACAACCTGTACCCAACCCCCTGTTTTTTCGTTTCTCCCCCCCCCCCCCCCCCCTGAACTCCTGAAACACTCCCCCCACCTTTTTCTGCATCTCCCTTTTGAGCCCATTCATTTTTGTCCCCTGTCCCCCTCCCGTAGTTTCTTTCCTTGTCCCATTGGCCTTTCCCTGTTTTGCTTTTTATTTGCATGTGGGTTCGCCCCTTGTGTCTGGTCCCTGGCCCTCGCTTTCGCATGCTTTCGGTTCCCCAACGAACTCTGCTGCTTCTTTGAACCACTCTTTTGCTTCAACCATCTCCCCCGCCCCGATATTTTTGCTTTTTGGTGCGCTGCTTCCCCTCAAGTGGCTTTTTGTTCCTTTCCTCTCTGTATCCTTCCCCGCCTCCTGTCCTTGTTTTGTTTTTGAGTTTGTTTTTCCCTGACATAACACTACCCCTCCTCATTCTTTCGCCCCTTTAACCTGCGGTTGGTGTAAAGTCTTTCCCCCTTTTCATGTTTTTTTTTCTCGGCCCTTCCCTCGTTTTGAAATTCTCCTCGGAGTGAGAATTTTTCAGTACGATGTTTGCTTCCAGTGGTTTTCTTTTCCCCCCCCAGTGTTCCATTTTTTTTTTGTCCTTGTAGGGTTCTCTTTTTTCCCCCTCCCACGTCGACCTTGTTCGTTTTTTTTTACCTGGGCTTCAAGGTTATTAATGCCTTGATCGTGCTCCCGGACAAAATGACGTGCGACCTCTTTCCCGGTATTTTTTTTTCTCCGACTCCCCCCTCCCTACGTCACCTTGCCCCCCAGACTCCTTCCTACTCCCCTTCTCCTGAGGGGCCACTTGGCCTTTTGCGGTCGTTAAACGTTTGGCTAATTCTGCCCTTACTCTGTCCCTTTTTGGTTCCTTCTACCAGTTTTTTTCCCACTGGGCTGAACTTTTCCAGTGTCATTTTTTTCCCACCATGCGGCTTGCTCTTTTCCCGTCACGCATTTCGTTTATCTCACTCCCCTTCGGTACCGCTGCTTGTCACAATGCCTAGTCCTGGTCTTGTTTTATAATCTTTTGAGGTGTGCCCCCTTTTTTCCCTTTTGGTCTTTTTTTTGATTGTGCCTTTCGATTTGTATCGCGAAGTGTTCCCTTTTTTCTGGGCGACTTTTCCTTCGGTGTTCTAACCCCGTCTGATTTTCCCCCTCTTTTGCTTTCTTGTTTGAATTCTAAAGTGTTTTTGGGTCCCTCCCCCCTGCGATGTCATGTGCAAGTCGTTCTCCTTGATTTTTTCTTTTCTTCGGGGTCAAGTTCTTCCTAGTCCACGTGTTTCTATACAGTTTTGTTTGCGCTTTTGGCGTCCCCCCCCCCCTGTGGCCACTTGACTTTTTTTTTTATCTTTCTCCCCGCCGGTTGGTGGAAGTTCAGACTTGTCCCGGTGGTCCATGCTGTTTGTTTTGCCTTGCCCTTCGGTTTTTTTTCGAGCATGCTTCACTTTTTTTCATCCATGGGTTAAAAATTTGACTTTTTAGGTTGATCGGAGGACTGCCCCTTCTCAAGGGCTTTTTTTTGTTCAGGTGTTTTATGAGTTTTTTACCCCTCAACGAGATCCGTTTGCACGGATTAAAAACCCTGGTTCCCCCCACAAATGATCCGCTGCCTCGTTTCCAGAATTTTTTCCAGGGCGAGGCCGGCAGTTTGAGTTCTTCGTTTTTCCTTTTCACCCCGGGAGTTTTATTGCTTGCTCTTTGCAGGCACCGCAGGGATGCCCGTGTTTTCTTATGAATTTTTCCTTCCCCACGGGCGAATGTTTAGCCCCTTGGTTTAAGTCCACTTTCCCCCAAGCCCCCCCCATCGGAAAAATTTTGCAGTTTTTTTCCTTGCCCGCTGTTTGAATTCCCGGGCCCCCCCCTGATCAGGCCAGGTGGCTGGTTGACCGGCCTAGGCGACAGGATCCGGGGTTTTTGTCGCATTTTGTTATCTCGGGGGGACCCAGCGACGTCGGATTTTCAATTGTTCTGCAACATGTGCCGTTTGGCCGTTTTCCCTGTGTGGCCCCCCGTCTTTTGTCCCAGAGCTGCTTCGTTGCTTTTTTTTCTTCGTTTTGCTGTTGGTTGCTTTCTTGTTTCCCCCTTCCCCCCCTGCGGTTTCTAACACCCAACCGTTTCCTGTCCTCTTTTTTTATTTCCGTTCGTTGGGCCCCCCCCAGTTGGCCCGTTTTTTTTTCCAAACCGCGCCCCCCCCCCCTTGCGGTTCCTGCATCCTTTTGACGCTTTGCTGGTTGCCTCTTATCGCAAGTTGTTGTTCACTTTGTAAGCCCTGCCGTCCTTTCTTTTATTCCCGCCATTTGACCGTCTTTTCAGGCAGGATATTCCATCTCACCCCACCCCCCCCCCCCGTCTCCGACGCGTCCAGAAATGTTTTTTTCCCGTTTGCTCTCTCATTTTCGGGGCTTTCTGTTTTGAAAAGGTTATTCCTCTCCCCACAGTGGTGCAACCTCTCTTTTAATTTTTTTGCTTGGATGCCCGATGCATTTTTCGTTGAGGTCTAGAGGGACAATGGTCCCCCTTAGGATTTTTTTCTAAGTGGTCGCCGTCGGCATGAGGCACTGACGCCACTGGGATTCCCTCTCCCCCCCCCCCACTGTCTTTTTTCGCTTCTTTTTGTTAACTTTCCCTGGCTGACCTTCCAAAAAACATGCCTTCCAGGGTTACTTTTTTTTTCTCCTGGGAAAAACAATTTCTGGATTGAGCCCTTGTTAAGTTTTTTCTCAGATCGTGGTTAAGTTTCTTGTTATCTCTTCTTTGAGTCTCCCGTTGTATGTGTTTTTTTTTTTGTGTTTTCTTTTATAAACCAAATTTATCCCGTGCGGGCTCCCACATGACCTTGTTGTTTTTTTGGGGCCCCCTTGCCCTCTTTTTTTTATTACGTTTTTAGCCCCGTCTGCACCCCAGAAGTTGTCCTTGACTGTTGACACCTTCCTCAGGTACTTTTGTTCCCCTTTTAACTTTCCCTCTTTTTCTTTTGCTGCTCATTGCCGGTCAGTCCGATGGGCCGACTTGTAACCCCCTTTGCGACTGACTTTTGGTCCCTGGGGGTGGTACCCGCTGCTCGCCGCAACCCCACAGGTCTGTTTCTTCGTGCTATCCCCACTTTCTTCATTTTTTTCAATGGTCTTTCATGGTTCTCCAAGTTTCTCATGAAGTCAAGGCCTTCCTTCGTCCTCTTTCCCGGTGCCTGGAACCCCAGCCCTATGGAGGTCCTAGTGTGATTTCGATTGTGCCCGGCGTTTGCCCTAGTTCCCCCCCACGCCGACCTTTTTGTCCACCTTAGGGACGTGCGGGTGGAGATAGGCTCCCCGGCGGCTCAATGACCCACCCAAATTGTGTCGAAAAATACCACTAATACGGAACCTCATTCGGCCTTTAGGACCGGTATACCCTGGTTTGCGTGGTGGAGGGCACTGTTTTCAAATTGGTGTTGCAACGACTGAACCCACCTTTTCCCTCTGTTTCTGCAAATTTTTTTTTTTTTCCCTTTTCTCGTCTTCAGGGCCCCCCTTTTTTTTTTTTAGTTTTGGGCAAACCTGCCGCTTACTTTATCCGAAGACCTTTCTTGCGCTCTGATTACTGCTCCCCCCAGTCCCCACTCTTTTCCCCCCTAAATTTTAGGCTGTTTGTTTCCCCAAAGCGATTGCCAATAAGCTGTAGAGGGTCCTCCTAATTTGTCTTCCCCCCACCGTTTCTCCCTGATACCTGTCCTTTTCCCAAGCACGGGCGGATTACTTCCCTGGCGAGTGTGTGTCACAGGCTGTTTTTTCCCCCCCGAAACCCTTGTGCCCGGGCACCCCAAAAAGTTTTTTCTTTCGGAGAATTGAGACCCGCTTTCTTTATTTTGGTTTTCCCAGACTTTTTGGTCCACCCCCCACAGTGGGTCCTCCTTTTGGTAAAGTTCCCCAGACCGTACCAGTTCCTTTTCGCCGGGACCGTTCCTGCCTTGCGCCCTTGAGCCCCCACCCTTTTTCATCACTCCCTATGGGACTTGTGTTGGCTCCAATTTTTTCCCCACGCGTGTTTTGCTTTCCGGGGCTGGCCACTTCTCACTCTTCCCGTCTTCATTTTGTTGACTCCCCTTGTTTCCAAGTCCTTCGGAGCTTCTGGATCTTTGGGTCCCCATACTGCAACCCCAAAAACTTGCCCTTTGGTCATATTTGTTCCTTTTTCGCCGTCCCCCCCTGCACCACTCCATTTTTCATGCTTGCTTCCCCTGTCCACGTTTGCTCCGACCCGAAGTTCCAGTGCACTTTTCAATGGCCCCCTTTCCCATTGTTAACCTTTTTGGACCGTTTTTCCCAAACCGGTCTTGTTCTCGGTTCAACCACCCTTTTTACCGCCCAAACAAGCGCAACGCAGAAACTTTGATCCCCCCCCAGTGGCCGTTTATCTTGTCTTGACTTCCTGCCTCCTGACTTTGCCTTCCTGTGCCCTTAGTGGAATTTCGTCCCCAATTCATTAATCACCCAATTCCGTCCCCTGAGTTTCCCCCGATCGCGTTTTTTGGGTGTTTTTTTCCCCAAACTCTCCCCTTGATTCCCTTTTTTGCGGCAGTCACCAGTTTCTCCTCTTTTTCCCCCCCAGGGACCCCTTTTTCTCGATACCTGTTTACAGTCCCTTCGCCATGCGTTTTGAATGTTGGCCCCTTCATGGGCACACCCCTCCCCATTAGAGTTTTCTCACCTTCCCAAAGCTGTTAGACATCTGAGGATTTGCCCGAATCAGCTTTTTTGCGTCGTTTCTTTTTCCTCTCTTTCTTTCTTCAGTGGCCTTTCTCAGATTGTTCTTTTCCCCTTGGCTTCTCATTTTGACAGACCCCCGTGTTATTTTTTTTTTTTCTTTTTTTTCGCGTGCTTCGTTTTTGTCTTTTAGTTTTTTGCCCCGCCCTTATGACACAGTTCTCGCTGCCACGCCCGGTACCTCGGGCTAGGGAATTTTTTTCTTCTGGTCCGGTAGAACTTGGGATTCTAGGTTGGTTTTCCTTCCAGGGGGCCTTGCCACGTATGTTAGGACCTCGTCCCCCCGTATTCCCTCGGGATGTGGGTTTCCCTTTCCTCCTTATGCAGTCTTTCTATGGCCTCCCTAAGGTTTGTGCTCCACGGACCTGGGATTGGAGTTTGTTTATTCCCCCCCCGTTCACCTTTTTTTTTGACTGCTGAAAAATGTTTTCCAGCCCGCTGTCTTCTCCAACGCCCTTTCTTCCAACTCGATGGGATTCCATTCTGGGGCCGAGGGTCCCGATCCGACTTTCCTTCTTTCCCCCCCCCCTACTGTTGTTTCGAATTGTGGGTGACCTTAGTGTTTGTGTTGGTTTGTATGGTGGCCAGGTTTAGGTCCTCCCCTCTTCCTTTGAAATTTGTGTATTTGTTTTCCGTGTTTCCAGGAGATGACAACCGGTCTTTTTTCCCTTCATGATTTTTTCGAATTATTCTTTTTTCCGCGTTTTTCCCCCCCTGTTAGTTGCAACCAGTATCTTTAGTCTGCGGGTGTAGTATTGATTTAAGGTCCGAGGGCGTGTTGTCCCACTCATGACACAGACGTTTCGGTTTTTTTTTCCCCCTCCGATCTGTTTTAGGTTCGTGGTCTTTTCCCTTTCCTCCCATGTCGTCACAGTGCCCATTATCCATCCCCCCCTTTTGGCCGGGTTCCGGATGACCCTCATTGGGCGGATTTTGCGGTTTACAAACCCCTTTATGGGTCTTTAGCTTGGCCCCGCGTGTTGTTCTTGGAGTGATTTTCCCGGGACCATCGGGTTGGTACGGGTTTTTTCCCCCCCGCTTCCTTGGCTTTTGGCGTTTTTTTGTGCCCGGTTTTTGCTGCATCCTTTTCCATGCCGTTTCTAGGGTTTCTTTTCTTCACCCTCAGCTTTGGTTTACTTTGGTCTCCAGTTCAATACGTGACTTCACCACGAAATTTTGTGTGCTGATCTTTGTGCGGTGTTTTCGTTTCCCTCTGCAATTCTTTTTTCTTCTCAATTGGTCATCTTTTTTTTTTCCCCACCAGACAGGCAGTTCGTTTCCGTTTCCCCGCCGTCCTCCGTTTTGGGATTTTTTTTCTGATACTGATGTTCGTTAGGGAACCCTGAATTTATCTTGTACGTCTTCCCCCCCTTTTCCTGCTTTCACGAGGCTTTCTTTTCTTATTTAATACTCCTCCCTTTGTTGTTTTGTTGATTTTTCCCGTCGCCTTCTTCGAGCCATTTTTCCCGTCCTCCTCTCCGACAGAAATCCCATTCTTTTTTCTCATCCTCACTCAGCTACGTTGACCTTGCCACGACCCGGCTCTGTGTTGGTCGATTTTGAACAATGAAAGAATTCTTTTTCTGCGACGCTTCTCCTCCATCCTCCCCCCTCTTTGACCAACGGTTTTGTTACGTTTTGAGGTCTGGAGTGACCATTTCAACCTTCTTTTTCTTCGAAACCCTACAACCTTATCGCCTTCTTGGGTGTGTTTGTATGGAGATGTGAGCCCCTCAGGGCCCCCCCCTTTTTCTGCCGAAGTCTTTCCACGCATGGTGGTAAACCACTGAGGGTTCTTCTCCAATCCCAACCGACCTCCGTACGATTTTTCACTTCTTCGCGCCTTCCTTTCGCACCTCCCTCCGTCGGTCACTTCCTTTCCACGGGTGGCTTTTTTGATAAATGGGTCCCCTTTTGGGTTCTTTTTTTTTTTTTTTGGGTTTTCGTCCTTTTCTAGCGCTCGAGGAGTATTTCGCCGCCAAATCTCCGGCTGGTTTTTCCCACGCCGGCCTTGAAATCCCATCCTACCACTGCATTCCCGATCAACTTTTTTGTCCCCTTCCTTACTTGGTGCTCCTGCTTCTGTTCCCTTTTCGTGGTTTTTTGCATCTTTTTCATCTGTATTCACCCAAACTACCCTCCCCCTAATTTGTTAGGCTGCAGCGGGTGTGTTGCGAACCTACTACACCGTCCCCTCCGCCCTTCCCCCCACCGACTTTTTTTGGTATGCTTCCCTCCGTTCGGATCGTCCTCCTATACCCTTTCCTCCCCCATCTTGTTCGAAGCCAAGTCCCTTGATTCGGCGGGTGAAAAGGCCCCCCCCCCAGTGTTCAGTTTCCCTTTGGTCTACTCAATTTCCAGCGTTTGCAACCGTTGAAGGGCTCCTTTCCCTCTTGTTGTTTGTGTCTAGGAAACCACAATTTTGCGCCGAGTCATACTTGCCGCTTTTTTTTTTCCTTCGTTCAGATCCGCCGCCTTGAACTTCCAACTTTCCCCTTTCCCTCCAAAACTTTTCCTCTTCACCCTTGTCTTTTCCCCCTGTTCCTCCGTGCTCCTTTCTGCGTCATCCCTGAAAGTCGGGCGGTGGACTTCATTTGATTTACCCAACGGCACCTTTTGCTGTAAACTGTACTCCAAGTTTCACTGGGCGAAACCCTTTCTTGTTGGCTCTGCCCGTCAGAATTTTTCGGCATTAGTTTTTCCGCTCCTCCATTTTCTTTATGAACACCCACTCTTTTTTTGCTCCCTTTTCTTTCTTTTTCCTCATCTTTGTTCCTCCCCTATTTTTGTCTTTTTCCTCGCTTTTGCGATGAGCTGTCTAATTTGTATCTCAGCGGGTCCGTTTTGGGGGGAACTGGTGACGCGCAGGATACCGCGTCCCTGCCCCCCCCTCTCCCTATTGGGACCCCTCGGTTCTTTTTTGTTTGATTTTTTCCAGACTTGGGTACGCAAATTTTTTTCCACCTTCGAGCATTGGCTTCTTGACCCTTTGTCTCTTCAGCAAGATTTGCCACTTGCTTCTTTTCCCCCAGTTCGTTGTGCGCTTGGTTTTCTTACCCCAGGTTGAAACTGACCCCTCCCCCTGTTGGTTTACTGTCCTTGTCACGGTGGTTATTTCCCCGAGGCATTGGCCCTTCGGGTCTTGTTGCCACCTTCTCCCCGGCATGCATTCCCCCTGAGTTTTTCCTTTTTGAGGTGCGGTCTTTCCCCTCTCTTTTTCCCCGCTGTTTTGTGTCCCTGGGGATTGCATGTGTACCACCTTCCCCCAGCATCTAAACCTTTTGACCCTTTTTCCCCCATTGGCGTTTTCCCCCAATGATCGACCCGGTTTTCCGGTTGTTCTCCGTGGCCCATCCTGTTGACGCGCCTCCGGATTCTATTCAACTGTCATCTTTAGTCTTTCAAGCTTTTTTCCACTCTCCCAGTTAAGGTTCCCGTTTTTTTCCTTTGGCTTTTCCTACACTTACCATCTGTAGCCCCTTTGTTCAGCAACCCACCAACCTTCCCGCGAATTCCCTTTTTTTTTGTTCCCTTTCCCCACTTTTTCTTTCCCCCAGTCCTTTTTTTTTGGGTGGCCCCTTCCGGTGTTTGCCCCTGGAAAACCCTTTTTTTTTTTTTTTCAGTTCGGTTTTGCCCACCTCCCGAGTTGAATGTTACTAGTCGTTTTAGCGTTTTTTTTCTTTTCCTTCCTCAGGTCCCGGACGCTTCATCTCCCCTCCTTCTTCCCCATTACTTGGTCGTTTTGTTGTCGTCTGGCTCTTATTTGGCCCCCTCTTCTGTCTTTTCGTGTTTTTTTCCCTAGACTCTGTTGGCTCATTGCCTTTCCCGCCTCTAAAGTCCTATTCTGTTTGTGGAACGTTCGCGTAGTCTTTTCACAAGTTCTTCTCCCGTTCCCGAGCAATTCCTTTTATTTTGCAGCTGTTTTCAGGAGTTGGTTGAATTTCTTCAGACAGTTTTTTTACCCGCCCCGCCCGTGCCTCTTTCGAACCTCCCCTCCCGACTTTTCTTATCCAGGGATCAGCTAGTTCAACTTTCACCGGCCTCCAAGTCCCCCCAGCACCCCCCCCCCCCCCCCCCTTTTTCGTATTTTTTTCCCGGCTCGAGCGATTTTTTTCCCGGTCCACTTTTTCCTGCCCCTTTCCGAACATTGGTTTTTCGTGCTCCACCCCTTTAACACGCGGTACCCGTTGGCTTGAGGGCCGGGAAAGCCGTTTTTTCGGTGTATCGGGGACCCATTTTTCCCAATTGTTTCTCACTGACAGTGGTTTCACGCCGTAGGCCATTCGGCCCGAATTCACTTGGATCCCCCCAGCTTTTCCCCCCCCAGTCCGGTCCAGTTACTTTCTGCCCCTTTAAACTTCCACTTGGATGATTCGGATCCCTTCCTTCCTGCGTTCCATCGGCTTTTGTCCATCGTGTTTCGGTCCCCTGGGGACATTTTCGCTTTCTTTTGACTTTTGACCACTGTTTGACCTCTTTTTCCTTTTTTTTCTTTTTCCCTTTCCCCGTTGTTGTTTTTTTCTCGAGATACAACGTCCTTCCCTTATATGACTAAACTTTGCCCTGACACACCAACCGCCCCTACCCCATTTTAAGTCGTCCTCGGATTGGGCCTTTTTTTGTCCCAAGGGGTCCCCCTTGTTTGCCTCATCCCCCTCCAGTTCCGTCTTGGAGCCAAAGTGAATCCTTTCTTTTTGACTTTTTTTCTGGCGGGTCCTTTCCCGATTCCGACCTTGACCCACTGTCCTGGCCCTTGGTCCAGGGTCCGCGCTCGTTTTTGCCTCTTACCACCCCCCCAGTGCCTTGGTTTTTTTTGCTCGGGGCCCAAATCTTTTTCGTGTTTTTCCAACTGGTCACGTTGGGACAACGTTTTTTAGTCTTATCTCACATCTTTTCTCTCGGCTGTCCACAACCGGACACTTTTTTTCTTTGGCGGTCCCTCCCCCTTTTGATTTCTTTTTTTACCTTTTCGGATGTGCTAACTTCCCACACTATCCGTCATTCCCCCCCATGCTTTTACAAGCTGCGTTCACCATTTCCCCTGACCCCACTTGATGACCACCCCGAAACCACGCCTTTTTTCACAGGTCTTTTTTTGAATTTTTTGGCGCTCGTTTTGGGCTGCTTTTCCTTCACTGTTTTGTCAACTTGTTGCCCCGGACCGTTACCACTTTCGCCGCACTCCTACTTTATCGGCTTTGTAAGGCCCTTTTGAAGCCCCCCCGCGCTATCACGACCGCCCAGCCGTTTCGTGTGCCTTTTTTGAGAATCTACAAAGTCAATGTGCCCTGGCACACGCAACGGTCGTCGTTTTGGTCTTTTTGATGCCACCTACGTATGGCTTTTCCTTCTCCTACTACCTGATTATCAACTGCTCATTCGCTTTCGGTACTTATTTTCTCCACACTCCACGTTTGTTTTTATCTTTCCCACTTCCTGGTTCCCCCAGCTGTTTGGGCACCATCCAACCCCGTTTTCCCGCACAACCAAAATCAAGTTTCGCGAAGAATTCCTCCTTGTGAGGTTTTTGCTGGAAAATGTCTCTTCAACCCCCGGTGTTTGCTACCCTTAAGTGTTTACAAACGCGCCGTGTTGGACTTTTTTGTCTCAATTCCGGCATTTGCTCACCTGGGTTCCCTCCCGATTTCAGTCATATGACTTGTGATATTTCCCCATTTTCAACGGCGCGTCTGCGTTTTTTTTTTTTCCACGCTCGACCTTATTAAAGTCCGATTTCCCTTTTACGCCATGGTTGAAGTTAGTGTAACTGCCCGTGTTTTGATTTTCTTTTTCATCCTTTGGTTTACCCCTCCCCCCGTCCCACCCGACAAAATGGCCCAGTTGATTCTGATTGATTGCAGACCTTACCATCAACCTTGCACACCTTCAGGGTTTCTCTTTTTTCCTTTTTGTCCTTTCGCATGCTCCCGTTGAACCCGACAGGGGGTCCATTTTTTCCTTCACATGAACCCCGTCACCCTTGAACAAAAAAACTGACTTCTTTTTTCCCCCCCCCCCGGCTTGTTGACTTTTCTTGTTCACTGACGCACCCCCCAACAAGCGGTCCCCAAGAAATTTGCTACCCATACGCAGGCAAAGTATTTCTCCCTCATAGGCTTTTTCCTATTGCACTGCATCGATTGAATTCTTTTACCCCTTCTTGAATCACCAAACCTTGCAAGTGCGGTCTCCGAATTTTGAAGTGGGGGCCCCAACTTCACGGTATTCTTTGTGCCGCAGTCCCAAGTTCTCCTCCCCAACTGGGACCTGCGCTTTCTCCCTGCGTCTACCGGCTCTCCTCCACAGATATGGGCCCCCACTTGCATTTCACAACCTCCACCGGTTTTGGGTTTATATGCCACGACAAGATGATATCTTTCTTTTTGCAGTTTGCCGGCTTTCCGCTCGGACTGTGTCGCTTCTAAATGGATGATTTTACAAGAGCCCCATTTACCCAGATTTTGTTTTTGTCCTCCCCTGACACCTTTGTCGGTCTCCACAAGTGTTCCGTTGCTTTTATCCTCTCCTTAATTAGGTGCTTGCGCTGAAAAACTTTTTTCCGCCCCCCCTGGTTCCTCCTCCTCCAAGGTAAGAGGGCGCATCGGCTCTGTTTTTTTGTTGGTAGGAATCTGACTTGTCTTTTTGTGTTCGTTGGTTTTTTTTGGTTTTTTGGAACGTCCTGGCCATTTTTTCCTCGTTCCCTGAGTCTCTCTGGCATGTGGGTTCATGTATTAGTCGGCATTGGGAAGGGACGTTTTTGGACGCCCCTTTTTCTAATACCTTGTCCTTCTTGGCGGTTTTTTCTTCCCGACGACCAAGGGGGTGGTTTTTTTTTTTTTCAAACACTTTTTTGGCCAGCTTCCGCGACCACTCCCCCTTTTTTCTGCCCCTTGCTCTCAACTCCGTCTGGTTTGCTCCACATTATCGGTGAAGTTGGGGGGAAGATTCACGTCCTTACTTTTTTCTTCCTTCCGATTTCTTGTTTGTTCGCCCCCTCCCCCCCCCCCCCCTTTCCCAGTCTGTTTTTTTACTGTAGTTTCCCTCAACCCCCGGTTCGCCGGACCCCCACCAGTGCTTGTTTTTCGTTTTGAAGGACGCGTACTGACCCCTCTGCGCCCCCCTTTCTTGCAATAGGCGGGCTGCTTTCCGAGTCAGTTTCACCCCCCACCTTCCTCGTGATTTTAGGGTGTTTTTCATTTTGAATTTCAACCGGCCGCGGTGCGTTTGTTGTGAACCCGCTGAACGCTTTAAGGCGTTGCTTGCGCTATCGCTATTTCTCCGCGGTTTGTTCTCCCTTGTAAACCCTTGACGTTCCCCCCCGGGCCATAATCCCCCTTCCCCCGTGTTTCTTGGGCGGCGGCCTCTATGCGATTGTTTGGTCATTTGTTGTTTTCTCTTAGGCTTGGCATTTAGGCTGGTTCTTTTGCGGTTTTCTTTTCTTCCTTTCGGGGAAGCTTTGTTTTGTTTGACTGGGTTTTTTGCAAATCCACGTCATGGACTTCGGGTCAGTGTTTGGGGGGCTTGCGGGTGATGCTCATCCCAGACGAGGCGATTACCGGTTGTTCGTTTTCGAGGCTCAACCCTCTTGCCCTTTTGTGGACTTTGTCTCCAGCTCAATTTACTACCCCGGGAACTTTTGTTTCCGACTCTTTGATGCGGTTTCGTCTTTACTTCCTTTCGCTTGTACCGGTTTTCTCATTCTTTTGTGTCCCCCCTCCTGCACAGGCCGTGTTTTTTCAGGTCGACCTAGATTTATGGTTGCGGCTCCCTGACGGACGAGGTTATTTTTTAGGTGTTTCCCAAACCTGAATTTTAGCTGATTACCCGTTTTCTTCGATTTTCCTTGTATTATATATCGTTTCTCCGTTGTTGTTGGTGGCTCATCTCCCCTCGCGTAATGCACGTTTTTTTCCTCTCCGATTACCCAAATTCAGGTTCCCCCCTCCATCCATCGTTTTTTCCCCTTCCCCGGACCCGAATACGTCTTTTCCTCCCTTTTTTTTTCTTTGCCCGTCGTGCTTCCCCCCTCCGGCCTTTTATCCCCGTTTTTTCCCTGCCTACGTGCTTCTACTCAAACCTGCATCAACCTCTCAAACTTCGTTCCGGTTGTGCGTTGTTTTTCTTATTTTTAGCATTGGTTAACCAAGTTAACCCCTTTTCCAAATTTTGTTGAAGCCTCGCCCCTACCCCCTTTTCTTTCTCTTCTTGCTGGAGACTTGCAGCCGCTGGGCCCGGCCGAAAGCCCCCTCCAAGATGGTTCCTCCGGCGTGATGCCCAACACCCACAACTACCGTTTTTCTTCCTAACCTTCTCCCCAATGAACCCGCCCGGTCGTTTCGTTTATGGCCCCAGCTCCCTCGCCCCTTCCCCTCCACTTGCCTTTCTTTTCTTTTTGGGGAGTCCGGCCCCCGTTGGTGCTTTTGATATGGGTCCATTTTGTTTCCCGTTTTTACACAGGGTTGCTTTTCTCCCCTTGGAACTTCTGCTCCGTAGATACGCGCACTCTCCCTTCCCTTTTGTATGTTGAACAACCCTCTTGCCTTGGAAATCACTACCCGCACCTCCCCGTCTTTACCTTTCGGTGCGCGCCGCTATTTTTTCTCCTTTTTCCCCACTTCTTCTCCTGACTGCTTCATCTAAGTTTCACTCCCCCCACCTACTCAAGCCGTTTTTCCTGGGGCAGCCGAAGGGTTTTGAGACATACTACCCCCCCCTCCGGCTTTCCCCTTCTTGACCAAGGTAAATTTGTCTTGAGTTCCTGACTAAAGGACTGGTCTGGGATTTGTCCCCTTGTCACTGGAAAATTGCGCCCTAGTTAGTTGAGTTTGTTCCCGCAAGTCAGACTTCTTTTTTTTCAGGTTGCCCCCCATTTTTCCACCCCCTTTTTTTCCCTTTTTTTTTTTCGTTCGCTCACCGCCCAATCTTTCCAAACGGCTTTTCGGCACTTGGGTGTCTCAAGTCCTACTTGTTGTTCTTTTTTTCCCCTTACCCCCACTGGTCCTTGGATCCTTTCCCTGTCTTTCTTCCTCTTTTCAGCATTCCCCCGCGTCCCATAACCCCCCTGCAAGATTCCCCTCCCTGTCCACCAACCCTCCCCCTTAGTTTTTTTTTCACTGGTTCATTTTCGCGTCTTCTTTCCTCTTCTCGTACGAAATTTTCGCTGGCTGCGGTTCCCCTCTCGCAAACACAGGCACCCTGTTTGTCTTTTTCCCACCTAGGCAAGTTTCCCTTTTTGATTTCCCCCCCATTAGTATTTGGCTATGCCGTTTCCCCATTCCCCCTTTTTTCTAATCTCAGGTTTAGGCTCAACAGTTCTTTCTGCAACTGTCTCTTGGTCTCGGCTTTTCTCATCTGACTTTTGAGGTGTTTCCTGCGTTTGGCCCCCCATTTCCTGATTTTCTCTTTTTTCTTTGTTTATTTTCCGCATGGTATCCGTTTTTTCAGTTTTACCCAGTTTTTTCCTCACCTTTTTCTTGGCAGGACCCGTCGTGTTTTTGGTCCCCCCCCCACCCGCGATCCCCCTGCTTGTCGTTCGGCCCTTCCCTTTTTTTCTTTCTACAAGCAGTGGGGTACGGATTTCCAAATTCGATGGGGTCCTTCAAGTCTTCGTAAGGCATGTGCATGTCCCCGCTGAACCTCCCTGCCCCCTTTTCGTTATTGTTTCATGTTCGTGTGCGATGTTTTCCATTTACCTTGTTGAAACCTTCTTTTTGGCCCCGCCGGTTGTGTGACGTAGGAAGTTACTTGAAGGTTTTTCCTTGAGGGTCATGCTTCTCTTGTTCAGACTGGGTTCCTTTTGCGAACGTCGTCTCCCCCATTCTTTTTCTGTTTCTTCGCTCACCCTCCTACTACCTCTACCTCGCTCGCTTTTGGGCTTTGCTTTGGTCTTTTCAGTGGGTTATGACGGTTCCCCCCCCCCATTTGATTCCAGAGTCTCACCCTGTCTTGAACGGTTTAAACATGGCGTTTTTCAGCCTCTCCTTTCCAGTCGGTTTTTCCTAGCGTTGCCTCGGTTCCCCTCTATGCTGCTGTGTCCCTCTCACAATTTGTCATGGGTGTTTTATTCATTGTTACTTGTCGCTATTCCCCCCGGTGATTTTCCCCGGGTTCCTCGTTTCCATCCCCCCCCTGTTCATTGTCTACCCCCCTTTTTCCCAGTCTTACTTTTTTTCCCTCCCCCAACCTTCAAATTTCTTCGCATTCTTTTTTTTGTTTTGTCCCCCTTGGTTCTTTCCCCCATTTTTTGGCCCCCGCCGTTGACCTCTACTTGCATTGTCGGTGCCATGCTTAGCGTTGTCGAGGCTTTTTGAGCGAGTAGTTTTTGAGGACCCGCTGACTTTGAGGGATGAAGCTGCTGCCCCCGCTTTTCCTTTTTTTCCCCGTGGTGTCTTCCTTGCTTTGTCGCTTCTTGACCGTCCCTCTTCTTCGCGTTCTTTTTTTTTTGGGCTTCCCATTTTACTGCCGCGAGGCCCGTCAGTTCTTTAATTGGTGTTATTTCGGCCCCCAATTTTGTTTTTTCTCCACCGTTCTTCCCCCCTTCTCGGGTTTTTCCATTTAAGAGTTTTTTTCTTTTTTTTCGTCTCCGTTTGCTTTGGTAACTTTTAGCTCCTTCTCTGTCTCCCCCCCCCCCTTGCAATGGTTTGCAAAGTTTTTAGCCTTTTCCGGATCGGTTAGGTGTTTTTTTCCATTCCTTTCCCCCCTTTTTTTCCCTATCCGCCCATCCATGTTATTCCTTGCGTCCTCCGTTTTCCTGTCCCAAAACCTCATGCAGAAATTCGTTCCGTAACCCCCCCGTGTTTTCCAAAAAGTAATGGGGCTGGTGATTCCACGAAGCCTTGCCGGTTGGTTTTTTTCCTTTGGAGCTAGTGGACTTTTTGTCAGTCGGGCTTCTCAAGTTGGTTTTCGTCGTTCCCTTCTCCTTGCCGGCCCACCGCCATGGTCAGCTTCGCAAAAAATTATTTTGTGCTTCACCCCCACCACCTTCTAGGGCTTTTACATCTCCCCCAATTTCCATGTTTTTTTTTGCCCTTCGCTTTCCCTACTTTTTTCCCTTTGGAGTTTTTTTCAAGGGGTGCGTTTCTCCGACTGTTCTCGGTGGAGACTTTTATCTCTCTCTTTTTCAAAGAATTTTTTTTGTTTTTTGCCTGAGGAATGGATCTGTCTAACCTGTTTCTTCAAATTCTCCTGAGAAAACTTTTTTTTTTTCGTTCCCAGTGCCCTATCACGTGAATTTTTTTTCTCCGAGGCAGCCGTGGAGCCTGTTGAATTCTATCCTCTTTTTAGTTTGAATCCCCAACTGTATTTTGACGATGGTCTCCCCCCCCCCCCCTTCCTTGTTCCGTTGAAGACACTCCCCCGAACGTTTTTTTCTTCCCTTTACATTCCCTCCGTCCGTCCTTTTAAGTGGTCCCCCTCTTGCTCGCCCGCAACCACCGTCCTCTTTCTGTGCTCTATTAATATTCCCGGCGGTTTTACATTTTCTGCGAATGTTATGCATCCTTTTTTCCCGTTCCATTTCACCCCATCCTTTCCTTGCTACCTGGGCAACAAAACCTTGTGTGACAATTTTTGGTGAGTGTTTGCTCTATGTTTTTTGTTTACCCGTCTTGGGTCCTCCCAGATCCGTACATTTTTGCCATTGAGTTTGGTCATCCCATTGGGCTAACATGGACCTGGGTTCTGATCCCTTCCCACAAAAGCCGGCTTCACATTTCCTGCCTGTCGCGCCCGTTCTTTTTGGTGTTTTTTTTTTTTTTTTTTTTGCCCCCCCTTTTTGTGCAACTGGGTGGGTCAACGACGAGTACATCGGACCGTTTCTATCCGTTTTCCGGATTTTTTCCCCGGTTTCCCCTTTTTTACCGCTTTGTTTTTTCACTTGAGATCTCCCCCTACTCAGTTCTTTTTGTTAACAGATCGCCCCCGTTCTTAAAGGACGCCCCGCAACTTGTTCCCCGGTTTCCCGTCAACTAACTCTTCGTAAGCTTTGCTGCGTTCGCGCTTCCTTCCTCCTTCCCGACCAACCTTTTTTTTTTTCCATTCGCTTTGCAGTTTCCATTCGTTTTTTTCTCCTTTCAGTTGTCCCCCCAGCATTTTTTTTTTTTTTTTTTTTTTTTCTGGGTACCTTTGTTCACAACCCCACTCACCCGTGCGGCACTTTTTTGTCACCACCATAACCTTTTTGATCTCCTCAGGAATGATTTTTTTTGGCTTTTCTTTGACAACCACGTTGGTTGGCACCACAGGTTTTCCTCTGGGTTTGTCACCGTGTGGACATTTTTTTACCAACTGAAAGCCTGGGCATCTGCTCTTCTCCCATTTCAAGGCCCAGCTTACTTTTTCAGTACCCACTATGGTTTTAATTGTGCTAGTCATCCCATCACCAGATTAGCGCCCTTTTGGCCCCCAACGCT
>Ga0179593_1339944_pt1 | contig 20903 bp, 23 predicted proteins | sample CZODoug2_1_08_16_FD_185931 | JGI IMG/M metagenome (GOLD analysis project Ga0179593, IMG submission 185931) | Vadose zone soil fungal communities from Angelo Coast Range Reserve, California, USA - CZODoug2_1_08_16fungal (PacBio error correction) | ecosystem: Environmental > Terrestrial > Soil >... | reverse complement strand
GGATCTAGGATCCCAGTTCTTACTCTCTCGCTCGCTCTGGGTACCTCATTTCAACCCAAATGCCCCCCCCCTCTTTTCGTTTTGCCTAGCGTCTTATCGAGTCTCCCTCTTCCTCCCGATAGTTTTGACCTTTTCCGTAGCTTGCTTCTACACGTCCCCGGCTATCGGCTCTTTTTTTTTTTCGTGGCTATTTTTTTTTGCAGGGTCCCCAACCTCCACCTTTTCCCCGTTTCTACCTTTTTTCCCCCGGTTTCTTTTTTTCTTCTAAGTGAGCTTTGAGTAATGTTCGCCTTTCTTGATATGGCGTATTAAGGGCTTCTTGGCTGGCCGGTCAGCCGTGAGTTATGAGTCTCTTTCTCTTTCCGAGTGTTTTTCTTCCCCACAATTTTCCTTGCTTTGGCTCCTTTGTGACTGCCGTTGGAATTTTTAGATGTGAACTGTTCCCTCTCTCTGTTGTTCTGAGTCAGGCGGTCTCTACTCAATATCCCCCTTAAACATGGAGGTTTTTGATAAGATCTGAGAGTATTTTTTACGAGTGCTACCGCAATAACCTTTCGGTCGGTGGGCTGGCTTTTAGTTAGATTTGATTTTTCTTCCCCCTCTTAAAAAAGTGAAATTCTTCTCTGGTGAATCCCTGTTAGACTTGAGAACTGTTTAAATTGAGTCAGGACGTCGAGCAGCCCTCGTTCCCGTTTTGTCTGAGGAGTTCCTCTATACCTGTCCCTTTCTCTGGTTTCTGGATATGTAAGCATCCGGTGAAATCAGTACGTGAGGATATCTTCGGTTCAACGTAGAAAGGGTTACTGAGCCCTGCCATCCTGGTTTCTGCCATTTCGTCTTGGGACCTTCCCTCTCCTCTCTTTTCCCACCGCACCTTGTTTTTTTTCTCTATGTTCAGTGGCGCAAGACGAACTCCTGTTCACCAGGTTTTCTGAGACGCGCTTCCTTCCTTCAGGTTCGCTGTGCCGCATCTCATAATCTCGTCATGATGCGAGGACTCCTGCCAGTGGCCCAGTCTCCTCCTCCTCTAATTTTCGACTCCCCTGTTCACGATACTGATTTCCTTGACACTTTGAGCAGTGGCGCGACGTTTTAGCATAGGACTGCAGTTTACCTTTCGGTCCCGAGTCGACTTTGTGGCGAGGGAGGCGCCTCTCCCCCCCTGACTGGCCGCCCTACTTCCTCTAGACCTCCTATGGCTTTTCCGATTCGAGCCATAACAACCTCCAAGACCTCCTGGTACGAAGCGAGTTTGCCGCCGAAGCCCTTCCCTTCCCGGCCCCCCGTTCCCCCCCTCTTCTCTTCTGACGAGATCACCCGCTCCCGCAGGAGCCTCGCAAGGAATTGCCGTCCCGAAATGGCGCCTGACTCCCCCCTCTCTTTTGTCTCGATCTCCTCCAGTCACTCCCTACGCCCTCGCACATTTTTTCTGATTAGACCATTTTCACCCGGCGTTCCCCCTTTATGTTCGGCTTCCCCTTTCTTCCTCCCCGCCTGATCACCGAGCTCTTTCAAAGTTCATAGATATTTGATGTCCCATCCAGCCTACCAAATCTTCCCCCCCTTACCCCCCACCTCCTTCCAGTTCGCCCTCTCCTTGTGAAACTTTTTCTAACCTTGAACTTTCAATACCAATGGAATTTACCCCACCTTCCTGTTCCCCTCTTTCCTATCCTCCTTATGCGCCCGCTTGTGTTTTTCCCTTTTGATGTCTACTGGTTCCTCCTTTTCCATTCTGTCCAACGCTGCGCTCTCAGATTTAGTTTTTCCGAATCGCATGCGATCAGCTCTTGTGTGTATTCTCGTAGCCTCAGGACGACGTGATGCGGACGGATGATACTTCCCCAAGATATGTGTAACCTGAACTCGCCTTCTTTTCAGAAGGTGTCGCCTTTTCCCCCACATCTTTTTTTTTTCCGCCCTGATAAAGCACAGAGACGAACTTTCGTCACCACGAGTAAAGTGTGATTGTTTTTGTGGCTTCTTGCTCTTTCCACTCGCTCACCCCTTTCCCCCTCAAGATTTTCGTTTCGAGCGATGGCAGGATTCGTTATCTTCTCCTTGACCGTATTGCGAGGTTTTCAAGCAGAGGTTGCCTTTCAGGTTTGAATGTCATTGGTATTCTCCATAAAGTGATTTTTTTAGGGATTGGAACTGATGGTCTCCTTTCGCCCTTCACTGCATCAAGAACGACTGCATACACTTTTTTTCGAGTCGGCGTTTCTTCCTTTTCCCTACCTTTTAGGGTCATGAAAGAGGAGTGTTGAGGCCTCTCTCCCCGAATTCCTTTTCCTCCCCTCCTGCCCTCTCCTTCCTCCCCCCTTGTTTTTCCCCACCCGATAGCTTCAATGACTCTTAACCCGTTAAGTAGGAATTTGCTCATAAGTACCGTCCTTATTTCCTTTGCTTGCTCCCGTGTCTCTCCTGATCCATTTGTTTCCGCTTCTTTCCTCCTGCTAACTTGTCCTCCTGGGGTTTCAAAAGCGTCTGTGTGTCGGTATCAGCAGAGCCTCTTCTCTTCTTGGGTTGCCTCGGTTCCCCAAAGTCTGTCTTTTCGATCTCCTCCCCCCTCCTCTTCTTCGTCCTAGGGGTAAGATGTAGGGGATGTTTTCTTCGTAGTATCACTGTGTTGACCGTTCCCCCCCCGCTCTGCGTAGCTGAGAATCTGAGTTTTTTTTTTTTTTTTCCCCCCCTCTTTTTCCTTTACTCAACCCTTTCCCCAGTCTTCCCCTCCCCCCAAAAGACCTCGTCTTTTCTTGTATTGCGATGATCTGTTTCTTTTCTTCCGCTTGTTGCCGTTTCAGCCCTCACTTTCAACAGGACTGTAAGAGGTCCGTCAATGATTCGATTGGGTCGAGCTTCTCGCTTTATTTCTGCAAGGTCTGCATCTGCTTTGTTGCTTTTCCCTTTTTTCCCCCTTTTTCTTGTTGAGGTTCCTTTTTGCCCGAGAGGTCGAGCCAAGATTTTTCTGAACACGTAGAATTTCCCCCTTTCCTTCTTAAAGTCTTTTTTTTCCCCGCTTCAGTTTTTTTTCTCCTTTTTTTTTCTATCTCTTCCCCCTCCCCCTTTCTCGTTGTTTTCTCAAAACGAAGGATTTGAGGGTCATATAGTTTTTCCTTGATTTATAAAGGTGTTTACTTGGTTCTCCGTGCCCCCCATTTTTCCCTCGGTTCCCCGTCTTCATTTCCCCCCCCATCCCCTCCCCCCAACAACTTTTTTCCTTTCCCTTCCCCCTCTACCATTTTTCCAGTACCTTCAACTGAATGATTAGTTCTCCTGAAAAAGAGGCCCCCTTTTATCGTGTTACACCTATATGAGTGACTTAGTCCCCTCCTCCCTTCTACTGCACTGGTTTATCAAACTGTAATACCTCCCCCCCCGTCCTTTTTGGCCCGGACCACGTCATTCCCTGACTTAATTCCCTCTCCATTGCTGGGCTTTTTCCCAGATAAGTCATTTTCTTTAATCTCTCTAGTAAAGGGTTTTTCTTTTTTCCCCCCTCACTTCGGCACCTTCCCCCCTTTTCTCTTGCCAGCCCTCAGAGGGTTGGCTCCTTTTCTTTATTACTTCCTTTGCTGTTATCGCCGACGCCACAGGCTATCCCCGAAACGATGTATTGAGCTGACGGTATACCGTAAACCGATTCTTACCCCCAAAAACCCCCGGACTCCGTGGGAACCTTACAGAGAATACTCTGCTCGGATCTCGGAGGTAGCCGTCCCCCTCCTCCTCGATTGCCTTTCTTCCAGCTTTTTTGGCCTGCCCTTTTCTTTTCCCTCTACTTTTTGACCTTGCCAACTTCTTTTAGTCCAGCGGTATTTTTTAAAGATGGCAAGTTGTTCCCTTTCCCGCACTCACGTCCCGGCCTTTCGCTCCGGTGGTATTATTTTCAGAAGAGGCAGTGTGCTGGAGGGTGCTGTGACTTCTTGACGCAGTGGATTTCATTTTTTGGCTCGGCCCCTCGTCCCGTCACCCCCCCACTAGGAAGATCACAGTTTCGGCACATAAGTCAATTGCCGGCGGTCTCCTACGTTCGGGTCGCTACTTCTCTCCCTCCCTGCCCTCAACCTCTCTCTTTCCCTCCTGATGTCTTTGAGAGCTTGCCTCTTTTTCCAATGGACAACAACCGGCTATGTTTTCCGTTGGCCCTCCTGTGTTGACTTCCAGACTGTCTTTTTTCCATGGAGTTACCCTTCCCCCTTCGACATATCCTGCAGTTTTTTACCAGGCGTCCGTGAGGAGTTGTTTTTTTTACTCAGTTTCCCCGATCTAGTATCGGGCTCCCAATTAGAACCTCATCTCTTATCCTGCTGAGTGGCGTTCTTCGGCCTCTTCTCTCCCTCGCCTCTTTGCTTGCGTTTTTTACTTCTCCCAATTTTCTTTGCAACTGACACCAGCGGGCGCACTCTTCGGAGTTGATTCTGAGGGGAGGGCAACTTTCCGCTTTTTTTTTTTTTCCCCGGTTAACTTTTTTTTTTCCTGTTATGGCTTTTTTTGTTTTGCGCATATTTGGGTTCTTCATCTGTGTTCTGCTTTTGGAGGGGCTAACAACAGGTGGTAGGAGGGCATTGGAAGAAGTTAACTCCGTCCGCCGTCTCTGTTGATGCTCATAGTCGCCCCGCGGACCCTTGAGGTCTGTTCACCCCCCTTGAGTCTCCTCTGTTTCTTCGTTTCGCGGTCATATGGCACAGGGCCGCCGTCCTTCGCCCCCAATAGTGTGGATCAGCTCCTCAATGCTTCGGGCTTCCTCTCACTGGTACTTTCCCTTCTGTGTTAGCTTTAAGAAGTGTCTAGTGGGAGCCTCCTTCCGCCAGGGGCTTTTTAATTAATCTGTTCCCTTCCCTTGAAGTTGGTTTTACTCAGTGGTTGGTAGCGGCGTCCTTTGCGACCCGTCTTTAATTCTCTCCCCTGTCTTTCGAGGCCTTCCTTTCTCTCTCCCAATTACTTGTCACGAAGTTGATTCAGGGTCCTTACACCGCTGTATGCTCAAACCTTTCTGCTCTCTTTACCGGTTCACCGGCCCGGTCCATTCTCGTGGCCCTTCCTAGCCTGCCCTTCTTCCCGACTTGAGTCTGTATTGTGGTTAAGAGGCGAAAGTGTCGCGAGATCTGCTTTGTGCCGGTCCCCTGAGACAGCCTTTTTTCCTCCGCTCGGCAGGTCCTTTGGCTTTCTCTGTGACGATGTTTTTCTTTTTCTTCTTTTACAACAACACGCCCCTGTCCCCCCCATGCATCCTTCTCTCCCCTTCCTCCCTTTTTTTGATGACTCCATGAAGACAGACTCCCGATAATTCTTATCTTTTTGAGGCCTTTCTTTTTGAGACGTGATTCAACCTTGCCGAGATCTCTACGTCCGAGTTGGGTTTTTCCCCACGGTTTTATTGTCCCCTTACCCCTTCCCTCTGACCCCCTTGATCCTTAGCTCGAATGCTGCGTTTTTTCGGACGATTGATGTCGCCTTCCTATCATTGTTTTGCCCCTTCCACCTTTTTAGTTTCTCCTGCGTTTTGCAGGTTCCACTGCGTCCCCTCTTTCTTTCCCGTTGCCCTTTTAATGAGAAGAAGAAGACTGATCTCCCTACGGCCGGTTTTGGTTTGGCTGTGCCGTCTCCTTCTCGTTCCCCCCCCTGATCCCCACCTCTGGCATTCTGGTCTTTTTCTGAAGAAGTTGACTCAAAGCATTTCCTCCCCCCACTTATTCTCTTCCCATTGATCAACCCCGCGCGCCAGTAAAGGAGTTGCAAGAATGATACAGATCGTTGGTTTTTCTGCTGCCTCGCCCCGCCTTGCTCTACGAAGCCCGGCCCGCCTAGTGCTCCAGTCAGTCGACGAGAAAGTCTCGCAGTGCCCTCTAGTCGTCTTTCGCAAAGGTTCGATTCCTCCCCCTTCATTTTTTCCTTTTTACCAGAAGGGCAACTACCCCCCCCCCCCCTGCCCCCATGTCATTCTTTTTCTCTTCCCTAGAAGAGTACCCCAGCTGAAACCACCCCCCCCCTTCCCCTCTTAATGGTTTTTCCCGAAATTTTGGCGTATTTACCCCTTTCCCCTCTCCGGACCTTCACCCCTGGCTCTATTTGATCCCTTTCTAGCCGACCTGAGGCTTTTTTCCCGCTTGTTCGGGAGTGAGCCTTTCAGTGAGATAACCTGTCTCTTTCCCGCTGCTTGGATCGCTTCCATCCGCTGCGTTCCTTCTGCTGCAGGCTTCTTGTAAGGATAGGACGCTCCTTCCGTGAGCGACAACCGTAAAATTTCGTCCCTCTAACCTTCTTTTTTTTCGAAGTCAGCCAAATCGACAGTTCCTCCAGTTTAGGTTTTCCCTCCACCCCCCCTTCCCAGGAGTCCCCCCTAAGTTTCATTTAGCTTGCTAGAGACAGTTAGAAAATCCTGCACTCTCTTTTTGTAGTGTCTTCGGGGTCTGATGGATGCTTCTTCTCTCCCTCTTGCCTCGAAGGGCTGAATTCCGTCGGCCACTGGTTATTTTAAAACCTTGGCCTCTCCCTGTCTGCTTGTGGCTTTTTTGCCCCCGCTCCCAAAGTGAAATTCACTCTTCCTTTCCCCTTTTATCAGACTTTCTTGAAAACTCCAGCTCTCCAATTAGACCCAGGCGGGAAGGCCTTTTTTTCGCCTCTTGTCTTCGTATTTCACCACTCGCCTCGTCTCGATTCTCTTTGGTAGTGGTACTGGGAGATGAGGTGTCCTACAGAATTTGTCTGTGTTCAAAAGAGATTTGATGTTCCCCCCTCCCTTTCCCTTTGCCGAAGCGAGGGTCTATCTGAGTGCGACTTTTGATGGATTGCTTCACTATCGCGACAGTGCTTGATTCCCTCTCTTCTTCCTGGTCATGGTTTGTCTTTGGTTTGTGTTTCAAACGCAGAGCTTTTTTTAGTACCTGCTTCGATCTGCCCGGCTATTCGAGCCTGGGCCCAGTACTTTCTCTCTCCTTACCCCCGTCCGCTCTCATCAACTGTCAGGAAGTTTCCAGTTCGTCGTTTTTTCTTCTTTGCCCCAGTAGTTATCTGAATCGTGAGTGTCCCGGAACACAGCCGCTCTGTGTGATTCTGTGCACGCTCTGTTGATGAATCTTCCTCAGCGGGTCACCGTCTTTCCCCTGAACAAAGCCCTCCTGCACGCGATGGTGCCTGTTCTCAGAGATCATTTTCGGGCGCGGAACCATCCCTTTTTTGTTTTTTCGGTTTCTCCTAGACGCCTTCCACCGCGCCGTCCTCATCCTCCTTTTTTTTTTTCCGGAAAACGGGTTCTGACCTTTGTTTGAAGCCCCCTTCGAGGTTTTTGAGACCGACTTGGCTGTTACCCTCTTTTAAATTTTTTTTTCTTCTGTCGGTTCCCTTCTTCTTTGACCTGTTCATTGGGACACCCCTTTGGTTTGTTTCACGTCCCTCACACCCTCATATGTCATCGGGGACGTTAGCCCCGCTGGTCCCGTGTCATTCTTCTTTCCCTCCTCCTTTTTTTTGTTCTCTTGACAAATCGTCTGTAAAATGATCTGGGTCGAGGGTTTGTCGTTCCCCCTTGGCCTTCTCTTGAATTTATATTGTGTTTAGTGTTTGGGCGCCAGATCTTTTGGGTCTTCATTTTTTGGGGACAAAGTCAATTAAAAAAAATTTTTCCCTCCCTTCCCCATATGCCCCCCCAGTCCCGTGCCCAACGATTTTGAGGTATTGATATAACCCCCTGGTCTTTTTCCTCCCCTCTGCAGAGGTCGCCAAAGACTATATTCGCTTTGTATTCGCCCTTTTCCACCGAGACTGTTCAATTTTTACCCTTCCTCCCCTCCCTTTCCTCTTTCCCTGCCCCTACGCTCGCCGTACGGCCTACGAGGTCTGATGAAGGATTGGTTTGAAGGCTTGGTATCTTTGGACCTCTATGTGGTGGGTTTCAAGACCTGACCCCCCTTCTCCTTCTGAACGCCCGCTCTTTGGCCCTCTTGGAGTTTTTCCTTTTTGCCGTTATCCTCTTTTGTACCGGCTTTTTAACCTTCCCTTATTTCCCTTTATCTACTTATCCCTGCACCCCCCTCGCTGTTGGCAAAGGTAATGACCCATTTTTTCCTTTTTTGATCGAGAAGCTGTTTTTGATGTTTGATAATCACTTGAACATACCTATTCTTCCCCTTTCTCCGTTCCTTTGTGTGCCCAGTTTCGTGTTCCCGTCTCTTTCCACCCCCTTTCCTTCACAGTCTTGGCTTCTTTCCCTGAATAGCTGATTATCCCCTATAGTTGAGGTGATTTTCCTCCCCTTCGTTTAACGAAAAGTTTTCGAACCTTTGCCCTCCCCTCCCCGGGTTAGTCTTAGTTTACAATTCGGAGGAAATGGTATCGTCTGGAACACGTTTCTTTCCGTTTGATCCGCCCTTCTTACAAGCTCTTTTATCGGCAGTCTGTAGCACTCCTCCCCTGGTCAGTTCCTGATTCTCGATTGTCATCCTGCGAAGTGCTCCGACCGTCGCCCTCCCCACCTACCTCCTTGTTTATTTCTTTTGTTTTGTCGCGGCTGGCGCTATCAGTCCTTCCCAGGGTTTTGATCTGTCTCCTGGGCCGTTTGTTGCAGGAGATCTTTCCGAGGGACGGATTTTTTTCCCCCTGCATGCCTCTTGCGTCCTTTCCGTTTTTGAGTATTGGGTTTTGTACTACGCAAGATACAAGTAAAAATGCCTCTTCCTTTTAGAGGGCCGGCGGGATTTTTCATCCTATCGCGCTTTTCCTCTCTTGTTTTCCTTTTTGCCCTCCTCATCAAAAAGCCAACGCGGGACGCTCTTTTGAGATCTTTTAGGATGAAAGGGTCCCTTTTTTTTTCTTCAAGGGGACCCCTTTTCAGTCCCGTTGATCTTCTTCTTTCCTCGCTTAGGTTTTTTTTTTCCAATTTTGCGGCTTTCTGCTAGGTTGGTTCCCCCCCTTTCCCCACCAATTGTTCTGGAAATGTGTCCGGCTTGAGTTTCTTTTTCCTCATGATCTAAGCACATGGCGCGATTATTGACGCTCCGTCTCTTTCCCGTCCGGTTAGCTAGGCTTCCTCACGATGAGGCGGTTTGCCTTAGGGCGGGTTTAGTCGGGTAGAGGCTGTCGAAGACATAGAAACCAAAGTCCTGGATCCCCTCTCCTCTCATTTTTTTCAAATCTCCTGGCGGTCCCACCGTATAACTCTTTTCTTTGGGATGCTCCCTAAAATGCGACTCCTTTTTTGCTTGGGCCTCTTAATGGGGAGGCAGCCCCTCTCCCCATCTGTCCCTTTGAGGTCTGTTGCTTTGGTGATAGGGGGTGGCGTATCGGTCAGTCCCCCTTCTTCCGACCCCAAACGCGGCGATTTGGCCTCAGTGTGATCGATCGCACCCCTTTCCCCTTCCCTAACTCCGGTTTTCACCCGGCCGGTTCTTTTTTTTTCAACTTCGTCTTTTTTTTTTAACGCCCCATCTTAACCATAACATGACCTGGTGAGGGAGTTGCGGCTTCTCCCTTTCGAGCCCCCGTTTCCGGTCTTTTCCTTTGTCCGGGCCGATCACCGGCGACCTCGTAGCGCTTCTAGTTTTTTTTTAAGTCAGCCGAAGTCTCCGCTTTTGTTCTGAGTGGGCTCGTAGCGCTTCCCTTTTTTCTTCTCCGTTTTTTGTGGTTCTTTTCTGTGGGCTTCCTCATACGGAAGCAACTCCTAAAGGCTTACGTAACTTTTCCCTCTGTGATACTCTTTAACCTCATTTCAAGACCTTCTCCTGCTGTTCCCTTCTCTGCCGGACAAGACCGTCGTGCTCGAACCTTTCTGAAGCTCCCTTTATATGCTAAGCCTCCCGTCAATTCTTTAGGTCTGTTTTATAGCAGCGTCTTCCCTGTGCGCCCTCCGAGGTCCGTTTGGCCTTTTGCGAACCAGTTCGTGTTTGCCCCTTGCTTTTTTGAAGTTAAGCGAGCTGCCCCGGTCCTCACCTGTTTCCCCGGGTGTGCTGATGCAGACGTTCGCCACTCCCCTCCCGCCCAAACACACATCCAGAAATAATGTTCGATCTGGTAGTTTTTCAGCCCAGACTTCCCCCCACTGTCCTTCATCACCCTTTTTCGTGTGTGCCACTTGATGTTCGGAGGTGCCCCCCCCTTTTTTTTTCGAATGGTGAAGATGTCACCCAATATGGTGCAGTTTCTCCTTTTCTTTTTTTTCTCGTCTCCCGTTTTCCCTTTTCCTCTACGCCGACGTTCCGCCTACTGCCCAAAAGCCCTCCTGGAAGCCTAAACGAGTAATTTTTCGCTAGGTCACTTTTTGAGAATGTCTTCCCTTTTCCGCCCTTTCATTGAGGACGACCCGATTCTGACATCTTTCCTTCGAATTCTATTTGCCCTTAGAGAGTGCACAAGCACGCCGCGAAAACCCCATACTCTCCCTCCCCCCCCTTCTCCTGGCCCGGGAAAGTCCGTAACCGGGAAAACCCGCGAAGGGTCACCTCGCATCCCCGGTTCGTTTAAGCTCTTCCTAGCGATTTGCGCCCGATGGGAATGATTTAGTCGGGAATTTTTTGCCTTACCAAAGGCTTTTTTTTTTCCCCTCTGCTCCCGTTTTTTTTTCGCCGTGAGATCCGAGGCCTCCGCCTGAGCTGGACCCCATTAATTTGGTAGACCTGCATCTTCTTTTATTTTACATTTTCTTGACAACAATTTCCCTCTCTTCTTACTCCCCAGACAGGCTTCATGCAGGTTCGTTTGCCTTTTCCCCATCTTACGGCTTTGAAAGACCGTCCCCCCCAGTTTTTTTTCCTTGCACTCTGACCCAGCTTGTGCTACCCTTTTATTCCTCTCAGTCGCCCTCGCCCTCCTCACCCAAAGAGTGGAGTTGTGTAATTGATAATAAGCGCCCTCTGCATATAGTAATAATTACTTGCCTTCTCCTCTTTTCGCTTTTCCCTTGGAATGTTCTAGGCTGGCTAAAGCTCCTGAGAGAGAGATCGGCCACTTCCCCCCCATGACCCTTCCCCCCCTTTCCTCACTCTCCCCCCCCGGCACCTATTCCCCCCCCTTTTGACCTACTTGATCTAAGACGGCGTCGAGTCAGGACCTTTTTTGTGTCTTTTCCAACACCCACTCTTCTCGTATATGGTCGACTTCATGTTTCCCACTTTCTTACGTCATTGTTGTCCTTGACCACCAGAACTTTTTCCCCCCCCGTTTCCCCCCCCCCCTGGCGATTCGGATGTTCCCCCTGACAAGGTCTATTGCTCTGCTTTTCCCTTTTAGATCGAATCCCTTTTCTAGATTTCTCCCCTCTCTTCCTTTGCCATTCTTTCTTTTTTTGTTTTTTCCAACTAGACGCGGTTTTTTCAAGTAAGGATAGACAGGCTCGATGCTCTGCTACAAAGGCCGATTGGCATTCCCTTACACGAAGCTCTTCCTCTCATTAGTTGCTTTCCGTCTTTTTTTAATCATGGGCAATTCGATTTTGCCTTTCCCACATAGCGGCTATGCCACGATAAATGTTTGAGGAAGTGTGGGACTCTTCCCAAAAACTGCCTTCTCCCCCTCCTCTTTTTTTCCCCCGATCTTTTTTCCGTGTTGCTTCCACTCATGTTTTTCATTCCCTGTGCTTTTTTTGGTCGAGTTCCGACTGCTCCTCTTCCTCCGTCGTTTTTCCTTTTTTTACCCCTCCTTTGCCCATCGCGTTCGCTCCTCGCTCCTTTCGATTTTTTTTTTAATGCGGAGATTTTCTACTTCATGCCATTGTTGTGTTCTTTTTTTTGCAAATGACCGTGGTTACCCGCTTTTTTTAAGCGTTCCTTTTCTCCTCCCACCCTTCCCCCCTTTGTATAAAACAGATTCTGAAATGGAATTTTTCTTTCCAACTTCGTAGCTTTTCCTCTTTTCCTCTTTTGTTTTGTATCGGCCATGAATTTCGAGTTTGGGTTAACTTGGAGTTCCCCTTCCTTCTTTCCCGGTTTTTTACGGTGTTCTTTCCCTACGTTCACACCCAGTTCGGGACCCTTCTTTTTTTCACGAAACACTCTCAAACAGAATTCAACAAACAGTCTCTTTCCCCCTCGAACTTTTTTAGGGGTCTTGCCTGGACCAGGTCTGGCTCACTTTGACTGGTGATCCTTTTTCTTTCCCAAAAGTTTTCTAGTGAATGTCTCTCAAGCCTGACGTTCCATCAATGCGAACCGTTCTTCCTGCACCCTCGTTTTTCCCTAGGGTCTGTTTGATGCAGGAGCTGTCAGGACCTGGCACCTTCTTGTCTTCCTATCCTTTTTGTCCTCTTTTCGCATTCATTTTGCTTTTTGGGTGGAATTCCCCGTCTCCCGCGGAGCACTTATTGCCCCTTCCAAGAAGAGAACTTGCTTCCCCTTCTGCGCTTAGGTAATAGCTCCCTTTCCCCTGCTCCTTTTTTTGTTGGGAAACCTTTCTTCACATTCCTCGCGAGCATGTCGATATTCCCCCCCTCTTCTTTTTGTCTACCGAAGCCTGATGATGGTGGCCCAACCCTTCCGACCCCTTTTAACTTCAACCCCTTTTTCCGGAACTCCTCCTCCCTGTGTTTCTTTCTCTTCTTTCCGTCTTTTTACTCCCAGCCACCGAACCATATTTCTTCTGTCAAGTATTTACCCGAGAGTGTAATTCCTTTCTTGAAACCCTGGCGTCCCCTTACTTGGGTATTTGCCCCCCTCCCTTTCCTTCTCTTCCACATACATACGTCCTATTGTCAGTGTGAACCAGGACACGAACGGGTTCCCCTTTTGATCAAGGGCGGAGGTGAGTGTTTCTGAGGCCTTTCTGAGCCCGGCCTTCCCCTTTGTTTTCTAACGCATTTTTTTTTTGGGCTTCCGCACGAAGACCCCAAGATACTGATTTCTTTGATGTTCGCTCTACCAGGTTTTCCCCGACTGACTTCTCTTTACTCTTCTCTTATTTTTTTCGACGAGCCCTGGGTGGTTTTTTTTTTTTTTTGTGTTGCTTCCGACGGTGCGTGGACGGCGGTCCTGGCGTACCATCATCACCCTTCCCCCACTTTGCTCTGTTCGGTTGGTTGTGTGACGTCCCGTCCCTTTTTTTTCGTTTTTTTTTTTTTTTTGGCTTTCGACTTCTGACCCTCTCGTGGTCCTCTTCGTTTCGGGTTGCTTTTTCCTCCTTTTCCTAGATCACCACTTTTCTCGCTCCATTCTCTGGCTGATGCCCAGTTTTCAGGTTGATCCCCACACGCTTGTTCTGATATGAATCTTTCCTTCCTTTTTTTCTGCCCTCTTTTCTTTCCGCCCCTCCCCACTCCAGCCACAAAGCTGTTTAGTAACTTTAAGAGGTCGAATAGGCCGCAGACGTTTTTCTTCCGTCATTCGCGTTCTCTTTCCCGGTTCACCTCTCAAACGGTTATAAGACTTTTTAAGTCGCGGGGAAGAGTTCATGTTGATTCCCACCCCAAAAACTTTTTTCGCCCCCATTCCGGTTACGGGAATCGGTGGTCTTTTTTTGTGTCGACAGGCGGCCCCCTATTAACCGTTTCTTCTTTTCGATTTTTCTATCGTGCAGGTTCTTTCACGTATAGGACCCTCGGCAGGAGTTACGCCTTTGACATTCATGCCGTGGGGATTTTGCTTTAGAGGTTCCTTATTGCTACCCACCTATCGGATTCCCTTCGAATACCTCGGCAGAGGAATTTCCTTTCCACCGCTTATCGCGCTTGATGCTCTGTAATCCCTTATCCTACTATCTCTGCCTTTGAGTCCTTCTTCCTGAGCCTCCCCCTGGGCCATAGTGACCCAGTAGTTGCTGTCTTTTGGGGTCTCGGCAGTCCCTTTGCACTCCAGAACCGTCTTGACCTCCCCCTTATTCTATTCCTCGGTCGTTCTTCCAGGAGTCTTCTTTTGAGAAAACAGGACACCACCCTTTTTTCCGTATTTTCTCCTCTGTCCCCACGCCTCTTCGTGCGCAATTTTACAATTTCCTTTGTAGCTTCCCCAGAGATAGGGTGCTTTCACTTTGAGTTGGATCTTCCTCCCTTCTAGACCCCCTTCTTCCCCTTCTTTCTCTTGCGGGAATCAAGTGTTCCATTTCTGATCATATAGAGCTACGTTCCTGCCTGTTCATCCCCTTCTCCCTTCAGCTCTTGTGAAGACGTAGCTTTGAGGGGAGTAAATCTCTCTTCCCCCTCTCGTTTTCTCTCTCTCTATTTTTTTCCATGAACATCCATCCCTTCCTCCCTCCTCCCCTGGCTTCCCTGTGCCGGCGTTTGTCTGCTGCTTGAAAGACCGAGATCCTCGAGTTTGTTGTTTCGTGTTATATGCATTCCCCTCTTCCTTCCCCCTTCCCTTTTTTCTCCCTTCCAGGTAGCACGCTTCTGCAGGTTTTCTTTTTAAGCAACAACCCATGTCACCCTTGGTTGCCACCGTGTCCGATGCATGTGTCCCCCTCCTGCGGCGAACCCCCGCCCCTTTCCCTTCCTTGCGTTTTCCCCTTTTTCTCTTGAGACGCCCTCTCTACCTGAAGGGGTCATCGCGCTTAACCTATGCCCCTACCCTTTATCTTCTCTTTAGACAATTTCGGTTTTCGACATTCTTTTTCCAACCATCATTGGTACCCCCCACTCTTTTTTTTCCTTCTTTCGTTCCTTCCCCCCCTCTTCCCCTCAAGGGACGGGTCCCGCATAGTGAAATTATCTACCGCGTAGCCAACTCTCCCTCCCTTCTCCTTCTACTGCGACTCATCGTACCTTGATGATACGGCCACTTCCAGACTTACTCCCATCTCTCCCCCCAGACTATCCTCCCCTTGAATATTCGGAGCCTTTTTATATTTTTACAAGTTGCGGAGCTCTCTCCTCCTTCTGACTTTTCCTTTTCTTTCCTTGTGTCTCCCCTGCCCCCTCCCCCCCATTAATCTTGGGGATTTTACGTATTGGCCTTTAGATCCCGACAAATTTGCACGGCCGCCCCCACCCTGCATCTCCTCCCTTCTCTTCTCCACGGAAATTTTTGCGAGTTTTTCCCGGTTATCAAGCGGAAGTTAATTCGACCCAGACTATTTGGCCCTAGCTTTTCTCCAGACGTTCCGACTCCTTTTTTTTTTTCTTTCGTGGAGGCTTTTCCTCCTTGTCTACTTTGTAAAAGGGCTCACGAGTCGATTTTTTGATACGAGCCCAGCAGCTCCGCGTTTTCTAGTAGTTTTTACGGGAAACCTTTTTTCTTTCCTGACTTTTTGCGGTTTGTGACCACACCAAGGTCGTCCAACTTTACCCCCCTTTCCGGTATTATTCTCATTTCTTTTTTTTTCTTTCCCCCCCCAATCTCCCTTGAATCTCGTCTACCAAATCTCCTTTGAACCCGAGTTTGACACGTGTCTTTTTGTCTTCTTTCTCTCTAGAGCCCCCCGACGTCACTACCCTCTCTTTTCTGATCTGCGGACGGTCCTTCTAGAGCATTCGTCTGCCGAGGAGCCACGCTCAGGCGTTCGTTTCCTTTCTCTTCAACTGGTAGATGATAATACGGCCTTCTCTCTGCTCTTTCCTGCCCCCCTGCGATAAAACTCCCGCCATCATACTGGCACCGCCCCCCCCCGCCCCCACTTTCTTTCATCCATTCCCCGGAAGAAGGGCTATCTCCTTTTCGGGTGTACGTTAGTTTTTTTTTTTTTCCACCTCGGCGAGGTAAGTTTTCCTCGATGACCTTCGGTCCTGCCCTTTCGGACCATTGTTTCAAAATAGGAACCCACAACCTTCTTTCCCCACCAGTGGACCTCCTTCGTATTTTCCTCATCCGGTCTATTGGTTTCCTTTTTTTATCCCCTCCGGGCCTGAGACTACGCACCGGGTTTTCGATGACTGATTTTCGGGATCTGGGGGTTTTGACAACTCCCTCTCGTTTTTTTTCAGCGTATCTTCCTTCCCGCTTCCCTCCTTCCTTCTCTCTTTTTGGTACTCCAGCCCCCAGTCGCAGGCTACCCCACTTACGAATCCTCACAGTAAGGTCGTGACTAGGTTGGCCTTTCAGGCGACTTTCTTCGATTCCCTCTGGTTCGTAAACCGAGTCTCTCCTTTTGCCTTCCCCCCTCTTTTCTTCCGTGATGGAACCCAAGGTCGCTCCCCAAGCGCTGTATCTACAGTGCTTTTCCGTAACCCCCCCGCCTCTGATGCTAGTCTCCATTTTTTTTCCTTCATGCCCCCCTTTGTGTTCCGTATTGGGCCGCGAGATTCAACTCGCACCCCCTTTTTTTCCCGTCTTCTTATACACCCTTATGTTTTTTTTCATTTTTTCCATCCATTCCCCTTCCTTCCTCTGTGCAAATCTTTGAGATACGGAATTGTCCTCTTGATTTATTCACTTTTTTTGAATGTTTTGCCCAGACAGTGGCCATCGGGGTTCCTCTCCCCTTCCCCCACGTACCAAACACGGACCCCCCGGCTTTTTTTTCTTCTTCCTGGTACCGCCCCCCCCCCCCCCCCCCCTTCTCAGTGGGGTGTTTATATTTTATTTTGTTGCTGTCAACAACCCCGGTCCACCTCCCTTTGTCGAGGTTTTTGCTTCCCCCCCGGAACCGATTTCCTTCCTGATCTGTTTTTAAGTTTTTTCTTGAGCTCTTCAACACCCTTCCCGGACCCGGTTTCTTGCTCTTGAAAGAAACCCTCCATCCAACGAAACCATTGACCGGCCACCCTTCTCTTCAATCTCCTTTTCCCCCTTTAACTTTTATGGTTCCCACCCCCCCCCCCCCCCCCCCCCCCCACCACACCCAAAAAACACCAACCCCCCCCCCCCCCCCCCCACAATTTCCTGAAGCTCTTATATTCCGCTAGTTGAATTTCGAGACCCGGAGAAGGCACACCCTTGTTTCCACGAAATTCGTCAAACTCCTCGTCCCCTTTCAGCCCGAAAGCATAGCGTACTTCGCCCCGGCATGGCGGTCCTTTTTCAAGTACTTCGGGATGCATTCTCCTCTTTCTCCTAGCGACTACTACCTTCTGCATCTCTTTTCCGACCTCTCCTTCTTGTCCCCGCCCACCAAGGATGACCTGCCATGCTTTGGCCGAGTACGGACCTGCGCTTTGATCAACTTTTCTCCGGTAAGTGGTCTAGATCGAGGATTACAGACAACCCGCGCTTTTTTGGCCCCCAAACCCCACAAAGGAGCCACGACGCCGAGAGATTTGGGTGAGTGGCTGTCATTCCCTCTTTTTCAGACCGGACTTCCTTCTTCTCCTTCTCATTCATTTTGAAGTGTAGTGTAAATTGACCCCCCTCTTGTTCGGGTTTGCTAGGGCCTTTTGACACTCCCAATGTCCATCACTACCTCTCCTCTTGCCGTTGCCACTTGACCCTCCTCCACTTATGCAACCGTTTTTTCTCTTCCGACTTTCTTCTCTTTTATACTTGGCGTGTGGCCTCGTTCCTGCCGGTCCGGCTGTAATTTGTTTTTTCTTGCCAGCTCCCTGTGTCTCCTCTCTTTTTTGCTCCTCTAAAGGGCCAAATAACATGAGGCCTTTTCCCGTTAATTTCCTTTTTTGAGGTTTATGAGCGCCCGCTGACTCCCCGTCGCCATTCCCTTTTCTTTTTTGCTCTTGACAGTGGACCGCTGCTGCTCCACGACCAAGTGAGGTCCGTTTTCTCCGTGTTCGTCAGAAGTCTCGTCACGGCTTTTTCTTGTATAGACCCTCCTACTGAGGTCTTTCAGTTTTTTAATCCATGCGTTGTGTATGCTGTATGAGTTCTAAAAGCGTGAAGTTCGTCAAGAGAGAGATCCACTTTTCTTTCGGTGACTTTTGGCTTCCTTCGTGCCCCTTTTCAATCTATCGATTGTAAGTCTTGGTGACCGCCTCAACTTCACACCTCCCCCTCCCTTGGTTCCCCCCAGAATAGAGTATCGGAGGAACACAGTAACTAGTTCTTTTTCCAGGTGTTTTTTTCTTTTCGGTTAATCTCCAGCATTCGGTGGTTTATCCGCCTGTCCCCCTTCTGAAGGGTACTTTGCTGCGGCCTTTTATTTTGCGGGCTTTTTTTATGAGTTAGGCGCAAACCTACAATTCCCCTTTGGCTTTGATTTGTTTAGTTAGTCGCCGTCCCTGAAGAACTGAGTTCTTTCATAAGCGAAGTACCTTCCCCCCTTTTCCTTTGATAGGAGGAGAGAATATGTGTTCTCTAGGAGGTTCCTGTTTTATGGATGCCGCGAGATACCTCTCACTAGCGGATATCTTTCCCATGCTTTCGGTCTTCTAATGGCCTCACCGTCGCCTGGAGATTGTGAGGTTCACCGTTTCATGAAGCGACTCTTTTGAGAGGCCTTGATCTTCGGCGGGCTCCGCCTCCCAAACTGTTTCCAATCGGTTCTGATGTTTTTAAGGGTGGGAGTCTCCGATTGCTCTTTGGTCCTTCCTCACGTCCCTTGTTTTGGCCGCGGGCGCCGGCCTCATGGGAGATTTTTGCGTATAGCAAGGGAAAGAACTAGTGACTTTTTCCGCGCTCGCGCCACAGTGTCCGCCCCAATGTCGTTCCCGCGCTTCATTTTTTTCTTCGTTACCTGGCGGTTCAGTTGGATTAATTCGGTATCTTTTTATTGACCTGTGGAGAACCTTCGCTCTCTCCGGATGGTGCCGGGCACTCGAGCTCAGTGCAAGGACGCCCTTCAGTCGACAGTAAGCCTTTTTTGTGTGGCTTTTTATTCCTTCCTCATGTTCCCTATAATCCGTTTTTTTTTTTTCGATGTCATTTTCCAGGCCCGTCTGGCGATCCTTCCCCTTTTTGCTAGTCTAATGACGGCGGTGATCGCTTCCCTCCTCCGTCGAGATCCTAGTCCCCTCTTCGGTTCGAAAGGTGATGAGGAAATCTCTTGTGGACTCCCCTCATTTTTCTCGCGAAGTCGTTTGCTTGACGTATTATCATTTAGTTTCATTTCTACCCAGATCATTGGGGACGGACACTTCCTCCCGCTTGATTTGAGAGGAGGCCCCAAGAGTTTTTTCAGTGTGTATGGTTTTTCCCTCCTAAGGGGCAGCCGCGCGCGGACCGCCTACTTGGCCCGGCGTTGGGGTTTTTTTTTCTGGGGATGACGCGGTACAAGTCATCCATGAAACCCCCCCTCCTCTTGGTACCGTTTTTCTTAGGGCTGCGCCTCTGCCTCACGGGTCCGCCTCACGAGTCTCGGCGGCCCCCATGAAGAGAGAATAACATCGCAGCTTCTCGTGCACTTGTTCCCTCCTATGCCCCAAGCATGTCTTGACGGCTGTTTCTTTGGGGCGCTAGCCGTAGAGACGCTCTCGCAGCGCCAGCGAGCTTCCCCCCTCCGCAATCCTATTGAGAAGTTTTCTCACAAGATAATTTTTTTCCACTCCCCTGTCTCTCGCGCTCTCACGAGGCTCTTCCGCCGGCCAAGGGTCCGGAGGTCCCCCTCCAAAATGGCAAGAGAAGGTTTGAAAATTTTTAGATTGCTAGTTCTCCTACCCGCCGAAAATTGCGAAACACTTCCTTTTTGACTTCCCCTTTGCGTTCTTATATGCTAGGTGACACGGGCAAAATGAAGCTTTCGGGAGTAGAAATTCCTTTTTTCTTCTTGTTAGTCACCCCCTTCTGCCGCTCTGCTGCTGTGGGTTTGATTGTGGGTTAGGGTCCATCAAGTGGGGCCCCTCCTTCTTGTCTTTCCACTAGGTCTCCGGACTAGATTTCCTGCAATAGCGCCCTGCCTAAGCTCTCTTTCTGTTTTTTCCTACAACTTAATGGTCTTCCGAAGTTATCGTGCGGATTTTTAAGTCATAAATAAGACTTCCGAACACCGGCTTACCCGCGTTTTTCATTTTCCTTCGTCCAAATCGACGCGTGCTCAGTCTATTTTGTAACCAACCTTTTCGAGCAGGGAGACAACAAGAGCAACTGGTAAGTCCGGATGATCTTTCCTTTTCCATATTACTACCGCCTCCCCTTCAGTCGGTAGTTTTGGTATTTTCCTCCTTGATTTGTTTCAGGAACAAGTAGAACCTATCTTGCCGTCATGTTGATTTTTTGGGGTAGGCTCCCAGATGTGAGCTCGATGTTCCCTTCTCTCAAATGATGGAACTTCCCCTTTGTCCGGTTATTGAGGTCACCATTCCACCCCCCCCCGCCGCCGCCCGTCCACAAGAAGAAGGGACGAGATCATTAGTGAGTTTTTGTTTTACCACGGCGGGAGTTCTTTTCGCATTGAACTGATTCTGGGTGTAACCGAAGCATTTTGGGGAGCATAAGAGAGGAACCCCCTCTCCCCATCCTTTTTAAGGGCGGGCTCATAGCGGCGATGGGGCGTGGTGTCCCAAGCGTGCCTATCGACGCACGGCCTTCGCTTTATATCAATTTAATGGTAAGTGTTTGGAAACCCCTCCCTCCCTTTTTTTCCCCCGTATCGTCCTTCTCTTCTAGGACCCCCCAGGTTCTCTTGTTGTACAGTCCAAAAAGGAGGTCTCTCTGCCCTCCTCTTCGCCCTCTTTTTGACGTTCAGCCTGTTTCTTTGCAATTGGGAAATTTTTTTTCTGTCCTTGTGAACGTAACTCGTCAGATGAGAATTTTAACTTAGGGTTACAGGTGGATCTCGAAGAATCTCCCCATTCCCTTATCCACCGGACCTCTTTTCCCCCCCCTTAGACGCCCTTTTTCTTTTTGCCTTCCGACGATGCTAGTTCTTCTTCCATCTTTCGGACGTGCAGCGGTGTGCTCTTTGGATCTCGAAGGACTTTCGAATATAGTGTGGTCCTCCAATTCAGTTCCCTTTTACCCCCGTGGCTCCCCCTTTCCCTTATGGGCATGGATTTCGATACCTGAGTTGTCATCTGTTGCTTTCCATTTGTTTGGAGTTGAGGTTTTCGTTTGCAAATTCCTTTCCCTTTTGAGATGGAATAGCACTCCCCTTCACACTTGATCTTCCTCCTTCCATCTGTTCCATTTCTGGAACTCCCACTCGACGCTCAGGTTTTATGACCG
>Ga0179593_1450985_pt1 | contig 20905 bp, 34 predicted proteins | sample CZODoug2_1_08_16_FD_185931 | JGI IMG/M metagenome (GOLD analysis project Ga0179593, IMG submission 185931) | Vadose zone soil fungal communities from Angelo Coast Range Reserve, California, USA - CZODoug2_1_08_16fungal (PacBio error correction) | ecosystem: Environmental > Terrestrial > Soil >... | reverse complement strand
CCCCTTATGTCGTCCGTTTTTTTGTACCCTTTCGCAAAAGATTCCTTTCCCCCCCCCCCCCCATTCACCCTTTTTTGCGGAGGACGTTCCCACTTTACTCCCTGTCACTTCGGATTAACCTCATTTTAAGTTTTACAGAATCTTCTCGGGTGGTATCACACCCTGAATGTCGTGTGTCCAACTATGACGTAGTGGGTTCCCCTATGGCCCCTTTCCCCGTTCCCTCAAAAATTCAAGAGTCTTTGTTGGTTCTAGAATCCTCTCCCATTCGTTCTTAGTGTGTTTCCTTCTAATTTATGCAAGTCTTTTGATTCGCTTCCCCCCCCTGGGGGCTTCTGCTTTTTTCTTTATTTAGGGTTATAAGTCCAGACAGTGTCAGGTCGTTTCTTGTTTTTTTTTTGGTTTTTTGGTAACCCTTTGTGAAATTCCCCACTCCATTTCCTGGTGTCCTAAGTTTGCTGCCTTTTTCCTTTGTCTCCAAGCAGGATCCTAGTGATCGTGAGGACTGTGAAGGCACGGCTTTCATTCTTTTGTCGTTATTCCCCCTCTTTTCCAACTGTTTGATGTTTAGGGCTTCTCTTTTCCCCACAACCAAGATCTTGTACTTTTTTCCAGAAGTACTTTTACCGTGTCCCTGGGAAATCATTCTTTTTTTTTTTGTTTATTTTTATGTCTAGAGCATCTTGGCCCTTGTAAGAAGACACTTTCACGTAACCCCTCCTTAATGCCTCGTCCTTGCGACCCCCCCCCAGTGTCGTCTCTCCCTTTTCCTTCCACTTTTCTCTTGTGTGTTTCCGCCTTTTCAGATATTTTCCCCCATGTCTCTCGGGGGGGTGCGTACCTTTTTCCGGGAACTATTTCTCCCAACGCTTCGTGTTTCCTTTTTTGTCCCCCCCCCCTTGTGAGTAAGGATCCAATCCTTAGACCTCCCCGCTTACGTGTTTAGCCGTGTTGACTTTTTTCTTCCCCCCCATTTTTTTTCTGTTGACCCCTAAGACTGCCCCAACTTATTCTCCCGGCCCCACAGCTGAATCTTTTGGTTTCGGTGTTCCACCAAACAAGAAGTAGTCCTTTTACCGACCTCTTGCCGTTGACCATCCCCCCCCTCTTCTCCCCCCCTTGAGGGTGGTTTTTTTTGCTTTTGGTGATGCGGGTTCCTTTTTTAGACCTCCCCTCTCTTTGTGTGTCTGTTCTCTTGCGCCCGCGGCACCTAAACTCTCGAGCTCCGTCCGCCTTGCGTAGTCCTTATGCTGCTGTCGACCTGTCGGACTACTAGCCTCTTCCCCCCCCCATCGCTGAGTCAACGGAACCCCTCCTCTCGTGTTTTAGGCGGTAAGACCTCCCCATTTTTTTTGACCAGGGGCCCAGTGTTTTTGTTTTTCCCCCACCCGGATGGTTTTGGATAATACTTTTTTCCCTCCGAATTTATTTTTTTATCCAGGATTTATTTTTTCGTGTGACCCTTTTCTCTTTTTCCCTTCCCCATTATACTTCTGGAGGAGCGTGGCCCTTTGGCGTGGTCTATTTTTTCCTGTGCTTGAAGTTTTCCCCACCCCCACAGAAACGTGCTTGGAAGCGACCAACATTCGAAAGTTTCGCGTATTCCTCCCTTTTTTCCTTCCTTCCGGTGTCAGGTCTATTTTCCCTAAGTAACGGTTTTTTGACCATAACCCCGGCCCATTTTTCCCCACAACCTGAGGGTTTACCACCTTTCTGGGATGTTTCCCTGGTTTTCCCCTTTTCTTCCCTTTTCCATAAACTCCCTAAACACTTCTTTTCGGTTTTTACCCTGTTGTTTTACCCCACCCTTTGCACCCTTTTTCTGTTGCTATGTGCTTTTTCTCTCTCGGAAGAAAATCTTACTCTTTTTGGCGGGAATACTCTGAGTTTTTTTCCCCCCAAACGGTATTATTATTAAATCATCCTCTTTTTCCATTTGATGGCCACTCCCCCCCCCTTTTCCTTTTATTTTTTCCCCCTCCCAAGCCCTTTTTCCCACCTTTGTTTTCTCGTATTTTTTTAAGGTCTCCAAAAGGGCAAGACCTTCCTTTTGCCACGGCTGGGTCTGCTTTCCCTTCTTTTTTCGGCGATTTTGACCTTACCCCCCCTCCCTACTTTCCCTTCTGACTTTCGCTGCCTTTTCCACCTTGATATTTTTTTGTCTTTCTCGTTTTCTTTCCCCCTCCCCCCCCCATGAGTTTTTCTTTTCTCTGGATTGCTTTTTTCTTGTCCTTTTTTGTTGGGGCTCTTAATTCTGGCAGTTTCCCCCCTTTTTTTTTTCCCGGTCCACGGGTAAACATTAGGACTGGTACCGAGTTGGTCCCGTTTACCTGGGTCTCCCCCACACGGGGCGAACACCCACCTGCTTTTTCCTTGACCTAATATGTTTTGCCGCGGAGACCGTTAGTTTCCTCCCCCCGTGATGCCGAGGTTTCTCCCAATCACGATAGAAAGTTCCACCCCTTTTGTGTTCTAGATTTCCCCCTGGAGGGGGGCGGTGTGTTTTGTTTTCTCTCCAGGCACTCCTGTACACTATAGTCATCTCTTCCTCCACCGTCTTTCCAGCCCTTTCGGTAGTAAAGGAGGCCATCTTTTCACCCTTGTCCCCTCCCTAAGTTCTTTTTTTTTGCTTGGTTTTCCGTCCCCGTTTTTTACAATCCCTGTGGTCCCCCTTCTTTTTTTCAAGTGGGAGATCGAGGTGCTGTTCTCGACCACTTTCAGAAAGTGGTTTTCTTTCCTCTGGGCCCCCCCGAGTGGCGTTGGGGTGTTCCAGCCTGTGGTCCCCCCCCATTTTTTTCTCCCCATGAAAGGCTTTTTTGACAACACGCTTTCACTGTTTCGTATTTTTTTTTTTCCCCTCCCCAATCGCTCTTCAGGGTTGTTTCTCCTTTAACTTCCTTTTATCTTCGCCCGTTTGAGTTTTTCTGGTTTCCTTGCGTTTTCCTTGGTTTTTGGTCCCCCTGTTTGCTTTTTTCCGGAGAAAGGTTTTTGCCGGCCCGTTTGGTCCCTTTTTTCAACCCGCCCTCCCCCTGGACCCCTGCCCTTTTCCTCTAATACCTTCCCCCCCCCTGTTTTTTCTTGTTTCCCTCCTTTCCCCTTCTTCTTGAGTGTGTCCTGTGTATCTTTAACTGTGTCCCCTAAAGTAGACGATGCCTCCCCCCCCACAGTTTCGTTTCTTGCGCGTTCACGTTTTGCCCCCTTTTTCCTTTAGTTCCTGGGGGTTAATTGTAGAGTAGGGTAGGTCGTTTCCCCTTTTTCCACCGAAGTCTCCCCAACGCCGGATACGGGTGCACCCCCCCCCCAGCCCTTTTTTTTTCCCCTTTTTGTTTTTTTTTTCTTTTTTTTCGCCCACAGTGACCGTTTCTCCTCCTTTTTCAACCTTTTCGGGTGGAACTTTCTGCGTTAGACAGGAGGGCTTGACTGTCTCCTTTCAGGCAAAGGGGGGTTTTTTTCCCCCCAGGCACTTTTTTTTTTTTCCTTCCCCGCGGAAGGGGCCGCACCCACGACTTTTTTAAGAGGCTTTTACCCACTTATGACGTTTTCGTTCTTTTACCCCCGTGAACCCCGACCCCCCCTCAAACCCCCCCGTTCAAGTTTTTTTCTAGCATTTGGTCCCAGGAGCGGCCGGATTGACGGTTTTGTAAGTTTTTTCCCCTTTTTTTTGACCACACGGTCCTTTTTGCGTATGGCGAACCTTTTTTCCCCCCCCTCAAATGAGAACGGTTTGTAAGTCAAAGTCCCTCCCCCCCTCCTTTGTTTGTTATCCAGCCACAACATCCCCGCTTTTTTTTTTGTTGGTACTTTTTGTGCTGAGTGGGAGCGCAGGTTCGTGCAAACGTATACTGGTTTCGAGACGAAGGTTCCACATAGGTCCCCCCCCCCTTTTTTTTTAAACTGGCTTTTTTCTTGTGCCGCCTGGACAATGAGCCTTCCTTTACCTTTTTGGTTTTTTTTTCATGCTTGGGACTGGGGCGAATGTGGATAAGTGGAATATTTCGGATTCATGTTGTCTGAGCCCTCTCTTCCCCAGGGTCTTTCCGCGTCCTATCAAGTGGAAATTCGTTTTTTTCCCTGTGCAGAGGAAGCGTTTGGCCCCCCCTCGGCGAGTGGAGAGGAGACATCTCAGACCGCAGGAAGCGTGGACTGCGACCCTTCCTCTCCAGCTCCGGCTTTTCATTTCTTCTTTTTTTAACCGACCCCGGTCCTTTTTTTTTTTTTTTTTGTTTCATATAAACACGAAAGGTTGCAGAGGACGAGAGGGGAGTAGGTACGGGTGGCTTTTTTCCCCCATCCCTCTTGCACAGGAGACGGGTCATACCCCCCCCCGGTTTCGGTCAAGGTTGATGACACCCCCGAGCGAGAACAAAATTTTCCTGGGGCCTCTCCCATTTTTCCTTTGCCCTGTTGAGAGCTCGCCCCCGCACAAGAAACCCCCACCTCTCCCCCGGGATTTTTTTTTCTTTTTTGGGGAACTGCAACGAGCAAACGGAGTGTGTTAGGAGGAAGTTGGCAAAAAAGGTGAGAATGCCAGAGGCCGCCATTTCTAGCAACGGGGTCGACCCCTGGTTTTTTTCACGAGTAAGACTTCCCTTCTTTTCCTTAATTTTTTCCTCGGACCCCCTGTCATTGGGGAGGGTGTAAGAAAATTTTGTTGAACCCTTTTTTTTTTTTCCCGCCCTGGTTTTCTGATTTTCCCCCAGTTCCCCAGACTCCCCCCCCTTTTTGCAACCCCTGTTCCCCCAAATGGTTTGTCCCAAGGCAGTTTCTTGTTTTTTCCGCGTCCTAACCCTTTGGAGATTGCTACCTTTTTTTGTTTCCTCCAACCCCCCCCCACCCACCCATTGGGGTTAGGTCGATGCCCCCCCCAACGAATATGGGAACTTTCTGCTTTGTTTTTCAAGCCCCCCCCCCACTTTTGGTTTGATAGACTTTGCACTTTTCCCTAGAGCCGTTTTTGCGTCACTCTTTGTTTCATTTTTTTTTTACGTTTTCTACAGGCCCTTTTTTTCTCTCTCTCCCCAAAGGGGATTAGAACTGATGATTTTTTTTTTTCCCCCCCAACCCCCTCCCCCCCCACACAGCAAATGTCGTGTCACTTCTTCTTTTACCACCCCCTCCAATGTGTGCCAACTCGTGATTTTTAGGGTCGTGATTTTTTTTTCATGTTGTTCTTTTAGAACTCTTGAAGTTTGAGAGACTTTCCATTTTTTGTCCCCCCCTCTTCTCGTCTTTTTTTCTTTTTCATTCTTTGGTTCCCCTTGACTTGGACTTTCTTCGGGGTTGTTCCAAGATTTCTTTCCTTCACATTTTTATTTCCCCCCCCACCGTGAAGTTCGTACCCCCTCTTTTTTTGTTCCCCTTTTCCCTGTCCCCCCCCCCCAGATTATGCGTTTTTGTTTTTGTTCCTTTGTTGGATGTAAACCGGCTTTACCGGACACACCCCCCTTGTTTACCCCCCCAACACCCCGAGTCTTTTGATCTCCGACTGTCCTTGTGGTGACGTCCCACCCCTTCCCCCCTGTTCCCCCTGGGTCGTGACTTTTTTTTTTCTTCCTTCCCCCAACGTCCCTCAAGGGTTGACCTCTTTGTTTTCAAGGTCACTTTTTTGGTTTCCCCCCCCCCCAGCTTCCACCTCATCCAAGTGTTTCTGAGGGTTTTATAAACTTTTTTTTCCCACCATCCTGCCGCCTCTCCCCCCGGTCCCTTCATCCTTATGTGCACACTTTTCCCTTGCCCCCTGACCGCCTACCCATTTTTTGTTTCTTTTTTCTTTTTTTTCTCGGCCCCCACAGTCCCCGCTTTCGTCTTGTGTACGTTCCCGAGATTGTGTTCCCCCTTAAGGGAAATTTATCAAACCCCTACTCATTTTTTTCTTCCCCTCTTTTTCCCAAGTGACCCTTCTATTTTTTCACCCCCCTGGAGCCTGCGTTTGTTGTAAAAAGGAGGAGTTCCGCCACCTCTCTATGACCGCCCGGGCCACACGCGGCCGCTTCGGGTTAACACGCCCCAACCGGCCTTGGTTTTTTCATTGTCTTGTAATAACTTTTCGTTTGTTTTTTGGTTTTTTTTTTTTTTTCTGTGTTTTTGGGGTTTTTGTTTTTCCTCGGTTTTTTCCTTTTCCCTCCCCCCCCTTCCCTCACCATTTTATCTATCCCTTCACTCCCCGTGTTGTTTGATCGTCGATTTTTCAGGGTGTTGACCCCTTGTCTACCCCCTGTTTTTTCCTCCCACACATCGTTTTGGGTTATTCTTTTTTACCTCTTCCTCCCTCAAGAGGCCCCCTCCCCGTTTTTTTTCACTTTCATTTTTTGTTGTTTTTTTAAACATATATTTCGGGATCGTCACCGCTTTCTTTTCTTTTTTTTTGCCTTTTTGTCTCCCCTTTTTCCGCCCAGTTCCGCTTTTTTCTTTCTTTTTGAGGTTCCTTTTTTTTTTAATCGAGTTTTGACCCCTTTGTTGTCACCGGTTTAGTAATTGTATCCTTTCCTTTTTCCGTTTCTTTTTTCGGGCTTGTTCCTTGTTTCTGTTTTCCCCTTTCTTTTGGGGACCCCTTTTCTATTCCCGTCAAGCATCTTGGGGCTTTGGGATTTGTTTTCCTGTTCCCCCACCTGTTTTCCCCTTAAAAGTGAATTTCCCCCCCCTTTTTGTTATTTTTTCGTGTTAAGTTTCGTGATTAAAAGTCCAGGGATTTCGACTCTCTGTTTCTTTCCCCCCTTCCAATGTTGCGACTATGTCCTTACTGCGATGTGACTTTGTTTTTCTTTTTTTTCCCCCTTCCCCCCGTTTTTTTCCCCAAACTTGTTTTATTCTGACCTCCCCCTGATGATTCCCTCCCCCCCAAACAATTCTTTTACTCGGAATAACGTAATTCTGGACATTTCCTTTCCCCCCTCCCCCTCTTTTTGTTTTGTCCCTTTTAGTTTTTTGAGAACCTTTACATTTGGCCTTATGACCACCTTTCCGTCCCAACCCTCCCCCCCCCCCCCCGCATTCCCAGCTTTTTTCCCCCCTGTTTCCTTTTTTTCCCCCCTATTTTTTGACCCTCCCCCTCCCTGCTAGGCTCCTGCCCCACCCAGCTTTTATTTAATTTTTTTTAGGTTTTTCCCCATCCTTTTTTCCCCTTGACGCTCTTGTTTTTTCCCCGACCTTTCCACTTTCTCCTGGGAAAGTATCTTTTTTATAGGCACCCCCTTCACCTACCACTTCCTTTTTCACCCCCTTTTTGCCCCCCTTTTTTCCTTCTTTCTAAGTTCTTCCACACACAAGTTTTTCTTCAAGCGTATGTAAAGTTTGGATTTTTTTTTTCTCCTTCCCCCGAAGTCTTTTTTGAATGGGTGTCAGGAGCCCCCCCCAAGGTTTTTTTTTCTTCTTAAGCCCAGCTAAGACCGCGTTTTTTTCTTTTTCCCATGATTTGTTTTTCTGGGTTCTTTGGGATGGGTGGGCTGTTTTTTTCCTGGTTGACCTCTTTCCCCCCCATTATTCCGTGGGAGACTCCTTGTGTTTCTTTTTTTTCTATTCCCTGTTTTTAGATTTCCCTTTTTCCTGTACGTTCCCTTCCCCCCTTCCCCCCCCCCTCGCGTCTCGAGGGCAGTTTTTTTTGCATCCATGGAACCTCCCCAAAAGTTTTTTTTTGTGTTTCCCCCCCCTTTTCAACCGGGAATGATTTTGTCCATCTGATGTTTTTTTCTCCTCTCCCCCCCTTGTTTTAAACGGAAGGTTTTCTGTGATAGTCCTTTTTTAATTATTTTTTTTCCCTGTGATCTGGGACCCCCCCCCAACTTTTCGGAGGTAGGTTTCTTTTTGGGGTTTTTCCGGATTAAATTCTCCTTTCTGAAGTCCCACCCTAACCCCGTATTTTTTTTTTTTAGATTCTTTCTTTTCTCCCAGGAGCTGCCATGGCTCTTTCCCCCCCCAGGGTTGGGACCTTGATTTGACTCTTCCCCTTTTTTTTCCAAAATTCCATCTCCCCCCCTTCTTTTTTAAAAGTTTTTTTAGACTTTCACCTTTGCTGGCAAAGGGCCGTTTGAAATAATTACCAGGTTTTTTCCCTTTCCTCTTTCCCACCCAACCTTTCCTCTTCTGTTCTCTGATTCATTTTTTCTTTTCCCTTCCTATAGGGGAGGGTTTTCCCCCCCCCCCCCCCTTTGATTTTTTCCCATGATTTCTTTCCTTGCACTCCCCACCCAGATTTTTATGTCTTTAAACTACCCCCCCTTTTGCTCCTGTTCCTTTCTCCCTCCACAGCATGGGGAGTTGGGGGAATATTTTTTTCCTTCCTTTTTCGGTTTTCTCGCCTCCCCCCCACAAAGACCCCGGTTCTTCGTTTTTTTTTCCCCCCACCGGTTTTTTTCGTTTGCTGCGGTTGTGCGCCCCCTTGCCTTTTCTTCCCCCTCCCTCTTACAATTGAATCCCAGAGGCCAGCTTCACAGGTTAGTTGGTCGGTGTACCTCTTTCAAATTGATCCTTTTTTTTTTTTCCGCTTGGGCGTCTTTTGGTCGTGTTCTTTTTTTCTTTCCCTCCGGGGGGGCATGTTCGGGTTTTTTTTTTTTCGCGCCTTCCGATTAGCCCTTTTCTGGCCCGGGTTTTCCCCCTTGTTTGAGCCCCTCCCCCCCCTTGTTTTCCTGCATTTACGTTCCTGCTGAACCAAGTTTTTTAGTCTCATCCCTTTGTGTGATATCCCCCTCCCCCGTCCCTCTTGATTGAGACATGTTTTGGGACCCTTTGCCCTTGAATTCGTTGCCCCCCCCACCCGCCCCTCCCAGGGTTTCCCCCCCCGATTCCTATTGTATATCTTTTCCCCTACTTTAGGTTTTTTTTAGAGGTCCCCTTTCCCTTCCCGGGTTCTTTGACCCCCGTCTGTCTTCCAGCTTTCCCCCCTATCGGGACAGCGGTAAAACCAATTCGGCCCGGGCCCCTTTTTTTTCTGCTTTCCCACCCCCCCTGGTGAGTGGCCTTGGAAAAGCCTCTCGCCAGATGGATCTCCACTTTTTTCCTCCCTGTTCCCCCCTTTTCAGAGCGGGTTTCTTTCTCTGGGGCTTGCTTTTTTTTCGACCAGGGTTTTTGCAAGTGGCTGGTTTCCCCTTGCCCCAATTTCTTCTGCCCCCCCCCCCCCACCCTCCCAATTGAATGTTCTTTACTTTCCCCCCCCATCCACACAGACCCTTCACCCTTCCGAAAACCCTTTTATTTTTCCTCTGGTCCCCCGCCCCCCCAATTTTCCCTTCTCCTTATTGTCTACCTTTAATTGACCCCAGTCTTTCTTTTTTAGTTTCACCCCCAGACCCCCCCTTTTTTTTCAATGTAGACTCTCCTTCAGTGCCAAACACAGTTTTTTCTCAGTTCTGGGTCCTTTTCCACCTTCGGACATTCCATATCCACAACTTTTATATTCCCCCCCCATTTTCCCCGTTTGTTATGTGATTTTCCCCCCCCCCCACATCACCCTTTTTTTTTTTTTTAACGGTCTTTTGATCTCCCTATGACATGAGGTTATTCCCTTCTTTTTTTCCTTGGTTTTCGAAGGTCCCCTTCTTTTTCCTCCCTCTTTTCTTTTTTTTTTAAAGCAGCCCAACTTTGAGAACCATTTCTGTCAAAGTTTGCTTCAGAAGTCACCGACCCCCCCCTCACAAGTTCCTTTTTTTCAGTCCAGGGTACCCAGTCCCCTATCTTTTCTGTTCCCGTTTTTCCACCCTCCACCCCTTACATTTGACAGTCACCCCCATTTTTCCCCCCCTTTGGTCCAACACCTCAATTTTTTTTGGGTCCTGATTTTTTTTGTTATTCTACAAACCCCCTTTTCCCCGGGACCTTTCGGAATCCCCTCCCACCTTCCCCAGACCTGACACCCCTTGTCCTCCAGAATGTGACAAGAGGTCTCCCACCATATTGTGGTGTGCCTTTTTTTAGTTCCTTCAGAGCTTCACAATTCTTCCAGTTGCACCCCTCCAACCAAGATCCTATTTCCTTCCCCGTACATGCTTTTTTTTTCCTTTCCCCCAACTCTCCCCATTTAACCCTCCCAAAGGTTCCCCCTTTCGCTTTTCCCCCCCCCCCAACGGTCCAGGACACCCCCCTTCTTCTTCCCTTCCCCCTTCTATGTACCCTCAGGCCCGTCCCCTTCCAAAACCCCCCCACAAATTTGTTGCGGCTGATATTAATTCTCTATCGAGTTCGGAGTGGCGGTTCCAATGTCCTTTCTTCTCAATTGCCTAATTCCGTCAATCCCCCCGTTCTTTTCGATCCGCTTCTTATGTTTGGTCAGGTTCAGGTTATTCCCCCCAACTTTACCGACCCCCCCTCCCCCACCCAATCCGGTTTTTTTTCCAATAATTTCTGTGGGTTGATTGTCCTTCTCTTGTTCGATCCCTTTTTTTTTTTTGTGTTTTGGACGTCAACCAGCAACACCCCTCCTGATGGTATTATCCCCCCATCCTCTTTTGACCCTTGGCCCCCTGACCCTGCCACCCCCCCTTGGTTTTTTTTCTTTTCCCCTTTCCCCACTGCTTGATTTTTTCCCTCTCGCAAGGAAGTTGGTTCGTCACCCGGAAGGGAGTTTATGCCACCTTTGCCCTCCCTTTTTCCCCCCCACCCTTTGTTTCCCCCATGTACCCCTGGGATCACTGTACGCCCCCCCCCTTTCCCAGTGCATCCTGTTACAGCAAAATGTTCCCAGTCTTCTTCCATCCCCCCCGTATTCGCCTCTCTCGCCATTTCCTGTTTTATTCGGGTCTCAACGAAAAGTGTTTCCTTGCTTCCCTTTTTTTTGTCTAGTATTTGGTCGTTTCCCATTTTACTTGTCAGGTCGGTCCTCGTGTTCTATTTAGGAGACCTTAGTTTTAAACCATTTAACACGCCTCGGTAAAGCCATTTTTCACCCCCTTTCCTTCCTTTGAACTTTCCAAGCAAGGAGCTGAGTATTTCTTGCTGGGCTTTTCCCATTTCTTGGCTTGACTTTCCACCAATTTGGAAACTGCTTTGCTGTGTTAGACATTTTTTTCATGTTTATATTCTGTTCGTGATTTATATTTCGCACCTTCCTTCTTTTTGTTTTTTCCCCTTATTAACTGGGAACTTAGACCCCCCTTTTTTACCTGGGTTTTCCCCTCATCTTTGTTCACACCAAAAATCCACCGACCAGAAATGTTGCTCTTTGATGCTTGATATCCAACCCCTGTCACCCCCCATCCTTACTGTCGTGACTTCCAGCCAACTGAAGCACCTTTTATTCAAATGGATTTTCCCTCTTAACGTTCGTTGTCTCTTTTTATGCTCTTCACCCCACTAATAGCTTTTCGGGGTCTTTTCTTCTTTTCCAAGTGTGGGCAGGTCCCCCATCGTTTCACCTTTTTCCCCCCAGGAGTGTTTGACGACGACTTGATTTTTTTCATGGTGTCTACCCACATCAGACTTGCTGACAACTTTTCCTGACGACCCAACTTCTTTTTTCCCCGGTATTCTTGTTGTGGTTTGGTCCTGCGGAAACCAAGAGGCTTTCTGTGATTTTTACTTCCTTTTTTAAAGATTTTGTCTTTTCTTTTGGCTGCACTTCCCAATTCTTGTTTTACCATTTATATATATTTTAATCCCCATAAGTTGGTCTCCTTCTAGTTAAGGGTGATAAAGTCTTTTTTTTCCCCCCCCCCCCTCTTGAACCCCTGATTCACCCGGTTCCCCTCTCCTCTCCCCCTAGGCCCTCTTTCCTTTCTCCCTCATTTGGTGATCACCCCCTCCACTTTAGGGGGGCCGGAAAACAGATGTTTTTTTCCGAGTAGTGTTAGATTTTTCTTTCTTCACAATTTACTTTTGTTTTCCCCCTTTTCCCACGTTTTGGACCCCCCAGTCCACGGATTGTTTTTCTTTTCTTATAATAGTTCTCTAGCACTCTTGAAACTATCTATCCCTGTAGAATTTTTATCCTGTTTTTTTTTTTATTTCGGGACCCTTTCTCCTTTTCCTTTCTCTTACCGTGAGTTTTTACCGTTTTCCTCAGCAGCAGAAGTTTTGTTTTTTTTTTGATCTTGCTTTTTTTTGTCCACCAGTATTAACCTTACCAGAATTCCCCTTTCCTTGCGTGGGAACTTTGCTAGTTCTGTCATACCTTTCCACTTTCTCTCTTTTCTTCTCTGGTTGAGCATTCCCTAGAGTGCCATCCTGTCCTTCTTTTTCCATTTTTCGCTCCCCTTTTTTTTTTATCCCCTTTTTCCTTGAGCAACCTATAGTACCTAAGGATCGGGCTCCCCCCTCTGAGGCTGGGATACGCAGCGCCTTATGGGGGGAGAGTCTCGGGAGGGGAAGAAGGCGAAGAACGGATAGATAAGCAGCCCAACCTCACGCCCTTAGCATTGTTCCCCTTTAGTATGTGGGTTCGAGTTGCCGGGTAAGGGCAGAGGTCCTGTTTCCTACCCGCTTCTCCTCCCCGGAAGTGGTCGACCCGTTGAGGGCCTTGTTTAAGAGAGCTTAGAAGCCTTCCCCCAGTTCCAGAGAGTTTTTCGCTCACCTTCTTCGATTGACTCCTTTTTGCCGCGGGCTGCCGGTAGAGACAGAGAGCGAGCAAAGGGTGTGAGACCTCCTTATACCAAGAAAGAACAGAACGAGAGAGCAGAAGACTGGGTGTCTCCAGAGAAGGGTCACCGTAAGACTGGACACCCCTCCTAAGCCTTTTCCCCTAGTTTGTCAAAATGTCTTTTCTCCCGTCTTTTTCAAGAAGAAGCCATAGGCGACGGTCCCCCCCATCCGGCATCCTCGGTAAAGATACCTTCCCTCCTTTTTCTGTTTTTTACCCTTCCCCTCTGCGCCTGGTTGTGTTTAGGAAGGATACAAAAGAATTTTTACCCCGGGAAACAATGCTCTCCCCTTCTCAGGACTCTTTTTTTTCCCCCCTTTGCCTTTTTCATACCCCCCCCCACTGTTTCTCTGTACAGAATGTCCCACTATTATGAGTCCTAAGGAACCATTTTTCAGCTCTTTTTTTCTCTGTTTGTCTTGTTTTCACCACAACCCAAGGACATATAGTCCCGTCTCTTTTTCAACCAATTTCTTATTTTAAACCCTTGGAATTTTTTTTTTTCCTTTGGTGCTGCTTGTCAGTTGACTCTCATCGCCACACGTTTAAAGGGCTAACCCTCCCCCCTTTCCTACCGTCCCTCTAGTAGAATGAGTCCCTTACATTTTAAGAGCAACAATAGCACGTATAGTGATGTAAATCCAGAAGACCACCAACTTGTTTTTCCAGGGACAACTTTTTCATGACCTTTTGGTTCATAATTTTTTTATTGGTTTTTCTTCCCTTGCTTTGCCCTAGTTCCTCTGATGGTTGAATTTCTTTGTATTTTCTTGACTTGTTCTTGTAAAGTCCTGTGACCCCCCGGCAACTTTGTGATTCTGCGGTGCTTGTCGTGGGGCTCTTATCTCCGCTTTTACGAAGTGTCAACACCGCACCCTGATTTTCTTTTTACTTTCCGGTTTCCTCTTCTGCCATTGGACTTTCCAAAGGATTTTGAGGGTCGATGACCTGATCTACCCCGGCTTTTTTCTTTCGCCAACCCCCACCCCCCTGAAACCACTCACAAACCTGGTCTGAGCCCCCCAGTTGGGAGGGCAAAGTTGTGGTCAACTTGTGTTCCTTTGCCCCCCTTCCCCCCCCTGATTTTGTTTACCAGAGACACCAAGCTTTTTTCTGTTCTTGTAGGGTCTCTCTTCCATTGCCCCGCCCCTTTTTTTCTTCTTTGCAAACGCCCCCCCTGTCTTGCCACTTCTTTCTTCTCAAGCCACCCCCGTTTCCAGAGGGTCCCACCCTGCGTTTTTCTTTTTTTTTCTCCCGTCCCACCTCTTTTTCCCTTTTTGTTGACTATCTTTTTTTATCTGTCCCTTTCATTTCCCAGTACATCCGACCTTGGTTTTTCGATTCTTTGTCACGTTATTTCATAGATTCTACCTTGCCTTTTTTTCTTCCCGATTCCTACGCCCTTCCTCGGTGAATTTTTTGTCCATAGGGCTCGCATGGGTAGTGGGGTCTTGTTATTCTTAAACGACCCGTGGTTTCGTCGTCCTTTTTTCGGTTGCTTGCCATTTCTTCCGGGGACCCTTGAATTTAGACCCATTTTCCCATGAGTAGAAAGATTTTCGGGGCAGTTTACCCCCAGGAAAGTTTTGCAGAACTTAGAGGGGACCCTATTACAACAGTTAGTAGTCTTTTGGTTTGTGATCTAATTGAGTTCCCTTTCCCCCCTCAACCTTGTGTTTTTGGGGGGGGTGCCCTTTCCATCATGTTTCCTTCCCCCTACCTCAACGTGGAGCCCCCGGGATTTGGGGATCCTTTCTCTAATCATGTTCCTTCCTTTTTTTTTCAATTGTTTTGTTGAGTCTTACACTTCAATTTTTTGAACGTATTGTAGGTAGTAGGAATGTCCAGATTCCTTTACCTTTTGTGTTTCCCCAGGTTTCGCCACCCGGGGGGTGGGAAGGATTAGTGGCCACAAAGTCTTTATCTTTCAAACCATTTTAGTATCTCCTTTTTACCCCAAGAAATAGCCTTGAGTTTTTATTTTATCTGTTATCTCCCCCCTTGACCATCCCCTCCCCTGGAGTAATAGGGGACCGTTGCAGGCTCCAAAGGGAAGTGCAGGCAGAGTTCCCCCGCCCATTCCAACCCTTTCCCCTCCTTGCGTTAATCGAAAACCCCCCCATTGCGGTCGACATTACCCTTCCCCTGGTCCCCTGGAGGTCAGCCCTTTTCTTTCTGAAATTATGAAGTTTTCCTCCTTTCCAGTGACCTTTTCGCCACCTCAAGGTCACGTTGCCCGAACCATCCCCGTTGAACCATCTCTCCTTTCTGGTTTTGCGTCTTTTTTTTTCCTTGCTCCCCTCATAAGGATGTCAACACCCCTTTTTCCCAGGGAGGGTGGGATATAACTAAAAGCTTTTTCTCCAGATGTTAACCATTCGTTTTCTTCGTAACTCCAGTAACATGGTTTTTCTTCCAAAGGGCTCAAGGGAAACATGAGAATTTCTGGAACCCAGTTTCATTATGCCCCCCCTCTACTTCAACAGCCCCTCCCCCACTCCCATTGTTTTTTACTCGGTTCTAAAGGAAACCTGACAGGTGCGGATTCTCGTAAAGAATAATTTTGAATTCCCCGGTTCCATTTTGCCCAACATTTTTTTGTGGGACCCCGAGGGTGGTTTATATTCTTTTTTCACCCAATTTTCTGAATTGGCTTACCGGAAACACCCACACTGGAGAGGACGTAATGTATCTCATTGGCCCCCCCCTCTTTTTTATGCTCCAATCCGGTGATTTTTTTTTTGACCTTCCGTCCCTAAAAAGGAAGATACCCACCCTCCAGGTGCATCTTTTTCATACCGCCCCCCTGTCAGTGACGTCGGTTGGGGAAAAGGCTCCCGGAAAGGATGAACAGTTGCCTATTCCCCATTAACCGTCCCTGCAAACCAAGTCTGCATTTTACCTCCCCCCCCTGATAAATCATTCCTTTTCACCCCTTCACCACAACTTTTTCTTTTTTCTCTGTCTTCTTGACCGACCAGATTACTAGGCGTTCTCTTACCTGGGACCTTCTTCTCCTCCCTGGCTCTGTCAGACGCCATGATTGGATTTTTTTTCTCCGACTTTTTTTTTTTTTTTTTTTCCCATTGTCTTCCCCTTTTTTTTTACTCTCCCCCACCAGCACCCCCCCGGCAAGGGGATCCTAGGTGTTTTCAAGCTTATCTAGCTCTGCAATACTTTTTGGAATGCACCCCCTTAAAAAACACTCTCTTTTCTCTGGTCCTTCCGCCATCGCTGGGACATGGGGACGGGTACCCCGCCAAAAGGTTTTGGGGGCCCCTTTTTACTTCCCCCCCCCTGTCACTTTTTTATGGAAGGCCGTGTCCCGGTTTATTTAAAAGTCCTTATTATACTTGTACAGCTCAAACTGGAAGCAGAATTTGGATTGTTAGAACAATCCAGTTTTTCACCTTATCTTTGGTACACGAATGCAAGCGATATGCCTTAAGTCGTGATGTTCGTTGCGTCAGACCTTCTTTTGGACTTGGAACACGAGTGCTTTCGACCTTCCTTTGCTGTCTTTCTCGTGGGATATGATGGTTTGACTTTTGTCGGGGGAGCAGATTCTTTCTCTTACCTACCCCCTAATGCCTTTTTTTACCCACCCAGTAGTAGTAGGACAATGCCTTTCACCTGAATTCACGTAAGCGCTTTTTTGTGGTTTTATTTCTTTCAATGGACACGTCTTTTTCTCTCTAAAAAAAACGGTTTTTTTTAACCTCTGCATGCTTTCTTATTTTTACTTTTTGTTTTTTTTTGAATTGTCTTCTGCCGTTTGGATTTCTACGGATTTTTTAGTAAGTTTCAAGTCAAACTTCTGCACCCCCCAGTGACTGACGGGGAATGGTAAGTGTTGTGACCCAAACCAAAGCCACATCCACCCTCCCGTTTCAGCTTCTTCGCTCCACCCCTTTCCTGCCTCACAGCCGCGTCCCCTACCAGAACCTGCAGGAAAAAAGTACAAGTTCTTGACCCCCCCCCCGCGTTAACTTTTCCTGTCGCTTATGTCCTTGGAACACAGACCATCTCAGGTGCGTTTTACCCCCCTAGTGGTCCAGCATCTCTGTTTTTACCACTACCTCCCCCCTCGTTTTGACACATCACGGCAGGGACGATGTTATCCAGAAATGATTGGTGCACTGTGCTTCTGGTTCCCCCCCCGTTTTTGAATTCCCCTGATTCCGATTTTCTTCTTTCCTTTTTGAATCCCCGATGTCTGGCTTGTTTCCATCCTGCGATCTCTTTATCATTTTCCTTAATTTTTTGTAGTATGGATCTGTCTCCGTTTTTCATTGCGTGCACCTCTCTACCACCTCAGGTGTTATGCACCCCTGATCCGGGCCCGCTCAGAGAATTTCTGGGTTTCTTTCACCTGACAGGCGACGTCAAGGGCCTTTTACTGTCGTGGTGGGTTCTTGCGCCCCTCTGGACCGCCCATGATTTGGGGTGTGCTGTGGGGCAGGCATCAGCCGACAAATTTTTTTTTTTTTTTTTTTTTTTTTTTTTTTTTTTTTTTTGACGATTGCGTCCTTTTGAGATTGGCAGGGATTGCGGGGCAGGCTTGGGACTTGCCTGAGTTTGTGTTCCTTTTCAGAGGCCCCCAGCAGGGCGGCAGGGGTGAGGGATGGATTTTTGTTCCAAGCTTAAATTTAATGCAGGTCAAATGGCTGGAAAGCCTTGATTTCAGGACCACTGCACGGTCTGACTTCAGCGGAGCAGGATGCATTCACATGAGTGCTCATCCTGGTTTTCACCCCCCCCCCTTTGGAGGACTTGTAACAGTACCAGAGCGGGAGTCCGGGCCGGACCGGGGCAAGTAAGGGACAACTTTTTGTTGACCTTTGACTTTCTTTTAGCATATTCACGAGCCCGCACTTCCTGGAACAACACCTCGAGCAAGCTGCAAGGGAGTTATTCCCGTCTTCCGTTCCCCTTCATGCTTTCTTCTCTGACGGGTTCAGCGCTTCATTGGGTAACCGTCTGGAAGGATATTGGTCGACCCCTCCACGCGGCGCAACGTTTCCGTTTTTTAGATGGCAGGGATTAACCCGCCTTCTTACCAGTCAACCTGCTTCGGCTCTAATTCCAGTGATCCACAGTTGCGTTCAAGTCCTCCTGTTCAAACTTGCGTTTTGAAGACTCATGGTAAGGTTATTTGGGGTGTCGGCCACCACTGAGTTCTCGTCATTGCGCTCAACACACGCGCCTTGCCGGGTTGTTATTGTGAGAGGGACGTTTGCCCACATCTTTCCAGTAGTCTTCGAACCTCATCTGGACGAGTGTCCGGGGATTAACGGGCTTGCCGGCTACCCTTTCCCCACCCGCGCGCGTGGCTGTCAGCAGGCGCCAAGTCTGTAGACCACGTGCTGTTCTGGTTTCTTCTGCTGTGTTTTCCGCTTGTTGTCCCGGAAAGGGTTGATGGTGATAGTTGTTGCTTTGCCGGGGTTGGGGCCCCGAACTTTTATATGGCCGGGGAGTCTCGTCTGTCTTTGGTGATATTCCTTGTTTCGTCAGGCACAACCCGGCATGTCTCGTCTTCGAAAGATTAGCAATGTCTTCCCCCCAGGTGTGGAGTCTTTTTTTTTGTGGCCTTCTCTGTTGATCACGATGGCCCCAACCGGGCTGGGTTGTCCCCCCCCAGCTTGGCTTGACTGGGCCGGGTGTTTTCGGACCTCTACATGATAACCGGACCAATTTCAGTTTTTGCGTGATGTCCGGCTTCGTCTGAGGCCGCCTTTCTCTGGAAACGCCCCCCTTTTGAGGACCCTTCCTTTTCTTTCCCCAAGCAAAGCATGCCACGGGTACCACACAAGGCGGTCTTGAGCCTGACTGGTGCAAAGCGGGTGGAACTAGATTCTTGGTGATGTCATTTTTTCCAGTCCCCAAGAGTCTCGCGTTTTTTTCCGTCCCGGCTGCGGCGTTCCCCCTTGAGGGAGCGAATTTCGCTTTTCAGGGACTTTCGACAAGAGGCTTTTTCTCGGGGCGGGGTCTCTCAAAACACTGCGGCGTCAGCGCGGGCTGCTTGCACCGGGGGGCTTCCTTCCTCAATTGAAGCCGACCTGGCCCGTGTACTTGTGGTTCGGGATTGGAGGCCCACCAGCGCCAACCGAGGGGGCGGCTATTAACCCGGAGAAGCTTTGGTTGATCCCATTTCTCGTTTCCCACTTGTGTGGAGCGAACTGGGGTTAGGGGTGGTGGCCGGCAGGCACTCGCCCCCTCGCCGAAGCGCAACGAGTGCCAATCTCTCTCTTCCTTCTTCCGGGGTTTGTGTTTTTCCTTGGATTTATCTCCTGACACCGGGACAGAGTTGTACTGAGGGGAGCAATGATTCCGGCCCCCGTGGGTCCCCATGGTTCACCAAGGGAACGGGGGTCAAGTGTAAAAACCCCACGATTTAAAAAACCCCCTGTTTGGGAAAACAAAGTAGATTTATTTGTTTATCCCCAAGATGATGATTTGGGAAGAAATAGGGGATTTTGAGGGTTTAGTGTGAGACAGGTAGGTCACGAGGGGGTTTCGTACACCTTGACCGTTGGCGGTCGCGGCACCCAAGGCAAGGCCGTACCGGGGCAAGCCCAGACCAGACCGGTTGTACGCCCCCCCTTCTTTGCCGAGAGACCCCCCCAGGTTCAGGAAAACCTCTGCTTAATCCTGCAGGTCACCTTCGGACATTCGTGTCCTAACCCAATCGCCGCGCTTCGCCGTGAACACGCTGTTTCTGGGGCTTTGACGGAGGATCACTTTCAGATCACCTATAGGCCCCCCGTCTGGTCTTTCCACAGGGGGACCCGCGTTTCCCGCTGACAGGTTTGGTTTGGGGAAACGGACTGCACGTTCCTCCATGGTTCCCCCGCGCAGAGCCACTTCCAAGTTCGGCCCCCCGTCATCGAAGCCACGCAACGGGCCTGTGTTCATTAGTTAAAGGACACAGCATGGGAGGTGTTCAAGAGACCCTTCGGCCCCGACACCGTGGTGGGGGACCCGGTTGGCGGATGTATCAACAGAAGGGCAGCGGTGCACCGTTGCAAAATGGAGGACTTACCTGTCAGCTCCTGGTTTTAGATGCCCAAATCCGTTTCGTTGGTCTTCCGAAGCGACAGACCCCGCCACAGGCCCGCGCACTACGGCCCCCGGCGGTTGAAAGGGCTGGGCCTTCCCGGCACAAGGCCTGGACCAGCTACCCAACCGGCCTGAAAACCCCCCCATCTGCTCCTCACCAGCGAGGACCCGGCCGTGGTTGGCACAACACGATGTCGCTGACCTCTCGAGATATGGGGCAGCTCTTTTTCGTCCGCCTTCTGGTGCCGCGCCTCCGATGGGCGGCACTTCTGGACGGTCTTCAACGGGCCCCGCCCTCAAACCACCGGCAAGGAAAGGTGAAAAAAAGGCTTTCTGGTTTTGGATGTTCCACAGCAGCCACCGATTTCGAGAGGCTCCGGGTGTGGCCTACCCCACCAACTCGGCTTGCTGTGTCGGGCAGAAGCCGCTGGACAGCTGAACGCCCACACCTGGTTGGCGCAAAGGCATGGACTTCGAGGCCGGAAAGCGAAAGCGGGGGCCGGTACGTAAGGAGTCGTTTATTTTTTTTTTCCGCTCATCACGGGGGCCGGATTAGTGAGGTCAAAGATCGTCCAGTGATCTTTGCCTCAACTTTGAAGTTGCCAGCTTATTTTCCCCCGAAGCGCGCGGCGGCTGGACGAGCTGTTGGGCGGAAGCCCTGTTGCTCCGCTGCTCTAGTGTGCGGTGTTCCAGGAACACGTTGCGCGCGTCAGGAGGCTGTTTAACTGGGCCGCCCATGAAGTAGTCCCCTTGGCCCCTTTTGCCGGTGGACGTCCCGCGGCGTTGTGGAGGGGCTCGTGGTCCGGCTCGCTCCCCAGGGAAAACGCGCTTGATTTCGCCTTCAGATTGCTCGGCGTGCTCGATTTCTCGTCAGGGCTCGTGAGCGGTGCCTTGACACCACCGGCGCCCCAGGGACCTGGTGGGGAAAGGTAGGCGGGGGCCAAACCAGGAACCCCCTGCCCCTGGGCTGCGCGGCTACCGGTTCCCGCCCGTTAGGACCATGGGCCGCCCCGGCCCTCATCCTGAGTGTGCCTTTAAAGGACCGTGACGCCCGTCCACCCCCCAATGTTGGTCGAGATGCTTTCGCACCACCTCGCGTGGTGTGTGTCTGTTCCTTCCAATGAGTGCAGGGCAATCAGACCCACTACCTCAAGGGTTGCCGCGGCCGGGGCGAGTGATTCCCCCCGAGGACTTTGAACGGAGGTGTTAAGCGGAGCTGGTCTCGGGCTGCCCGGCATCCCCGCTTTTTACCGAGTGCGTGCGCCTGTTCTCAACCCTGTTGAC
>Ga0179593_1628059_pt1 | contig 20908 bp, 23 predicted proteins | sample CZODoug2_1_08_16_FD_185931 | JGI IMG/M metagenome (GOLD analysis project Ga0179593, IMG submission 185931) | Vadose zone soil fungal communities from Angelo Coast Range Reserve, California, USA - CZODoug2_1_08_16fungal (PacBio error correction) | ecosystem: Environmental > Terrestrial > Soil >... | reverse complement strand
CCCCGTTCCCTGCTTTCTTAACCCCCCGATTTCCGGAACTCAGGTGCGGGTTTGACTTTTTAACCTCCCCTTTCAATGTTCCTTTGAGCTCCCCCCCCACGTTTTTTTTTCCGAGTGGACTTCTACTCACCTACCCCGAAGAAGATTAGTTCGGCACCCATGTTCCTTGCTTGATGTACCCTTTTTCTTCGCCCCCTTCTTTAGCTTGATATCTTTTCAATTATCAGATTGTTAATGGCTCTCTTACTCCCTCCTGTTATGGCGATCCCCCACCCCCCCCCCACAGCCCGTCGGTATGCTGCATTCCTCCCCATCCCCCTTATCGTGCGTTGCTCGAACCTTCCTTTCCCCGTCGATCTGAGGCTCCTTTTGAGTTTTTCCCCTTCAGCCTTAAGACCCCTAGCCCCCTCCCCATGTTTTCTCCAGTATTGTCTAAAGGATGGGTCAGAACCGAAGTGCCTTTTTTTTTGGGCTGCTTCCTTTCACTGAGCTTTTTCCCCCTAACCAGTTTCCTTCAGTAGGTAAGCGAGGAGTGAGTTCTTAAACCCTTTTCATCCCCCTTCCCCCGCATTCTTTGAAGATTTCCCCCTGTCATGAGCTCTCTATCTTCCTATGGAATATTCTTCCGCTTTTAGGGAGTTGAGGAGTCCTTTTTTTCCTCCAATTCTCCTTCCCGGTCCAACTTCAAACTTTTTTTCCCGAAGAGATTCTTCCGATCAGAATGTTGTGGTCCGTTTCTCCGATTCCCTTCCCCCCTTGAGGACTTTTCCCCCCCGTATTAGTTCACCTCCTTATGGCTCAGCTAATTACGCGAAGATTTTGAGAGTCCCCCCTGTGATCTTCCCTTCGATTTCCCCTTCCAAACGAACTCCCCCCCCTTTGCTTTGCCACGATCGTCCCCATCATCTGGCGACAGAATACTTTTCCTATCCCTTTTAGTGGACGATGTGTATGTTTTCTGATTTTTTCCCCCAGGAGGCTTTTCCGACCTAGAGTTTTTTTTTTCTTGAAAATTTTCCCAACTATTTGAGGCTGTAGAGAACTCGTGCCTCTAGTCCCCTCCCTTTTTTGAAGCCATAGATTCCGTAGCCCTCTCCCTTAGTGGTCATAGAACGATTGGCCGAGTCTTGTTCGTCTTTTTTTTTTCCGCCATTCTTTGAATTCCCCCCCCCCCAAACCTTCGGCCGCCCTCCCATTCAAAGCAGACCCGCGAGATGTTTCGATTCTTTTTTCCTCTCTCACATACCGCCCTTTTTTTTTTCCCTGAATTTCCTTTTCTGTACCTTCAAGGTTTTTCCCAAGACCTGTCCGTTTTTCTTTGCCAATCCTTCCCCACTAGACTGATTTGGGTTCTTTACCCCCCTTATCCTTTGACCTTTTTTCCCCCCTGGGTTCCTCGGACCCTTAGAGTCTTCTTTGAGCTCTCCTCGTTCTTTTTCCGAACGCCTTCCTTGACGACAGCTCCCGATACCCTTCCAACCTTCTCAGAGATCTGAAGCAATTTCAATTCCCATGACTTCCCCTCTAAAGTTCCCCCTCTCCGTCAAAGTTTTCTCCTTTCTGAGCAACACCGTGCCCCGTTTTCCTCCTTTTCTCTAGGTCCCTTTTTCTTTTTGGATCCCTTCCCCCCCTCACTCAAACTCAAAGCTGATACGCGTTTTTCCCTCTCCGCTGCCTTTCCGGTCCTCTTATAATCTTTCTAGTCCCCCCTTGTCCCCCTAATCTTTTGGGCTTGTAATTTGAGAACGCATTTCCCTTGCTCGCTTTCGATGATCCCCCGCGGACCCCTTTTTCAGTGTTTTAGTTTTTTTTTTTTTTTTCCTTATCGTTTTCAAAATATCTCTTCTTTTTTCCCTCCTATTTTTGGAGATCTATACTTTTTTTCCAAGAAGTTTCCTTTCAATTAGGATTCCCCTCTGAGCCTTTTTTTTTTCCTCTCTGTTTTACCTGAGAACCCCAAATCACCCATCCCTTCCATCTTCAGCACAACCCTAGGCCTTTGTAATCTTTTCCCCGTACTCTATGCCGAGCCATAGACTGGTAACCAGTCGCCCTTCCCAGTACTTCTTTTGAGGTTTCCCTTCCCCAAAGCCGACGAACCCCGGTAAATTACATCTCGCTCTTGATGATTTATTTCCCCTTTCATTTCTCCTTAATATTCTCCCCTTGTTTCCTTACGAGAATTATTTTCCGTTATACCTCTCCATTAATTCTTTGTCCAAGTATTTGAAGAGATGGCTTACTCTTGTTTTTTCGATCGTAGAACGACCCACTACGCCCTGGGCCCCACAGCCCCCCTCCCCGAACATTTCACCAATGGGATTTCCTTGTGGTGAAATTATATAGTTGCCCCTCTCACAGAGCCCTTCAACAAACTCTTCTCGAGACGTGGGTCACCCGGCACGCAAACCACTTCTATTTCGCTTTTCCCTGACGTTATTCCCCCTCCAGGCTCTCTCCCTTAAGTAACCCTTTTCCCCCCCCAACTTGAAAGACCGTAGATAGGTGTATCAGTTTTTTCTTAAGCCCCTCCCGGTTATCTTTTTCGGTATTCCTTTTTTTTCTTCTTGTGGAGTCCCTTTCCCTCGAAACTCTCCCCCGACCAGCGTAGACAATCTTTTCCTTTCTTTCTCCCGCTCTTTTTGCGTCGGTACTTTTTCAAAATTTTTGACCGCTTTTCCCCCTGTTCGCGCCCCACTAAAACCTAGTTAAGCGACAGTTCCCCCCCCCCCCCTGAAACCCTTAAGTCTCCTTCCTCCTCTCCTTTCCCCACCAATCCTCCCTCGTCCGTAAATCGATATCCCCTTCTTTAGTCCCAAGAGAGGACTTGTGGATTTTTTAATCCTGCTGCTTTTCCCCACTTCTCACGGTTTCTTCTTCCAGTTTTTATCGCAGACTGGTCGCCGAGTATTCCGGCCTCTTTCTTTCCCCCCCCTGAAAACTTTCTCCAAATTTTTCATCCGACCTTATTTTTTCCCTTGTTTTACAACCTTTCCCTCTCACGGATTCGCTACCAGTGAGTCCTTCCCTTAGTTCTCCCGCGGCAGGAGGGGCCATTTTTCGCCCACCTTCAGCATCCCCCTCGGCCGAGCATCTTCCTCAAAGAGGATCATGAAAACTTTTACTTCTTTCTGTTTCCCCCACTAGTTCCTTGATTTTCATCGTCTCTTGAAGACTGGTCCCCCCCCAAGCGCAGTGAGTCCTATCCCCCACCCTAAATAAAGGGTCACGGGCGCAGCTAGTTTCGCCACCACTTTACAAATGGCTCTCAGTAATTATCGGCCCCTTACCGGAAACCGGCCCCGAAGACCCCCCTCGTCTCGAGAGGAATTCTGCGAACCTCCCCCCTTAATGTGGGCCTGCCCCCCGCCGCCGAGAACCTCCCAAACGTAATCGGGGTAATACCTTTATTCTTTCGTCCCCTCCTCTTTTTTTCTTTTCACCATCCTCAGGCTCTCCGATGCAGCAGCAACTTTTTTCTCCCCCCTCTCCCCCACTAGTTTTTTTTTCAACTTCCACATGTCCCCCCCTTTTGTTGACCTCCTCATATTTTTCTTTGATGCTAAGTCCACCGTATTCAATTTTGGAACTACATCTTAGCACTCTCTTTATTCTTTTGTCCCCGAGCATCCACTTTTTCTAGTCGGGAATCCTTTGGAAGGAATACTCGAATGGTCTTTCCTCCTTACCCTATTTATCCTCCTTGTTTGTTTCCCTTTTGCCTTCTTAAGGATCTTTCTTTCCCCATCACAGTCTTCCCGCGAGGGTTACATGACGGCGCGATCCCCTGCCAGCATTTCACACCCTTCCTTGACCCGGTGGCGACCCTTGCAATCCCACCCTTATTGAAAGAAATAAAGATCTCCCCCCGCTTTTTTTGAAACCCCCCCTTTTCCCATTTTTTTGTTTGCGTTTTTCACTGTTTTTTCTGGCCGCATACTTTCGAGTTCCTCATCCTGCCCATTCCGGGTTTTTTTTTTTTAAACGGCCCCTATTTCCTCAAGTCCTCCCCCCCAGTCTCAGTTTTGATTTCTCGGAGGTCTTGGCCTTTTAACCCATACTCAGTTGGCTTCCCCCCGGTCTTTCTTCCCCATGTTAGACGATTTTTTTTTTTTCGTGCCGGGTCTTGCGGAAGACTTAATGAATTATAGGCCCTTATAATTGGTCCCCTTTGGTTTCCCCTCCCTTTTTTTCTGTTCATTTCTTTTTTTTTGGATTCCTTTTCTCCAATGCGTGTGGTTTCTAACTCTTTCCTTAAAGATGGGCTTTTTTTTTTTTTTTCTCGATTTGCAGGCCCTAGTGATTTTCTCTTCGAACCGTGTCATGCGTCCATTGATATACTCTTGACTTTTACTTCGCTTTTTTTTTTCGAGTCTGGGTTTTTTCCGCACCCCCGGAACCACTTCTAGGACCCCCCCCCCCCCGGTGAATTACCACCTTTGAAGTCCCTTCCGAAGAGTTTTCTACAAGATCTGGTGTAAAACAATCTATTATACCTTCTTTCTCCCCTCTATGATTCGTGTCCTCTTCCTTGCCCATTTTTTTCTCCCGAGTTATTCGACTAATCGAGCCATCTTCTCTGGATAACAGGTCTCCCTCCCCCCTTTTTGACCCCCCTCCCACCAGCCCCCGGATAAAAGCGGAAAACAATACGTCCCCGTTTTTCCCTTGTCGCTTTGACGTTATTTCCTGTTTTCTCCCGGATTTTCTTTTTCCTTCCTCAGGCGTCCTCTTCTGCCTCTTCGGAGGTTAGCGTTGTGGATGACCTGTCCCAATTGTTGATGCGCTTTCTTGCTGTGCCTTCTTTTTAAGGAATTCGAGTCCACCTCCTCTTTTACTTTCCCCATCTTTTAGAAGTCTGAGAGTTTCCGTCACGTTCTTTGAATCCAGTCCTTTCCCTTTACCCAATCTTTCCTCAACGGTCTTCCCTTTCCTCCACAGGAAGCACCCTTCCGAGCTTCTGTCTTCCGGACCTTTTTTAGACCTTAGTTTCCAGACCTCCATTTTAACCCCCTTCCGTCGGCAGGAATCGGGTTTCGTTTTTATCAATTTTCTCGTTCTGCTTTTTAATCTTTGGTCTGTTCCGATAGTGGACCCATCATTCTCCGTGGAGTTTCTGGTTTTGGAATCCCAACCGATACCTGGTTAAAAAGGATGACCACGGTTTTCCCGGCTTTACTTCGGGGAGAGCCGTTTCTTTAGAGAGTTGCACTCCAGGAAGCGATTCGACTGCCCGCCCCCCCTCCGAATGTTTCTGAACTTTTTTCCCTGCCCCCCCCCCCCATTACCCCCTCCCTTTTTCCCAGGAACGATCTTCGTCCTTATGACTCTCAATCTTACGTTTTCTTTCCTCGGCTCTTCCTCAACGACTTTCTTCCACCAAAGTGCTTCCTCTTCTGGTCTCTGTTGTTCCAGAATGTCTCTCCCCCCCACTAAAAGTTTTTCCTCTTCCTGCCCTCCCCCTTCTTCTCTCCCTTCCGTTAATTCCATCTCTCCTACAAGAGTGGTCAATTCCCCTGAATTCTTTCGTGCTCCATTCTTTTTTCCTCCCTTGTCTCAGGAACGGTCCGAGGGATTTCTCCTTTTCCCCCCCTTTTAACTCTTAATCCCCCTTTATAGTTCCCCCCCATTCTATATTTCCTCTCCCTTGGTGGTGTCTCTCTCTATGTTGTTCAAACTATAAGTTTTATGGCTTCGTACGACTCCCCGCAAACTCTTCTGTAATTTTTTTTCCCCAGAGCCTATTTTTCCCCCTCATAAATTTTTTTCAAACTCCTCTTTTTGTACTTTTTTTCCCGTAGCGTCTCGATGGAGATTACCTCAGCACTTCGATAGCTCTTCCTTCCCAAACTCCCGCTTTTTTATTTGATGTCCTCCTTCCTTCCAACCCGCCCCAAAACAATAAAATTCTGTCCAGACCCCCCTCCCCCCTTAGGTGCCGTGTGCTCTTTCTTTTGAGTGCCGCTTTTTCCGCGTAGTTTCCTGAGCTTTTTTCCTTTTCTCGGAATTTTTCCCCCCCCTTTAAACACTAGGCCTTTTTCCTCGGCTTCTTCCCTGCGCCCCCCTCAAGGAGAACGAAGATTTCATTCTCTAGATTCCACAAATTTGTCCTTTTTCGCCCAAGGATCGAGTTTCTTTTGACCCTTTCTTTGCACACTCACCCCCCCTTCTTAGTTTTTTGGACCAGAGGGAACCGCAACCCCAGATTCCGCCCCCTCCTTTTCCTGGCGCGTACATCTTGACCCCCTAACTTTTTTGACCTCGGCAAGCCTTGTATATAGCGTAGTCCGTCGTCTCTCGATCCTTTGTCGACCTTCCAGCGCGTATTTTTTGATTTTCCCCCAGAAGATCTCGTGGCTTCCGTAGCCTGACACTTTCCGACTCTCCTTCTCTTTTATTCCCTTTTCCCAGGTTTTTTCAAGGGTCCTCCTTCTCAAACATTTCTTCTGAGACCCTTTCCCTTTTAAGACGCACTCATAGTCTAAGTAATAACCCCTCCTCTCCCCTTCCCCCAGTTACGACCCTCCCCCCGACTTCTTCCCTAGAGACTTCTAGCGCCACCCCGGATGAACTCGGAGCTGAAATAGACTCTCTGTCGTAGATTTTTTTTCACCCCGTATGTCTTTTCTTAATCTTTCCCCCCCCGGATTGTTCTTTTTGAAGATCCTTGAATCGGCGAAACGGGCTTGCTCGCTCCTACATTTTTTCTTTCGCCTTCTTTTTCCTATCCTTTCTTTGCCTCTTCCCCGAGAATACGGGATATCGACAGTCCTTTGGCTGCCCCCTTCCGCTCCCGGGGGAAAAACAGGCGGACGATAATCTTTTTCGCCGTTGCGAGTTGCCAGAGGTCCTAAGCAGTCTTTGTTCAGGGTAGCGGCCTCGCCCTCCTCCCGCCCCCTGATCCTCTCACAGATTCCCAGAGTCTGTCAACCTTTTTTTTTTCTCCCCCCAACGAAGCGCTTCTTCTTCCTGTCCATAGGGCTTTTTTTCTTTTTCCCTTCCCCTCCTTCTACTACTCTTCACCACCCGAATTCTCCCACCTCCAAAAACCCTGCAACTCCTCTTTTTTTCTTTTCCCCCGATTTTTCCCCCCCCCCAAAAGATCCTCCGAAAATTTTTTAAGGAGAAGTAAAGTAAGAAGCGATTACTCCCCCCGTTTCCGCAAGAGTGTCCTCTTTGAGCTTCCCCCTAGCAACTCAAGCTAAGTTTTTTCTTTCCCCTTTTTGACCCCCCCCATTTAGACTTATTACTACAGACTCCCCCTTCTTTTTCGAAACATTTGGAAACAATCTTCCGTTCTTTTTTTTCCGACCAGCCTGTTCAGGCCCTTTCCCACGATTTGACCCAGCCCCTCTCCCCTTCCCCCATGTTTCAAAGACTTCCTGGTATGAATCTACCGTCCCCCTCGGTTGCATTATTTTCCCTTTCTTCGATTTGATTTTCCCACTATTTTGATTAGACTTTTCCTCCGCGAAGGTAACCTTCTTCTTTCTCATTCCTGACGCTCCTTCACATCCCTTGCCTCCCCCTCTATATCCCCTCCTACTAAGTTTGTTGTTTTTTGGAGATAAGAACGCCCATCCCCTCTTTAGGCCACCCCTTCTCAGCTTTCAAAGGTCTGATGCCCCGGGGGGGAGCCCCCAGCCAACCTGCACTTTTTTCTCCCCCCTTGCCCCTTTGACAGAATTGAAACCCCGAATGAAGACCCGATTTTTTCCCCTCTCCATCAGTACGATTCTGGCACACCTTTCCGCCCCTTTCCTCGCTTTGCCATTATCCTAGGGAGCTACCCCCCTATTAATTTTTCTTTCTTCCACTTTCCCCCCTTACGCTTCTTCCTTCCGATCCCCGTTTCACCCCAGCTCCGTTTATTGTTCGTCTTTCTTCTGTTTTATCCGCCCTCCTCCGTGGGACCTTTTGAATTCCTTTCAGATGGATAACAGAGATAGCCCTCTTTCTTTAGGCTTCGGTTTCCCGCTATACTCCTTCTTTACTTCCCCCATGGGACTCTCCTCTGGGGGGTTTTTACGATTTTTTCCTATTCTCGTGTCCTCTTTTTTTCTGGATCGTTTGTTTTCAATAAATTCTCCTTTCAGTTAGAGTGAGTCGGAAGGAGGGAGTCGCCCCTGATAGTGTTTTTCCTAGAAACCTTCCTTTTCAACAGTAGAATATTTCTCTTCCTATGTGATTCTCTCGTGATGGGGCGTGGGCTGAGGTCTCTCCCCCTTCAAGCTTTGCGTTCCCTACTTCCCCTTCCCCAACTTTTCTAAGATGCCGTTAGCACTCTTTTTTTTTTTTTTTTGAAGGACCTTTTTCCGCCTCAAGCTTCTCCCCTTATTTCGAGTTCCCCCCCCGTCAGCGAGGATCCCGAATCTCTCTGCGACACCTCTGAAACCCCTTCCCCCAGACTCTTAAAACAACAAAGACCCCCCCCCTTTTTGGGAACGATCGGGCACCCCCCCTCCTTTTCCTTTAGGACTCATCTTTTTTTTTCTATTCTTCTCTTTTTAGTCTTTTTTTTTTTGAGCAGCTCTTCGGTCTCCTCTTACTTCTTCACGATGTAGATAGCGTGGTTGTCCTTTTTCCTATTTTCTTTGTAGTACACAGCGCACGCCCCTTGTCCCTAGTCTCCATTTCTTTTGATCTCGTCTGAAAAAATGAGGAGACGCAGCTCCTTCGGATGTTTTTTCAGCCTTTTCCCATCCCTCTATCCGGAAAGTTCGCGGAGACACCAGCCCCGACTTACTCCCCCCAACGAGCTTAATTCATACCTTTGTCTCTCATGGTAATTATTAGCAGCTTCCCCCTCGCTTCCCCCCTCTCGCGTTGTCTTTCCCCTGTTTGATTTGATGTATTCCTACGCCCCCTTTCTTCCCCAAAGAAACTCTTTGGTTCCAGATATACCACGCCCTCTCCCCTCTTTTGCGTTTTTTCCTCCCCTGAGAGGACCCCCCCCCCGCGGAACCTTTGAAACCCCTCGCGCCAATTTCGTTTCCCTCTCTTTTTCTCCTCTCGATGCGTCCGTTGCGTCCGCGCGCCTTCCTCGGATCTTGCCTCCCTCCTTCCTGGGATTTTTGACCTAAAAGGCCCTCATCCAAAATAACCCTCCCTCCCCCTTCCCTACCCTTTTTTCCCGCACTCGCTCCCCAGGGCCCCCTCTTCGGTGAAGTTCCTCTGGCATTTCAGCCCCCCAAAATCCCATTTTTTTGGTGGGAGTCAGGACAGCCTGTTTACTTCGCTTTTTCCTTATTCATCTTCCTTACTCACCTATTCTTACTGACTGTGCTTGGTCTTTCTCTATTTGTCACAGTTCCCAGATAGGACATTCTCCAGAACGAATCCATTTTACTAGTAATTGGGGTATGCAGCTTTTCAGTGCACCTTTTTTAGTGAACACCCTTCTCTGAGTTTTTCCTCAGCAGGTTTGTTTTTGGCCGAGTTTTTCCTGGTTCTTCTAAGATTCCCCCACCCCCACGCGGCTTCTCCCTTTCATCTTTAGTCCGTGACCGCTCAGATCTTTCCCCCTTACCCAAGGCCGTTTTTTTGGTACAACTCCGGCCGTGCTTCCCTTTTCATTCCGGCTAATTTTGAAATGCAGATCTTTTTTTGGCGCTTTCACCAGAGAAAGAAATCGTTTCCCCTCGCTTCCCCCTTCCCTCCTGATTGAAGTTTTTCTAAGGTTTTTCAGATGGGACTCTTCTTTACTGTTGGGTAGGGACTTTTGCCAGGTCCCTTCCTTCCTATTTAAACCTTTTTTTCCTTCTTTTCTCTTTCGCAGCCGAGGAGCGCGGCCCGTGACTTTCTGTCAGGTTTCTCGCTTTTCTTTTCCATAATGGTCCGAGGATTTTGAAAAGTCTTTTCGCGTTTTTTGTAAAGCAAGAGATGCCGCCCCCCCCTTCTTTCCCCCACCAACCTTCTTTTTTTACTGGTTTTTCGTTTGAAACCTCCCCCCCCTGCTTCTGGTGGCCGTCCGAAAGTTTGGATTTGTAATTCCACAGTTCTTCCCCTTACGAAATGGACCTTTACCACGTGCCGCACCCCCCGAGTTGGATGTTAAAGCGCTCGAGACGGACCGACTACCTTTCCTGTTCTTGTTGAGGTACCTTTTTTCAAGTTCCCTCAGCCCCCCCCCCCCCAAAACACCCACACCACCGGTATATCGACCTTCCTCCCCCCCGCTGCCCCATCATTGTCTTCTCAAACTCAGTCCTTCTGCCTTCTTTCTGCAGTTTTTTTCCTGCGTTTTTCCTACAAGGTCTATTTAATCACCCTTTTTACGCAGCCACTTCCCCGTCACAAAATAGTGTCCTTCCGCTTTTCTCCATTTAATGCTCCTTCTTCCTTCTCACCTCGAGTAGAATCTTGAGGACCCCTTCCTCCGTAGTCTTTCGTGGACTTCGGACCTCTTTTTTGTCTTTTTTTTCATTTCTTCCCGAGATTCCCGTTTTCCGATTCCTCTAACTCTATGGCGGCGATTAGGAGACGAGCTCGTCTCAATCCTCCCTACCTTTTCCGTACTCTATCAAGTCCTTTAGAAGGTTAGAAGACCGACTTTTTTTTTTTTTTTTTGCCCGGATTCCCAGTTTTAGATCTCAAAATTCTTCTCGGACGTGGTTAGTCATATGATTTTCCCCTTTTAGGGAGGCCTCAACCTATCCGGATTTCAAGTTCTCTAACCCTTTTATCACTTTTTCTGACCACGGTTATACGCTCCTCAGCGTTTTACTCATCCTTTCCTCCCTCTAAAGCACTTTCATCGTTTCCCCCCCCCCTTAAGTAGAGACTGGAGGAGCCGTCCCCTCTTCCGCCATCCTCCCCCCCTACCCCTCTGCACGGCTATTTTAGCCCCCCACAAGAGGACTGTTCCCCCTTGTGAGGCTCGAAAGTCCCCTCGTGCCTTGAACTCTCCTTCCACACTTTCCCCACCCCCCCACTCCCCCCCCCCCCGTCGCTCCCCTCCCTTCCTCTTCCGTGGGCGGTTCCGGCAGCGTGAACTAGCCCTTCCACTCCCCACTAGAGCTCCCTTCTTCCTTCCCAGGGTTACCCACCCCCCCCACTTTCCGCCGCCGATTTTCGTCCCCCCCCGTCCGCGGCCTATCGCTCGCTCGGGCTATGGCACAGGCCGCGCTTGGTTAAAACGTGGGACTATGCTCCGCTCCGCTACGGCCTTTTTTTTCTGATGGTGTCGTTCTTCTTTCTTTCTGGCCGTAAACGGCTTGGGTTCTGGTTGGACGTCGTTTGGGCCACTGAACTCCAGAAAATTCTCCTTTATTGGGCCAGCCAGAATGAGATGGCTCACTTTGACAAAATCCTTAAGTCTTCCTGTCCACTCCTCTCCAAAATGAACCCCCCACCCCACCCCCAACCCACCCCCCCCCCCCCAACCCCACCCCCCAACCCCCCCCCCCCCCCCCCCCCCCACCCCCCCCCCCCCCACAACCCCACCCCCCCCACCCCCCCCCCAACCCCCCCCCCCCCCCCCCCCCCACCCACCACCCCCCCCCCCCCCCCCCCCCACCCCCCCCCCCCCCCCCCCCCCCCCCCCCCCCCCCCCCCCCCCACCCACCACCCCCCCACCCCCCCCCCCCCCCCCCCCCCCCCCCCCCCCCCCCCCCCCCCCCCCCCCCCCCCCCCCCCCCCCAACTTCAACGGACGTTCCCTTCAGTTCAGAAAGCTCCCCTTTTCTAGGAGAGGTAATGGTGACCCGATTCACTTCAGCCTGCGTTTTTCACCACACGAGGCCAACCGAAAGCCCTGAAAGGTCCAATTTAGGAATTTCGTCCCTTCAGTGCATTGACTGAGATAGCCCTCTCTTTCGGTTTTCCTCCGAGCCTAATTCCGCGGAGGTATCTTTGTCCTTCCTTTCCATCGTCCTCTCAGTCCCTCTAGATTCCTCAGTTCTTGCATTTAATTTTCTTTCCCGGATCGCGATTACCCGGATTTCCCGCGCATAAACTTTCTCTTCTGGAGTCCCGAACGACAATCGGTTGCGCTCGTACTCCCCCTCAACCCTCCTTAATTTTGAGTTCTTTCTTTCCTTACCGAGATAGTGGGTGCACCCACCGTCCATTTTTTAGTCCCCTTTCTGTTTTAGTTTCCCGGAATTCCTTTGCCGGATTCTATCAGCGGATGTTCCCATGAATTACTTCCGCTTGAGGCTTCCTGGCCTGTTCAACAATCTTCGGGTTTGTCTTCCCTGCAAGCCTCCTTTTTTTGCTAGGGTTTCTCCCACCCTGATATCAGGGGCCAAGAACCGAGTGTGATTTTTACTTTTCTGAGACGTCCCCGAATAATTAAGGCGTGCTTTTACCCTGATGTGTGGCTCCAAGGAACTTAATTTTCAGTGCCCATTAAGTGGTAGGGGTTTGGGGAGGGCTTGGATATTTTTTTTTTTTTCTAAATTTCTCTCCTAAGATTTTCCCACCAGTCCTTTTTAGAAATTTTCCCCTTTCCCTCTTCACCATCCAAGAAATACGTCCAGCTGAGGCGCTAAAAAGGTTCCCTCCGAAGATCTCCCTTGGAATTTCTTTTCTTTTCTTTTCGGGGGACCTACTCCCCCCCACAGAAGGATCCACGTTGCCCCCCCGACTACAAAGGGTTTAAAACGCCTTCAGCGGTGGCCCCCCTGAGATTCCCCTTCTTATTTAGACTTCACTCCAGGTTCTGCTTCCTTTAGTGACTTGGTAGGCGCTGCCCGTTTTTTATGCGACTTCCTTCTCCTTCCGGCTCATGCAGTTACCCCAATATCTACCAAATCCCCTTTCTTCCGATCCCCCCCCTAACGTCCCCCCGGGTTTTCTTTTTTCCTTTGAGCTCCCGTTTATTCGGAGATTTTCTTCGTTGCGATAATAAGTGGTAGACCCTTTGTCAAGATGTCGAGGTTCCAGTGTTCTTACCCCCCGCCCCCTTTTGAGTTTTTCCGGATTTTTCTTGCTTTTGCTTCTCTTTTTCAGAATCCCGCGATTCCCCCACACTGAAGTTGCGTTCTTTCTCCTCTCTCTTGATTTTCGAACTTTTTGTCTCCCAGAGCCCCGGCGTCTGCTGTTAACCCCCATCGCGGCCACTCCATTCTCACAGGCTCGAGCTTTCTGCGACTTCCGGACCCCCCTCAGATATCGATTCGTTTCCTAATGATCTTCGGAAGGATGTAACTCGAAGAAGACCGGTCCACAAGCCTTCGGTTTGTTCTCTTATTACCGCACCCCAGTGGGTTCTCTGAGAGGGAGAGGAATCTTCGGGTCTTCAACACCTACTTGCACTTTTATTTTTGGTCGGCCAGTCCCTGACTGTCTCTACTTTCGATCCCCTTTCCTGCAGGTCATTTCCCCTCTTACGCGACACAGTGTTTCCTTTTCAATCGCCCTCAACACTTGAAAATCGCCCCACTCACCCGAAGCTTTCCCTTGACGCAACATGCGCCATCCATCTTTTTTTCAGGCACAGCACAACCGACCCCCTGACTCTACCACAACGAGAGCCTCTAGTCCCCCCGCTCGGGAGCGAAAATTGCTCATTCTCTTGCCTGTCCCAATCCTCCTCTCGTCCTAACTCGAAAAGCCCAAGAGCCACGCCTATTTGGAAGTCCCGCAGCTAGTATCGTAGTCGTGGAATTCCCTCATGACTCCTCTCCCCTGAAAAAGAGGTTGCCCATTAAAAAGAGGAAGGAGACAGGCCCGCTGCCCGTTGTAGGTTCTCGATTGACCCATCCTGTCCCCATAGGCCTTCTTCCCGGGGAAACTCAGCGAAGACCTCCTCCCGGCCGTCCCCCTTACCCTTATAGCACCCGGTCCCATTTCGCTCTCTTCCCCCCTCTGCCCTCCACTAATTTCCTGACCCTTGCGATGATGCGAGGGTTGGGGTTCCGCCCCCCTTCGGGGTCTCGCGGCCGGGCGCGCTGGTCCTTGGCTCTTACTCTCCCCCCCACTGACCCTCCCCCCCTCCTTCCACTTTCCTTCCCCTTTTCCCTCCTCCCCCACTCTCACCCCGCTACTTTTCCCACTCCACCTTCTACTTCTCCACCCCTCCTCTCTCACACTCACTTCCTTCCCCTCCCACCCCCCACCCTTCCCCTCCCTTTCCGTCTATAGGCCCCCACCCTCCTTCCTATTCCCCCCCCACACCCCTCCCCTCCTCCCCTTCCCTCCCCCCCCTACTTCCCACACCCCCTTCCCTCTCCACCCCTCCCTTCCTTCTTCCCCACCCGACCCACCATACACCCCCCATCCCTCCCCTCTTCCCTCCCCCCACTTCCCCTCCCCCCCTCACCCACGCACTTACCCTCCCTAAATCACCTACTACACTCACCCCTGGCCTTTTTATGGTTTTTTTTTTGGGGGGGGTCAAAAAAACAAAAAAAAAAACACAAAAAAAAAAAACCACAAAAAAAAAGGTTTTTGGTTTTTCGGGTTCTTTTCTCCTTGGTGATCTCGTTAGGGTGGGGGGGGGCGGGTCTGCTTGGTTGGGATCGGGGGGGGGGTTTGTTGGTGTGGTTGGGATGCTTGGGTTTGGGGGGGGGGGTGGGTGTCTATGGGGAGTGCCCAAAAAAACCAAAAAAAAAACCAAGAAAACCCAAACCCCCCCCAACCAACCTTTTTTGTAAAAGTCCACAAGTAGTTTGAAACCCATAGTCCGACTAAGTTGGGTGGAGATTTTTGTCCCCCCAAACTTCTTTTACTTTTTACACTGTCTTGCGTAGCAATCCATCAGCTGGTTTCCGCGGCCCTTGAGTTTGTCATGACCACGCCCCCTTCTGTCTTTTATCCTCGAGTCTCCGAGACATCTCTCTCTTTTCGGAAACGCTCCGCTTGTTCAGTTCTTTCTTCGGCCGGTAAAAACCCCCTTCCCCCCTCGTCAACCTCTGTAATGCAGTGTCAGGCCCCGTTTGATCTTAGAATGTTCCCTCCTAGTCTTCCTTTAATTTTTCGACCATGGCGCTCCCCTTGTAGGACCCCTGAGCTTCTGCGTGAAGTCGCACTTTTCTGCTTGTCTCCCAGCACAGGTCGAGGCATAGAGCCCCCCCCTTTTTTTTTCCGAGAGAAACACCTCCAAACCCAAGGTGAGGTCGATGCATTGGTGACGAACGCAACCCTCTTCGGTGTCCCTCTCCTTCAAATAGCGCTGAAGTCTTCGACCCTCCTGCATGGACCTGTGCCCAAATCTTCAGTGGACCTTCGCTTTGCTCTATCTATAAGACCAGAAAGCTTGTTCTCTTTTAATGTTAGTTTTTATGTTTCGGGTTTGGGGCCTTTTTCCCCAGCAGAGGTATCGGTTCTCCCGTAGCCTCTTTCCCTTTGGCCAAAACCCACTACCTTTTTCTCTTGAGTAAATGAACTGTCTCTTCTCCACTGCTTTCCTGCCCCCCCTGCTCTTTCCTCCTTTTCCAGTTCAGTTCCCGTGCCACCTTCCTTTCCCTTTCCATGATTTTCTCATCCTTCCCCCCCATCGTCAGCCCCTATCCCCCTGATTTTCTGTAGTTATATTTTTAACAAACCCCCGGGGTTCTTAGTTTTCCCTTTCCTTCCCTAAAGTTTCGTCTGATTTTTTTGAACTTTCTTTAGGTATTAGTGACTCCTCCCCCCCACGTCCTACCTTTTCCGCCGGATAATTCGACCCGTACCATTGTTGAACCTTTCTCTCTTCCAACGTTTTCGATTTCGGATCGTTGCGGATCTCCTTTTACTTTTCCTTCGTTCTGTGCCGATTTGCATTCTCCGAAACCCCTTCGAATCCCCATATTCATATCAGAGTAATTGCACACCCCTCATCCCCCCTCCTTTTTGCCTTTTTCTTTTAACTCTGACGAAGCTGACCCCCCCGACTTCCTACCCTGGTTGAGCACCAGACCAGCGTCCTCAAACCCCCTCCCCCTCTTACGTTCTCCTCCCCCCCCCTTTCTCCCGTGACTCCCTTAATTTTTTTCTTTTTCATGAAGAACCCTCCAGACAACGAGTCTCCTGTTCTCTTCCCCTGCCCCACGATCTTTGCTGCCAGTCCTCCTCTCCCCCCTTTCCAATTTGCAGACGTCCCGGCAGCCAGACCCCCTCTTCCTCAAAGTTTTTTTTTTCCAAACAAGGATTATACTTGAGGTCCTCCCCCCTTTTTCCCCTGCAGGTACAAAAAGCCTTTTAAAATGTTCCCATGGTGTGGCCTCCAATTGGGGTCCTCCACCTTTCTTACTTTTTTTTGCTGATCCCTTGGCCACCCTCTTCTTTGCTGTCTCCTGTTCAGCCGCCGTCCTGGTTTTGTAATCCTCCCTCCTCCCCTTCCCCCCGGCTCCTCGTCCTTTGAGATCTCCGCCGATTGTTTTTAATATCCCTTAATTTCCCCTTCTCCCGATGCGGATTCCTTTTCCAAGAAGGTCTCTTTTGTGCGATCGACTTCCCCAGAAAAGTGCCAAACTGTTGACGCGTTTCCCCTGTCTCACCTACTTTATCCTTTTCAAACAAATTCCCCTTTTGTAATTTTTTCTGTTGTTGACTGGTACGAGTTCCATCCCCCCTCCTTAAGTTTTCCTTCCCTTCTTTCATGATTTCTTTTTCCCTCGAAGGTCTGGTGTACGAAGGTCCTCATAACTCCCCCCCTTATTCTTTTTCTCTTTTCTTTTTTTTCCAAGTTGAGTTGCTATTCGCTTCAGGTTTTTTTTTTTATGAATCTTTTCCTCCGCCCTGTGCTGGAGGCGTGGATGGTCTGCGCCGACTCTTACTTCCTTAACCCCTTTTTTCTTTTTGTTGTTCTAACGGATTCCCATGAGACGATGCCATTAGGTTATTTTTTCTTTTTTGGTTGATTGGAGTAAGAGTTGGATGGGTGTCCTTTCTATTCTCTCCTCTATTCATTCTGATCCGCCCTTAGGGAAGTTTTAAGAACCTAGCTCGCCATTTTCCCCGATCTGCTCCTTCCAATGATATCGGCTGGTCTTTTTTTGTCGGTAGGGCTTCTTCCCCCGGAACCGCAGCCTGACGGGACTATTTCCATAAGCTTAGAGTTTGTTTCCCGACCCTCTCGATTCCGATCGAATTAGATCTCCGTATTCGCGTGTTATCTTCGACATCATATAGTCTTCCCGAGCCTTTCTCGATATTACCGTTTCGCCGAAGCGTTGCCTTACAACTTCTTCTGTCCCCCCCTCTTTTTTTTTTCCCCCTTCCAACCCCCCCTTACGATAAGGGTTTTTGTTCCATGGTTTATAGATTCCTCTCGTTATCGCATGTTGGGTTGGTCGGCTTTTCCCCGTCGTCTTCTCCCTGTTAGATTTTTTTAGGAACCGGCGCGTAGTTGAGTGGTCTCTTTCGTTGCGTCCCCTTTCTTCCGACTCCTAGTGAACTTTCTGAGATGTCGAGACTCATCTGAAGTACTCGGTAGTGGTTGTCGCAAGCTTTTCTCTCCTGACGCACTCTACCCCTCCAGATCCTCTTCCTTCCTTGAAAACCCACGAGCGGATAACTGCTTCTTATCTATCTGCTCCAGAGCCCCTTCTCAGTCCTCCCCTTTTGCCGATTTGGGAACGCCAGTATACTGGTTCTTTTTACCTCTCCTCCCGGCCTTCGGAACGTCGGGTTCTTATTTACACACCTTCTCAGACGTTGTTGGCTTTATGGATGGTGATCTGCATTCTTCTTCAAGCCTCTCCTTTTTCCCCTGCCTTCTTTTTGAACATGAGTTCCCCTTTTCTGGCCGCAGAACGAAGCCCGGAAAGCATCTCTCTTCTCCGAAACAGTGTTCCTCCCTTTCTTTGACTCAAAACTCCTTCATCCCGGAATAGTTTCCCTTCGCAACTCGCCTGAAAATGGCCCTCCTCCCCTCCCGTCTCCTCGTGATGAGATAGGATTGCCTTGCGCGCCCCCCCACCTCAAAAGCTTCTTATTTGCCCGAAGAGCCGTACCATCAGACGATAGGAGTCGGAGTATTTTGACCCCTTTTTGATATTGGAATTGATTCCCCCTTTCTGTAAACCCAGATAGGAACTTTTTTCCGACTTCCCGAATGGGGTCTATAGTGGCTCCCCGCCCCCTTCCTAGACCTCGCTAGACGGCCCTCTAGCACCAACCATATTCTCTATCCTATTTAACCCTCCTCTGTTTTTCTGAGTTATGGTGGGTGCCCCTAATTGATCCTATGATCGGAACCTGAAACCCTTTCCCTTTTCTCACTTCCTAAGGTACCTCCGCTTGAAATCTTATGTCCCCCCAGGCGTAGTTTCTCAGATTGGGCCGCTTTTTATATATTGATTTAGAGTCCTCAGCTTTCCCTTCCTTCCCGATGGTGAGTGAGAGAGTCCAACAGACTCCAGTTCCATTCCCCCTCTGTAAAGTAACTTCTTCTTGTAGGTGAACGGTTTGCCTCTCTTTTCTCCCTTCTCCGTTACGCGTTTATCTTGTTTTCATCTATTTTCCCTCATCAATGATCCCAAAATTTTCCCCAGAGAGTTTCCGGTTTTTAAGTGAATGTTGCCGAATTCACCTCTCCCTTTCTTCCAATCCTTAAAGGTAACCAGGCTTTCCCCTGATCGCGTGTTAAATGAATCTCTGCCAGAATCATCCCACGTGATTCCTCGGAATTGGGGTCCTTTTCATAGTTCACCCGAACCTGTTGTCGAACCCCGCCTTTCTTTTGTAATCGGCACTCTCCCCCTAACTCCAATATGAGCTGTTCCTTTCGAGCTTAATCAGAAAGCTCTTATTTTCTGAGTATCTAGTTTTATTCTCAGGTCTCGTGGCTCATTATGGAACGTGCGTCTCTCTCCTATAGACGCGACGGCTTTTTTTCTTTTGTCTATCCCTTGTTAGGCCCCTCCGCGAAACCCGCTCCGCTACCATCCACATAGTAGCTCCTTTCTAACATCTCCCCCTTTTTGCACTCCTTTCTCTCCCTGACTGCAACCCTCGTAACCGAATTTTTTCGTGGAAAAATGTTGAAAACTCTATGCGGATTTTTACCCACACCCCCCGCTGATAGCTTGCATCGTTTAGGCTAGCGAAGTTCTTCGCTCATTCTAGATCCCCCTCCTCCTGGCGAGCATATTTTTCCAAGCTGGTGGAGGAAAGAGAATCGACTATCAATATGATTGTTTCCTCTCTCCCTCACTTAGCTTTCTTATCTTTGACTTCATGCGCTTTTTCTCAGTGTTTTTCTCCCAGTCCCACACCCTCCCGTCTCCCACAGCCCGCCTTAACGCATTGCATTCCCCGCTTCCCTCTGGGAGGGTTCCCTTCGCAGGATTTCTTGATCAAACTCGAATCGCGTCGAGGTCCTTTTCCCTACGACTATCCAACAAACCCCCTTTCGATGGCACGCGCATTTCTTCCCCTCTGAGCAACCCCTTTCGCCCCATTTTTCCTGCGTTTTTTCCTTTCCCGACCCCCAGACGCCCCCTCAATCCTCTTCCTCCCTTTGTTCATCCCCTCAGAAGCTGTTTCCCCTAAAAACACGATTTCAGGCCAGCCCGCACTTCCGAACCCTCACTTCTGGGTGACCCTTTCCGCAGCTCCCCGGATTTCCTCCGGTCCATTTCCCCAATAAGTATGATTACTCTAAGCGTCCCAGTTCTTAATGTTATAAAAAGTTCCCCCTTTTCCCTCCTGAACCCCCTCCAACCCTTTTTTTCCGAAGTAGGGAGAGTCCGATCCGCCAATCGCTTTTATTTCTTTTTTTCCCCCTATCTTCCCGCCCCTCACCTGATCCCCTAACTTGCGTTAATTTACTCGGCTGCATAAATTTTTCCCTCTTCCTATCGTTTCTCTCTTTTTTGAGGTTAAGCCGATTTCTCTTTTGGAATCTCTCCTTTCCCCCTTTTTCCGCCGCGTCCCTTACTGGATCACCGGGATTCCCCCAAAGGATTGCCGTCAATGGGATCGACGACCCCCCCAGGCCTGAAATCTCTGCTTCCCCTACCCTCTCCTGTTTACATTTTTTTTTTTCACTCGTGTAAATGTTTTGATGCCGCTACAGTAGCCCCATTTTGCTCCGCTTTCTATCTACCTTTCGGGATTTCCGTTTTCCTCTTTTCTCACCCAGTATCAGTGATTGTTCTTTTTTTTCCTTTCCCGAATCCATTTCCTTTTTAGGCTTCCGGTTTTCCACAGAGTATGGCGGCGTTTTCCCTTCGAGGCGAATCATGAATTCTCTCTCTCCATGTTCATTTTTTTTGCTTCCAAATCCCCGGTTTTTTTTGGGATCTCTTTTTCTTGGTGTTCACTCCTTTCTATCCGTAGTTAGCTTTTTTTTGACAACCGTTATCTGACTTTTCTACACGCAAAGCGATTAGGTTGAGGAGTATCTTGTTTTTCATTCTCCCTTTTTCACATTTAGCTTTTTTTTTGCCCGCACTACACGCACCGGTTCCTTTTCGGTCCCCCTACCTATCCCGTTTTCATCTGCCGATGGTTTTCTTTTGCTTCCCGTCAGATTAGCGTCCGAAAGTGGTTTCTATCCCCACCCTTAGTTCCTTCGGTCGAACGCAAATCGATGATGGGCCCCTGCGCCCATCCTCCCTCGGTCCTCTTCCCCCAAAAACGCCCTTCTGTGAATCACATCTCACCGAAACCCCCATACTCCCCCTATTCGTTTAATGCGTTGCGACGCACGCCATTTTGATGGCCTTAGCCGACTAACAGGCGGTCCGCACTCAAGATGCCTTACCCTTTTTTTGTTTCTTTTAGAGTACATATTTTATTTTGTCCCCCTAGCCCCCCCAGTCTTTCCCCCCTCCAGACGAGACCCTGCGAGCCCGTCCCAGCTCCGTCTCTTTCCGTTCTTTTTTGTTCCCATACTTTCCTGTTTTTTCCTCCTTCGGACTCAACGATACCTCTGAGACACCAACATTCGTCCTCCCCCTTTCCCCGTCCTTTTTTAAAGTTAGGCGAGATTTTTTTCTCCTCCTCCGCGGCACGACGCTCCCCCGAGAAACTTT
>Ga0179593_1551148_pt1 | contig 20908 bp, 16 predicted proteins | sample CZODoug2_1_08_16_FD_185931 | JGI IMG/M metagenome (GOLD analysis project Ga0179593, IMG submission 185931) | Vadose zone soil fungal communities from Angelo Coast Range Reserve, California, USA - CZODoug2_1_08_16fungal (PacBio error correction) | ecosystem: Environmental > Terrestrial > Soil >... | reverse complement strand
CTACCGCGACATCGGCAACCCAGCGGGTCTCCAGTTTCTCGTCGTCAGCTGATATTCTCTGTACCGGGTTACGCCGTTTCTCTGGCGCCCCCCCCCCATCTCCCCCTGATAATAGTTTCTCCCAAATCCTTCCTGCACCTTTTGGCCTTCACCAAGAGCACGACCCTGTACAGTTCTGGCCTCTTCTCCTTTCCGGTGGAGTTTTTCCTTCCCCGTTAGAAGAGGTCTTCCACTTTCTCTCCTGACCCCCCGTAGAAGCCACTCCCTGTTTTTTTACCCCGAGGCGTTTTAATCCCCTTCGGTACTTAATTAAGCTACAAGCTTCTCTCCCTGCTGCTTATAAGCATTCGCCCATGGGACATGTTTTGTCGGCGACTTTTTCCCACATCCGCTACTGATACACTCGCTACTCCCCCCGGTCCCCTTCCGAGTTAACCCCTTGCTCGTCCGCGTCCGTCTTACCTCGCCTGGACACGCACTCCCCCTTGGAAGAGCTACCTTATTCCCGATTCAAACTCCAATAAGGGCGCAGGAGCGTTGATTGTCTTGTAGGGAAGGTTTGCCCCCTTAAAGACCGGTCTTCCTGGCCATTCGATTGAAACCGTGCTTTTTGGTACCCGCTGTCTTGCGGGGTTTAGCTCCCTCTCATGTCCACTCGCCCAGTCAGCGACCTTTTTCCTGTATCTTCCGATGAAGCCTCCGAATGGAAAACCTTTTTCCAGGCCTATTTTTTACTTTCCTCTCTAAGCAGCTCGGGACGAACCCTGCCTTACAAGCTTTCCACAAACACCTTTTAACCGGCCGCTCTATGTCATCGGACATTTTTTTTTTCCTGTCCCCTAACCCGATCTGTCGCTCGAGGGCCTTGATAACGTTTCCCCTGAGCATTTCTTTTCCGTCTTCGTTTTCAGATGTACCCTTTCTCCTTACTTACGGCACTTTGCCCCTAACCCTCCCCTCGCCTTCAAGAGATATTTCGGGCTAAACACCCTTCAAAGATACTCGTCTCCTAAAATCGGTGGAGGCCGTTTCCCATTTTTTCTCCCACAAAGTTTTGCCAAAACCCCCCGACCCCTCACCCCGCGGACAGGTCTCGCATTTAAGAGGAGTCCGATGAGGTTTTTAACCGGCCAAAGCGGTTCTTCTCCCCGCACGTGGCAGGGATGCTTTTTTGAGACCTTTCTTTACTTTTTTTTCTTCAATGTGGGGTTCCCTTTCCCAAGTGGTCTCCTGCAGGGCTCCATCGAGGCAAACTCCATCCAAGAGTTTTTGCATCTCGTCCAACTCTTTCAGGTTGGCTGCTTTTTTTTCCTCTGTTTGCTTTTCTCTATCAATCCCTTCCCTTTTTCCTCTGGGCTCCCTTTCCGAATAAGGAGGACTGTTCCTTCTTTTTCTCTGTGGGGAGGGAAATTTTTTAAGGTCGTGCAGAATATCTAAAGCTACAACGGGGAAGGTTGACTTGGACCCCTAAGGACCAAGTCTCATTCCTGCGGCTCACTCGGATCCTCAGTTTCTTTTTCACTCCGGCGCCCGCGTGTTCAATCCGTACCCTCTTAGTGATTTTTGTCCGAGGTGGCCCGCCCTCCTCTTCAAACCGTTCCCCGGTGACCCAACCCTTCTGTCTAGGAATTCTCATCACCTTTAGGGAGTTCCTTTTCTTTCTTTTTTTTTCGTCTCGCCCCCTCTTCCCCCCCTTCAGGTTTTGGAACTAAGGAATGTGTTCGGAATGTTTCCCTTTCATGGATTGGAGCTTTCTCCTCTTTTCACAAATCCTCTAATCGCGGCACGGCGAGCTGTCGGGTTCAACCCGACGTTTTAGCATTTCCTGCTCCTCCCTGACGAGCACGACCGCTTCGATAGTAGAAGTTCAGTTTGTCCTGGCGTTTTGACTCCTCGATGTGGAATGTCCCCCATCAAACACGAGGATCCCTCCTTTTTTAACAACTTCGACCGCACCCTTTTTTCAAAACAGAATGAAATGTTTAACGACAACGTCTTTCCCCTCCCGAATGTTTCATGGTTTGTCCCTTTTGCCTTGTATTGATAATGGGTTTTTTTACCCCCCCTTACGAAGAAGTGGAAACTCTCGATTTCACACTGTCCTGCGTCACATCTCTCTTCGGTAACGTGTCCTCCTCCCAGAGCAAGATTTATTAAATTCTTAGTGTTCTATGGTAGTGATAGGACCGATCTTCCTTTGTCTCTTTTTGTGAGACCTGCCTCCACTAGCCCTTGTTTCGATGTCATGGGAAAGGGCACCCCCAACACCGGGGCAATTGGTACTTCCGTATTCCGCCCTCGCCCCACAACACAGCTTCCGCCCTCCTTTTTACTCCGATTCCCCTTTTGTCCCATTTCCGCAGCGAGGCGCTTTTCCCAAAAGGGATGGGTACTAGGCTTCAAACCTTGTTTTTTCTCCTTTTTTGTTGAGTCTTTCTCTCCCTTTCAAAGGCCGTTTTGATCCCTCTCTGGGGGATTGATATACCATCCCCCGTTCCCAAAAGCGGTTTTATTCCCCTTTCTTTTGAACAATCATGAAATTGTTGACCCCTCCTTACCTTAATTTCCTCTCTTCCCAACTCAGAAGACGAAACCGTGTCCGCTCTCATCCGTGAAGAATCTTAGCCACAATTTGTCTGGTCGAGCCCCACAACCCCCCCCCCAACCATAGTGCTCTCCCTCCTGGTTGGGGTCAGCCCCCCCCCCCAGCAGGCTCATCTTTTTATGCTCTAAGCTGCGAGTCGCTCTTTTGGCTTTTCCGACCTTTTCTCCTACCGACTTTTTAGCGCTTTGTAAAAATTAGCCCTTCCTTGTTATCGCCTGATATGCCCGATCCCCCCCCATAATCATACCAGTCCTTTTCCGGGGATCATTCATGTGCGCCCTTAAACCTTTTTTCATCATGTCCAAATGCTCTATGGTTCTTTCATTCCAGTCTCCTAAGTGCCCCTTCTTGCTTGCGAGTAGGCGGTGGTCTTTCGGGGAGCCGATAACGTCGGCCACCTTTCCCGACCAAGACATCGGGCTGAAGCGATGTCTTCATTTGGACCTTTATGCAAACTTGTACCGGATTTGAGACAGCCGAATTAGTTTGAGAGATTCACAGATGTCCCCTGCACCTTCCGCCCGCCCAGCTACTACGCTGCTTTTGATTTCTGCGTGCTGATAGCCGCTGCTCGTTAGCCCGCAAAGACCCCCTTCTTCGTTCTTTAAACTTTTTGTTTTGGTGCGCTGGTCAATCTTCCTCACCTCCCCTGATCGCAGATGCACTCCACTGGCCGCTATCTCACTCCTCTTTGCAAATCTCTTTTTTCCAACCTGGTTTCGATTCCTCTCCGAAGGTTCCTTTGAGCTTCCCTTCCCCCCTCCGGGAAGGGACCCAACCCCAGCCCACGATCATTTCTTTATTTGAATTACCCCCAGTCCCTCCCCCCCCTTGCAGATCGGTCTTTCTCCTCCCTTCTCCCCCCCCCCTTTTTCCCCCATCAAGGAGTCTTTCGCTCTTTTTTAGAGAGTGATCAGGCTTTGTTTTTTATACAGTTCTTAGACCTTCGGGTGTGTTTTTCCCCCAATTCCTAGCACCGTTCTCCGAGTCCCCCCTTGCTAAATCTGCCCCTCCCCCCCTCCGCAACTGGTGAAAGTCGTGACTGTTTTCGTAATCTCGAATCTCCCGCATGCATTCCCCCTTTGTTTTTTTTTTCCCTCTATCTAGTGGTCTCATTAAATGCCCTTGGCGGTTAATGTCTAATATTGAGTCTTGCACCCCCTTTTTTTTTCTTTTATGAGTCCCCTCCCTAGATATGAAGGGTACGATCCCCCTTTTATTATTTTTGCGAGGAAATGGGAGTTTCCTGGTGAGCTTAGTCCCTCTTTTTTCTTGTTTCCCCCCGAAGCTTTCCGGGACCTTTCATCTCCGAGTTCCTTGATCCAAGTTCTCCCATAGAAATCGGTTACGTACCCTGTCCAGATATTTCTCTTCCTTTTTTTTTGATGTCCCTAAGAAGAAAGTGCAGTTGTGCTCATCTTGACCTAATGACGGGAGAAGGCAGACCTTACGCCCGCAAGGCAATCTAGATCTTTTTCCATCCCGGTGTTGTTTCTCTCTCGTCTTGACGTAGTCTCCCAGTCTTCCTGCTTTCCACCTTGGACTCTTTCAGCAAAGCACCCCATTCCGTTTCCCCAAAAAACCCCACCGGAACCTCGTTCCCCTGTACACCTCCCTTCCAGGCTTTTCTATTTTGCCTACCCCTTTCAACTCTCTCTCGAAAAGATTTCTTCGTGCGGTGTGACCAAGCGGACTTCTCGGAATCTAAACTCTCCTTCACAGTAAGGCCCATTCCTCAAGCCTTTCCCACGATCTCGACCCCCATCCGTCCAGGAGAGGGCTTTTCACCTCAACCGTAAAGATTGCTAGAACTCCTGAGGCACACGGGTCCCCAGTTCTATCACTTTTTTTCCTCCCCCCTATCCTTTCCGAGAGTACTCTCCCCACCCGCTCATGGAGTTTAGCATTTCCCGTTTTCCAGTCTGAAAGAATTGAAGAGAGTTTCGTTCCGACTTTCCACGTTTTTAGGTTTGCTCCTCCCTCCTGTAATGCAGGCACACTTTCAATGTCTCTCCCCATCAAACAACCCAACAATCTTAGCTACCAGTGAATCCCAATGGCAACTCCTCCCTCCCTCCCTTTTCTGAAGAACTTGAGACTTCTTTTTCCTGCCACGGCCTCGCTCCAGGGGATTTCCGTGGGAGAACTTTTACCCCATCAATCATTCCGAAAAGATTCGTTGCCGATCGTTTGTCACTTCCCCCGGATTTAAAGGTTATACCATCTTCCTTTCACCGGGACGGATCACACTTTTTTTTCTCCCCTAAGGGTCGCTGGTACACACAAGAGAAGCCCTCCCTTTCTTTAGCTTGACTTTTAATCTCTCTGCCGTAGCACCATTACCCGTCTCCACACCTCTTGTCTTCCCCAGGTGACCGAGCCATCGTCCGGGTCGTTTTCCTAAAATAATCGAGACGTCTTTCTCTTCTAATTTCCTCTTTCCAGATATGGCCCAGATAATTTTTTATTACCCGTTTGGCGAAGTACTTTCCTCATTTTTTTGCTGCTAACCTCTTCCTCCTTGTTGGCCGCATAATTAGAGGGACCCGGAGACCCCTGCCAAGTATATAATTCAACCCCTTTTTATGTTTGATCCAGGAAGCGTTCTCTAGCAATTTTTAAGACAACCACTCCCTCAATTAATAATGAACTTCGCGGTAATTACCCTCTTCGCCAGTAAGAGAGCCCATTGGTTTTTCCAACAAGGACCGTCCCTTCATTCTGCCCACACCGGATTCCCTCTCTGCTCCTGTCTCGAAGGTCTTATCAGTCGTGCTAGAAACCTTCACCTGGTTTTTTTTCCGGATTGGATCATTCTGCATTCAACTACTTCCCCGGTTTCGCCCTCCCCAGATTTCTTCCCTCGACGCGGTTTCCGTCTCATATTCTTTTCCCTTGCAAGAAGAGATCCTCGGCAGGTTGCGGCCTTTTTACCGCCACCCCCTGGTTCGTAGAGGGATCCCCCCGAGGGCCGGCAGCTCAGTAGAAAAGCCCCCGGAGGCTTGAAGAAGAATAGAGGCTCCTAACTTCCCCCTCCCCTCCTCTCATCTTCAGATTTTTCAGAACTTTTCGTGGTCTTATTTTTTGGCCTTCTCTCCGGGCATGGATAGGCCTGTTTTATCCCGACCACCCACAACCTTTTAACCACAACAGTGTGAATCTTTATCCTCCACCAAGCCCCCCGCTTCCCCGCCTTCTTTTTTATTAAGACACAATTTCAATCCTTGTCCGCCTTGTTAGCAGAATCCCCCCCTAAGACTGGACTCAATACCTTTTCCCCTTTTCCTCGGCCTAGTCTTTCTTACAATTTACCTCCCCTATTAGTCTGGCGTAAAGACTTTTTCTGAAGCTGTTTTTTTTTCTTTTTTGGACTTTGCTAACCCCTCCCCCCCCCCCCCTACTCAGGGTCCATTTTTTTCTTTTCCCACCCGAATATTCCACCCCCCCAAAATATGCTATTGCTTAAGGCGACCACCCCAAGGCTCCCATGCATATTTCCCCTTACTACCACTTTCCCCGGAACACTCTCCCATAAACTCTTTAAGACGGATTTCCTGCCCCTTTAACAGACCCCAGAAAACCGCTCCCGTTCCAGCTTCGTCTCCCCTGGCTTGCCCATACTTCGTAGTTATCAGGATGGTTTTGATCCCCTTCTAAATACCTGGCTCCCCGCCCCCTCCAACATTCGGTTTCCCGCGCCGTGGGAGTTAACAAGGTTAGTGTTTTGTTTTGTGTTTTATCTGGTTCTCAACCTCGGAAACCCTTCTTCTGGGTAGGCTAGAAAATAGGCTGGCCTGATCCCCTAAGAACTTCCCCTTACCGTCTTCCTATATCATTAGAGTTTTTTCTTACCGCTGACCTCGACCAATGCGTTAGGGAAACATCCCGGCTTTTCCCCTTTTCCCCGTTCAACCCGAGATAGCCCTCCCCCCTTCCGGCGGCAGGGCTGTTTGGCTTTGTTTGCAGGCGGCCTGGTTCCCGAGCCCAATCCAAGTGAGCTCCCTGGTCGAAATAACAATTCCCCCTCCCTTGTTACACTCTCGCGGACCGTGCCGAGGACCTAGTTCCCCCCTCGCTTGAGGTAGATGCATATCCTCTCCTCCTTTTCATCACCTTAGGAAAATTTGTCCCCTTTTCCCTAGGAAACTGCGAGAACTCAGAGTTGAAGTTATCTGCGTTTCGCTTACCAAGTGTGTCTCCTTTTCCCCCTAAGCCATTCGGATTAACTAGAGGGGAGACCGATCACCTTGTTATGTACTTTAATGGGGCGTTTCCATGGCCCGTCCCCCGGTTTATTTTTTACGCACAGCACATTAAAGATGCCCCTTACTCTCCCCCCAAGATTCCGAAGTTTGTTACGTAAATCTCCTTAGTCCCCTTCTCTTGTGGATTTCCATGGTGACTAAAGAGGCGCCCCCGCTTCTGGAGATCTAATGATAAGCTTTTAACTGGTCACCTTTTTTGAAACGGCAATCGCCCTTCCTTTCAACCATTTTTCATTCCCTGTTCCAAAAAGGTCCCTGGCCCCTGTTTCCCCTCCCTCCGGCAATCGGCCATTTCCCCCCCCCCTTTGGCTACCTCTTTACAGGCCCACTATACGCCTTTTCGACTCCTTTTAGCCCCCGATGAGGGTTTTTCTGGTTTGAATTCTGCGCCCCCCTCTGAGAAAACCGTTTCCACCCAGGATAGTGTTTTCTTAAGCTGCTTTCCTCTTATAGGGTTTGTATGCAGAGTTCTTTTTGATTAGATACTAGTCGCCGTGGTGTGAAGTACTTCTTCTGGAGACTTCTGTCTCTCACTGTTCCACGATAGAACTGACGTCTATTAGTACACCCGAAAGACTAGATATCCGATCCTTGCGTTTTCCCACGACCTTGAACCTGTCGATGCCCTCCTAGTTAGGTGATTTTTTTTCTCATGTTCCCCCTCTTAGTACATCCTTTCCCCGGGCCGTCCAGCGTCTGCCCCCCCCGTTGTTTGTAATCTTAGTTCTCACCCAGGATCAGGATTCTCCTGCGTGCATCCGCGGTAGATGTTACATCGCTGCCTCCCCCGAACTCGTAACTCCCCTTCGTCCTACCCCCTTGTTTTAGTAAAAAGAGAGCCTTCGGAGTTTATGTCATTTTCGCTTGACTACCCTCCACTCATCCCGCGAGCTATGTACTCCCCCCTTTCGCACTGTTTTGGAACGGTAGTGGGTCACGACAACCCCCTCTTGATTCTTCCATCGATTCCTTTCTTCTGCTAGTAGATAAAGTCCCCAAGAAATCTGTACATTAGCTTATAATGGTATATCTTTTTTCTTCCGTCTTTTGTCCGGTCAGGTGTAGGGGTTAGCTTCACGTTTTCCTCTCGTCTGTAGGCAATGGACCGGAGTAGCAAATCCATTACCCCCCTTTCTGTTACTTTTCCTCGACTTCTCTGGGCGTCTAAGAGTCAGGCTTCCTTTACGAAGAAACGGTTCAGTAGATTGACCGTTCCCTCCCAGAGACCTTCCCCGATTTCCCTCCTTGCACCCGGCGTTTTTTTCTTTGTTGCCTACGACCCTTCCAGCGCGCTATTTTCTGAGCAGTCCCGCTTTAGGTCTTCAGTTCGGTTTCCCCTCCAGGAAAGCCTCCCTTTTTTGAAAAACTGCTGTTCCTATGACAACGAGGCGCTGGTTCCTCCTTCTTTTTCTTCTCCCTTTAATCCTAATAGTTTTTTTTTGTTGAGCTCTTCCGACCCGTCTTTCCCCTTTCGAATATTCGAACGGCCTAGAGGTTTTCCGCAAGTTTGCAGTCCGTAGTCCCTTTTACCCTTCGTTCCTTTCCTTTACTGATCCACCGGCTAAATCCCTGGCCTGTCTTTAACTCTCCCCTTTCAAGTTTTCTAGGTTTAACAGTTCCCCCCATCCCCTCTTTTCCCCTTAAAGATCGGGCAGCTGATGTTCTGTTTGACGGATAGATGGCCATGTTCTAACGGGCCTTACAGATTTATCTTGCCTTCATTCCCCTACTCCCCCCTCCCTCTTCCCTGAGGGATTTTTCCCCCCATTCGGACGGTAGCAATGCGGGCAGGTAATTATTTACCCCCGGTGTGTTACTTCTACCCTTTCGGTTCGTCCCCCCCCCCTAATGATCCGTCTAACCCCCTTCCACTGGTGTAAATTGTGGGACGCTTAGCTTCGTCCCCCAATCAGTCTACCTGATACCACGCCTTACTCACCCTCGTTCCTTCTCTGTTCGTTACAGCCGCCCCTATGGAAGCTCCCCATCGGTTTTCCCCCTGAGAGCTAAATTCCCAAGTCCCCTTGGCACATTTTCCCTAAGGAGTCCGCGCAGGTAGTATGAGGAATGGCAGGGTTTTCCCAACCTGGCAGACCCCCCCTCGTACACAACGTGTTACTTCTCGGTACTTCGTTAGTTTAGGTAGAATCCCTCCTTAATCGCCTCTTTTTCGCCAAGCCCTTGAATAATGACTGTGACGAGGTCCGCCTGTACACCGCAAGCGAGAGTCTCTTTGAATAAATTTCTTCCGCAAAGATTGGGATTTCCTTCCTCCCCTTGCCCCGTCCTAACCAGTCTGTCCACCCCCTTACTCTGACAGAATATATTATTTTCCCAGTGCATCCGCTCAAGATTGATTCTCTGGCGTTTATCGGTCGATGTACCGTTTTGCGTCCCTTTCACGTGTCTGCCCCGTTTGCTCATAATGAAGATTTTAACGGTTTCCTTTACACCTCTTTTCTCAACAGAATCCTGTCAAGAGCCCCCCTTACTTGGAAATGAGACTGTTCCCAAAATTTCCCCTCGGGATTTTGTCTCCAGCTCATTAATAAACCTGTATGGAATTTAATTTTCTCTCCGAATCTCCACAAAGGTCCCCCACCCCCCCATCCACTTCTCCCTTCTAGTCCTGACGATGAGAATACTTTTTCTAAGGCAGCCCAGTTCATCTTCGTGTCTTTCTTTTGAGGTAGCTCCCCTTATCCCCGTTGGGCTATTTTGGGCAGGGATGTCGATTTAGGCAGACCCCTACCCCGATTACCCACTTCTTCCCATGCCTCTTAGCTCTTCCCTCTTTAATTCTTTGAGTCGGTGGACGCTGACCCCTTCCTGTGGATCACAAGAAAAAGACCTTTCTTTTCCTAATAGACTGCTTTAAGTAAAGTACAGCGGGGTAGATATTTCCTCTTGACGTCTTTTTTTTCTCAATTCTAAATTCCTCAGCACGGTCCGTGTACAGGACGACAGGCCTTTAAGCTGCATCCCCTCCCCCTTTGAAGGATGGATCCATTTCCGTCCCCTTCGGCACATCCTTGCTTTGTTAGCAGTATCTCCTCAATCCGTCTTTGTAGACAGTTTTTGACACAGTACTCCGAGCCTACCCGGTTCACAGTTCTAACGTTCTCGTACATGTCCCCTTCCTCATAACCATGTTCCCCCCCAGTCCCTTGGCGGTATTCGAGATGAAACGTTCCCCCCGGTCCTGGTTATAAAGGCAAGTGTTCTTTGCCCCCCTTAATTGATAATCGACTGGTATTGCTCAGCGATCCCCCTTCCCCCCCACCCCAAATCCCCCTCCTCCGTATCCTTCAAGTTTTAAAAAATTCTCGCGCGCGTAACGCCGTTCCCGTGAGCCGCTTCCCTCCGATCCCCAAGATGATATTAGCGGTGTGTGAGCCTAGGAGTTGCTCTGCCCTCTAGCTGCCTGTAAGAACCATCCCCCACGAGATAGTTTAACTTTTTCCCTACCGCTTATAGGGCAACAGCCAGGTTTCCCCCCCCCATCCAACAGTTTTTTCCCCTGCTCGTACCATACGAATGTTTTCTTTCATTTGGACAAGACACGAGCGTATCTAATTTGGTCCCGTCTAGTCCCCATTATACCACCGATCTGCAGACGCTGAGACATCTGGCTCTTTCTGTGCACCGTCCTCTCCTCATCCCCCGCTGCCCCCTTTCTCTGGCTAGAGTTAATTTGAGCAGTATTTTGTCTTGTTCCTATCCTCCGCCAAGCGATTTTAACCGGCCTTGCCTGCTCCCCTCTTCATTTTGTGACGATTTCTAATCCTTGTCACCTTTCTACCAATCCGATGCCCCTTAGCAAAGTCTTAGCCCCCCCTTCCTACATGAAACAACACCTCCCCGGATTCAAGAACTTTCCACCTGCCTCCTTGACCGACTAGGTAGGTCAACCCCCTTTTCCCAGTAAGAGAGTTTGCTTTCCGATCATCGTGAAAACGTTTATTTCTTCCCCTTTACCCCCCAACGTGTTCGGTTGGTGCGAAATCTGTTTGTATGTCTGGTAGCGCAACCCCCTGCGCGGCCTCCTTTAGTTTGTTTCTTCGTTTACACCAGATTCCAATCCCAGCTATAGCTCAATTTTTTTGCAAAATTTTTGCACCTTTCCCAATCCAACCTTGCCTTTCTCTCCGCAACACAATCCCCCTTGCCCCGGCGGCTCTTTAGCCGTGACGCCCCCTTCAGCGGTTAGAGAGCGAAGGGAACTCCCCAGACCCCTTGTTGTCTTAACACCCTTAGGTATCCTTCCGTTATTCCCACGCGATGGGATCTCTTCACAGCGTTTCTTTACCCATATTTTGGGACAGACCATCCTTTGCCGCGCTTAGGATGACCCCCCATAGAAACCGGTCTTTTTGGTCGAGGCCGACTCTCTTTTCCCCTTTCAGCGACCATCGTTGGGTAATAATTTTGAGAATGGTACCCTCGTCAACTTGGCCCTTGCGTAAGGTCATTTTAGTCATTTCATACGAGACAGTGGTGGCTATGTTTCTCCCCTCCTGATCCCAGATTTCCCCCTTCTACCAAAGGACCGATTGTTGCTTCGGAGCCTTGGGGATCCCCCGGTTCTAAAAGCCCCTTCCACTTATCTGCTTCCGGGCTGACCGTATTTTCCGGCGCGTCGCGTCGCCCGAAAAATGCCCTCCCCTTCCTCCGTGGTCTTTGCATGATTAGTTTTTTTATTCTCTTGCACCGCGCGCTTGCTCCCCTGCCGCATCTTTCAAATTGGTTTTTTTTTTTGATCCTTTTTCAATTTGTCTAAAATTCTGATGCCGCCATCAAGTCGGTTGCATTCCCTCTTCCTATCTGCGCCGCCTGTCCCCCTTTGAACGTTTTTAGAAATGTCGTCTACAGAGCCTCAGGTGTAGCCACTCTTCGGAGATTGATCATCGTGGCAGTTTTACCCCCCCCCCACTGATAGAGGAAACCTTTCATGATTTCCTTTTTCACCTTCATCAAACCTTTAACTCCCCTTTCGCCTACTCCGGTTCCTTACAAAAGCACTCTTCCTTTCTTCCTTCTTTTTATCCTTCCCTTGCCCTGGGATTCTTTGTTTTCTTCTTATAGGAGATGGTTGTGGTTTGAGCATGTTGAACCACCTTTTTTTCCCTTTTACCTCTAGTAATTTTTTTATTCCTCAAACCGCGATAGATTGATACACCCACGACGAAAAATGAATCGCAGTGCCTTTTTCCCCCCTGGACTTCTTTTTCCCCCTCTCCTGCTAAAGCTGACAAGGTCCTCTATATCCCCCCTCTCTTCGTTTCTTTCATCTCGTCTTTTAATGTACATTTTCTTTCTCCCACCTTTTGCTGGGTTGAGGTTGCAATGCCCTACGTCTTCCTTTTATGCCTATATCAACGAGGTTGACAGGTCCAGGAGTCCATGGTAACCTCCCTTCCAGGGAGCTTAGCTCTTTTCCTGCTCGCGCCCTAAGAAGCCCTCCCTCTTTTCTTGTAGCGCGAGTAATTGGCTGCCTCGTATTTGAAACCTCCCCCCTTTAACTTGAGAGTTGGGTGTGGGTGTTTATGATGTGCAGTTTTTGTTGTTTTTTCTTTGTCCCCCACGCTGCTGGTGTTGATTCCCGCCTCATACATGTGTAGGCAGATTCCCTTGCCGTCCTAAGCATTTATTTCTCTCAATCACTTTCTATATCTTTTATCATGTGGAGAGAGAAATGTTCGTACGAAGTCTTATCATTTCATCAGACCCCCCTGCCCCCTGCCCCGCCCCCCCCCCCCCCCCCCCCCCCCCCCCCCCCCCACCACCCCCACGAATGCTTCGTTATCCCCCTCACCCCCGCCCCCTTTTCCTATCAATACGCAGGCTCTTGAGAAGACTCGTCGTTCACTCCCCTGACATTTGCCGGGCGCGTCTGTGACTTTACGTAGACTGGACTAGTCCACGCGGAACCTTCCTAAAATCAGGACGAATGACTTTCTTTTCCACATTCCCCTTTGGCATTGATTTTTCCGCTCACGGCAACCTCCCCAGTTCGCATCCCGAGACCCCTTTTAAAAGGTTTCGCTTCGCATAGATAATTAGGAGTTTATCTGACCAAGGAGATGCGAGCCTCTCTTTTCCTCAACCGTAGGTGCCTCGACCTCCCTTATGGAATGTTCTAGAGAAGACTCAGGTCGAGCGACCCCCGTTGTTGCATTATTCTGCGTGGTTCAATTGCCTCAAAACCCCTTGGACACCGGTATTTTTTCACCCAGGTCCAAGAGTCCCTCCCTTCCCCCCCCAACTCACCCAAGTTGCAACTTAAAAATTATTTTCTCTTTTCTTGTTGTGTATAACGTGCGTGCCGATGGGATTCTTGATAACTATTCAATCCCCCAACCTGATAGTTCTATTTCCCAAGTTTTTTTCTCCCATACGAGGTATAAGGTATACGAGATTAGCCCCTCCTGCTCGTCTTCTGCAAACTGTACTTAAGTTTGCCGGTAAACCGCCTTTTTAGGCGATACCCGTACAGGCTGAATCTGGAGCTTCCGGAAGTTTCCTCCCTTTAACAAGCTCACCCTGGAACTTTTACAAAAGTTTACCGCGCAAATTCGTGCCTGCGTTGATCCACCCATCTTCGTTACAATCTTCGACCGATAACGCATCTCTAGTCAAGCTCACTTTAAGCGTTTTTCTCTAAGTTTCTTCGACCTGTTCCCCTCGCGCCCCCCCCTCATTCCTTGGGCGTCGCACCCAACCCTTGGGTGTAAAGGCCTCTTCCGAATTTCAATTTGGTTGAGAAAACTTCCCTTCCTCACCCCCAGGCGGCCTGATGGGAGCATCCCCCCCCCGGTTCTTCTAAGCCAGCCCAACCTAAGTCCCTCAACGAAAGATGTAGGTCTGAATGAAATTGACCCCAATAGAGCATCCCATTCCCACGCCAAGTCGCGATTTAAATTCCAAGATGCCCATGCCTTACGATACCTCCGATCCTTTGACGAGCTCCTCGCTTGCCGCACTTCATTGGTCCTTCCTGCCAACTTTTTCGAGCTGTAAAATACTTCGGACAATCCATAGATGTATTGACAGAGCGAGTCAACGCCCAGTTCTCCCCTTCAGGCCCTGCGGCTTGATTCCGAAAACCGGTGGAGTCCCCAATACCCTGCTCACCCCAGAGTCTTGTTCTACGGCACGGCTGACGGAGGGCCTTCAGTCGGCTTTTTTTTGTGGGACGGGCACCTTTTCCCGGCCATGTGGCATGGCCACCAAGCCCCCCTTTTCTATCAAACACACAAGAGGTACTCTGGTACCTTTTCAAATGATCCAACGCCCGAGTTCCCTGAGACTTTTTCAAGCCCAATGTCCAATAATGTCCCCTTCCAGCCAGCTTTCAGCCCAAAAATGTTGTTTTTTCCAGAATGATTCCCCCCAATCGAATTGCGCTGATGACTAGAAGCCCAGGACCGCTTTGGGGACCTTCCCTATTTCGAATTTTACATGCAATGTTATGAGTTTTTTTTCCAGATTTCCCTTTTTTTAGTCCTTCCTTTGACAATGTCCCCGGAGGTATTCTGTTGCTTCGAGACATACGGCACCAAAACTTTTCTCCCCCCCCTGCGCCTTTATCCACCTCAAAAATCGATTCCCCCCGTCTGTGTTCCCTAAAATCCCTCTCTCCCCATTCCAAAGTAGCCATATTAACCCTTCCGCGGGAGGGTATACTGGACCATTGACGTTTTCCCACCCTCCTCTGTAAGAGTAATGATTTTCCCTATCGTTTCTGCAATTGGGCTACGGCTTCGGATGGTGAATGAAGACTATACATCGTGGAAGTTATTGAAAAACCCCCCAAACATGGGATCCTTGCCTCTCTTGGCTCATGTTCGTGTCTTGACCTTGGTTGCCGGTCGAGTCTCTTTCCCCCCTCCAAATCCAATTCTTTTCGTGGTTTTCTGTGGAATAATTGAGGAATTTATGCGGTCTCCCATTTCCCTTCCTGACTACAAGGACCCTGGATAATATCTCTTTTCATCTTTCCCCCTCGAGTGGTCTCGGGCCGGGCGGAACTTAATGTCTTCGGAAACTATAAAATGGTTTCCTTTCCAGCCCTTCCCTTCCTCAGGCTAGGCGATGTAGGAAGGGCTGAATGGCCCGGCGCCAGGATTTTTACTCCCCCCTTCCTTTACCTTTTTTCCACATTCAATTTTGGCTCGTTAAGCTCCTAAGAACAGCCCCGAAAGTCTTCATGGTTTTTAAGAGAACTTTTGAGTAGTCATGTACGCGACGCCGGTTTTCCCACCTTGGTCGAACCCCCTTTTCTTTCGGTCTTTATCCCCCCCTTTTGAATTTTGAGGCGGGAATTTTTTTTTCCCCGAGGGAGCTTCTCTTTTCCGAGCTTAACTGAGGATAAATCAGTTAGAAGCTGATTCCGCTCCCTTCACTTGGATCCTGGACACGTCAACCTGACTCTTTTCTGAGATCTCCCCCTCCCCCAGTGCACCCAATTTAGCGACCTCCCACAGATGGCCTGCTTCTTCATGGATAAAAGACAAGGTATGGGTTTTTCTCTTCCCCCCCCCTCCCCCCACGCGTACACTGCTCTTTGGTGCGGGGAGATATAATTTGCTAACCCAAGATTCATGCGTGTCTTGTTGACCGACCATCGCCACTGCCAACTACCTGCCAAAGGTTCCAATTTTCCGGCCTCCTGCCCCAGGCAAGGCCTCCCCCCTTCGGTAGAAACCCTGTGTGCAGGAGCGGAAAATATAAGCCCCTAGCACTCGTCTCTTCTTCCGTCCCGCGATGAGGGCTTTATTTTTTTGAAATTTCTCTCGAGTCCCCCTTTGAAAGGAAATCACGGTTTAGGTTGATTAGCTTTTTTCCCAAAACTTCTCGGTTTTAATCTTTCCCATGAATTAGATCTTGCCTTTTTATTTTTTCGTTTTGCGCACAAGTGAATAACCCTCTCTTATCCACTTCCTCTCCTCCCCGACTCCTCCCCGAATACCCCCGTAGGAAAGAAATAGTCCGCAGATCACGCGAGGGTTCCCAGGCCTGAACCAATTTTCTCTTTAAGTAGATTCCCTGTTAAGATGGTTTGGTCTCGATGGCAATGTCGTTTCCTTGATCTTTTCCCCCTTGGAGTGAGATGTAGCACACTGGATTTGTAAACTTATGTTCTCTCTAGCCAGGCTCTTTATTCGCTTTTTTTGCCTTCCCTCGGGCGATGGCCACTTCCCCCTCATCCATTCCAACTCCCGCTTAGGACAACTTTTTTCCCCAATCGTAGAATGATCCTTTCGTTACCGCCCTCCCCTCCCCTCCACCCACCCTTTTTCGGACCCATCTAGCCAGTCAGTTTTTTTTTCAGCGCTGCCCCCCTTGAACGATTGGAGGGAAATTTGGAGGACTTGCGTGCGTCCTCGCAGAATTTAAACTTTCAGCCCCTGTGGTGTATTCTTTTCTTTTTCGGCTTTCTTTTGTCTGCCGGCTCCGCGGCCCACAGGGAACCCGTTTTTTTTTTTGTTTGTTAGTTGTGACCGCCCAAACTCGTCCGGAGTAGACACCTTGTTTTTCCTCTCACCGTCAGGGTTTGCTACCCCTTTCTTTCGCGACCCCCGGAGGTCGACGGACTCGGGTCCCTTTTTTTTCCAGTCTGACCTCCTCCCCGTCGAGGTTTTACGAACCAGTTTACGCCCCTCACCTGAACATGCAGCAGATGCCCGTTAGGTTTTTTACTTCTTTTTGTCTGGCAGCGTGGTGAAGGCCACAGCCACAACCCGTCCTTCTTTGTCGATGAGTTTCTCAGATGTCCCGACAGTTCGACGGTTACGACAGGGAAGGATGCACACCCTCGGCATAGAAAAATTTTTGATCACTTTTTGCCAATTACCCCCCTGAGGCCGAGGGTTCTGGTTCCGGAGATTCGGTTTATTTAATATAATTGTCGTTTCCCCAGACCCCGACATCCGGCAGCATACCCGCTTACAGCGCTCTTTTTCGGTAAGCTTCTCTGATACGGAAAGTTATTAAGTCCTTTCCTGGGGCCTTCCCCCTTCTTAATCTAACCTTCCCGAGGGCTGATTTCCCCTTCCCGCGAACCATACGTAAGGGCTCGTTAACCTCTTTCCCCCCCCGTCCCGACCCTCTGTCCCCGATCTTTTGCCCTTTCTGTTTCATTGCTTTTTATCTGAGGTGCTGTCCCTTGCGAGGCTCTTTTTCACCTTCTTCTTTGATATTAGCCACAGATCCTAGACACTTCCCCCTCGGCGGTGGCCTTTGGTAGCAATGAGGAGACGTCATTATCTACCCCCCCCCTTTGCTAGACGTATTTTTTGGGCGCCTCGAAGTTTTCCCGGAAAATGGTTCCCTGGTTTCCGAGAGAACGGACCCTTCAACCTCCCTGACCCGCGCATGTTCCTAGCCGTTTCCTTTTCTTAAGGGACGAGTCACGTAAGAAAGTAGCGGCGACTACCGGTTTAGTACCGAGATCTTAAACAGACCCCGTCATTCCTCTCCCCCATACCCTTTTTTTTCCAGGAGCTTCCGATTTTTTCAGTTTTTTTATGAGCAAGGGGAGGCTCCATAAACGACTGATTCTAACCTTTAATGGCGTCCCATGGCTCGTTGTAAAGAGTCGGGAGGGGAGACACCTGCCATGAAAGCTTCCTGATTTCCCTTCCCCTGAGTATAATGATACTGGACGTGATTCCAAAGAAAGCTTCCGAGAGGGTCCAACCGTTCCTCCTGATGGGCTCGCGGTCGAACTCCCTTGCACTCCCGGCTGTCCACAATCTTCCACAGCATATGTACCCCATTGGCCAGTGAATCCGGCTTTTCGCTTATGATTAGAGTGCTTTCTTTTTAGTGCTACGGAGAAGTCGTTTTTTTTTTTTAAGTCGTTGGCTACGCCTCCGCCATAATGAAGGACTGGAACTTTTGCGCCCCCCAGAACGTCCTTTCCCCCTTGATATCGTTCTCTCAATTTTTTCCCCACCCTCACAGATACCCTTTTCTGCCGGACCTGATCCCCTCTTATGGCCTTTGTTAAATTGCATCGCTTCCTTTTAACAAAAGTGCCCAACCCCCCCTTTCAAGCCCGACGACCGTCTCCCTGCATCCTAGGCGAATCATGTCCTGACGGTCCCAGACGCCCGTCCTCTTGCGCGATCCTTAAGAAGGTTGGCTACCGCGGGCTGAATCGCAACTTTCTGAAGCTGTGTTTCACGCATCCTCCCCCCCCCGATTTTTTTTCAAGCGGCGGGTCGGGACCCCGTTTGAGGGATTGCCAGAACATTGATAATTTCCGGACGCGGTCTCTTACCACCACTCGTGCCGGATGGCTCGGTTGACCGCTTGACCCGCGGTTTCTTCCCACGAACCAACCGACGTTTACCTTCTTGTCCGGTAATCTTTCCCCCTGTCGCGGCTGTCTTGGACGTAGCAGGATACTCCCACTTTCGGTGAAGCAGGACAAGTCCGCTTTATAAGTCCCCCCTTCTCTGATCCCCCCCTCCGACGGGTTTCCCCCGTGCAGGCTCGGAACATCGTGGCGCACTTTTCTTCTTGAGTGTTTTTTCCTCAGGTGGACAGCCCCTCCCCCCTTCTTATCAACCTTTTTCCCACGATTTACGTTCGTCATCTCCTCTCTTGCCCCCCTTCCGCTTTCAGGGCGTTCGCGATGCGCCCCCCGGAGTTTCTTTTTACTAAATTCATTCCTTAAGACCCTCACTGGATTTTGATCGACCTCTCTCGAGACTCCCCCCAACATAAGCCTCGTCTAAGGTATTGCCAAGGCTTCGTAGGAAAACCCCCCCCCCCTCCTTCCGGTGCTTACGCCTCTTCGGTTCCGATGACTCATGTAGTATCCTCAGGGTTTATCTTCGCGTTGTCAGTCCATCCTCTTTACTGCTATTCATCCCCGATGCCGCGTTGGCTGTCGGCATTCCCGGCCCCCCATAACATGACGAACCTTTCACTCCCCCTTGATCGTATGTTTCTTCCCCCCCCCCCATCCGTTTCTGGACTTACTTGATCGAACGTAGTCTGATAATGCATCACATTACGGCAGGCCCCCTCTTCCCCAATCCACGCGCTTCAACTTCGGTGTCGTCTGTTTAGTTTACTTTTTTCCTTCATCTCCTACCATGCGGCAGTAATTCCTATGACGCGATTGCCTATAGGATTTCTCCCGAGTCTCAGCGATTCCCGCGGCTTTCCAAACTCTACCTGTGCAGAGTTGTGCACTATTATCCTCTCCTTGTGCCCTTGCATAAACCCTTTTAATTAAAGTGAGTCCCTTAAGTATCTTTTCCTCAAGCGCAAAAAACCTTGATTACAGAAACCGTTTTGAATTTACATCCTACAGAGCCCCTTTTCAGGTCAAGGTCACACTTGCGCCAGTGGATGAGAAGAGTTTCATCGAGCAAAGGATCTGGAGAGCGCGCCACCCTGTTTTGTGGCGATGCGCTTCATCAGTATGAACTTTTTGTGTCACCCTTCACCTCTGAGGAGACCTCGAGGTCTTGGGCTCCAAGTATACGATACAAGTTCACCGATTTGTTCTAGCCCTTTCCTTTTCCAATTCAATGTCCTGGGTCCCCACCCTCCCATTCCCCTGTTAAGCAAAAGCGCCCGGGAAACCCCGCGTCCTGAAGCCTTTTCAGCTCTCCCTATAGGTCTTTTTGTCGCGCGCCATCGTGGACACCCTGTGCGTAAGCCCCCCCCCAAGCCGCGGATCCCCGTAGGATTCCCACGGTAGATCTCTTTCCCCCTATGGCTTTCCCTACCTATTTTTTTTATCAGACCTTGACTTTCGCTCGGTACACTTCCACCCGGGACGTTTGTTCCTTCTGATACTACAGTAATTTCGGAGGGCGCGGTGTTCTTTTTGAGAATCCCACATCGCTTCGACGTTCTTGGTATCCCCCTTTCTAGTGCGACGATTCTACTCCGCGGGACGTGCCTCAGTTGCCTTTTTTTTGGGTCATAAGTGTCTCCCACGTTGCAATCTCTACAAGGACCTCCTACTTTTTTTCAGTCGCTTAGAATTGGGGATAGACCAGCCAGGAACTTCAGGACGCGGGACTTTAACCTCTGACTCTTTCATTTCTCCCCGGACCCGTTCGACTAGGAATGACTTCTTTAACCAAACTGTACTCCTAGCGGGCACGATATTCCTTGATGTATCTCCTTGATCTTTTTCGAGGTTGAACCCCTCTCATTCCTGGTAAACCTTTTGGCAATTTCAGTGGTTTTTGCTTTCTGGTAAAGTCCCCCGTCTCCACCTGTAAGACTAGCCCTTCAGAGAAGTTTAAAGATACTTTGCGCGTCCTGTTCCCCGATTCCGCCCCCGTCGCGCAAACAGGTAATGAAGGGTGGCCCTGCCTCTTGTCACTGCATTAACGTTGTACAAAACACCTGATCGAGGCCAGCCATTGTTGTCTTGATGCTTTCTTATCCACCATTAACTAGGAGCGCGCCTTTGCAATTCCACCAGCCGTCGCCCTTTTAAGGGATTACCCATGCACTTTATTTTCTAGCTTACTCTCTGCTTTTGTGGTTTTGAGCCTGGTGAATTGTCACCCGGTCCTGCCAGACCGAGAATAACCCACCTTTAGCTTTTACTGACATTCGCCAGGACAGTAAATGTAGTGCCTGGTACGTTGACGTTGTACATCGAGACCTTCCCCTACTTCATCGAATTTTCCTTTTTTTCTCCCCTTCCCCGACCTATGACACTCGCTGTGACTGTCTTCTCACTTATTGCGAATGCACGTCCGAGTGGTGATTGCCTCCTTCCTCTCAGAAGGTTCTCGATCCTTTTTTGATAGGGTCGGTTGTTATGGCTCGTTAACTCGCGTTGGCTTGCTGTTTTACCCCTTTTCTCCGCTCTTCCACTTCCCTTTTTCTCTTTTTCGCTTTTTTCTCTTGGACGAACGTCGCAACAACTCCCCACGAGGTTGACTCGGTCCCGCGAATAGCTGAGGTTGTTGCGGACGCCCAAGTCCCTTTTTCTTTGTTCTTCAGATGGTAGTACTTCATCCTTAGCTCCGGCGCTGTCGATTCGCAGCCC
>Ga0179593_1277698_pt1 | contig 20912 bp, 27 predicted proteins | sample CZODoug2_1_08_16_FD_185931 | JGI IMG/M metagenome (GOLD analysis project Ga0179593, IMG submission 185931) | Vadose zone soil fungal communities from Angelo Coast Range Reserve, California, USA - CZODoug2_1_08_16fungal (PacBio error correction) | ecosystem: Environmental > Terrestrial > Soil >... | reverse complement strand
TGGCCCTGTGCTTGCGGACAACCAGAGGGCTTGGGGTTTTTTTGCCCAAAAAACCCCCCCCCCTTATGGGTTTTGGAATTGACCACTTTCTTCCAAACGTGAACAAAAACCAATTCGGGGGAACCCCCTCATTTTCTCCACCCCCCAAACCCTTCCCCGGGCACGTTCAAAATTTCCACTCAGGTTAAGGTGCCAACCCACCAGTGGAAAAAACACACCACTCATTTTTTTTTCACATCATATATACCGGTTCTAGAGCCTTCTCAAAAAGCCTAGTAAATTGCCGCCTTACTATCCGAACCGACGCAAACTAACTCACCAGAATTATAAAACAAGCAAAAAATAAGGGGAGTCTCTTCTCCTTTACTTTTTTCATGTCCAAAAGTTCGGGTGGAGTGGGGCAAAAACCAAACATTTTTTGGGTTGGGGGCGGACCAGGGGATATTTTAGGTTTGTTGGTCTGTTGGGGACCAAGTCAAATTGACAGAGGGGTTGGGAACCCACCCCAATTAATAGCGAGAGTCCCTGTCACCGGTGTCCAAAAGCCGGGCTTTCAGGTCTGACACGAATCTCGGCATGCTTGGTCTCGTCCAAAATGTCCCGGGGGGGGAATTTTTTCTTCTTTTGGTGCCCCTTTTTGAGGGTTTGGGGGCAGTCTCCCTTCAACCAAATCACAAAAACAATAACCCCTGGGCGGGGGGAAACTATTCCTCTTTATTTCTCTTCTTTTTTCCTTTTAATTTTTATTCCCGTCCACTTCTTCCCCTCCCCACAAATCCCAAGGCCGTGGGCCCCCTTTGTGTCTACCATATAACTACAACCCTTTATTCCTTGTTACAGAACAACAAACTTTTTTCCCCTGGGTTCCCTTTTGGGGCGGGGGGGGGACCAAGGTACCTGCCCCCCCCCTTGTCACAAAAAATGAGGTTTTCCCCTTTTCCGAGGAGTCCTTCGCCCCCCCACCTCCCCCACTCCATGGGGGAAAGCAACATTGCCCTTGGGTTCCCCCTCCCTTTTTTAAAAGTTTCACCCGGTCACACCTGACAGCGAGCATTTACTCGACCCGTCCCCTTATGTTTTCCTGGTTTGTGTTGTGGCCCCCTTTGAGCTTCTTTAATGTTCGTTAACAAACCAATACCAGAAACAATTGTCTTAACAAACTGCGATTTTGATTGTTTTGGTTTTGGTTTTTTTCTGTTCTTGTCCCCCTTCCACCGGGGAGCACCCCTCTTTTTTTTTGGGTTAAAAGTGGTCTTAAAACCCAGGGTTGTTTCCCCCACCCAAACGTGGCCGTGGGGTTTTTTGTTTTTCCTTGAACTTTAGACCCGAAGTCCAACACCAAACACCCCCCTTTTTTTTGCAAGTGGGGGGTTTGGCGTGTTCTGGTTTTTCCCCAATTGCCCAACGGTCGCCCATTTATGAACCCCCGGGTGGCCAAAATCGGTTTTTTCCTGTTCCAGTTTTTTAAAGCCGGTTGGGCCTCTTTTTAACCCTGTGGGGGGGGACTCACAAAAAAAAAACTTTGGGGGACAACTTTTACGTCGTGTTCTCCGGGGGGTGGGTTCGCAAGGGTGCCTGGGCCACACACCACTCTTTTTATGTCAGTGAGATTTGTAACTCAACCATTGGGTCCCCGATCGGTTATTTGGGGGTAGGGGGGACCCCCCCAAACCCCGATTTTGTCTTGGATGTATGGTTCCTCCTTATTCGTCTTCTGACAGTCCTCTTTGATCTTGTGTGTGGGGGGCACGTTTTGCGTTTTCTTCCTTTCGGGTACGAAATCGTGGCTGGGTATTTGGTTGGCCACGGGGTGGTAAACCCAAAACCTCCAGGGGGGAAGGATAACAATCACACTTTACAAACGGGGTTTCAACAAGGGGTTGACTTGAATACTGTTTTTTTTTTTTTTGTTGGGGGGATTGGGGTCCGGTTCCCCCCCTCCCCACAAAAATTATGTGCCCCAAATGGGGAAAGTTTCGGGGGGGGTCGGTTGGTTACGGGGCAGCTTTTGGGGTCTCTTTCCCCACCAATAACGTTTGGCCAGCTCACAGGTGGGGGGGGGGGGGCCCCGGTTCAAACAAATGCCCAATTCCTTTCCTTCCACCATCCACACCAAACGCGAATTGGTTCCCCCCCTTTTTCTGGTTTTTTGGTGGGATCTTTAATCCAATTGGCCCATACAAACCAATTTTTTCTCACCGGGGGTTTTTTTCCCCTGGTTTCAATCCCAGGACAAATTCTTTTTTTTTTGCCGTAAACTCCAAAAAAAACCCAGGGTTCCCTCCCCAAAATTTCGCAAGTTCCCCCCCCCCAAACCCCCCCAACCCAAACCCCCTCCAACCCCACTTTAATTCTTGGCTTTTTTTTTTTGACCCTCCCAGGTTTTTTGGCCCAACACCCCCACCACCCTTTTTAACCTTTTTGGGCGGGGTCCTTTAACATCCCGGTTTCCAAGAGTACCCTTTTTGGGACAGTGTTTCCCCCCCCCCCCCACCACACAAGGTATGGGGGTTCCCCCCCTGGTTTTTTGGGGGTTTCGTTAGGGTGCCTACCCTGGAGGGGGTCCTGCCCTTTTTTTTTTTGCGTGCTTCAAACTTGGTTCTTTTTCGTGAAATTTGATTCTGAAGGGGAAGTTGGTGTAACCTCCCACCGCAAAAACAGGGGGATGTTCCCCCAGGGACGGAACAGCTGCTGCTTTGATGCCCCCCAATTAAACAACGTGTAACTGGTTGCCCCCCGTTTTGTTTTTGGGGACGGGCGTCCTGGTCAGTTGGTGGTTAAACACCACTGGGCCACAACCAACTTTTCGTTTTTGGTTTAGTTGGATGCCAAAAGTGGTTCCTTCAGCCCCAGTGGGTCGGGTTGGGGTCAACAAAAACACGTTTTGGAAGACTCTGTGCCTTTTGTCCCAGGGTTTTTCCGGGGACCCCACCCCCTTCCCTCCTTAACCGGTTTTTCAATCCTAAAAGGATAAAGTTGGTTTTGTTTCCCCCCCACCCACCAGGGCGCTGTTGGTGTTTAAACCGTTCTCCCCAGGGGGGGGTCAACAACTGTTTCTTTCTTTCTTCCCCCCTTTTTGTACCCCTACAAGGCCGGGTGGTGAATCAACAGGTGGTACTTTTTGCCTTCCTTTCCCCCCCTTCCTTTTTTGGGGAAAAGCATATGGGGGAAACAAACTGAACTGCCCCACACCCAAACAAAAAAAAAAAAGATTTTCCAACGGTGTTTGTCTAATTTAATTTTTCAAAAGGGATTTTAACATTTTTTTTGTTTTTTTTCTTGTTGCGTAGGGGGGACCTCGAACTCTTTGTTGTGGAACTGGCTCCAAGTGGGGGTGACAAATCTCTCCTTTCTTCTCTTAAAGCCTGGTCCCCCCCCTAAACAAAAAAAAACCCGGAAAACACCTTTCTTTGGGGAGGGGAGGTTTGGGTTGTTCGGTGTTGGTGGAAAAACCCCAACAAAAACACACCCCCCCTCACGGGGTGGGGTGTAACCGGGCCCCCCCCCCGGTGAGGGGTGGTTCCCCCGGGGTGTGTTCAAAAAGTAAAATGGGTCCTAAAACCCCCCAATACCGGTTTGCTTTTTTGGCGGTTTGGGTTGTGTGGTCCAGTTGGGGCCCCAAAAGTTTTTAGGGGCTCCCCGGTACTTCCGGGGTTGGGGGGTTTTTAAACCCCCTTTTCCCAAAATGTTTGGGGCTTTACTTTTTCCCCAAACCCTTACTGGTTTCCCCGCGGGTTTGGTTTCTTTTTCTTTTTGGGCATTTGGCCCCGTGAGACCAACCCATCTGAACAAACCAAAACCCCAACCCCCTGTCCCAAAAAAAAGGCTATTTCCTTGTCAACCGTGTGAGAACGGTGCGTGAGGTGGTCATTGCCTATAATTGGGGGGGGGGGGGGGGGGGGGTCCGGTTACACGGGGCTGGGAAACACCACCCCCCTGCCCCCAATCTTCCAAAAACCACCCCCCTCCTCAAACGGGTTTAACTACCCCAAACCACACTGTGCAGTTGGCCCAAAAAACCAAAAAAAAACAACAACCCCAACAACCCCCGGGGGTCTTCGTTTCGCCCAAAGCATGTTTTTTTCCCCCCTTCCCCTGGCCTCCCAAAACAAACACCACGTTTTTTCCCACCCCTTTTGTTTGTGGGGGCCCCCCTTGCACCGGGTGGACGGCCCAGAGTTTTACATGCGACTCCCGGGCCTTTCTTTTCCCTTTGCTTTCCTATGGACTTATTGCCACCTCCATCCCGTGGTTTCCTGGATTTTAACCCCCCCCTGTGGCCTTGAATTCATTCGTGATGGTCCAACTTTTGTCCGCGTTTTTACGTTTTTTTACTTTCTTTCACAAAAACACCCCTTCTTTGGCCCCCTGGTGGAAGAACCCCGCCCAAACCCTGGCAAATAAGTTTCTGTTTTTTCAAAACCCGAGGGTGTGGGGTGGCACCCCCCCATCCCCTAACAATGCCCGTGTCGAACCAAAAACTTGGTGAAGTTTCTTTCAAAGACTGTTTACTACAGGGGAACGCGGAGACTATTTTACCCATTGCGGGATCCAAAGGGTGTTTCGTCAACAAGGGGGGCTCCGTGCACAGGACTTTAAAGAACGGAGTTGGGTATCCCCCAGCGGGGGGTGGGGGGGGGGTGAAACATTTTGCCACACCCCCAACAGAAACGAAACCCAACCCAACCACCCCAAAACAAAGACTTACTGATTTTCGGGTAGGTTTTTTATGAACTTTGACACGGGAACCATATTTTTCTGTGGTCCTCCCCCTACCCAAAGGGGTCTTGCAACAACTCTTTGCTCCTCAGAATGGTAAAAAACCATTTACCCATTTAAGTCTGGTGGCAGTTCAACCACTCTACCCCCCTTTTTGTTGAAAACACGGGCCCCAATTTGGGGGTGGTTCCCACGTTCTCTCTACTCTTTTCCTGGGGGGGCGATTTCCAGGTTCCCTTAGTGGTTACACAAAAAGGGTGTGGTTTTGTTCCAACCGCTAGGAAGGTCCACCATCACCAGGGACTGCACAACAAAGGAGGTCCTACCCTTTTCCCCGGGGAGTTTCCCCAAGATTGTGTTTTCAAGGAAACTTACCCTACCTTCTTCCTCTTAATTTTTTGGCTTTTCTTCCCTTGGCCGGGGAAACGTTCTTTGGGGGATTTTGGGATGCCCCCCCTTTCTTTTTTTTTGGGGGGGACAACCTTACACAATCTGGTCATGGGAAAACTTGTTTTGACACCCCCCCCACAAAGGGGCCCTTTTCACATGTTTTTTTTTCCCCATGTTGGGGCTTCTGTTGGGGGTACCTTTATGTTTTTTGATGTGGGACCCCCCCAAACTTTCTTGGTTGTCTTGGTTGGGAGGTGGTGTGGTGGCCATACTTCTCCTCATTTTTTTTCCCCCCTGTTTTTTGTTTTTTTAACCCTTCCTTTTCCAACGGGGTCTTTACAATTTTACGTTGTTGCAAGACCGTTCCTTGTTTTACTGATTTTTTTCCCAAAACCACCCAAACCCATCACCCAACCACAATCACCTGGAATTTGTTTACTCTGTGTTGTTTGGAAATGGTTGGTTTCTTTTCCCCCTTCCGCAGGGGCCTTTGATCCCCAGAACCGCCCCCTCCCCCTTTTTACTTTCACAAACGATTTTTTGTTTTTACGGGGCCACGGCAAAAAAAAAACATTGGGCCTCTTCTCCGTTCAATTAAAACTTGGGAAAAGCGGGGGTGGGCGGACCTTTTTACCTTTGGACACAGGGGGGGGGAGACTGGGTTGAGGTCCCCAATAGCTTGGGGAGTTGGTAAAAACAAACCCCCCCTTTTAAATGGCAAACCTTTTCCCCCCAAGACAGACCACGTGTGTTTCCCCTTTTGGTGGGGGTTTGGGGGAAAAGATCTTGGTCAAACCCACCCTTCTCTCGGGTTTCCTTTTCGTACCCTAGGTGTCAATTCCCCCTGCCCCCTTTATTGGTGTCCATTCACAACAAACCAACACCTTGGGGGTTGGGGGGAAACTGACACAACCCCCCCTCTTCTGAAAAACCCGGTAAATCACCCCTTTTTTGTGGGGGGGTGGGGGGTGTGGGTTTTGTTCCACAAGGGGTTTGGTGTGGTTGGAATCTAGGGTTGGTAAACTGGAACCTTTTTTTCTTTGTACCCCCCCTCACGGCCGCTTCTTGATTTTTATTGATTTTCTTTTTTTTTTCAGCTTTCCCAGGCACGTGGAGTTTAACACCCCCCATAACCAAAAAAGACCTTTCCCTCCCCTGTAACCATTCGGCCCCAAATCCCATGGCCCGTTCTTCCCCGGGTGGTCAAGAGACTTTGGGGCCCCCAGGGGGACGCCTAACCCCCCCCCCCCCTCTTTCCTGCTTTGGGCCCCCCTCCGTGGCACCCCCCCCATACACACACTTTTTTTGCCCCCCCGACATTTCTCAAAGGGGGGGATCCGGGTTTTCCTGTTTGGGTTTTTTTTACCATAAATTCCCCCCCCCCCAACCAAGGTGGCACCCCCCCTTTTAAAAAAAAATAACCCCCCACCCCCCTTTTCCATGAGTCTTTTCCTTTCTTTGATTTTTCCACCTTTGGTGGTTGTCACTACCTCTACCTTTTCCCAACCAAAAAAAAAACACCTCCAAAAATTTGAACCCACAACAAACCCCCACCATTCCAAACCCCCTTTTTTCCCTTCTGGTGCACAGTTTGGGGCCACAAAACCCCCTCAACACTTTGATGTTTTTTTGCCCTCCAACGTTTTTGGTTTTTTGGGGGGTGGGGGGGGTTGTTTTTTCACAATTTTTTTTAGGGGGTGGGGAACAGGGTTGGCCCCTTCCCCCCCCCAAAACCCGGGGGGGCTTCCTTTGTTCCTCTTTTCTGCATTTTGGGTTTCCCTAAGGGGGGCTTTAAGGTTTGCTTTTTTGTTTGGCCAACCCCTTCCACCTATTTCTCTTCCTTAAATTTCCCCTTTTCCCTTTTTTTTTTTTCGAAGAATTTATTATGGGGACGTGGCCCAATTCACATTTTCCCCCCTCCCATTTCCCCCACAATCCCCCCGATTTTTGGCTTAAGGGCCCCCTGTGTGGGGTCCCCCAAAACCAGTCATGGGTTTCCCCTTTTTCAACTACCCCCCTTGTCTTTCCCCCCCCCGGGGTCCAACCTTACACATTTTGGTTTTTCCCCCCTTTTTTCCCCCAAATTTTTTTTTTTTGGTTTGGAAAGAATCTTTTTTACCCAACATTTTGTCAGGTTGGGGTTTTTGAACAAACTCCGGGTTGAGGGTCCTTCCCCAACCCGCATTTGACTGTTGGGGCTTTGATTGTTTTTTTGGGTGGTAAATGTTACAAAACCACCCCCTCCCCCTTTTAAAACTTTTTGTGTTTCTTCCACCGTTCTCCCTTCTTGCTTTTGTTTGCTTTTCCCTTAATTGCCAATTCCAAACAGGGTTTTTTTTTGTGTTTTTTTGCATTTCCGCCTTCCGTCCCTGGGGGGGGCATTTTTATGTCCCCCCGGATCCTCTTCTCTTTTTTTGGACGGGGACCCGTTTCTTTTTTAGTGTTTTTGTTCAACCCGGGGATTTACCCCCAACGAAAAGACAAAGAAAGGGGTCGATTTTTCCCCCCCCCAGAATTTTTCCCAAACCACCAAAGTTTTGTTCCATTTTCGGTGGGGCCCTTTTTCCCTTTTAACCACAAATTTTTTTTCTTTTCCCCCCCTTGGCTTTTTGGAGGTTTATTTTTTCCTGTTCCATTCGTTAAGGGGGTGGAATTGTTTCGTGGGTTTTTTTCACCCTTTGGTTTTTATTGTTTCCCCAAAACGGGGGGTAGACTTGGTCTTTCCCTTGGGGTGAAAGAGTAGCCCGTTTTCTGTCTTCCCTGTTTGAAGGGAAGGTTTGTCATGTTTTTGACTTCACACTTTTGCTCTCGTTTTGTGGTCAAACCCCCCCACCTTAATTCCCTTCACAAAATTTGTTTTCTTTCTTGACATTAAACCCCCCTCCAATCCCCTGGTTGCTTTCTCACCAATGTGGTGGGTTCCCCCCACCTCTTCCAACGTCCTTTTTTGTGTTTTTTTTTTTTGTTTTTTTGGGGGGAAACACCCCCCAACAAAAACATTTTCAAACCACATCTTTTTTTCACAGAGAGGGGGTTATCTCTACAATTGTTCAAGTTCACCCCTTTTTGTTTCCCCATCCTGGTTGGGGGGGACAACCCCCCCCCCAACGCTTTTTCTTTATGGCCCCAACAAGGTTTTTGTGCCCCACAGGGACCAAAACACCCCAGGGGGGGTCCCCCTTTTTTTTCCCCCCCCCCATATTCTTACTTCCCCCTTCCACCCCTGACCCCCCCCCCCCGGCCCCCCCCCCCCCCCACATTCTGTTTCCCCAAGGGGGGTGGTACAATTCGCGTGGTGTATGCACTCCCCACACTCCCCCCTCCCTTCCCCCCCGGCCCAACAGGACCTTTTCCCCCCACCTTCCCGAACACGGGTCGGGATGGTTTGGGACAAACATTTCTCTTACCCCAACAACAGGGGGCCTGGCCTTTTTTTTTCCACCCGATTTTAATTCTTTGTCGTCTTTTTCCCCTCGGTTCAAAGGTATGAAATCTTTTTCAAACTAAACCAAGAGCGGCGCGCCTTTGCGCCCCCCCCCCCACCATCCCTTGTCAGTTGTGGGGGGGGTACCGAAAAAATTTTCACTACTGAGGTCCCCTATTTGGGAATTAAATGAGTTCTTTTTTTTTATGGTTTCTTGCAATTTATGGGACTTGAAAATTTTTATTTCGCTTTCCACGGGGTTTCCCAATCCCCTGTCATTGTCCCCCCCTCGATGGTTATTGCCAATTCTCAACAAAATTCACAGGGAGTTATTTTGTCCTTTCTTTTCTCTCGGGATTTTGGTTAGTAAACCCCTTTTCTGGACCGGAAACGTGTGCTTCTTTCTTCCCTTTTTTAAAAAAAGTTTGTTTTTTTCCGAATATTTTTTCCATTCTCTAACAAGTTTTTTTTCAAATTGTCACAAATTTTTTTCAATTTCTTCTTTCCTATGGTTTGGGTCGGACTAAACCGACACACCCTCCCCCTTTTTTTCCTTTTCGTACCATTCAAAGGATTTTCCCAAAAAAAAAACCCCCACAAAAACGCTTTCCTGGGTGACCAACACCCCCCGGTTTTGTCCTCCCCCTCCAATCATAGGCACTGAATGTTGCGGGGTCTACCTTCTTACCCCTCTTGGTTAACTTCATGAAAAAAGGATTAGACCGATAAGGGATGTCCAAAACCTTGGGCTCTTTTCCAAATTTATGTTGACTTCGTTTTTTCCATGTTTCCCCTTGGGTTTCACCCAACTTAAAATTGACCATGTAAACAGAAGGGGGGAGTGAAAGGGGCCCCCTCCCTACAGCTTTTTTCCGTTCGGCCACACCTCCTCTGAGTTTCCGGATTTAAGTTGGCCCCCCCATGACAAAGCTTTTGTTTAGTTCCCCCGTCCAAAACTTGGGGACGTCCTCCCCAGTGCGTTCGGAAAAAACCCCACCCCCCTTTGTACCAAAAAACACAGGGGTGGTCTTTTTGCTCGTGGGGATTGCTTTTTTTATTTTGATAGTTGCACAGTGTCTGTCCCCCACAATACCCACCCCACTTTTCCCTGATTGGGGGAACCTCTTGGGCTTGGAACCGATCCACAAAAAACAAACCAAAAATTTTTGCTGTGTGTTCTTTTCCTTTCTTTATATCGGGAAATGCCCCCCCCTTCTCTTTTTTCCCCCGACCCCCTTGGGTCCCCCCCCCTCCCCTTGACCAGTTCCCAGTGTGGGGATTTTTGGGGAAACCGGGGGGACAGGGGTCCCAAGGTTGGGGCGGGAACAACCGAAAGAGTAACAAAACAACAACCTAAGGGCGGCAAGGGGTTCCCCTGGTGTTCTTTGTGGTGTGTCACGTCGTGTTCCTCCTTTTTTGTCCCTGTGACCAACAATCTCCACGAACCCTCTCTTTCTTTTTGGTGGATTGTGCTTTTTTGTTGTGGACAAATTTCACCAAGCGGGTGTTTTGGACGGGGTTAAACCATGTGGGCAGGTCCGGGTACTGGAGTCCCTTTGGGGACCCCCCAACCCTTTGGGAAAAAACTGAATCATGCCACCCCTTTCTTTTTTTTGTTTTGTGTGGAAACACCCAACCTTCCCTTAAAGGTTTTGTTTTACAGATGTGTGAAATAAAACTTTTGGATGTTCTTCCCTTGGTCAATTTGGTCTTTTTGGTTTTCAGGAGTCTTTCCTGTCTTTTCTCCCTTGCGTTCCCCACCCGCACAAAAAAAATTTGTATGTGTGTCCACTTTGATACATTTCCTTTCACTTTAACTATGGGGTGGTGCGGGTAAGTGGGGGCTTTTTGTGGGGTCAACATCCCTATTTTTTTTTAAAAATTCGGTCGTTTTCCACTGGTTCCCCTTTCTACAAGGGAAATTCCAAACCCACTGGATGTATGGGTTGGGGGGTGGGGAACACTTTTTTTTTTATTCCCTTTCTACCCTTATGGTTGGGAAGGGGGGGTTGTTTGAGTTGGGGGTGTCAATTCTGGGGGGTGGTAACAACTAACAAACCCTGTTTTTTTTTTTTTTTCTCTTCCTCATTTTTTCCCTCCTTAAAAACAACCTTTTCCACGGCAAGTTTGGGATGTTTTGTTCGCCAATCAACCGGCAGAGTGAAAAGTGGAAGTACAAACACCGGGGACCCCATAAACATGGTTCGAAACAAACCTAGTTGGGTTGACAAACTTTTGTCGGCTTCAGGGGGCAGGGGACCACACCTTTTTTCCCGGGTTTTTGGCACCCGCCCGGGAGGTTCCCGGTGGGCAACAGGCTTGGCCCAGTGAAGTGTGGGGGTTTTTGGGCAAAGGTTAACGGTGGGGTGTCCCCCCAGGGGGGGGGATGGGTGGTGTGGTCTGTTTGGGTGATCTTTTCAAGCTCGTTCTTCCTGTTTTCCATTTGGGTTATGGATGTTGTTGATTTTCCGAGTTAGGGGGCCGAGGATTTTTAACTTTTCTCTTTTTCAATTTTTTTTCTTTTTTTTATTTCTTAACTATTGGGGTTTTTGTTCAGGGGGCAGTCCCCCCTTCCACCCAACGGCTACTTTAAAGGGGGACATTTGTTTTGTGTGTCATGTTTTGGACTTCCACAACCCCCACCCGCCCTCTCAACCACCACCCCCACAAAAAAAAAACTTTAACCAAATCTCCCCAAAGCTCTTGTCTATCGGTGGGGATGAAGGTAGGACCATTTTTTACAAACAAAAAAGGTCCACCCGTGGAGGATCTTCATTTTTAGGGGTTTGTGGTTCATCGAACAACAATGACTTAGTAGGTTCAACCACAACAAAAGGGAGGTACATACTTTTGACCCCCCCTTGGGGAGCTCTTTTAGGTTTCTCCCCCCTTTAAGAAGCCCCATGGGGGGGGCAGTGTGTGAAGGTATATACTTGGTTTTGTTTGTTGCCCTTTTCAACTTTTTTTTTCCCCAGCCCCGGGATCCCTGACGTGGGAGGGGGAGTGGATGGGGGGTTTTCCACCCAGGCTTTGTGTGGTCATTGGAAACCCAAAAACCCCCGTTGGCCGGGTCTTCGGTTGTTCTGAAAACGGGGGGATTACAACTTTTGCCCCACCAGGGTTCTTTTTTTTTTTGGGTTGAAGCTGGAGGAACCCACCAAAAACCACCTTCCCCCCCCCTTTATGGGGGTTTGGCTCCTTACGATGCCAGAGACGCATTCACCAAAAGGGGTGGGTCTTGTTGTGGACCCTTTCAATTTTCTTATGATCGTAATTTCCCCCGGCCCCCCCTTAAAGGGTATGGGCAACCCTTTTGTCGGGGGCAATTTTCTCTTTTGCCCCCCTGTGGACAAGTACAGTGGGTTTACCTTTTTTTAACACCTCCCTTTTTTCCTGGGAGGGCTGTCGTATGCTTTCTTTTTTTTTAAAAGTTTTTTTTGTTTTAACCTTTGGTTTTCCCCATGGGGGGCTGGTCAAAAAAAAACAACCAAAAACAAAACAAAACTTGGTCTCCGCCGTGTTAACAACTTTTTCCTACAACCACCAAATGGGGGATGGTTGGTCTGGGGTTTGGGGGGTCTTTGCCCTTTTCTTGCTGTCTTTGAGGGTTAAAGATTCTGTTTTGGACGAGTCTTAATTGTCCTTCGGTTTTTCTAGGGGGGGGTGGTGTGGGGTAAACGGGTGGGCCTCTTTTTTTTTTTTTTTGTTACAACAACGTTTTCCCCGTGGCGCACCCATTTGGGACCCTGGGGGACCTTTTATGAGTTTCACCCTGGAAAACACCGGACCCCGTGGCCGGGTGTCCCCTAACCATTCGTCCCTTTCCAGATTCCCTGGTTTTCCTGCTGGAAGGTTGAAGGGGAACAAACCAGTATTTTGTAGTGGGCCAAACCAGTCTCTGCCACCCAAACAAAAAAAAAAACACGTAGTCAGCTTGGGGGGCCCCCAGGTCCAAACTGTTTTGTTTTTCTTTTTTTCTCTTTAATGGACAGGTTTTTGCCAATCACCTGTTTCTTTTTTTTGTCGGGTATTCTTCTGCGTCAATTGTGGGATGGCCTGATTAAAATTTGTTCCCTTCTCCTTAAATTTCAATGTTAACATTTGTTATCTTTTCTTTTTTTGGTGTCCTTGCAAAATCCCAATTGGGGGGGGTGGGTTTTTGGCCGGTGCCAACCCCTTTTCCCCCCCGCCTATGAAACCACAAAAAACCCCTTGGTTGACCAAAAGACCCAACAAAGCCCCAGTCTTCCCTCCCCCCCCCTTGAAAATTCTTTCCCCCCCAGATGTCGTGATCTTTTTGATCCACGCCCCGGTGGTTCCGGGTGTAGTTTTAATTCGGGGGGTGTGCCCAACGTTGGTTTTTGCAACAAGGGTTTTTTTTGTGCTCAAAACAAAAGGGGACGACTTCTGCTGTATTTTTTTTTTGGGGACCAACCCAAAAACAAGTTCTGGGTTCCTCTCTTTCTTATGAATTTTTCCTTTCACTGCATACCGTTTTTGTTTTTGTTGGAAGGGGGTAATGGGTGAGGGGATTTTCCCCGATGTCTTTCCCCCCCCTTAATTGTCCGCGTTTCCCCTTTTCCGGGAAAGGGGCTTTTTATGGTCTTACCTTGGGCACCGTTTTGGAAAAAACACAAAAAAAAACAAAACAACAGATGAGTCCCGCTTGAGTCCAGGGAAAAGCACCCTCGCCGCGGATTTCCCAATAATGAACCCCACAAACCCTCTTTTTTTACAATGGGCATTCCAAGGGAAAAACCCCCTTGGGGGGGGCCCAAACACGAAACCAACTGCCTGTGCGGGCTGATTTTCGTTTGTGAGGTTATAATTTTTGTTTTGGGGGCCGGACACACACTTCGTGCAGTGCCTTTTTCCTCCCACCAATCCTTACCCTGATCCTGTGTCTTTTCAACCAGTGCAAAACCCACCCAACCAGCCCAGATCAAGGGAAAAAAGGGTGCTCTGACCCCCTTACCCCCCACAAAACACAGTTGCTAAAACCACAAAACCTGAACGGGGCGAAACACAACTTGGACCTTCCCTTTCTGGGAACACACCAACACCTAAAGGGGCGGTGGGGAACTTTTGGGGGCCACAAAAACAACACAACCCAACCCTACTCCACCCCACTGAAAAAATTTTTCGGGGTTGGATCGACTTTTCTTTGGCCCCCACACAACAAAAAAAACACTAAGCTAACATCCAACCCCTACCCCCCCCTGACTTTGGTTGGAGCTTGGCTCGGGTCCAACAAGTTCTACCGCCCCATCCCCTCCCCCCCATACGCCTTATATCCTTCTCCCCTTTTTAAGACTTTACTCACAAAAGTGAAACTATCTTTCCACGCCCCTACTACGGGGGCCTTCACAAAAGGGCGCACTCCAGCACGACCCAGGGCCCGGGCACAGGTTTTCACGTTTTTCAACTAAAAAACACCTGGCTGCTTCGGGGGGCCGGGGGACCCACGAACACCCCCGGGGGGGGAACGGCCACATTGCTGTGTGGCGCCCCCACATAAAAAAACCCCCACATTTGTTAGTTGGGGGCCCACCCCTCAGTTCCCTTGTTGTCCCAAAGGCAAATTTGGACTTTTTTCTTCTTCTTACACCCACCAAAACACCTTTTTTCCCCCTTGAACAACTTGAGTGAACCAACTGGGGAGCTTATTCAAAACCCCGTTCCCTCCAACCCCCGCCCCCCAGCGATTTTTCAGTTTCACATTGTATTTGCATTATTATCCACCCCCCAAATTTACCCTTGGCGGGACCCAAGGGACCACACATGGGGGCCCACAATTGATTTCTCGGCACAACCTTCTTGTTGTAAAGGGAACCAAACTTCGGGGGAAATTTTGTACCAGCACTGTTCGGACCCAAAAAAGTGTTTTTAACAAGTGGGAAACAACCATTGAAAATCATTCCATTTTTACGCAACCCCCCCCAAAACCCCTGTTGGCCCCAAAAATCTTTTCCCAACGGGGGGGACCAAAAACATTGTTGGTTGGACCACAGGGAAAAATTCTTCAGGTTTAACAAAAAACACTTTTTGGGGGGGGGACGCGTACCTTCCTCACATCCCACCCCCACCATGTTTATTGGGTCTAGCCCCCTCACCCGGGATACCGTCCCAATGGACTGAATTGGGGGGAAAAAAACAAATCGTGGGACACCAGACAATAATACTTCTGTTAACAACTTCGATCGTTTTAGGGTTTTTCTGGGTTTTTGGGTGGTCTTTTTGGTGAGTTCTGTTGTCTTCCTCTCTTCCTTTTGGCGTTTTTTTGGTTTTGTTGGGGGGTTTTGTTGTTTTTGGTCTGGGTTTTGTTTTTCTTGGTTCCTTTTGTTGTCTTGGTGTTTGTTTTTTGTTGTACGCCCCTTTTTTACAAGAAGGTGGATGTTTTTTTTTTTTTACAAGGGGACGCCCAAACCCCCCCACCCATGTTTGTTAACAACAAGGGACTTTTGTCTTTTTTTCCTTGGCCCCAGGTCCGCAGTTGTTTTGTCGGGGTGGGGGTAAACCCCACGTGGTGACGTGACCCCCTAAATTGAAGGCCCCCATTTTCACAAGGGTTAACCTTGAGTTGGACCATAGCGCCCAGTGTTGAGGGTTCACCCCAACCAACCCCCAAGGGGGTCCTTAATGTTAAAACCTGGGTGTCGTTGCAAAACAAAACAACCCGCCCAACCCACCCACACACGTTCATTACTTCCCACCTGGTTTTCACTGGACACCCACATCCATTTGAAAGGCACCCAATTTTCCCAGACCAAGTGTCTTAATATCGGCACGTTTTCGCCCGGGGTTTTGCCACCAAAAACAACCACCCCAAGTTTCGGGGGGAGATTTTTTATTTTGTGGTTTTTCCGTGCCGGGGACAGGTTTGGGTCCTGTTTCCTTTTCTCTAAAACCTTCTCGGGTACACAGGGGCCGGTTGGTTCCCGGACCAATGCAAGGATCAACTGAACCCGGGGGGGTTCCACTGGGAATTTGGGTTGTTGTCAAGTGGGGGGCCGGGGTTTTTTTTGTTTTTGCGCGGCCAAAAAAAAAATGAAATCCCCCCAACCAAATGGGCCGGTTGTGCCTTTTTCGCATTTCCCTTAGGGTGAGAACCCCGGACCAAAGTTTTGGCCCAAACAACCCCCCCACAAGTTTTGGTCTTTCGTCTTCAATTTCAAAGGAAGCAACCCAACCACTTTTTTTGGACATAAAAATGGGACTGGGGTTTGGACGTGGGGGGGTGTTTGGGTCCAATTTTTCACGAGTTTTTTTTTGGTCCCCTTCGTTACAGGGTGGGGAGTTTGGGGAAAAACAAACAAAACCTTGGACCCGATGGCCAGGGGAAAGCGGACAGGGAAGGGAGGTAAGGAGTAGACGGAAGAGAGCCTTGCCGCTGTACCGGAGGACCAAGAAGGGGGGGCCCGGGGGCCTGGGACCCAGGGGCTCGAGCGGTCTTCCTGGAATAATGTGACGTGGGGGTTACTCCCGACTCCTCTCTGGGAATGCGAAGTTGGTTAATGGTACCTCTACGTAGCAGCCCGAACACTGGAACCGCGCGCATGTTCGGCTGGAGGTGTTTCTTGGATTCGGAGGTGGGGGGGTGGGTTTGGACGTCCGCAGGACCAAACTTCTCCAACCCAACACACCCCCAACCTAACCCCAAGCTGGAACGAAAAACAGTCCATAGGGTTCCGCTAGGAACAGAGCCTCAAAAAATCTATTTCGAGGGGTGCAATGGACACCCTTTGTTGCACTTGTGCGGAATAACACCATACCACACCCTTTGTTGAGGTGACCGGAAGTTCTTGACGACTTTCTAAAGAGTTTCACTATTTCTTTGTGTTTCTTTTGGCCGAATCACCTATCACAAGGGATACTTGTTTGTCCCACCAATCTTTTCCGAGGTACATGGGGCTTTCCTCTGGTCGTGTTTCGGGGGGACCCCTTCCTCAGTGTACGAATTGTTATATATTTTAAGAAAAGTTTCGTGCAGTTTGGTTTTGGTCCCTTGTGGTTGGGTTTTCAAACAAACACTGTGTTTTGGATTTCCCTGACACGAGGGGGGCTTGGCTTGGTGGCTCCGGTTTGGCCCCGAGGGATGGGTTGAGGGGTTTGTTCCCCGGAGGGCAGGGACCACATTGTGGGGGAGGCCCCTTTCAATTCGGGGGGTGTATTCTGAGGTGCTTGTTGTGGGGGTGAGTGGGTGGCCTTAGGTGGCGGGAACCCAAGAGAAACCAACGGAAAATGCGACAATCCCAAACCCACAAACTGGCCTTATTGAGTGGGAGTGCTTTAATTCCGCCAACCAAATCCCTTCAGGTCCAGGAACCGGGGGGGGGACAGCCCGTTTTAAGTTTTTTCTTTTACCCAGGGTAACCGGTTCCCTGTTGGTTGGGGGGGGGGGGGAAAGTTGGGAAATTAATCTTGTCCAGGACTGGGGGCATTCTCTTTCTGTAATCCATCCATTGGGGTTTGGTCAGAAAGGAATAGTTGTTTGTTCCCAACAAACCATCCCTTGTTTAAAAAACACACCCCCCCCCCCTTAGGTTCCTTTTTTGGGGCTTTTTTTGGACCACCTTTTGTGGTAGTTGACCGTTTTTTTGGTCTTTCATGTTTGGGGTGCAAATTCCTTTGCGGGGAAGACGGGGGGGGGTGTCCCCGGGGGCCAATTCAGGGCCCCCCGGTTCTGGTGAATTTTGTCTTCGGTTTTCGTGAAACCAGCTTTTTGTAAAAATAACCCACCCCAAGAAGGGCTCTGGGACCTTTTCGAAAGGTTGGGGTTGGTGGGCTGGGTTTGTTTTCCCGGGGGGGGACACCCCCCCCCCGGGGCAACACCCACCATTTCACTTCACCCTGGGGGGCAAGGCTATGTCCCTTAGGGGTAAAAGGGGTTCCCACATGACGCTTCACCCAACCCTTGTTCTTTTTTTTTTGGGCGGTTGGCAAATTAAGTTCGTTCATGCCTTCGGTTTCTTTGTCTTAAGGAAACCACTTCTGTGTGGACCCAACACGACTTTTTTTTTTGACCAAACCCCCCAACCCCCCCGGGGAAAAAATTGGGGTGGCCCATTTTTTAAATCCCACCCAGGGGGTCCCCCCCAGGCGTTTTTGCTTTCTGTTCTGGGGGGTTTCCTTTTTGGGGGGTCCCCCCCAGTTAGACCTTTTACGAAAAAAAAACTTAAAACCACCCCTGAGTTTCCTAAACACAAAACAAACTATTACACCTTTTTTTCCTTGTCTGCCCCAACAGACACGGAGAGGTTATTTTCTAAATGTTTCCAAATGTTGGAGCACAAAACTTCCGGACTTCCCCCTTCAGAAGACCACACACCAACCAAAAACCCCCCAACCAATTACCCCTGCTTAAAACCAATGTTTCTGTTGCCCCCCCCCACCCCAACCCCCCCCCCGTGTTCGCCCGGTCCCTTCAACGTTTCTTGGGTTCGGGACAAACCCTGGGGTGGTTCTCCAAAAGGGAACCCAACTTTTTTTAGTTCCCCTTTACGTTTGGACCCCCCCCAACCACAACACCAAATGGGGGGTCCCCCTCCCTTCACCTTTCTTCCCCAGACTTTTTACCTCGGTGTTGAGGAGTTGGGGGGTAAGGGTTTTGGGACCCCCCAACGGGGGGGGGGGTCACGTGGGGGGACCCAAACTTGGGGGCACCTTGATAAGGGGGTTTTTTAACCGTCCCACCATCCCCCCGGTTCCTTCTTTCCGTTGATGAGGCACCCCCCCGTTTTTTTTTTCCGCCTTTAAAAGTTCACATTTTGGGTGTTCCTTTGTCCTTCCAAACATCACCCAAAACCCTTTGGCCCTTGCCGTTTTTTTTCATCACACAACCTGAAACCCCCCCCCTTTCCACCCCTTAACAACCTTGGGGGTCCCCTACAGTTTCAATGAAAACTTATGTTTGGTTTTTGTCACCCAAACCGTGCTCCCCTTTCACCGTTCACGGTCCTTAACCCCGTTTGTGGGGAACACCCCCTTGACTTTGTTGACACCCTTTCCCCCCAGGGGGTTTAATGCCGGTGGGGGAGTCCCCCCAGGCGTACCCCGGCAAACTTCAGGGGTCAGTGGTAGGTTGGTTTCCCGGGTTTCCCCATCCTCTTGAAAAAAAAAAAGTTTTTTGGCCCCCCCACAAACCTGACCCAAACCCCCACCGGACGGGGGGCAGTTTTGAGATTGTTTTTTCCTGGGGGGGTGGGAACAACCCCTCCCTCAGGGGGCTTAACCCCGGGCTTTTTTTTCAATAGATGGAAAAAAAACTTTATACTCCTTCGGATTTTCCTTGTTTTTTGTACAAATTACCCCCCCCCCCCTTTGGCTTTTGTCTTTGACGCCAACCCCTGCGCCCTCCCAATAATGGGTTGTCAAGTTTGCCACTTTTTTCCCCCCCTTTTTTTGATCCGGATGGGTTAGTGGTTCTCTTTGAAGGTCAACATGGGTGGCGACCATCAAAAGACACGGGCCTTCGGGTGGGACCGGTAAGGGACCCAGTCGTTTTTTTTTCAAAAATCTTTCCCCCATTTAAAGTGGGAAGGACAACATTCCTGGGTAGTCCCTTGCCCATGGGTTTTTTTGTTTTCCGATGTCTTTCCCTTTTTTTTTTCTGTGTAACATTCCCCCTGGCGAGGGTTGTATTCAGGGATGTGGTTGCGGGGCCCACCCCTATGCGGGGCCCCCACCCCCGATGATCCCACTGGGTTGCACGTTTTTGTTTACAATTCTGTTGTTTTGGTTTGTCTTTTGGGGGGAGTTGGATGTGAGTTTCCTTTCTGTCTTCTGAATATTGGGCCCCCCTTCCCAGGGGCTGGGTTCTTTTTGGGGGGGGAAGGACTTACAAGCAACACCCAAGCCTTGGCCCCGTTTAGTTGAAACCTTTTTTCCCCACCTTTTTCCGCCCCAACCCCAATTTTAAAAGCCCTTTTGTTGGGGGGGAAGGGAGGGGTGTGTTTTCAAAGGGGGGGGTGGGGGGGGTTTGGGGTGGGGGACGTTTTTTTTCCCCCCCCACACCCCCCCCCAAACCAAAAACCCACCCGAAAGTGATTCTGTGGGGATTGTCTGTTCCCCTATTTACAGGCTGGCCGTTTTAATTTTCCCCACCCGCACAGAAAAACTTTTTCCCGCCTTTTAGGGTTCTGAACCCAACTGTTATTCACCCTTTCAAACGGGGTGAACCCAAATTTCCCCACCTTCTCCCCCCGGGCACATGGCGGCTTTGGTGGGAAGGGGTTCGGGACCCAAAAAATTTTCCGTTGGGACGGGGATTGTGGTTTGGGGGAGGGGTGGGTTTTGTTTTTTAACAGGGCTTTCATTCCCACGGTGGAGCTCCACCAAATCCCCACACCCTTTCCCTTCGTTTCAGGGGGGGGGGGGGGGGGGGGTTTGGTGGACTTAACTGGGCGGAAAACCCAACCCAAAAAAAGTTTTCTTTTTCTGCAACTTTCAGACCCCTTTTCCGGGGGGGCCCATTTGTTGGCCCCCACCATTGGGGGAAAACGGAATACTTGGGGTTGGGCACAGAACAAGTTTTTTTTTAAAAATGGGGGGGAACCCTTTTTGTCGTTTTTTTCATTAAATGGTCGTATAATTTTTGACATTGGGGGTTTTAACGGATTTTCGTGAATTCTTTTCCTTTCACTTTTTCAAAAGGGGGGAACTGGGTGGGCCCCGGTTCCCGTTCCAAAACCCACACCCCCACAAAACCCTCTACTAATTTACAGGGGGGGGGGGGGGTGGTTTAACCCTACCCACCCATGGTCACAAAAGAATTCTTGGGCCACTCCGGGGACTTTCTGGGGGTCCTTTTCCCCCCCAAACACCCCCCCAAACACCCCTATGTTAAATTGGCTATTTTGCCTCCTACGGGGCACCCCCCCCCAAAAACACATTACCCACATTAAAAACTTGGGATGACATGGGGTTTTTTTTCTTTTGGCTCTTTCCGGTTGTTGTCTCCCAAATTTGTCCCCCACAACACCCCAGGGTTTACCCCCCCCCTTAAAAAACAATCCCTCAAAAAGTTTTATTGCAGGTTTAACCCTTCTTTCCCTCAAATGGGGGGGGGGTTATATATCTTCCAACAAAACCACCCAAACCAAACAACACCACCTTCTCCAAAAAACGATTTTTTTGGCAAACCCAAACCCCTCCTTTGGGGGGGGTAACCAGGCATTAAAACCTACAAACCAAACAACCCTGGGTTTTTGGGGTCATTTTTTAAATGGAACCCAATTTTTCGTGTTGGGTCCTGGTTTCCGCCCTGGGCCCCTCCCCCAAGTGCGGGGCCCCCCTTTTTTTCGTGTATAGCATATAATAAGGGGTGGCTTGGAGGTCAGTACCAAATGGTCTGTTTTCCTTTTCGTACTTTTTTTTTTTT
>Ga0179593_1631145_pt1 | contig 20913 bp, 23 predicted proteins | sample CZODoug2_1_08_16_FD_185931 | JGI IMG/M metagenome (GOLD analysis project Ga0179593, IMG submission 185931) | Vadose zone soil fungal communities from Angelo Coast Range Reserve, California, USA - CZODoug2_1_08_16fungal (PacBio error correction) | ecosystem: Environmental > Terrestrial > Soil >... | reverse complement strand
GCCGCCCACCGCTTCTTCAAAGCGTGAATATTCTCGGTTGCCCGCCCATCCTTCTTTGCGTATTGACCCCTTTGTCTGTGTTCGTCTGAGAGCGGTCGGTCGCCGGTTTGAGAAGGGGTCTCTTCTTGACGGCGGGCTGGGTGTTCCCTGCCTTTATGGAGTTCGTCTGAAATTTTGCTTCGTGGGGCCCTTTTTCATTTTCGCCGCATACGCTTCTTTTTATTGCAGCGCAATAGCTCTCAGATAGGATCGCTGAGCGCATGATCATGAGTCACGAGCTGCTTAGATCAACCACGTGTTTCTTTACCATCTATTTTGTAAGTCGTTTCTCTGTTCTTTTTTTCCTTGCACAATAGTCGGTTTGCTTCTGTACCCTTTTGTGTATGCTCTTTTCCTGTAACCAGGCTGAACCACTCCTTCCGCTTCACCTGTTTGGAGTCTCCTGCTTGGATTATCGAGGTTTTTCGTCTCTTCTCGCTGTCATTCCTCTTCGCTGACGTGTCGGCGCGAGTCGGTTTCTCGGACCTACCCGGCGCTTTTTCCGAGCGTGGATACTTTTGAATTCTCCCCTCAGGTCCATGCGTCCTTCTTCTTCCCCTCTTCCTTGCTCGCCAGGGGAACCGCCAGAGATGCACTTGCCCCGGACGAGCCGCCTTGCACGGTCCCTTTTTTTGGCTTTCATATTTTTCCCGGGGATGTTTAACTTCTGGATCGACTGACGTTTCTTGAGCCCGGAGCGCTTGAGCCGGCGTGTTAGGGACTTTCCAGTCATTCACCTTCAGCACTTGTTCCCGCGAACCGGTAGCGCGGCTGGAAGCGAGTTTTTCGTCTTTCGCCGCGCGGCCTCCCCCGACCCCAATTCCCTTTTGGGGCCCTTTCTTCGTTCCCGCGCGATTTCGCTAGAATTGGGTATTGAAGGTTTATTGTTTAACCTTTTTTCTTCTGCGTGGAAGTCAACGAGGCACCATTTCCTCGCCCGCTATCGGGCCACATAGGGAGAGGATCCTTGAGTTAGTTTGCCCGGTCTCGAACCTTTTTTTTTTTGGTACTTTTCCTGCCCCAAAATGTTGCGGCAGATCGGCCGTCGTTGAGATCGTTCGGTTGTGTTCCCGAGATTGCGTTAGGGTGACAATGACTTCCCCCCGTTCCAATAGGATTTCAGACTTCCGAAGAGGGGGTCCCTGGGTTTTTTATTTTGTAACGACGCTAATATGCTTGATTTCTGCTCCGTCCTCCCCGGCCTCTTCATTTGCACCCACAGGTCATCGGAGAGGTCGCGTTCGTTAGACTCGCAGTTCCCCAGAGGAAGCCGGCCGTTCGTTCTGCCTATTCCCCCGTTTTCCCTGGACCCTGTATAGTGATAGTAACTCGCTTCCTCAAAGTTGTTCCCGACGGCGTCTTTGCCCGTCCATCCTCATCCCGACCGCGTGCCGCAGCCCGAGGAGTAGCGGCCTTCGATGATTCAGCTTCCTGTCACTCTTTTTCCCCCCTGCTGAGCGATGTAGATGGACTTTCCCAATCTTCGAGCCTCTTTTTCTTTCGTGGGCTTCCGGTCCACAACAACCTGATTCCTCCCTTCACACTCCCTTTTTCCGCATGGCAATTTCCCATTAGGTCTAGCTGTGCGGGCCAGGCTAGTCCACACTGAGCGTCACTTCTCATCGGTGAGGGGTCGACCGGCGTCAAGGGAGAAGGAAGTTCTTTCCTCCTGCTCGTGCGTCCTATGGGTCTCGGCTACTGCTATTGGGTCCTCATTACGGCAAAAGAGGAGCTTTGTAACCCCCCCCCTTCAATCTTTTTCCCTCTTTGCCCCGCTAGGCTTTTATGTTGAAACAGCTCGGGACTGGCGGCTAGAACCCTCGTTACCATATTCACGTTCATAACTACCCCTCGCAGACAAACAATTTAGTGCTCCCCGTCTTCTTTTTTCCATTCGAAGTTTCCCTTCCCTTATAGCGCCCTCCACATTCCTCCCCCCTTCAGCACAATCTTCCCGGCCAAGCCCATGAAACATGACCGCTCGGTCTTGCGATTTCTCCTTCGTAGCAGCTCCCGTCAAGAGCCTTGTGACTGTCTTCCCCTTCAGTCTTTTTTCTAAAGTAAGGGATGGAGCCATTTGCTCTTTCTTCCCCTTGCCCCCCCCCCCATTTCCCCAAAAGGCCGCAGGCCCAGCAATAGCTTTCTTGACCGCACCACTTATAGCGACCCTGTTTCAATCCTTTGATTTGGACGCTTCAGCCTATGCAGGATGAGGTGTTTCGGGAACACCTCTCACCCCCCTCCTGCCCCCACCCGTCCAACGCTGCGTGTTGCCACTGACACGAACCCCCCCCCCCTTTCAAAATTGCGAGGGCCCTCACCCTGAGTGCCGTACCACATCTTCCTATCCTCGCCAAATCCCGAGAGTTCAACGCACTCCCTTAGTTAGAGCTTTTCATTTCCCCCCTCGGTACGACTGCCGACATACCCACAGAATCCCCCTTGAACCGGTTGTCTTCCCCCTTGAAATTCGCCACGGATTTTCTTTTTGGAACAAAAAACCACATTCAATGCTCGGGTAAACCTCCCCCCCCCTTCGAGGAGTTTTTTTTTCCACCCCCTTTTTTATCTTAGATTGATAGAGGCGGAAAGCGCCACGACGAGCCTCCCTTCCTGACTCATGCGCCACTAAGCCTTTGTGTTGAATATCCCACTCCCCTCTCAGATCTTCCTACCGCAGAAAAGTTTCCCCATAGCGTCCCGGTACTCTCTCCCCCCGTTGTTTGTGAAGATACTTTTGAACAAGATATTCCTCCTGGTGGTTTTCCCATCATGTTGCAATCTTGTTGATTCATGACTTTCCTTTATTCCGCCCGAAGGCAGTTCGTTGGTGCCTTCTCGCGCAGGGGGCTGTGGATTCTTTAGTCGCAATGTCGTCCTTTCCTTTCATCCATCTCCGACCAGGGAGAAATCTAGACTTGTGACCTCTCTTGTGTTTTGGGTTCACTTTTGGTATGCTTTCCCCTTACTTCTTCCGTGTAAGAAATTTCCCTTTTTTATAATCATTTCTGTCCCCGCCCTCTGTGCCGAGGGGTGCGCATCGATGACACGTGATTTGGTCTTACTGCGGGGTTTATCCCTTGCGCGGATTTTTGCGATAGCGCATAGTTGTAGGTGCTCTGTTTTCGATTATTGGGCTTTTTTTCCTTTCCCCCCATCAGTCTCCTAAGCGATATTTCTTTGGCGGGGTAAGATGCAGTGTTATCTACCCCGCCGGTCCGGCTTCTGGCCGCGTACCGGATTTCCCCTCCTTCACCCGGAAGAAGCCTCAATTTCCCCTGCTATAATTGTGTTTGCCTTTTATTCTGATGCTGTAGGCGTCCGGCCCCTGGAACTGTTGTGCAGTCAGAATCAACTGCTATCCCCCCCCTTTTTTCGTGAAATTCGTCTGGCTGAAAAGGAACTGTCTTCCAATGAGTGTTTTTCTTTCATTCTGGGCTGTAGCCTTTATCTTCCTCTTTTCCGGTCAATGTTTCCTCACGCAGGCGGAGCGAAGAGAGGCATGTTCTGGTCATGGGAGTTTTGGGCCGCGGCTCTGGCTTCCCCTGTTTTTTTCGGGATCGGCGCCTGTAACGTCCTCTTCCGCTGATGTTCGGTATTACCTTTTTTTTTTCCATGTTCCCTTCGATTGTTTTTTTCTTGCTTCCCTTTTTACTCGACGATATTACGTGAGCGAGCCGCCAGGAGCCTTTGCAAACTTGATCTCTGGTCGAGATTGACCCAGAGTGATGACGCTCTTCCTCGTTTGAAATTTCTTCCCTTTCCCTTTTCAACCGTCCACCTTCTCCCGTCCTAGAAAAGACTGTACGCACTTCGAGTCGGCATTCCGGCCCGCTGTCCCCGCATCGACAACCCCGCCGCTCTCTACATTGTTTCCCCGTCGCTCTTTTTTCTACAGGTCCCTTCCCCGCTATTCTTCCACCCTTTGCAGAAGCGGTGCACTCTCCCAATCAGTTTTTCATTCCCCTCCAAGATTTTTTCTCGGCCTAACCCTCACGCCGTTTTTCCCCCTCGATTCTCGACTCCTTCCTTCTCCGAACTTACTCTGCCCCCCGAAAAAGCGTTCGCGCTGGTCGTCAGTATCCGGTCCTCTTTCCGCGTTCCCCCGGCGTCGTTTCTCTCTTAGTGGATTCTCCGCTTGTACGTCAGAGAATTTTTGTCCTACCCTCGAGGCTTCACTATCACGATCATGGTCAAACGAAAGTCGGCATCGAGATTCCTCGGTCTGCCTGGTGACTTGTCCTCTCTCCTCCCCCTTCCCCCCACATCTCCTCTCGCTGCTCCCCCCTCAATCTCGAGGACGAGGCAAAAGCAAGCCCGTTCCTTACTCTCCCCTCCCACGAGGATTTCACGCCATCAAAAATGTTTTTGTAATATTTCCCTGCTTGTCACGAGTCCGGATCGGAGGAAATCTTCGCGCTCCGCCGGACTTGACGCCCCCCACCACACGATCCCTCTCTTTAATTTTTGCACTTCATCCCCGCGAACCTCTTCTCGATTCCCGCACGCAATCGCGGGCGGCTTACCACCGCGGCGACGGTTTTTTCTTCTTGGCGGTTTGGTTCATTCGAGGTTGGTGAGTGGGCGCAGCAGTTTTTCTTTCCTCCCTTCTCCCCCCAACCTCTAGAACCACAAGGAGTAGCCGCGAACGCGCTGTCCCCTAATACTCGAGTGCCCTCAACCAATGCTTGTTTTTGAGCCCAGCGCGTCCTCACAAACTCTTCCTGCTCTCGCAAGCCACTGCTGCGGGTTCTTTGGATGACGAAATCGTTGTCTCCCAGTTTTTCCCCTTCGGTTCCCCACTTCCCCCAAATGGCCCCCCCCAACCGGGGCTGGGGGGTTCTGAAACCCCGCCGGTAGCGCACAGAAATTCCGAGAATAGTCCCCCCTGACCCCCTTTTTCTGACTCCTTTCTTTCCCCACGTGTGAAAGTGCCAATCGGGTGCGGACGTCCTTTTCTTCCTTGTTTTTTCCCCTCTTGGCTGCTCTAGAATTTTTTTTAACGAGAGCGTCATCGGAATACGTAAGAACTTTCTTTCCTACTCGCTTCCCCAAGCAATTCATTCGCGCGGTTTTTCTAAGCCGAAACCTTGACTAGAGACGCGCTTCTCCTCTTCTTTCGCTCTTCCATCCCCCCTCCAAGCATGTACAAGCCCAAGTCATGAGGCGACTCAGTTCATTGACCTCGCTCATTGGGGTTTTCTGAAGAGTTAATTCTCTAAGAAGAGGAAGGAACCCTCCTCCCCCCTCCGCTTGTTTCCGAAGAGCGGAGAGCCGAGATTCATGCTCGAGAGGGGTGTACTAGTCCCACGACGTATTTGAGCCTCCAGCTCTTGAAACTTTTCTTTACTCCCCCCCTTAGCTTCCCCCCCGAGAGGAATAGACGTGCTCCTGAGATTCTTGCATGCGTCTCGGCTCCCCCCCTCTTTTCTCCCCCCCAAAGGCCGTAGCCCGATCTTAACGGAATCCCCTCCCCGATTTGATTCTCCAGTCTGACTACCTGCGTCCATTTCCTTGCTATGGCGCTCCGAACCACTGTCTCCCGAGTGATCCGCGCCCCCTTCCGGCCCCAATGGGTCTTCTGCTTCCCATGGCCTCCCGGTCCCCTTTTCTTTTCCCTAGATATATTTGACCCTCCCTTTTGTTTGTTTTTCTCTGATTCCGCCTTCTCTCCCCCGGCACGTCCGCTGGCCTCGAGCAGGATTGCCGCCTAGGCGCTGGTGTTTTTGTAAAATCTTTCTCGGTCTTTCTCTTTGGCGCGGTTGCGGGCGGGTTCGGATTTTGGCTCTGAGTTCTGCGGTCGCTGGCCCTTCGTTCCGTTCCTTCCTCTTCCCGTTCGGGCTGCACGATGTTCATAGGTCCGTAGACGTTGTCTGTTTCCATTCACCCTTCGGGGTCTGCTTCCGAGTCCGTTCCCGCAGGGTTTCGCAAGTGCTTTTCATTTTTCCTTCCTTTTTTCCCTCCCCCCTTTTTCCCCCCCCTCGAAGGAATCTCTTCGTTGATCCCGGCTTCTCGTTCAACCTCTTAGGTGCCGGTTCTTCCTCTTGGTTCCTCTTCTCGTCAAACCCCACCCCTAGACTCGTAAGGCGGTATTTTGATTGAGTATACTAATGCTTTCTTGCTCTCTGTGAGGAGACTCTTTTAGTTCCTCCTATTCGCTGTAGAAGGTAGGAGCGCGAGCGGTATGTTGACCTCTGCGCGACTTCTTTCTCGCTTTTGTGCCGGGGATGGTCAAATCTTTGATTACCCCTTCTTTTCTTCCCGCTCTTGCTCGCTCCCTCTGGGCAAGAACAGAGGAGCGGCGAGACATTGCTACGGGATATCCCTCAAACGATTCCCCTGGCCAGTTGAGGTTCCCTTCTTCCTCCTTTTCTTTATGAGGTTTTTCTCCTTTTTTTTTGAATTTCGGATCGACAGTCCGGAGGAGCGGATAGCAGCGCCGGCTGTTTCGGTTATTTCGCCATTTCTTGCCTCCCAGACTTTTCTTACTCGGACATTTCGGCGATGCCGTCTTTTCCGGTCCCTGTCTCCCCACTTAGGGAGGTTCGCCGGCGGCCCGAACTGCCTTGTTGCGGGCCTATAGTACCGCCCTCGTGAGGGCTTTTGTCTCCGTTGTTTCCTCTTGCCTTTATTCCTTATATTTTGCAGTCCACCTTGAGGGACTCGCGCGACTATCCACTCGCTTCCCCCCCAAAAACCTCCCTCAACGTCCTGTTTCGACGCGGACGTTTGCCGCCCCCCCTCCTTTCGTTTTCGTTCCGGGCATATTTTTTCTTAACTGCCAATTTTTCGGAGCGGGAAGGTGTTTTTTCCTAAGGTTGTTGCTGATGTCGCGACTTTCCTACGGCGTAACTTCCGATTTCCCCCTCCGTCCCTTTCCATTTCCCGTCATTTTTTTTTTCTCGTGCGTGTGGTACTCGTTCAGAGGCCTGGATTGCTCGTCAGAGGCTGCTCCCTTGATCAGGCTAAGAGTCCTCCCCTTTCGTATAGCGAGCTCGCCCGGAAGGACCTCCAGGCAGCTTCCGTGTTGCCGCTTACTAACATGCTATTTGTAATCGCTTTTCCCAATTCCGTCGACTGACGTCCCTCCAATTTTTTTCCCCGTCCATTGACTTCACCCGTCCTCTCCTTCATACCGGGGAGACGCGGTACCGGACCTTGTCGATGTACGCCCAGCGCGTAACCTTTCCGCGCTCCGATTAGCTTTAGCTTTTCCGCGCGGTTGGGAGTCTCTCCCCAAGCTTTTTCATGTTTTTTTTCCCCAAACTACTTGGGACGAATGGCCACCTTTTTTCGTTTCTTCCACGAAGCGGGGCCGGACTTTCTCCACGGACAACCGGTGACACCTGTGAGAGGCGGGATTGTCTCCTCTCTTCTGTTCGCTTCCGGCATGTAGAATGCGCCTTTGTTGGTTCGGTCCGAGGCTACTGTATTGTTGGTTTTCCCTGTCCCTTGAGCCCCTTTGCAAACGGAGGACGATTGGTACCTCTTCACCCTCATAGTAGACCTTCTTTCCTGTTGCAGCCATCTCTTCTTTTCTTCTAACAACGATCGCACGTTTCACTAAACAATCGCCCGGAACCCAAAAAAATCGCTCCTGCCCCCTTCTGCTCATACAGCCCCCTTCCCACGGTTCTTCGGTCTTCTATTACCGATACCCACATCACTCCCAACAGGGCCCGCCGCCTCCCCCCCGACCAGAAACATGCCCTGCTCTTGTCCTTTCGAGATACCCCCCATTCGTAAGCATGAAACATGTACAGCCTTTCACTCGCACGCCTTTGAATCCTGTTTTTCTCCCCTTCCCCTTTCCTTACAGTCGTTGCCGTACGGGATGTAGCCCAGTGATTTAACTTGCCTTGCCAAACCTTTTCCCCCTTACTGACCCCACCCCTCTCATCCGCAAACAGATGACCTTTCTTCTCTTCCGGTTTTCTATCCTTTTGTTATTTTGTAAGGGCGTCATTTTCGTTTTTTCGGGTCTCCAACTGCTATTAACAAGCCCTGCCAAAATAATCGCTTGAGTGTTGCCACAAACTCCCCTCGCGCCACACGGCCCTTACCCCCAACGAGGTCCAACTAATGCCTTTCCTGAATCCCGAGCCTGGGCTTTTTCCCTTCCAGCGGCCGCCCTAATAAAATCAACGTAGGAGATATCGCTGACGCGGCCAGACTCGCGCCCCCCACTCCTCCAATTTCCCAGTTTCCAGGCGACATGACCGTTCTCATCCAGTTTTCCCCCCCCCCCCTAGTGTTTTTTTGGTCCTGACCCAAAACGCACCAGCGAGGTCAACCCTTCAAATAGAGGATGGGCGCAAGTTTAGAGGCTAGTTTTTGGTTTGCCCCCTAGCAAAACCCTTTTTTTCTGTGACTCCTCCTCTTTTCCCCCCCCCATGACCCCTTTCAAATGCAGTCAGTGCCAACTCCACGCCATTTGGCGAATAAATCTCGATCTCCAGCATCTCTTCTTTGGCCCTTATTGGACAACACTCGTAATCCGGGTTTAACCTTTTCTCTTTTAAGAATAATACCGTTTTTTTGTCCGAGTCTCTCCCTTCCACGAGATTAAGAAGGTGGCTGCTGGCATCTTTCCCCCCGAGCTTCTTTCTTGACTACTTTTTTTTTTCCGAACAAAAATGCCCTTTGGTTTCTGCCCTTTTCATTCCTTCGTTGGATGATAGTGCTTCGTCGCAAGTGTATGTGATATTTACTCCTATAATACTTTCCCATCTAGGGTCCTCGCTGGTGGAGTTTTTCGTTCCCCCCCCCCCCACCCCTTTTTTGCAAACCGCTGGATCTAATGTTCCCTGAATTCTTTGTTTCCCCCAAACTGTTCCCTTTGTTTTTGTCCTTTTTTTTTTTCTTGGCGCAGCTATGTCTCCTTCTTCTTTTTCCTTCCTTTTTTCTTCTCGGAGTGCCCAATGGATGCGATCTTAAAGACTGCTTAGGTTACTGCCACTCGGTGCCTATGCGTTGTGGTCTCTTCTTTTTGCTGCAGTTCTTGAACACGCAGCGATATTTTTTTCTGGTTTTGTTAATATCCTTTTTTTTTTTCTTCCCCCCCCCGCTTTCGCGATAAACCTACCAACGGAACGAACACTCCTTCCCTTCCCCCTTAAGAAGAGCTCCTGGCATACACCTGTTGCAGGTGATCTTGTAGGTTCAGGATTTTTTTTTGTCCAACTTTTTTTCCCCCTTGACAGTCTACAGCAACTGGGCCCGAATTTCTCCTAATGTCGTCGGCTTTTTGAAGAACGGGATTCCGGCTTCTCCTTCATGGCCTGCTGCCGACGGTGCCCAGACCCCAGCGCCCGCGAAAGGACCCCGCCTCCTTCTTTTTCTGGTCTTGGCCCTTTTTCTGGTATTGGCTTCCATGTTTATGGCTATGGTAGCGGCTTTGGTAACCTGTGCGCTGCATGAGCTTCCCCTTTTGTTTTCCTGGAAGTGAGCCCCTTTTCGTCCTTTTGCTTCTTTAATCTGAGCCGACATTTCCTCGTTCTTTTTTCGGACCTTCGACCCCGACGGGAATCGATACTTCGGGATTTTAAAGATGCGGACCGCATCGTCCGTTACTCCCGGGTCCACCTTTTCACTAGCAATAGCACGTCGATCTTTTTTTCCCCCTACTTCCGCAGTATTACTTACCCCCTTCCCCAGACGAAGTTGAACCCCTACCGCATTCCCCAATTGCTGTCTACTGGTTTTCGGCTTTGTTTTTCCCCTGCGGCATTCTGTTTTCTAATAGGGAAGATTTTTTACATGTTAAAACCAGTGTTTCCTCTCCTAATTTTTTGTACATCCCGGAACCTCAAAAAGCTGGTACGGCTTGTTCCGAAGCCGGCCCTGCTAGTCATCTCTAAAAGAGTTCAGAGATGCGTCGGAATAATTCAACCTTTTCCCCTTTTTCAAAGAGTTGCTCACAAGACTTCCCGGCGTTTGTTGGTGTCGTACTCCTTTCTTTACTGCGGAGTAATGACAACTAGTTTTTATTTACTATACATGATCGTACGGAAACTCCATCTTCCCCTCCCGATTAAGACCGGCCTTGGAGGGGGCCTTGAATCTCTTCTCGCTGCTCACCTCTCAGATAGACTTGATTTCCTAAGCGAAGACTCCAGAGGAGAAGATCCCCCTCCCCCGCACGAGGAGCATCTCACGCGTTTAGCACGAGCCTCCCACCGATGCGTTTTTTATGGACGAGTTGCCGGCCTTATCCAGCCGTGAGGGAATCCCCCCGCGCCTCAATCCGAACTGAGCGCCCCCGGCATCCAATCTCCGATTTGCAAAATTTGCATTCCTTTACACCCCTTTTCCCCCCATTGAAATATTCGAGCCCTGTGCAACGAAACGATCGCGCTCCCAAAATTGCGGATGACCCTTGTTTTGCGATCGAGTTTCCGATTCTTTTTTTTTTGGCTTTCGGGGAAGTCGACTCGGAGGGCGCCGGGGGACGCAAATTCCTCCTTCCCCATAGCCCCAATTCGACCCGCGCCTCAAAGTCCCTTCTCCTCCCCCCCCCCCAGATATACTCTGCGCCGGACACAAGGCCTTTTTTCGTACCTCTCTTTCAATCCCTATTAAGGAAGGCTAGATCACCCCTCTTGCGTGCCCCGCGGCCTTGCGTATTCCTCTCTTTTTTAGGCCTAACTTTCTGCCATCACCCTCCCAAAACATAATCCGGCTTTGAATCAGAGCGCGTGTCGAGCCAGAATTACACGAACCTAAATGCTCCCCCTTAATACAGTTGCCCTTTCCCCCTTTTTTTCCCCTTGGGTACTTTTGCCGCGGAGCAATCCGTCCAGCTCTATGGCTTCCAGGGCGCTCGGCCGAATCGTTCCCCCCTCATCCGGAGACGAACCGTACTGCTACTGACCTCGCCCCCCTTCCGCTGCCACAAAAGCGGGCAGGTCTGTTCCTGATTTCGACTGACAATGTGACTTAGGATCTATATCCCCGCCACGATACGATGTGCTTTCGGACTTCCCTAACGCTCGTAAGAACTCACACTTGCTCCCTCGTCAAATGCGAAGCTCGTGGTTTCGCGGTTTTTGCTTTTCTTCCAGAGTAATGCCAGAAACCGACTCCTCTTTTCCCTCCTCAAAGAAGAAAGACCGGTCCGAAACCCCGCTCGCTGATCCCCTTGATTTTAATCGCGACGAGCCCGAATTTTTCTCTTAATCTTCAGAAGTTTCCTTTACATTTATGACTCCAAGGCGATTACCAGTTTCAAGATTTCGCTTCTCACTCGATTGCCCGAAGAATAGACATGAGGCCACTCCGTTTTAGCCCCTCCCGCAGAGGCCTCCCTTTCACTGAATTTCCCCCCCTTTTCGAAGAGCATGCCGGGCGAAAACCTTCCCCCCGACTCACGAGCGTGATCCCCGAGTTTCTTTCCTCCCGAGTGTACCCCGAGAGATAGGAGGAATCCCTTTTGATTACATGGCCCCTCCGAGCGCATTTTTTTGCGCTTTCTTTTTTCTTTTTTCCTATCATACCGTTTTCTCTCGATTCCGCCATTGCCCCCCCCACGATGAGGAAATGCCGCTTTCTCTCTCCTCCCGGCTTTGCTCCTTTCCTTTGAGTCCCTTTGAACAAGGAGGTGTGGGAGAGACGTGCTGCGTGCGCTTTTTTTTTGACAGCGTGATTCCTTTTATGAGACCGTTTTCAGATTGGAGCCTGATTTTCCTTTTCCCCCTTTCTCTCTGGGTTTTTCACGGCTTCGTGGCTACATCGTCGCCGACGTGCTGCGTTTCCTCGCCCCTTCGTAGCTTCTCCGCTTAGCACTGGTTTATTCTTTTGTGATCCCAGTAGAGGACTACTTTAGTAAGCTCCTCTTTTTCATCCTTTTTCCCCGCCTGCATGAATCTCTTAGGCTCGTTTTAAGTAGTCGGTTGCTTCCGGTTTCTTCCTCTTCTTCGGGCTATTCAAAAGCGCCCAAATCGCAGTTTTTTTTCTTTTGCTTTGATACTAGGCTTTCTCCGCGGCTTTGTCGGGATGAGGCAACTCCATCCTTAAGTAGCAATTTCGGCTCCTTGAGTTCTTGTTATTAGACTACATCCGTCGCGACTGTTTGCCTTTTTTTAATCCCTGGTTTCTTCCTTTTTTAACTCCCTTTTTTTTTATTCTTTGTCGTTACCCTCGTTCTTTTTCTGCCCCGTCCATTTTTCTCCTCCCAGAGTGGCAACAGAGGAGCTCTCCTTCCAATTTACAGGAGGTTTCCTGAAACCCCTCTGTCCAGATTTTCCCCCGGTTCTTTCCAACTTTTGTTCATAGTTCGGGAGGAGGGTAATTCTTTCGACCTCCTTTTGCGTTGTCCCTCGAAGAGATGTTTCTTCCGCCCCTTTCATTCCCCCTCACTCCCAGATGTAGGACAGGACCCGTTTATTTCTTCCTATTTTTCTTTTTTCATTCAGTTGATCGTAGCCCAATAAGGCCTCCGATTTTTTTAAAGAGGCTCTGACACCACGGGGCCTTTGCTTTCCCTAGCGACGTTCCATATCTCTGAGTGATCGCTTAGATTGGGGAGATCCATCTTTTGGATTGAGTGCCCTGTCCCTGAGTGCTACCCAGAGTCGCTTTTCCACTCCTTCCACCCGTCCAAAGAGCTTTTCCGACCAAACTTTTTTCCCTCCAGTCGGAAGTTTTGTACCCTGAATCCCCCCCAGATCTCTTTTTTTTTCGTTGAGGGGCCTTACTATTTTTTCTTTGCAATGTCCCCCCAACTTTTTTTTTCCCTTGAGAGGAGGCGTTGGGGTTTTTTGTATCTGTCCCTGTTTCTTTCGTCCCTCTTTTCCCCCTCCCGGTACTTCATCTTGCCCCCCCTTAATCAGCGGAAGAAGGTTGAGCTGTGCGTTTGACCTCCTCAGGTGGTCCTCTCGTGCGGTTATTTTGCTCTCCTCTTCCTCGTCGCTATCAGGCTGTTCCTTATTTGCTTTGCCCCTATCCCTTTTAGAACATTAAAGGATAGCCCGGGGGTTTTGACAAGCTATGCGGAATCAGTCTATTCTTTCTTTACGTTCCCCTTTAGTATCTCTCTTTTATTCAATATTCGATGACGTACCAGACCCGTGCGTCAGTCAAATCCGATCTCACAGACAGCCCCGCTTTCATAAAGGGGAACGCTTTTGTAACGATTTCTTTTCCTCCCCTCCCGTTTTTGCTCCCCGAGTTCTCCTAGCTGTCCCAATTCTGTCCCCCCGCTCCCACCCCTTCCTGTCGTGGTTCTGAGGTCCGACAATTCTTCGAAATGAAAATTTCTCATGAGCACCCAGCTTCCCGAGTCTGTTCCTTCCTTGGGAGCCTTTTTAACCCGGACACCCGATGCGTTCCCCTTTCGAGAGGAGTGCGATTTTTCGTTTTCTTAGTTTGCGGTAAAGAAGGAATGGACCGAATTTCCTTTGTTCCCTTCGTTCCCCCCTAGGCTCGAGTTCCCTTTTCCGTATGCGGCAACGTTTTTCCACCCTCTGCTTCCCTCTACCCCTATTTACTCCTTCTTATGGCGCGGTATATGTTGCAAGCGAGGACTGGCGGGCTCCCTTCCCCTTTCCCCCTCCTCGCGAATCCTTTTTTTCATTAACCCCCCCCACCCTCCCACACAACCCCCACCCCTTCGGTACCCCCAAAAATGGTTTTCCCAGGCTTTGTCTCTCTTCACCCGGTCTTCCTTTAACGCGCCCTCTCCCCGTTGATAACCAATCCAACAGGGCAGCAAAGCAGCCTGGCCCAGCATCCCAACAAAAAAGAGAGGTCCCGGTCGCCTCGTTGTTCCTTTTGCTACAAGTGGAGGAGCTAGTTCTTTAGTGACAGCACGAAGTTGCAAGCCCAGATACTGCGAATTTGTTCAAGCAAAGATTAGATTCTTCTCGTAACGTACGTCTGAGTTAGCCCAGTTGCTTTCTTCATCCCTTGCCCACCCTCCCCAAAGCGAAGGTTCCCCTACAGCTCTCATCTTCCACCATTGTTCTTCCTTGGTGTGCCTTGAAAGTGATTTTCCCCTTTTCGGTCCCTTTTCCACTTCTGCGTTTCCTTTTTTTGAGTAGACCACCCCCATTTTAATATTAACAAAAAGCCCTGCACGCAAATCTCGTGCGTTTTTCCCCCTTCCCCACCCCTTTCCCCCCACCTCCCTCTCCCACCACGAGCATCTTCCTCAAGTTGCTTACCTAAATCAGGTGTGACCCCCTCATCCTAGCCAGTGGCCCCCCCTCCTCTTCCGCCCCTCTTAATCAAACCGTATTCTATTAATTTTGCTCTCCTTCCCGAAGCGTCCTCCCTACTAATCATTGACACACTTTGACTATTCGCAAGGATGGAACCTCTTTTTTTTTGCCCCCCCAAACCTCGTTTTACCCACCCTTTGACTGCCCCCAGCGAGGTCACCCCAATCGAGGTTTGCTCCCTTTTTCCATTACGATTTTGAAAGCGCAAACATTGCGTCCGAAGAAGATACCTCCCACCGGTCCCCCCTGCCTCATCATTCATTCCTGAAAGAATCCTTTTTTTTTGCCCGCTCAAACAAGCCTTTCCATCCGGCAAACTTTCTCTGCGCACGTATTGTCTGGTCCCCTTTCTATCTTTCCCCCCGTGTTGTGAGATGATCCCGGGAACAAGGACTGCTGTTGGCTTTTTTCTGTTCCGCCCTCCCTTCCCTCCTGGTTGATAGATATTTATTCCTCCACGAAAGGAAGTTTTTGGTCCCTTTTCTGAATATGCTTAATTTGTTATTTGGTTACTGCTCTTTCGCCAGTTGTTTCCTCCTCTCCTCTCATTCCTCCCCTGGCCACTATTGGGAAAGGATTTGGCAGTCCATGTGTTCGGCCCCCCCCCACCCCGGTTGGGCCCCGCTGGGATTAACAATACTTGGGCGTGTCAGGTGAAGCACCCCCTTTCCACATTGACCCCTTTTATTGTTCTCGTTTATTTCCGCGTTGCGCATTCTGCTCCTTTTTTTTTCCCTCCCTACTTTCTTTTAAGGTCTTGTATATTAGAGTGAAACTGTCTAGACTCAAACCCTTCCCTTATTTCCTCACTTCCTCTGTGTGTCTTCTTGCTGAAAACCCGCCCCCCCTCCTATTTTGAAGTGCTTTTAATAGGAAGTGTTATAATGATGTCAGCCGGCCCTTTCTTCTCCCCACCCGTCAAGATCAACCTGACCTGGACGAAGACTGCCCCAGGGCTCCGTTTGCCTATTCCCCCTTTGCAAGTCTGAGATGATGTTTCAGGAGGCTTTTGAAGGTTTGGCAAGGTTCAGTTCCCTCCTCTTTTCCCTTCCCCCTTACCCTTTATTTTAATGTCGGACATGGCCATGGATTCCCCCCCAGGAGTGTGCTTTTTAGGGTCGTACATGGCTATGCTGTTCCTTCTTTTGAAGAAAGCAACCCCTGCTTTTTTTCCCCGAGAGGATGTCTGTTTCTTCGTGGGCCTCTTCGATTGTCTTTCAATTGTTAGTGGAAGGTGGCCTTTTTTTATTTTCTTTGACATTTTCCTCTGATGCCCGAGAAGTTTTGGCTCATCATACATGGTTGTTTGGATGTTTAGTGACTCCCTTTGTATTCCTCCACCTTAGAGAAGATACCTCTCCCTTCTTGCCCCTCGCCTCCCTGCGACCTGTTTTCTCCCGACTTCTGATGACGGATTTTTCCAGCTTCTTCACTCTTTTTGCAAGTACTCCCCTCAAGGGTTAACCCAAGCCGTTGGAGAAGATAACGCCGCGGAAGATTCCTCCGTTGGACTCATCTAATGGACCAGAGCCGTCCCAACTGCGGAAAAGGCAATCCCGACCGCAAAACAGCCCCCCTCTAGAGCAAATTCGGTCTGGTGCACCCTCCTTCTGGGGAAGGTTCGACCTGCGGTAGGACCTTTTACCCCTCCTATCCGCTTTCCGGCCCTCCCAGAGGGGGCCTGAAGCTGTGAAATTGATTACCCCCTTCGAGTTTCCCCGTCGCGAAGAATTTTTAAGGTAGAGGCTTCCCCTTCCCCTACACGCAGGTTGCAGCGCTGAACCCTCCGACAGAATTCCCATCTATTCCGCCCCCCGAGAACTCCGGGAGAGGCCCACAGAGGTTAGCAGAAGTGGCAGAAGCAAGGTCCTCCACAGGTTTCTTCATTTCCCTGGCGTTCGTTTACCGGTGAATGAGAACCTTCTGCCTTCTCTCTTCCCTTTGTACCTGGTATTTGCTCCCGTCTATGGTCCCCTGACCTCCCTTGTATAGATGAAGACGGAGTTTTGGCTGAGAATTGCCTTTCGTATCTCTCCTTACCCTCTCCCGTTCTCCGTGTCCCCTAAGAACCTATTGCCAGCAGCCCCACTCCCTGAACGATTATCCCAACAAGAAAAGTTTTTCCCCCCCGACTCTTTTTCGTCTAGTGACCCTCTCTTCCGTTTCAGGGAGCCGCCACGCCGAACTTTCTGAGCGCCACCCCGCCTGCTACGCACCTTGTTTCTTTACACTCCCCCCCCCTCCCCCTATCCTCTCCCTTTACGAACGTTTCGGCGGAGACAAAAATGATGACCTGGGGACCTCTCTCGTGAGAAGTTTTTACGGACTGTTTAAGTCCGAAGCGTCGGTTCCCGAGGTACCCGCCTCTGCCCGCTGAAAATCTATTTTCCCGGCAGCGAGCAGAGTCCCCCCCCCATCCTCCCCCTTCACCTCCGAATCTCGCTTTCCTAAACAGGCCTTTAGAGCGCCGTTTTTTGCGCCCCTCCCCTTCGCCCGCCTTGCTAGCGTATCCCCTTTTACTGCTTCCTTCCCTGGGTTCCGTGGCTTTCGCAAGGGGATCCGCCCCCCTGGCTTTTGAACCTTTCCCACCCTCCTTCTGGCTGCCACGCACCGACTTCGTCCTTAGCCAAGAAATTCACTTTTTTCGCCAAGGTCCATCCGGTTTCCCCCCAATGGCCCAGGGCCAATGGTTTGGGGGAAGGGAAGTCGGTCCTTTTACGGTTTTCCGCCCAGAAGATAGGTGGGGTTGCCCCGCGTCTGCTTCTGCCGAATCCCCCCCTGACCTCCGAGGCATTTCGGCCACTGACGTTTAGGGACGCCCGAACCTCCCCCCCCCCTCCACACTGGAAGTTAGCTCCGTCCCCCCCGGTCGGTAATACAGACACCTAGACTGAATCGTTCCTCTTGACTTCTTGCTAACTCACGCATCGTTCTGCCTCCATATGAGGAGGAAGGCAAATTTGACCTTCTCAGCCCCCGGCGTTTTTTGACTCGCCTTTGACTAAACGAAGACCTCTTACGCCCCTCCTCCCCCCCCTCTTCTTCCGTTTCCAGCGAAGACGACTCTCTTATGCTCTCTGAGGTTGGAAAACCGAGTCCCCGAGGAGACCGATCTTCCCTCCTATCTTTTCTCACACTCTCTCATTACTCCCTGCTCGAACTCCCAGGCCGTCGCTTTGATCACGCCGCAGCGATCCTTCGCCCTATGAGGCCCATGAACTGAAGAACTAGCTAATAGTCTTCTCCTGACCACTTACCTCATTGAGTCTAAGACTCCCTCATCCTGCTCCCCGGCGAAACCCAGACGAGCACCCTCTCTCTTACTGACTTTTACAGCCGCCTTACCCATCCAGAGGGCTTCTCTCCAGCGGCCTTTTCCAGCCGTCCTGATGGTCAATCTCCTTTTCCCATAAAGTTGGTTTTTTTCTCTTTCTTTCCCCCTCCACCTTTCTTCCTTAGGAAATTGCCCCGATGATTGGCAGGAGGCAGTCCCAAGTCGTACATCCGGGACGAGCCTTAGACGGACTCCCTTTTCTTGTTTTCCTCCTTCCTTCTTTCGTCGTCTGACCTTGCGGTTGCGCTTCTTTCCGTTCCCAGCTCTAATTTTCGTTTTCCCGCTTTTGTCTCATCGTAGGCGGCGGCTCCCTATCTTAGCAGGGCGTCTTTTTCGTAGAGGAGCGCTGGTAATGATCTGAGGCATTTCTGATTTTCCCCCTATGTCGTTTACTTCTCTAGATGATGTTACGCTTCTTCGTACGCCGTCGGTTTGCGGGAGGCGTAGTGGTGAGGAAGTTGAACTTCTTTTTACCAAGAGCCCCCCAGAGTTCGCGGGCATACTTATAACCTCTTGCTTCAGTCCTCTTTTCTGAGCTCTGCTTCCTCTATGACCTTTTGCGGAGCGTGTCTTGTTTGCTTTTCCTACAGCGGTTTTACGATTTTTCCCCTTATTTCTTCCTTCCTGCTTCCAATGATTCGCTTCTGACGTCTTCCTGCTTCGTTGCCGATTAGGGCCTCCCGAGTTTCCCCCCACCCCTCCCTGAGGCTCTAACATTGCTACCTGAAGCGGGAAAAGGACCCCCACATCCTTACAGGACTGTATGTTCAAGATTTCCTCCTGGCTGGAGGTCGGGCCCCTGTGTCCGAGATGCGTGGCTCGGATTCGCAGCCGACGTAGGAGGTTAGAAAGGGGCTCCCCCTTGTCCCCTCTTTTCTCTCCCCTTTCATGTTGCAGTTTAGGAGGCTGGCAGCGCGAGCCTTCCGGATATGACTCCGCGGACTCTCTACAATCACCAGTCCTTTTTATGGTCTTTAAGCGCGTCTTCCTGTCTCTGGACTCGAATGAGATGAGGGATTGCTTGATTTCTGAAGTCGCTGGGAGTTCCACCCCCCTGGAATATTGTGTCCTGAGTTCCAAATTTACCTGAGGGCGCCCTTTGTTCGAAAATCGCCCCCGGCACCAACACCGGACATCGAGAGTCGAACAAACGGGCGAGCGACTTTTTTTTTTCCCCCGAATTTCTAGGATCGGAGTTTGACAGGAGCTTTTTTTCCTCTTTCTTCCCCTTTTGGTGGGCCCCCACAATGGTGAGTCTCTTTCGGCGTTTTTTTTTCGGTTTTGTTTCTACCGCATGCTTGGTCATTTGAGTGCCCTCGCGATTCCCTCAGCTTCCTTCAAGTGACATTTTTCTCGTAACCCTTGCCATGGGTTGTCTGTGTTGAAATCCGTCGCAGAATAGGTGCCTTGTAGGGGCTTTTTTTGGGACAGAGGAACGATTAATTTTAGCTTGAGATGCGCGTTAGCGGGAGCCGAGGACCCCAACGTCCCCCCTCCAAGCGTGCAGGAGGAATCTGCGCTTCCGCTTAAGAAGGAACCCGCCTTCCTCGATTTTTTTCACCAGATTTCTGACGTACAGCAAGGCTTCTCCCTTCCCAATTCGATTATCAAAGCACATCCTGGGATAATGGGTCTCTTGAGCTTGGCTTGCCGGAAGCGCAATATTTGCCCGCTGTCCTCTTTCCTCCTCTTTTCTCTTTTCGACACAGTTTTTTCTTTTCGGCCTCGGAACTAACCCAATCTGTCGAAAGGCCAATATGGTCCTCTTACCCTTATTCCCATTTTTCTCCGGTAAGGATTCCTGGGCAGAAAGCAGGCGCCCATGAAAACCCGCGCTTTGTCCAACATTTTCGAGTCGTAGAGCAGGCGGAGTTGTTTTAGCTTTTTTAGGTTCTGTTTCCCGGCGCGCGAACTGGCCCCCTTTCCGAGTGCTATTCGTAGAGGCTTATTCCCGGATTGGTTGCCTTTTTGGCTCTTTTGGTCCCCGGCTTACGATTTGCTGTCACCCAATTTCCCTCCTACTTCCTTTTTCTCCGCGGTCCTTTTCATCATAGTTTTCCTGGAGGCTCGCCTCAGCACCCCGGCCAGGCCTTTTTCCTCAATTGTTTTGACCCACCCCCCATTAGAGGTACGTTTATAGCAGTCCCCCGTGGATGCCTTTTTCAGTTTGCCAGAGCCCCCCTTCACTTAAAACAAGAAGCCCACCCGCCCTCTTGCAACTAACTCCCCTCCCAAATGCCCGCGCCTTTATTTAGAGGGCGTTCCATTAGCTCCGAGCCTGACCCGCCCTAAGTCCCCAGCAGACGACTTTGACTCTGTTTTTTCAATGCTCATGACGAAGACGTCGGTCGTAGCCTTCTTCTGATCCTGACCAAATTGTACCCCCCCAACTGCCCCTACCATGTTCCGCAATTGATTTCGTCCCTTGTTCTCTTCTTCCGGTGCCTAGGTCTTTTCCCGTTTGCGCTTCAGATGCTTCTTCCCCTTGCGGGGAACAATGCCTACCCAAAAGCTCAAACGGCAAAATATTCGCCAATCACCCAATCTCCCTCCCCGTCCGATTAACCTAAAACGCGTTCCTCTCCCACCTCATTTTTTCTTTCAAGAACTAGTCGCACCGGCTCCCTCAACCCTACAGACGCGCACCCACTCCTACTGAAATGAAAATTCCCTTCAGGCCCGCCGGTCTCACCTTTTTTCTCCCTGTCGGCACAAATAGGCAAAGCACGATTCTTCGTCTTACCGAACCATCGGCGCTGACAGACCAAGAGTGGGCCCAGGTAGGATAAAGGACGCCTTCCAGGCTTGTTTTTTCAAGGAAGGGAAAAAACCAAAAGGGGTTGCAAAAACAGCAACCAGACTCAGGTGTAAACTAGCAAAGAGATCCGTGCGCCCAGTGTAGATGTTTTCTTTTTTTGTCAACCCCCCACGGTTATCCTCAGACTTCCCCAGCCCACCAGACAGAACTACTCCTCTTCCCCCCGAACTTCCTCCTACATCCGTCCTGACCCGGTCCCCCGAATAGTTGCCTTATTGTCCACAGCCCCCCCCGTCTTAATAGCGTTTCCCTATTACTACCTCTTTTGTTGTTGCGAGAGCCTTTGAGTCTTTCTGAATTTTTTTTTCTTCGCACTTCTTTTCCCCCGCATGATGTGGGATTGTTATGCTTCTCCCCGCCACGGAAAGGCGGCCTCCATGTTTGTGATCCTTCTCCTTGCAATTCTTTTGTGCTTTCCTAATGAATCATCTATACTTGACAGCGCAATGATAGGGGCCCTTTTCTTCATTTGGTCGACCCCCCACCCCCCTTGACGCCACGTT
>Ga0179593_1404988_pt1 | contig 20916 bp, 24 predicted proteins | sample CZODoug2_1_08_16_FD_185931 | JGI IMG/M metagenome (GOLD analysis project Ga0179593, IMG submission 185931) | Vadose zone soil fungal communities from Angelo Coast Range Reserve, California, USA - CZODoug2_1_08_16fungal (PacBio error correction) | ecosystem: Environmental > Terrestrial > Soil >... | reverse complement strand
GGGTACCCTCTCCCTTTAGTCCTTTACCCCTTTGTACCCGGTTTTCCTTGTTTTCCCAAAACCCATCCCACGGCTCGGTCCCACCGCCATCCTGCTCCCCCGTGACGCGTCCTAGGCTCAGGTTCACATTTTTATGCACCGGGCGTTCCCCAGTGAAAATGTCTTTTTTCCCGTTTCCTAGCCTCTTTTTCGATCGGCTCATCTTTCTTCTCCTTCCCGTTTTTTAGGGGAAGATACGACCCACCCCCCACCGTGCTTTCCCGCCCCCGGCTCCCTTTCTGACGGACGTCCAAAGCCGCTCCGCCCTGGACTCCCGTCCATGGGGGTGGACCAGCCGGGGCCTAGAATACCGTCCTTCTGACGGCGACGATCAAAGCACACTTCCGCCCTCGACCCCTCTCCCCCTCTTTTCTTCTCGGCTCCTGGTTCACCGCGCGCCGGTTTCTTTTTTTTTTTTGGCACCATAACTCCTCGATGGCCCTTACAGGGTCCTATCCGTCATATTCGTGCGATGACCCGAGCGGGTTTTACAAAAAATCCGGCCTTTTTCTTTCCCTGGCCTTTCCCAACACCGCCGCTCCGGTGACGCCGGCTAGGATTTCACTTTTGAAAGGAGTGGTCTCTTTTTGATTTTTCAAGCCCTTTCATTCGGGTTCGGTGTGACGATCTCCCTTCCTTTCGGGCCTGCTCTTCCATCCGGTGACGTTGTTATCGGGTACCCCTGCCCCTCTTTTCCGACCCGTCTTCACTCTTCCCCCTTTTTCTCCCGCCGTGTTTTGGTCCCGATTGCTTTTGTCTCTCTTTTTGCTGCTCTCTTCCCCCGCCCAGCGACTTCCCACACGAGATTTTTTCTCTCCCCCCCTCCTTCTCGCCCGCATTCCAGCCAATCTTTCTGCTGAAATGCTCGTCAGGGGACCCTTTGGGCTCTTTTGGTTTGGTCCTTTTTGACCCTTTTTTTTTCCAAAGCCTTTGACCCTTTACTTGCGTCGGTTGACCCCTTTTTAGATCGCCTGCTTACCCCCTCCCCCCTATCAGGTCTCGACGCTTTTTGGTCAGCCAGTGGCGCGGTCCCCGGCAAATGGGCCGTGCCCCCCTTTCTCCGCTTTCCCCTTCTTCTCCCTCTTCTCCGAAGGGTTTCCCGTGGACTTCCCGTTGCGTTAAACAGCTAGCGTGACGTTTCGGCTGATTCAGGCCCGCTCGGGACCGTCAGCCCCTGCCCCCCCCCCCCCCGAAACCAACCAACCCAACCCTCCCCCCTGCTTTTTGCATCTTTGCTGCAGTTTCGGCCTTTCCCTTTTCTTTCTTACCCCCCAGCCCATGCAACCGTGTCGACGAGGTTGGTTTTCCCCCTGGGCCGCCCCTTCGATCCCCCCCCCCCGATCCATTGCTCTCTCCCCCCCCTCTACTTGACGCCATGTCCGGGCCCTTGGTCCACCCCCCTGGGCGGTTCTCTTGTTTTCCACTCACTCTTGCGACCCCCCTTGACTTTTTTTAACTTCGGTCGAGTCTCCCCGCCCCTTGCGCGGGACCCCCCTGCCGTCGAAGAACCGATTCTGTCGGGCCCGTTTCTTCTTCCTTCCCCCCCCCCCCGATTGTTGTTGCATCATCCCTCAATTGCTCCCACCTTTTCGGGTGTACCTAGACTTTCTTCTCGAATCCGGTCTTTTGTCCCCTTCTCTGGACTTTGTCCAATCCTCCCACGATGTGTCGATCCCCTAGCTTACTTCCGACCCGTGCGATGGAAATTCCTCGCGTAGCTTTCAATTTTGCAAGGGCTTTTTCCCGCTATTTGACTCCACGGGTTTGCGTTCTCTCTTTCATGGTCTTTGTTTTGAGAGAGGATATGGCTTTTACGTTGAGTAGATAGGCCTGCTTCCTGCATTGATTCCGTGTGCTTTGGTATTCCTCCCCGGCTTCGTCTTTTTGGTGCCGAGAGTTTCCCCCGTTACGGTACCCCCTGCTTCTGGCATCAACATGGCATGGTTTCGGATTTGTTTGCCGTATTGCTTCTTGTTTCTGTCCGGTTTTTGCTCAATGGCGGTTGGCCGGTCTTAATTCGCCCCCCTCGCTTCGCCAAACGGCTGAAACAAAATTTTTTTTCCCCGGTCCGCCCCGCGGGCGCGGGGCACTTTTTTTCCTCGACGGCATAATTCGTGGAACCCACTTCCTCGACTCTTTTTTGTGGAGTCCCACCCCCCCCCCGCCCCCCCGACAGTTTTTTTCCTTGGCCCTTAGCCCCTCTTGCCGATTTCCTTCCCGTTCGACCCCCCCCCCCCCCCCCCCCCACCCCCCCCGAGCGTCCCCGACTCTTCGTTTCCCTTGACGCGCCCACCCCTGCCCTAGGCCCCTTCTCCTCCTTTGCTTTTAGTTTCTTTTTCCCTTTTCACTAACCCAGCTGCGCGATGCTATCTCCTGCCCTTTTCTGTTGGATGGTTTTTGGAACCCTTGCGTCGACGTAACCGTCCCCTTCTCCCCTGTTTTTCCCCATCGAACTTCTGCTTTGGAACCCCCTTAGTCTTTTTTGCCGATCATCTGGTCCCCGGGGTCGGGGCGCTTTTTTTTTCCTGAATAGGCCGGGGCTTTCCTTTAGCTGACTCTGTCTGATCTTTGCCTTACGCTTTTCAAACCGCTTTTTCCATCCGCTTGTTTGGCACTTTGGGGGCGGTTTCCTCCTCGGTCCGACCCCCACAAGGCGCCCCCCCTACTAGTTAAGTGTCTCCCTCGTGTGCTGGGTTCGTTGTTTTCCGATCTTTCGCCGTTCAGGTGCAGTTGATCCGGGCAGCCACCCTCCCTCCCATTTCCTTTCGCGGGTTCCTTTTAAAACACTTTTGTTGGGTGGTGGGACACGCGGGTGTTTTGATCGGCCTCCGATTTTCGCCGTCTCATTCTGCGCAGGGGAGAGGGTTCCTTTATCTGTCGTCCCCCGCACGGGTTGTTTTTTTTTCCTGCCAATTTGATCGAATAGCCACTTCTCCTACCTCTTTACTCGCGCCGGGGTTTCTTCGGTCTGTTTCTTCTGGCAATTCGACTGGTGAACGAACCCCCGTGACCTTTTTTTTCCAACCCGCTTCTCGTCACCCCGAAATCTCTGATAGATTTTTTTTCTGGTCCCTCAAATCTTCTGTGTTCCTCCCGACGCCCCCGACTTTCCCCTGGTGACCCCTGTTTTTAAGATGGACTTTATGTCCCCAGGCGTCCTCTATGCCGGTTTATTTGTAGATGCAAGTTTTCTCCCCCGGTTTTTGTTACCCCCCAATGGCCCGCTCCACACTCCCGTTCTTGCACTTTCGTCCCCCATGGTTGTTCCTTTGCGTTGTCCCGTCGGAGTATCAACATCTGTTTTGCCCGACCTCCAGATCATCGCCGCCTCGCCAATTCCAGGGGTTTCATTTCGTCCTGTGCCAAACAGCTCTTTGTCGTTTCCTCTCCCACGGGTCTGTTTCTCCTGCTTGGTTAAAGCCGATTCGGAGTGTCCCCCCCTGGAACCCCCTGGTTCGCAAAGAGACCATGGTCCCTCCATTTTGGTAGGCGCTTCCCGCGGTTGCTATTCCCATCTGCCGCCCCGTTCCGTCCGATCACACCTCCATCCGTTAATCCACTTTGACCTTTCACCTCGACTCTCTTAGACTTCTTGACCCCCTTTCTGTGGCCCCCCGCCGGATTCCGTGTAGCAGCAAACCTTTTTAGGGCACGCGAGCCCCCGCGAATATCTCTCCGACTTCGGGACGGTTCGCCGTTTTACAGGAGGCTTGCACACCCAGTGATCGCGTCCCCACCCTTCCTACCGCGGCACTTTTCCCCCCCATCCATTTTGCGTTCCTTTTCCCCAAACCCCCCGCCCTGCGCCTTTCCCGGTCGTACTTTTTGTCTCGTTGCCCCCACCAGATCGGGTGCCCCTTCGGCGATGCCGGACCAAAAGACCCCCTTTCTCGCGATACTGGGGCCAATGCCCCCTTCTTCATCAGGCTTCCTTGTTGCCCTTCCGTTGGTCTCCATTCTTTTCAAACGAGTGTTTTTTCAGCCCTGGATCGATGAGGGGGCGAGTCCCCCATTCATTGCCCGTCGTTTTCCGTGCCTTTGGGCCTTTTTTACTCGTCCCCTTCGCTTTGGAACCCAAGCTTGCACATTTTTCCCCCCGTGCCCGAGATTGGCCCCCAGATCGGCAGTACCCGTCTCCTCCTCCCGCGGGGTGCTCTCCGCTTTTTTTTTCGTCCTGCCGTCCCGCCGTCGGGCTTTTCAGACCGGCCCATTGAAACCCGACTCGATCGAAAACAGCAGTTTTCCGGGAATGGCAGTCAGATTTTCTCCCCCCCCTTTGGCCCCCCACCTTGAGATTTTTGACCGGCAGGAGACTGCCGAGGAATGGGCACGGCCTTTTTTTCCAGAATTTTTTGGCCTGACGGGTGCCAAAAACCCCCCCCCCCCCCACCCCACCCCCCCCAACACCCCCCCCCCCACACCCCCCCCCCCCCCCCCCCCCCCCCCCCCCCCCCCCCCCCCCCCCCCCCTCAACTGCTTTTTTCCGATTGGCCTAGGGGAGTCTCCTTAATTCCCGCGACGCAATCCCGTCTGTTTTTTGCGTTGGATGTGCAGCTTTGACCTCTGGACCGTCCCGATGGGCATCTTTTTTTCTCAGCAGAAAACCCTCAAGAGTTTAGACCTGTTGTTTTTGCCTCAGTTGTTTGATTTTTCCCCATCGCTTCTGCCGATGGGTTTCTTTCAACAATTTTTGACCGCCGCTGTGGACTTCCCGGCCGTCAATGCCCCTTCCCCCACCCACCATGCTCGTCCCGGCGCGTCGATTCCGCCGACTTTCTTCCTTTGCCGTTGTTACGCAAGGCGGCCTTCGGGCCATCTCCGGTCCCGGTAAATTTTTTAGGCTGCTATTTTGATTCGAGCACCCCGGTCCCGGTGTTTCTCGCCACGACCCTGGTTGCATACGGCACATCGGGTCCTTATTGACTAGCTCCATCCCCACATTCTAAGCCTCTGTCAAAAGTTTTTTTAAGTAGCCTCGCCCTTTGATCTCTTCCCCCATTTTTCCCCCCCCCCCTGTGCTCCTCCCTCAACATTTTTTTCCCCTCCAGTGGTTCCAACCCTTCTAAATGGGTGGAGGAAGAGATTTTTTCTTTTGCGCAACCCAGAGGGTGATCCCTTATTCTCCTTTCTCTCCTCCCCCCTACTGTTCCGTGTTTTCGTAGATTCCGCCGGCTCGCCCAAACACCCTAGGGGACATGCCCTTCACCCCCCCCCCCATTTTTATTCCTTTTTTTTTTTTTGTAGTTTTAACCGCAAGTGATTCGTGTTCCCAATGGTTTTTCTGCTGCTGGTTTTTTTTTTTTATCGCTCCTGTGACAACTGGTTTTTTGCTAGGCTCCATCCCTCTTGGCCCCCCCCCGATCGCCGATTTTGGGGCAGATTTTGGTGCCTGCTGCGATCGTCGTCCCCTCTTTTTACCTATCGGTCCCGGGTTGTCTCCAATCCCTCGTTCTCTAGGGTTAAACCCAATGTCCCTTTCAAATGCCCGTTATCAGATCCCATTCTTGAACCATGCCAACATCCTTTACTTTTCCCCCGAGTCCCCCCGACTATTCTACAGTTTCGTACAGGTGTTTCAAATCAATTGGACTTACAATGGCACGGCCCCCCTGAACCACTGATGTGGTTCGGCGGGCCTTTGCAGGCTGCCCCTTCTCTGGTCTTTTGTTGAGAGCCCCCACCGCAGGGGCTTTTGCCCCCGAAGCCTCTGCATCGACGTGCCATTCTCGTTGCGGCGTCAGGTTCGTTAAGGAATCGGCCCATCTTGTCTATTTGGCCCCATGGAGTGTTTTGGTCCATCAAAAAACTCCTTAAGAGCCCATACCACTTGACAACCATCCCTTCGTTCTCATGGCCTTCAACTTAATGTAAATTTTTTCCCTCGACCTATTTTTCCCGAGAGGATTTCGCTGATTGGTTTTTTGTTTAATTTAGGTCCCTTGCTCTGACCAACCTTTCCGCATTTTATCATTAGATACGGATTTTCCTATCACTGCCACCTTTTGAGAAAAGTTTTCCCACTTATCCCCTTCCCCAGATTTTTATCTCCAGGGCGTGCGGTGTCGTTTGTTCTGTTCGTTTTCTTTTTTTTTTCCTTTTTTTTTTTTTTTTTTCTTAAGTCCCCCCTCCCCTCGTCGGCTAGGACTCTCCCCCCCTTTTGCGGCGAGCGGTTGCTGGGGGCTGTTTTTTCCCCGACATCTTCTTTGCCTCGGGTTGGGGCTTGATCTGGCCTTTTGTACCCCCGCGTTTTTGGCCCCCGTCCGACATAGGACCCCTGATGGGGGCTTCCAGCAAGCCGCCGTTTTGGTCCTCGTCAGTCTAATCCTCCCCACCCGTCTTGATCAGTGGGGTTTCTTCTTTTACCTTCCTGCCCGACTTGCCTTTCCCCTCTCAGGTAGAAGTGCCTTGTACGATTGGCTTAAATCGGCTGGTCCTTTGATCTGTTGTCTTAGTTTCTTCCACCGCTCCCCGTCCGTCGATTCTTTTTTGGGGCGAGCCCCCAAAAAGATACGTAGGGCCTTCCCGAGGTCCGGATTCTTTTTTTGTATTCAGCTCCCTGGGACAACAACGTTGGGGAAAACGGATTGGTTTTTTTCTCGCTTCTGGATCGTAAGTTGCTTTTGTGTTCTCAGCGGTCTTCTGCGAACCCCAACTGCGGCCCCTCAGCCTTTTTATCTCTTGCTTTGTCGATTTTAGGGTCAGAAGTTCCTTCGTTTGTTGCGGCTGATCGGTCTCCTTGAAATTTTTTTTCCCCCAATGCGGTTTCCAAGGTGGTGGCCCGACCGAAATTTATTTAGAGGTAGGAAGGGAAGAAGTGTGTTGAGTGGAGGGATTCATAATTTTCCGTTTTGCCTAATGGCCCAGTATAAAGGTCTTATTTGGTGCAGACATCTAGATGTTGCCCAGTGCCGGAATGTCTTTCGATTTTTCCCCCCCCCTTCCGTTTAGCCCGTGTCGATTTGTTGAAACCGGAGGGTTTTTTTCCTTGTCGGAGGCCCTTCCGCCACTCGTCCAGTTCGCCGAGCGCCCCGTTTTATTTTTCTGAGGCGTGACAATGCCAGGCTATGCGGGCGTGCACGCGCATTTCTCCGGGTGTAGCAAGCCGATCTAACGACATTTTTGACTGCGGATTTGACTCTCTTTCGTTTCACTCTCCTCCGTACCCCCCCTCCGCTCTCCGACCCTGTCGGCGACCGCCCAGCCACCCCGTCCTTTGTCCTTGCCCTGGGTCCCAAGACGCCGGGGCCCTCCTCCATTCTATTTTTTGCAACCGCGCGCTCCAGTTTCACCTCCCTCCTTGACCACTTTCTTCCCATTTTTTTCTTGTCCTTGGTCCGGTGGACACATATCTTGGCCCAGTGACCTACACGATTCTTTTCCCCTATTTTCAGGGCGTCCCGCGGGGTTTCCCCCCCCCCTTCCTGGCAATTCGTTCCCCTTTTTTGGCATTCCCCCAAGGAAGATCCCCCCGACTCCCCTCCCTTTCTCACCACTGGTGTAGGAGGAGACTGGTGGCTATCGTCCATAACTGGAGGTTTTTGTTCCGACTCCCTTCCTCCTTTGCCTGCGCCTCTTCCTACGGGCGATTCGGTTTTGCAACCTGTCCTTGCTTCACCCTTGACACTCCCCCCCCCCCATTTTTTACCCCCGCCCGCCTTTTGGCTTTTTTTTGACTCTGCCTGTAACGCTACAACGGATTTTTTTTGACTCCCCCCCGCAATCAGCGGAGTTTCCCAGCTCCCCCACGATGGCTCCTCCCAGGATGCGTTGGACTTTTGTTCGTTGAGGAGGGAGGGTCCCCCGCCAACAGGGGCCCCCGGCGTTTGGCTGTTGTCCCCTTCGCCCCTCGCAACACCGCCAGATTTGGGTAGCCCGCCCCTGCGCAGCGCGTTGCACGACGGGCCTCCCCTTCTTTGGTGGGGAGCGATCGTGCCGGCCTTTTCCCCGAAGGTTTTTTTTTTTTTTCCTTTGGACCGAAACTGGTGATGGCCCACCCTTCTCAGGGTGAAAGTTTTCCGCGTTCAATCGGCCGTAATCGCCCAGTAGAACCCCAAAAAAAAACTGTTTTCGTTGGCCCACTTTTAGTTCTGGGATGTCTTTCTTAAAAGAGGGACTTTGCACCTATTCTAGAGTTGTTGCCTTGCGTTCCGTCGAGCCGGACGAATGGACACTTGGCTAACCCCCTTCCCACGCGGGGCTATTTCTACCACATCTTGCGAATGCATATTTCGCGTTTGCCGTCGTTTTTCTTTCACGCCTGGTTTTTCACGGGATCCCGGCGGCGGGAGACAACCCCTCCCTAGTTGGCGGTTTCTACTGTCGTCTTGGTGACCTTCTCACCATGACCCGTCTTCGCATGGCCGGACGAACCTCCCCGGTTTTTTTCTCGAAGCGGCCTACGGCCTTCTGGCGGATCCCCTCCCCTCCATGGTTTTTTGAGGGCCTTTTTTTCCACCGAAACTGGAGAATGTCTCCCGACCTGCCGTGCTTTGATGGTCAAATTCCCCATCCGGCATCAAGGCCCCCTGCTTTTGAAAGGCTACTTCCCCCACGGTTTATTTTTCTTTTGTTGTTACTTTTCGCCCCGTGAGTAGCCCCCCCCCTCCCAGGCCTTGTTTTTTTGATTCTTTGAATCCTTCACGCGGCATTTTTGTCCTGAGATTTGCTTGTGATTTTCTCCCTTTGCATCTTTTTTTTTTGATTGGTCTCCCGTCAGCGTTCGAGGGGGATCTTTCAGGAAACTGCTGGGAAGTTGCGCGTTTTATTGGAGCTTTTTTTCCCCCCCAATCGGTGCGCACCACCGGTTCCTTTTGCGTTTGTTTCGCTTTCTCCGGCGTTGTCTTCTGACGGCTTTCGCGACACCCTTTTTTTCTGGGCATTCGCATCGGAGGTTCACTCCATCCGGCCAGTTTTTTTTTTTTTTTTCTGGGAATCGCCCCGCTTTTGTCGTTCGCGCCTCGGCGAGGCCCGATAGTGGACCTTTTCCTTGCGACCCCATGCTCGATATCTCCCCTTGGTTTTTTTTGTCCCCCCTGAGTGGCCTCAGCTGCCTTGCCAGCGTGGCTCAGGGCTTTTTCGGTTCCCTTCTGTGTCTTTGGCACATGATGGGCGCGACATTTTCGAATAGTTGGCCATCACACTTTTTTCGGTCCGGCCCTTCGGCGCGCGGAGTCCCCACGATCAAGGTTCGGTGGTTCCTGCTTTTGCTCTCTTTCTTTGGGCGTTTTTCACCTGTTGACGAATCTGCGTTTCCAACCCGCTTCCCATTCTCTGGTTTGTTCATTTGGGCGTTGGGTAGTCTCGGGACGCACCCCCGAGAACCATATTTTTGCCAGCTTTTGCAGCTCCTTTGGATGCATGCGCGTCCTCCTTCGGTGTTTCGCGAATCTTTAAGTCCGTTCAGGTGACCTGCTCCCGGCGCCCTGCCCCCGTATCGGGCTTTGTCTGGAAAACTTGGTCTCGTTGCCAGGTTTTTGTCGCGGGCGGTTCGATTTCGCCTTTCGATTCCTGGTCTGTTTTTGGAAATGTGAACCACCCGCGTGTCATGTGGCTGAGCGACTGCCCATTCTTCTCTTCGTTGCCTCGAATTCTCCGGGGCTTTCGTGGCTTTTGGATTTCCCCGGGAAGTGACCATTTTTTTTTTTTTTGGACCATCAACCCCGGGTTTTTTTTCACGAATCTTCGGGCATCTTTCCTTTTGCTTTCAAGTCTTTGGTTTTCCCCCCTCCGCCGGCCCCCTGGTTTTTTTTTTTTGTACCCTGGATGTGATCGGAGGTCTTATTCTATCGAGCGGTTTCCCCATTGTGCGCCGGCTTGGAAGTTCTTCCCCCCCCTTGGTCGTTCCCCCCCCTGCGAGCCCCCCCCCCAACCGTCAGTTTGGTCGCCGCATTCGTTTTTGGATTCAGCTGGCCTTGTTTACCGATTATCTGCCCGTCAAATAATTTCCGAAGGGGTCTCCTCTCCGCGATCTTCCTTTTCAAAGCGCCTGGGCATGTTGCGCATTTCCTACCATACCGCGGTCGTTAGCCTGCTTGCTTCTAGCCTCCTTTTCGGAGTGTGAACTTCATACGGCCCCCCCGGGTTGGCCACGTCCACCGGCAAACGTTTTCCCCTTTTTTTTTCAATTGCGGGCTATTTCCAAATATGACACACCGGTCCCTCTCGACTCCCTACCCTCTCCGTATCCCAACTTTTTTTTTTTTTCTGTCACGCGACTCTTTGCGCCGTAGATGACCCTTGCTGTGATTGCCGGCCTTCTTGATGCTCCCCCACCCCCGAGGGGACTCGTCCCCCTCTCCCACCTCTCCGTGCGGCTTCACGGTTTGATTCTATGGGTTTTTTGGTCGGAGCAACCACCAAGCGGACTCTCTTTCACACCCGCCCGGCATGGTCCCCCCCAATTCCCCTCGTTTGATAACCCAACAGTGATCGGGCCTTTTTTGCCGCCTATCTTTTTTCTCTGCCCCCACAGTTTCGGCGCACTTTTTTTTAATGTCCTCCTGCAACACCTCATTACGTGCGATTTGACGGCCAAATCCATTCTCCGGCGCTTTCTTCTCCTTTGCGCAATCGTAACACTCTCATTTTTTTGAGCTCTCGGGGCTTTCCATTGTACCGTCTTTATGTGTTGAAGCCATGGGCTGTTTAAGGTTGGCCTTTGACCCCCGGTGCCGCTCCCCCCCCCGACTAGTATGGCTGTTCAAAGTCTCCCGCTGGCCGCCCCTCCGGGGGTTGGCTCCTCCTGTATGCCAGGACACTTAGGCGTAAAGACCTTCCCCCAACCGACCCCCTCGGCACTTCCCTCTCTTAAGCCCCGCCCTGGGGTCTGCAGCTTCCCGCAACATGTGGTCCCAACGGATGGAAGGACTTTACGAGCCCCCCCACTTTTTACCTTGCCTTTTTTTTTGCAGCAGGGTTCGAGGTTAACCATCGCATCCTTCGCGGCAATGCCGGGCACGGGTGCCACAGTTTTTTTACTTTAGCACGGATTTCTTTGTTCTCGACGAGGGATTACAGACCCCTGACGATTCCGATTTTGATGAGATTCATTTTCCCCCCCTGATGCGCGTTTTCACCCAGTTGCCGATCAATGTGGGTTTCTTGCCGCCGCGGGCCCTCGTTGAACCCACGTGACGCGGCGGTCCTGGGCTCGTTTTGCCCGGCAAACCAGCGTCGTCCGCTGGCAGATTTCCCTTTTTGTTTCCGTCTTGACCCCCCGCACGTCCTCCTTTTTCTCGGCCCATCCGGCATTTTACAGAGGCGAAATTTGATGATCGAACCCCTGCCTTGATCGCCCGTCCATTTTTTTTTGCTCCCCAGATAGGGGTTTTTTTTGTTTACTCGACATCCACCTAGGTCCCCTCGGGCCATCGTTCCATAGCCCATCGCTTGTTGTTCCTCGGCAGTTCAGGCGCTTCCCCAAACAAAAACCTCAGCCATGAACCATCTTCCCGCTTCCTTTCAACAAAACCTTCATAAAATGGGTTTGAGGAGAGGCTCCGTTTGAGCACCCCTGGCGGACTCTCCTTTGCATCCTCCTCTTTTTTTTGTTGCTTTTGCGATCGCGGTTCTTTTCTCCCACCCGCTTTTCCCCCCCCCATTTTCCCCATTTCTGGCGGTTTTGTGAGGTGGTTAAACGCCCCCCCTGACGTCCTTTTTTGCAACGCTGGAGGTTTTTTATTCGCTTTTTTTTTTTTTGGCCGGGCATCTTTTTTTTTTTTTTCTTGGGCTACCTTAAAATTTTTTGTTCGCTGGCCTTTTGAAAAAATTACTAGATTCCTCGACCTCTCTTGGCGGCATACCCCCCAAAATTCTTTTTTTCCAACCCCGTCGTTTCGTTTCATTAAAGCATTACCACGTTTTGCATTTGATGCACCCAAGAACCGCGCCACGTCCTCCGTTCACCATCGGCATTCTTCAGGACAGGGGGGCGTGGGACGAACGTTTGGTTGTTCCTGGAGTGACTTTACTGCGTTAAAATTAACGAGCGGCATGTCCGTTTTGGCGCTTTAGTAGGCTTTGAGTGATTAGCCCCCCCACTGCGTGCTGCCGCTCCCTTTTCGTGTTCTATCGGTCCCCATTCTTTGCATAGGACAGGGATCAAACATTCTGAAAGGCATCCCCCAGCCCATCACTGAGGCTTTCTGCGGACCTTAGGCGGAAAACGGTGCCCCTCGAAAACCCCTGCCATCTTTTTCCGGAGGATTGCTGAGTACCCTGCCTGCTGGTGACAGACTTTTTGCCGCTCGCTTTTCTGAGGCTTTCTTTTTCTCCAACCAAGCACATTTTTTCGACCCGTGATGCTGCCCCCTTCCCGCGGCTGATCGGACTCGTGGCTTTTGTTCGGGCCGCTGCTTCCGGCCGGCTAAGCGTGCTCCCCGCCTCCCGCAGTTCGGTCTGGCGCCCGGTCTTGCCCCCTTGCGGCGTAGGTAACGTTGCCGCGGTCGGGTGGGCCTTTTGCCGCTATTTCCACCAAGCATGGCCCCGTCCGCCAGCCGTTGCGTATTTGGAAAACTCGCCCCCGGCGCCGTATTTTTGTATCAGTTCATCTTTTCACACTTGATTGGGCCGGCGCCTCGGGCGCAACAGCACCGCCCCCCTTTTTTTTTTTTGCAAAAGTTTCTCAATTCCCGTCATGGTGGAGTTGGGTTTTTTTTTTTTTCGTCGGCCTTTCAGCGCCTCCGGCGTTTTGACTATAGCGGTTCGGCCTGGGAGATCTCGGATGTTTTTTTTTCACCCGGGGAACCCACCCCTTATTTTTTGGCCCTCCCCGGGTTTCCGAAGTCGCGTTCCGCCGGTCCGGCTGGAACATGTGGCCGATTTATTCCTCGGCGGGATTTTGCTCGGTGCCGAGTTTCCTTTTTTTCGGGTCGATTCGGGAGCAAGCGGCCAAAAAATGGGCGGCAGCCAAGGTGCCCTTTTTCGGCCCCTTGAGATTTTTTGATTTCCGGTGACGTTCAGGATCTCCGAAACGGGGGGGTTTGATTTTAGTGTTCGCGAGGTGGCGGTTGTTCAGATGTTGCCATTTTTCCCGTTCTTTTTTTTTTTTGCCCCATCGGTTTGATTCACCTTTAGCCGTTTTTCTTTTCTTTTCCCCGGTTTTTTTTTTTCCGTCCCACTCCCTAAAATCCCGCGGCTTTGCACAGGGCAAGCCTGCTAACAAGGCTCGTTAGGATAGGAGGGTGTGACAAAAATTGCCGCCCGGCCTTGGATGATTCGAGGACGCTTCGACATTTGGCGTCTCGGCGATTTATCTTTATGTTTTTTTGTTTTTTGGGGCCCAGTTATCTCTACTCAGGCCTTAAGCCCTGCACGTGGCGACCGACACCTTTTTCACCCCTCCCCCGCGTTGCGGCATTTTCACGACGCTTGAGTCCCTCACTACCCGCTATTTGCACCTCTTTTTTTTGCTTTTATTCAAGTCAGTACCCTTTTCCTTTGAATATCATCTCGGGCCTCCCTTCGGTTCCTTGCGGTTTTGGCCACCCCACTTGTGTTTATCTTTGAATTTGTTCCACTCGTTCCGACCTTTTTTCGCGGACGAAGGCGTGTGAAAAAAACTTTGTTCCGGAGTTTTTTTCCCTTCCGTGCTTTTTTTTCCCAGCCACGTTGGCCCGAGTGCCTACGGATTCACGAGAGCCCATATTTGCTATCGTCCCGCCATGATTCCTGGCTTGCGACGCTCTTTATTTTCCTCTTTTCGGCCTGCTTCCGATCTGGAGTTTTCTTTCCGCCACGCCGTGGCCCGGAAAACACCCTTTCGTTGAACCCCCCCCCGTGGATGATTGCTGACCTTTTGCACCTGATGTCACCTCTACATTGTTCGCGTCAACCGTTACGATCCCTGTCCCTGACGATAGGGAGCGCCTTTCTCGTCCGCTCTGGGGGGACCTTTTTTTTCTTCGAGGGAGTTTACCACCCGACCAAATGCTTTTTCGATGTCGCGCTTTGTTTCGATAGCATTATCAAGCCCATGACCATTATTCAGGCTCTCCCACGGCCCGCTCTGTCTCGGCAAAGTGCCCCCCGCTTTTCCGATTGGATCGTTGTGTCCCTCTCTCCGCCTTTGAGGGAACGTACTTTCCGTGGTGCGGCCAACAGTTCGAAAGGATTTTTTCACAGGGCTCGACTCCTCCGAGGACCAACACCCCAAAGCTTAGGCGGTCCCAGATGGCCCGGATCCCACTCCGAGGATTGACTTCTTCCCGAGTGTTTTTGGAAGTCGCCCCTTTAAGCCCCTTTCCGGCGCGGGCGTTGGTGAGCCCTAGTGCTAAAGATTGGGGAGCCTCCATCACCCACCCCTGTGCATTCCCTTATCTGCGTTTTTTCCCCCGGGTTCCTTTCGCCGAATATGCCGTCGAAGCCTTGTTGACGGCGTTGCGGATTTTGGCGGCGGAAGAACTCCCCCTGTTCGGCTCTCCGCGTTTCTCCCTGAAGGTCCGTAGCCATTCCGCAATTTTTCTGGTCCGGGACGGAGTTTGGTCTCGAATCTGGCCTTACTTTCTTCAGGACCCCTGGGCCATCGGCCCCTCAACGGACGCGATTCGACCCCGCCCCTGTACGCGTGATTTGCCACCTACGTGACCTGCCCCAAGCTGCGAATGGCTCTTTCCCTTGGCGCCCTCTCCCTCTCTTTTTCCCCTCCCTATCGTGTTTTTTTTGAGGCTCTTATTGCTCCCCGGATAATAGCCTTCCCGCCAGCCTCTTGATGCTGCTTCGGATTTCCATAAGCTGGCCGGTCTCTTCGTTCTGTACGATCGTTCATTGGGAGGATTGGTCTCCCTCGGCCTATGGTTCCAGTTTCCGATTCGCGGGTTCGCCGGCCAGAACCCCTTCGGAAGTTGCCCTCTCATTCGCCCTCGCAAACCCCCCCCCCCTCGCAACCCCCCCCCTCGTGCTCCCGCCGTCGGGCCTTTGGCTCGGTTCCTCGCCGTTCGTGTCGGGCATTCGCATATCGTGAGGTTATTGATGTCCCCGCCGTGTTGTGGGATTTTCGCCCCCCACGTTCGTTCTGCCTGGCCCGTCGGGCGGAGCGCATCGGAAGTCGGATTGTTCGTCTCCAGCCACGGTCCTTCAATCTGCCAGCGATTCTTTTCCAGGCTTTTTTCGCGGATTCGGAGTTGCCATGCTCTTTCTCTAACGCCTTTCGACCTGTTGGAAATCGACCCCCCCCAACTTTGTCCTTTCCAACCCTTCTAGGCGGTTCCGGCTTCGCCCCAGTCGTGGCCGTCGTTTCCGCCGTCTTCCGCGCTTGGACGCTTGTCTTTTTGTTCTTCTCGACCGGTCCCCCCGTTTTTTTTTTTTGTTGGCCTGCTGTGATTTTGGGGGTTCGTTTCTCCCTCGCCGAAACAAACTTTTTTAGCTCCCCCCCCCCTATTAGAGGCAGTTGAACTCGTTGCTGATCCTTGGCAGTGCCCTCTGTCGTCTTTTTTAGCCTTTTAGGTGTGCAGGTGTACACCGCGCCCCCCTTGTCCTGGGGTCGAGAAACCTTGTCCCCTTGGGTTTGAGCGGTGGCCGATCCGGCCCGATGACCGAGGCGGCTGATTGTTTTTTGCCTCTTTGGTGATTGTCGAAACACCCCGCTGTTCTTGCGCAAATGCCCCGCTCCTGTTGAATCTGCCCCCGGGGCGTTCTTTGGTTTTCTTGGTCGTTGGAACCCCTGGAATGTTTTTCCACCCCGCTTTTCGTGCACGAACCTATTGGCTCAGGCTGTTAGGTCCCTTTTATTCTGTTTTTTCCGGACCTCCGGCCCGCCGTTGAGTTTCCCGGATTGTAGGATCATGTCGAGTCTTGATCTCGTTCAAACCGCCGTAGTGTTTGCCCCGGGGTTCGCGTCCCCCAGGGCCTTTTCTGCCACCCTTGCTGGTCCGCCCTCCGGTTTGGTGACCCTGAGCGGATTTGTAAGCGTCTTTTTTGCCTAAGACACCGCGTTTCGCAATTAAGGCGCGATCTTTTCGTCCAGTTTCAGGTTTCCAAAGCTTTTTCGTTGCATGGCCAATTGTCAACTGCGTCCGTCCTTTTTGTAGCTTGAAGTATAGTTGACTCGCACCACGGAACCAGGTTAGCCCGTCGAACCCTGCCCCTGTGCCCTTTTTTTCAGCTCTTCAACATCTGCTAACCGTTCATCGTCAAAGTACCATAATCCCAGCCTTACTCTGCCCCCCTCTCTGGCCTTTTTTTTGACACCTGTTTTCCGGTGACCCCCTGCCGCATTTCCACCGGATCGACGTCCGCACACCCCGTTACTCGATTACCCCCGTGCAAAAAGCTTGCGTTGAATATCTTGCCGCCGGTTTCCCCGATTTTTGCGGCCGGATTTTTCCCCCCCACAATCTCAATAGGTCCCAACCCTTTCAGGGCAGCACAAATTCTTTTTTCTGCTTGGATACACACCACATTTTTCGCCCGGCGTCTGTATGACACCCGATCTTAGTCTGCGATGACTACGACACGCCCACCCATGCCTTTTATATCCTCTCTTGGATTCAGTCCAATCTCAGGCGGCCCTCCGGCTTGAAGAAACATTGTTAACCCGCCTGCATGTGACGTTCGGGTTCTCAGTTCTACGAGCCCCGGCGACCTGTTTGGTTTTTTGCCCGTTGCTTGGCACTCGGGCTTTGTGCCCGCGTGACCGCTCCATGTTAGCCGACCCGAGAGGTTCAGTTCGGGAGCGCCCCCGCCGCCTCGCGCTTGGTTTTTTTTTTTCCTGTCGCCTCGTTAGATCTCGAAAAAAGAAATCCGCCCCCCCCACCACGAACCCGCCTCCCCCCGCCCCCGTCGTTTTACCTTTTCGCAGCCGTCGACCTTTGTCAATTGCTTTGAAAAGGGCTTCCGGTTTTGAAGTTGCAAGCGACTTGCGGTCCCCCTGTCATGCTCCCCCCCGTGTCCGTTTGCTCCACCAGCGCCTCTCTCGCGGCCCGCGCCGGTTCGCCGGTTGCCGTTTCTAATTCGCCCGTTAGAACAGGCCGTCCCGTGCATGATTGATCGACGGTTTGCCCCCCTTCTGGTCCGATGGCCCTTCTTCTTTCAGTCTTCTCTTGAAGTAAGAATTGACACCCCTTGATTTGTTCTCGTAAATCGCCCTTTTTAATGGGGCAGCGGATTTTTTGCCCCCCCCCACACGGTCCGACTTCTTAGGACCGGCCCGTCACTCCCGGCAAACCCCCCAAACGTCCCCCGGCTTCCCCTTTTGGAACCCCTTAACATGCCCTCCCAGCTTTTCCGTGCCCGCGGCCCCTGAAACCCCCCCGTCCCCGCGGTCAACTTGTCCGTATGGCGCTCGGCCCTTCCAATCTAGCTGGAGGGGACCTTTTTTTTATAATCCCCCCCCCCTCTACATTTTTTTTCCTAGTTCGCGGTACGCCATTCCAGTTCAATGGATAAACCATCCAGGCATTGCGACTCTCATCTTCAAATCACAAAACCCTTTTCATAAAAACTTTTTGTTACGTAGAATTTTTTTTAGTTTGGTTTTTCCACCCTCCCCGTGGATCCTTTCTTCTCCTCCTTTTTTTTGTTGAGATCACGGAGGCCCTTTCGTCTTTTGAACCGACAAGCTCTTCCTCCCATATGAATTTTTCGTTTCCCGCAATGAACGATTTTTTGTTGTCAATTTTTTTTTTGGACGGTCTCAACTGCGAATTTGAACGTCCGATTCGCTCCCGCCTTTTGAGGGGTTACCCTTTTCCACCCTTTGGCGTCTCTTGGGGATTGGTGATTAGGCTCCGCCCCCCTTATTCTTGCGGCCAGTTTGTGGCCAATCTGGCGATGGCCACGTTGATGTTTCTTTTTGAAAATCAAATCATATTTTACCCCCTTGCCGCTTTTTTTTTTGCCCTTGAGCCCCTTCGTGGATGGTGCCGGTCTACTCAATCTCACACTGATTTAGGGGCCCCCCAGGCGGGCCGACTTTTTTGGGGGTTTTCGCCCGTCCGCGAAATACGAGGCGGTTCCTTTTTTAAAATGATATTTTAGCAGGGTGTGTAGCTTTTTCTTGGAAGAAAACTGGGGGCGGCGGGGCGCTCCGCCTGCTCTTTTCTTTTCCGGGCCCTTTCCTTTCCATTTTTGTATCGTCCAGTTGCCATTTGGACCAAACCTTTCGACGCAAAGCATTTTCCCGCCTGCTCTTTTTTTTCCACCACTTTTTGGCCCTCGACCCTTTGGCACATCGACAGCTTTCGAGGAGGTTTTTCGGCTGTTGCAGGTCCCTCCCGGTATGACCCTTTCTTTGCTTCCCAATACCCTTTTTTAGCTTTTCTCTTTTGTCTTTATACGGGTGCTTTTCCCCATGCCCACCTTCTTCTTTTTGTTGCTGCCATTCCCGCTGCGCTTTTCTCGAACTGGGGTTTTTTTTTCTTCTTTTTTCTTAAGGCCTATCTTCTTTCCCGCTTCCTGCCTACCATGCGGAATTCCCTTGCTTTTTCCGGTGGGGGCGCCTTGATTTCGATCCCTTTGCCATCTAGGGGGTCTCTCATTGGCCGTTTCCCGCTGTTCCGGCTGACCCCGCCTCCCCGACAGCCGTTGACGTCATCACTTTTTTTCCGTGGGTTTCTCCCCCGTCTGCATTTCTTTTCGTTTTCCTTTGATGGGTGCGCTTGCTGGGCCTCGCGGAGGAGATTTACGTTTTTTTTGCTCACTTCGAAAACTGCAGTTTTTCTTTTTTTTGCTCTTCTTTTAGGGCGGCCAACCCATAGACCTAAAGAATTTCCGGACCCTGACCTCGGTGTTTTTTTGAGGTGCGTTTTAGCCGCCACCCCATGAAAGGGACGGCAGCGATGCGTTTGGTCCGATTTGTTTTTTTATTCAGCTTGCAAATTTTTTTGATTGGTTTATGCGGTTCAGGGCATGGGTTGTGGTTAACTATCCTTGTGTTTTCCCTCCGTTTCAGTACAAAACCTCGTACGGATCCGGATTCGTGTCTGATTTGCGGGTTTTTTTTTCTGGGGCGAGTTCCCTCTTGTTTTTGCCGCTCGATGACGGCTCTACCCCGAAGAAAATCGGGCCCCCTTCGCGTGTCCCCCCCCAATTGGTGACCCCTAAGGAGTCGCGTTGACGTCCTTTTGTGTTGACGTGTTCTTTTTCCCTCTGTGGTCCGTCGGGGGATGGGCCTAGACGCTTGCGTTGCCCGGTTCCTGTGTCTGTTTGTTTTGAGAAAAATAATTTGCAACTGCTTGTTTCGGGTGGTATGCCTCTTTGGTACCGGGTGAGTTTTTTGCCGTGTCCTTTGGAGTCCCACCTCCTTCCAATACCGGTACAAAAGCCGGTCCACATCACGCAGTGACTTCGACCACATGCCTATGGGGTGTCGGCTTTACGGAACTTTCCCACCCAAATGCTTCCTCTTTGGCGTTTCTCCATTTACATTCCGGGGCCGCATTTATTCTACCCCTCCGTCTATCCGCATGGACCCATCTCCCCCCCTTTTTTTTTTGGCTTCCTTTTTCTGGTCGGTCGACACAGTATGGATTTATAACTCCAAGCACAGCAACTCAGCGGGTTTGCTCCTTTTCTTTTGTTCCAGACCGACCCGGGTATTTTGCCCCGCCAGCGAGAACCCTACCGCTTTGACTAACCTCGGGATTTCCGTAAAGCGACCTCCCCATTCCTCATCTTTTGGGTTTCCCCCGTCAGGGCAGGGGGCCGCTTTTTTCGTGTACCCCAACTGTTTCAGGGACTACACCGAACTTCTATCACGATTTATTTCGTGCGTCACGACAAGCGGGGGTTGAAAAACCCACCAACGTTCCGGGGTTCCGGGCCAGCCCCGCGAGGCCCGATTCACGAAGAGGGGAACCTTTAGTCGCTCAGCATTCAATTTGTGGTGTTCTTTTCCCGATTTTCCTCGGCCCGCCTTGCGTCCATTCCTTCTGACTTCGCATTCGGTTTAGACGGCTTTTTCTGCTGCCCCCCCCCGGGTTGCCACTATTCTTACACAAGTTCCGTCACCCCCCGCGCCCCCCCGGCTCGGTGTCCTATCTATCCTGGCCCTGAAACCGGCCTAACCCAATTTGAGTCGTTCGTGCCAAAGGACGTTTTCCCCTCCCGCCATCAGCTTTCTGGAGCTGCAATGCTGCTCGTTCTTATATGTCCTTTGTTTCGGTCGAGGGGTCCGTAACCCCCACCCCCAACCCCCAGCGATTTGCGCGGCGGATGTTTAGTCGATCGCCATCAAGATCTCCTCTTTTTCACGCGTACCTCTTTTCTGAGCCTTTGCTTCCAATCTTGTTCTGCCCCCCCCTGCCTGACTATGGGCTCCGGCTCGCCGAAGGGTGGGACCGTGCTCCCCCCGTTCTCTCCCAACAGTCGCACGGTCGTTTCGCGGCGCGTCAATTCATGCCTTGGGACGCCCCTGAAAACCCCCACGGGCGGAGCCTTCGTCCGATTTATTTCCCGTTTGTTTTTGGAGCTCCACACGCCCGGTTTCGAACTTTATTCGGTTCCTTGACTTCTCTCCCTCGCTGGCGTCTGCTCTGCCGAGGGGGACGGACGGCCCCATGGGGGCGACTCCACCCACCAAGGCTTGTGTTCTTGCTCCACGGCCCTTTCCGCGACCCCACGGGACTTTTTCTTCGAATATTAGCCGTCGAAACTGTTCCCGCCCGCCGGTCCCTCCCGGGTCCGGCTTGCGAGGACACTCTTTTTGTCTTCCTTTTTCTCGCGTTCGTTTCCCTGAATTTCCGGGCGCATTTCGTTTTGCCCGGACGACGTATTTCTCCCTAATCAATCCCCCATATCGAGGGAGAACCCCCATTTAAATGGGTTTTTGCCTCCCTTGGGATCGACAAAGATTTGACGAGAACTTGCCCCGCACCTCCCGTGATGGCAATCTCAGTGGCGTGTTTTTGGGGCACAGGCTTTCTTATATACCCTCAGGGGCGC
>Ga0179593_1268693_pt1 | contig 20916 bp, 19 predicted proteins | sample CZODoug2_1_08_16_FD_185931 | JGI IMG/M metagenome (GOLD analysis project Ga0179593, IMG submission 185931) | Vadose zone soil fungal communities from Angelo Coast Range Reserve, California, USA - CZODoug2_1_08_16fungal (PacBio error correction) | ecosystem: Environmental > Terrestrial > Soil >... | reverse complement strand
GATCTTGGACTTTTTGGGACGCATTCCCCCAACACGGACATAGATAGTCTTGGCCACACTTGAGCAGTCTGTTTTGGAGCCGCGGCTCTCTCTAAAGGGCACTGAACACCTTTTGTCCCCCCCCCTTTAAGTCCTCCCCGTCAGCTCCGCCAGTGAAGCTCGTTGCACACATCCCAGCAGCCGCCGTTTCAGAGTAGTGTGGGGAGCGGGTTTCTCCCTTTGTTTAACATGGGGCAGTCAACGTCGTACTTTTCTCTTTTTCAATCGGATCTTGAAAGGTATAGTTCCATTCCATTTTCTGGGCAGATTAAGAACTAGCTGTTAACCCCTTGAATTAGCGGCGAGAATTTGAACTCCTCAACCCCCTTCGGGAACTTTTGTGTCCTCAAGTATGGTTTTCGCTTTTCCTCATGAAAGCCGTCCCCGCGAACCGCTCCCCCCCACATCTGTCCCCCCCACCCCCTAGGCATTTTGTGCCGCGACCGTGCGCTATCCGAAACTTTCAGGCCTGCTCCGCTCACGTTTTTCCCCCCCGGTGACAGCCTGCGATCGTGTTTGCCTCAGTCGCCGCCGACATTTATCAGCTCACTCCTTTTCCGCCCCTCCTCGGTGGAGCAGTTTGTTCTCCTCTTGCGATCGGCAGTGTCCCCATTTTTTGCCCTGGAGGCGGAAATGCCTCTCGCGTAGTCTCTCCCCTTTCTTGACCCCAAACCGCACGGTTAGCCCCCAAAAACCTCGCCCCCGCTCCTATCATGCTCAGTGGACGCCTACCCCCCCCGCGACCGCGACGGCGAACCCTTCGCAGGCACTTTTTCATGGAATTTTTTCCCTTCTTTCTCGCAGCAACTTTGGAAGATAGAAAACTTTGTTCCTAGAGGGACCACTTTTCTCGGGCAATGCACTTCATTCTTATTTTTTTGGGAAAGACCGAGTTCCCCCTAAGCCCGTCTCAATGTCCCGAAAGGTTCCTTCTCCAGAGAAGCAGGTCCTGTCCTCTAGCGAACACTCTCCCGGTCGCATCCCCAAAAAAGTTGTGCGGCGGCTCGCCCCTTTTTCGTACTCGGCTCCGAAGAATGCTTCCCACCTGCGTCGAATTTGGTGACGGGGAGGCCTTGGAAACGTTTCGGATATAAGCGCGCTTTGTCTCCCGCGCCTGTTTATCGTTTTCGCGTCACCGTGTGAGATTATTTTTCGTCCGTTTGCACAACGTGGTCGCTTTTTCAGCACCCTCTTTCCGTTTAAGCACACCGCTACTCATCCTCTCCAGACCCCGAGAGGAATCCAAGTTTTTATGGTTGGCCTTAATCTTCTTCTTGGTTCCTCGATCTTTTTCCTTTGCTTTTCCAGCGGATTTGACAGGAGGGATCTCGACTTTCAGGCTTCCTGTCAATGAGCCCGCTTTTTTTTCCAGTTTTGTCCCCTCCGTCGGGCATAGAGACCCATTCCGTGGCTGAATTCCAGCTTTCCCTTTTCTTCTTGTTTGTTTAGTGCAATACAAGCGTCGAGACCCGTCCCCAGACATTCCAGATGGAACTTTGTTCCCAGTCCGGCGGTGCCCGTAGAGAAGACTCTCTTTCAGTTAGGGATTACGTTTCTTTAGCCCAGTAGGTCCATCCGCGACCGTTTTTTGCCCAAGTCTGCCTTTTCGTGGATCCTTGAATATCTGGCCTTTTCGCGACTGGGTTGACCTCCCCCAGTCTTCCCTTTTTCCCCGTGTTCGACGGCCGATCGGTCGCTAGATATGCGTGTCCCCACCTCACTTCTTGGATCATCGTCCCGCCCTCTTGCTACGGCCGTCCTTCTCACATTTTGACGTTTTGCGGCTCCCTTTTTCCATCCCCCTTGGAGGGATCAGTCTGTAGTGTTTTTTCCTTAAGCCCGCTCGTTTCTGGCTTCCGGCTTGCATTTCCAGATCGATTTACTCTGGACACTTTTTGTGCCTGGATTGAACGAAGATTTCTCTACCCCTGTTTGGGCTTTCCAGGCAACCCCCAAGACTCCCTCCGAATGTTTTTGAGGTTTTCTTGTATCTACCCGAGTGCTTTTTTTCACATTGGTTCAAAAGCGAGATCTTCCGGGATTCCTTTGCACCTCTCTTCCTCCTCGTTTGTGGTTGTTGAGGATTTCTCCCCTGCTAGCAGCCTTTTCCCTTCCGGCTTTTGCTCTTTATTTCCTCCCCCCCCCCATTAAGCCCAGGAACTTAGTTGTCATTCGCCTTATTGTGTATTCCGATGATACCGAAGCAAACTCTTGTTACTGTTTGTCAATTAAAATTGCAACTTGCCTTGTCGTATTTTCCCTTCGCCTTTGTCCCAGTACATGCAGAAGAATCGCGAGCTCCCAGAACCCTATTTGTTTTCCACGCCCCCCCCCCCTGGTGGTCCACGTCCGGTGGCAACAGCCCCCCACAAAACTTTTGTATCACTTTTTTTGCACGCTGCGGCGCTGCTGAAACTGATCCTTTTTTTGTCGGTGGACGGAGATCGTCTCGATTTCTTCTGCGATCTGTGTCGACTAGGAGATCCTTCACCCCGTATCCGGAGAGTCTCTTACGACTTCCTACAAATATTTTTTCGCTCTTTGTTGGACGACATTGGAAATTTGGTAGCGATGCCGTCCGAGGTTTCCCTCCACAGGAAGTCGCCGTGAGACGGATGCCGCGGGGACCCTCCGCCTTCGGCATTGTCCTCTTTTCCACTCTAGACAGTGGTTCGCGGCGTCTGATTACGGCATTTGCCGCTGACCCCTTCCCCCATTTTCGACTACCCATTATAAAATTACTTAAGACTTCTCTTTGAGATTTGTGAGCGTTCCTGCAGAGAAGGCATACCATCGGCGGCCCCCCCTTTCCCTTCTTGATCTTGAAGGAACTCTCGCCTTCCCCTCCCTTCCCTTGCTGAGAGCCCTTTTCCGCTTTAAGCCGCCACCTGCCAAGAGACCGGTTGGTTTTCTCCGATGGGGTTAAGGCCCCAATTTTCCCTTTTTTTTCTGTTTTATTCCCTTGAGCGATATTACGCTTGAACTTTTTTGAAACCCGACGCTGGCTCTCTTTTTCTTTTAGCTTTTTTTTCTCTGTACGCGCCATGCGGCACCCCGATCTTTCTTATCCCCCCGCCAACAGGCGGCTCGAGAAATCATAAGACGCAACGTGCGCTTCTCCGACTACCGGTTCTTCGCAATTTCCCCTCACCCTTAAGCATTGGTTGCCCTTGCTTCCTTCCGCGAGACGTCCACTCTTTTTGCAAAGGTTTGTTTTTCTTCGGTGGACTAGTCCTACGCTCATGATATAAGCAAATTTACCCGGGTCCCCTGTGCGCCTAAGATGTGAGGTGCCGTCTTGTATGGTGAGTATCCTTCCGGACGTTTTGGCTTCCTCGAAGAGATGGCTCACGGCCGTTACCTTTGTCGCGGGCTTTCACCCTCTGAGGTCGGATGCCCATGCACGCCCTGCTTTCATGGTTAGAATGGATTTTTTTTTTTCGTCCCAATAGAAACGTAAGACCTTTCCCATTGCGCGTTTTGTTCTTCCAGCTTTATGGAGTTTTGGTCCTCAGTATCCACAGGACGAGGCGACGCGAACTTCCATCCCCCCAGAGGTTTCTCTCGATTTACCGCCAATCCGTGGCCTACTGCTCTCTAACGCGATTCCACGGCCCCGTGATCGACCTACCCCCCCTCTATTTTCCCGGAATGACGACTGAGGGCACCCCCTATCGGTTGACATTTTCTGAGTCCCTATGCCAGGTATTGGTATCCACTGCGCATCGTTTTCGCTGAAAAATTGAACTGTTTATTTTACACTGGGGAAGTGTGTTGGCGAAGTTTTTTCGTTTCGTGAACACTGAGTGCTTCACGGGTCGCACTTCCCCCTGAGCAGATAGTTACCCGACCTTCTTTAAGATAAGTTGTTTCCCTTAGGAAAGGTTTGCGCCCGCGTTTCTGAGATTTGCTGATTTTCGACGTTGCCCCTTGAATGAGGCACGATTTTTGATGGCTTTCTTTTCTCCCCTTTCTTGGGGACGTTTTATGTTTGCCCTCTCCCGGACCGGCGCCGCGTCGTCAGTGGTCGACCGAGGTAGTTTGTGCCTGTCGCTTTCCTTTTTCTGACGCTTTTGGAAGGCTTTATTGTCCCCTGGTTTTTTCCTAGTGAGGAATCAACCAGAGGTTTCCCAGTTCCTTTTGGCCGCGATCTATCTATGGTTCGTAATGTTCGCTGCGACTTTTTTTTCTGCTCTCTCTCTGTAATAATACCTTGTGTTTATTCCTCTTTTATAGAATGTGGCCAGAGCGCAGGCCTTCCTCCAACCACGTGTAGATCGCTCTTCCCCATAAAATGAAGACTTTCCTTTTTTGGAGCCGGGGCTGCCCCTTTTGCCGCCCCCGAAAACAGCCCAGGTCCCGATTGCGACCTTCCTTTTCCCTTTCTTCGTCAAAACTCTGAGCGGCGATCAGCTTTCGAGTTTGACGACGCTTTTTGGGCCTCCGCGTTTTTCCCGGGCCGTCCCGCTTATCGTGAACGCAATGTTTGTCTCAAGGTATCGTTGAGTCTCCCTTTTCAAGGTTTCGGTTCTTAAGCTTTACTAATAAGTCTGCAAGAACCAAAGAGTTTTCCCCCGTGTGGTTTTTTCTAGCGGTGTATGCGGGCGATTACCTAGAAGCAGTTCCTCAAGAGGACAGTCGCACCACACCGTTGCCCCCCCATTTGTGTAATAACAGCGGTCCGTGGCGGCCCCAAACTCCTTGCGTTTCTATCCAGGTTTTCCCCCCGCGGGTTCTCGTTCTCGAGGTCCTTTAGATGGTTCCCTTCCCTGATTCGTTCAGTGAAGTTAACCATGCGGGTATCTTCTCTTTGTGCCCCCCCCCCCCGCCCCCCCATCGCGTTAAATCGCGGCGCCGTTCTTCCGATTGCGGAGTCCGATAGTTTTGAATGACGTTCCTTCTTTGTTTTCGGCGCGCAATTCTCGTCAGTCTCTAGGGTAATCCCCCCAAAGGTTTTGCCCCTCCCCCCCCGCGCCCATGTCAATCGTTCTTTAGTTTCCCCGAGAACACCGCGACTTTTCCCGAAAGCCTTGCACGGTCTGGTGCATTCGAGCCGCGGGTCTCTGGTCCCGATCTTTCTTCCAGATAGAAAACCCATTGTTCGGAGGCATCTCTTCTTTTCTCCCTGCAAGGCGGTGTGCAACCAGACCGTTGTTTCCCCTCCCGTGGGCCTCCGTTACCTGAAACCAGTTTATTTGCCAGTCCGGTTGTGCACTCTTTGATTCCACCCAACGTTTTCGTTGGCGGCTTCTCTCGCAATCGGCCCTAAGAATGCGCGCCACATGGTTTGTTCCCCTTGGATTTTCCTGAACGGGAAAGAATTTTTTTGCGTGTTACGCGACGTTGTCCCTATATTTTGGGGCAACCACTCCTCACCGTGGTTCGTCCTTCCCGATCCCTTTCCTTTCATTTCGAAGTAGCGACTCGTCACCTCTCTACCATTCCCCCAAGATAATATTATTTCCCCGTTTTTGACGGATACAAGGCTAGGGTTTTCCCCCCCTTTTCGTCTCGAAGCTCGTTTTATGTGAGCTCTTCGCGGATTCGTAGAGCGGGCTCCCTCCCTCTGCATCTTTTAATGCAAGATCAATCTTTTTTGATGTCATTGTCCGTTCTTCTTTGCTCCCTCCCCCATAGAAGGAATAGGCGCTACCTCTCTTTTTTTTTCTCCTGTAGTGAAGGATCGTGTAAAGCCGTCCGCCCTGTTCCCGTCCCCTTACTGCCCGAGGATTTTTTCTTGGCCACAGGCTATTTTCATGCTGGCGGGAAGGCGCTTTTTTCTGCAGCTTAGTTCGTATAGGGCGATTTTCTCCAAGAGTAGGCGCCCACCGTTTCCATCGCCCGTCCCAGGCGGCAAGATGGTTTTTGAGAGATGTCGTTTCTCCAGTCGCAGACTTTTTTGAGGGTTTTTTTTCAGCCCAAGAGGACGTTTAGTCGTTACCGTCCTTCTCCATAGTCGGCTTTCTGCTGTCCACCGTCCCCCCCTGGGGAGTTTTTTCCGATGGCAAGCATTCAGCAAGCGCTACGGCCGCATGAAGTTCCCCCTTTTGACTTTTGACGGATAACAGAGCCTTTTGCGGATCTTCTTGGTTCCTTTTTTAGCAAGCTCGGTTTTTTTCTCTGCCAATTTTTTTATGAATGGTGATCGGAAGGGCACGACAAGAGCCCGCTGTTTCCTTTTTCAATAGGAAAGCTATCATTTTAGGAATACAAACTCGACTAAGGCCGGCGGTTTTTCTTCTCTTTCCGAGTCTTGGTTACATTGCTATCTCGCGAGAGCGGTACTCGCATCTCTGTTTTGTTTGTGAGAGAGATTGATGAGATTTTTCCTCGACCTGCTGTTTGATTAGTGGGCCCCCCAAATCCCTCTTACTCAGACATCACTCGGATCGCTTTTTTCTTCCATACATGATTAGCTGTTTGAGCTCAAAGTTGCCAATCCCCTTCTGCTCTTTGTCGCCTTGCCCTATTGCATTTGGGACATCCGCCATTTTCATCTCGTCTTACGAACCATGTCCTCGCCATGGTTTTAACATTTTACCTCAAACGTTCCAAACTGTTTTTTTTTTTTTGGTGTTTGTTTCATGGCGGCAGTCTGGATACCTTCCAGTTTTTTCTAATTTTCCCTCCTGCTTGTCGGGATTTTGGCTCCCCCCGCCTTTCTTAGCGTCCGATACTGCTTGAGACTGGAACTTCTGTTGCATCCAGTCCGGAGATGAGGCCGGTCTTATTTTTTTTTTCTCTCACTATTTTTCTCGACTTGCGACTTTTTTCTTTCCGGACCCCCCCTTTTTTGACGCGTGGTCGCGGATTTCGCCCGAGTCGACCACTTAAGTGCGCTGCCGGATCGAGGACTGTTTTCCTCGACGGCCTAACAGCATGTCCCCTCTGTGTAAAAGTCGCGCCAGTTCTCTGGCCGGCTGGTGCAAAGCGGACGGCTCCGCGATGAACTACCATCTTAACTATTGGTTCCAAGCTGAAAATGTTTTTGCTTCCGGGACGAGCGTCCTTCATCTTGCTCTCACGCGGCGCTTTCCTCTTTGCCTCAAAGGCTCTAGGATCCATGAAATTCTCTTTCTGCATCTATCCGCTTTTTCCCTCCTGCTCCAAGACAGGCGGAACCCTCTTCTAGCGGCTCAACACATTCGCACCCCTCTCTCTCGTGCGCATTAGCGCATAGCCCCCATCGGTGGTATTCACGACGGTCTAGATGTTTTTGTTCGTCTCCGTGGTCTCGAAACAAGCGATTTTCCTCCCCTCCCCCCGTTGACTCAACGCCCACACAGGCGAGCTCGAGCCTCTTTTCCTTCGAGTGCCGCTTCCGCCTAGCGTTTCTTGGCCCTCCCGTCCCCCTTTTAAGAATTGGTTTTTCCGCTTGTATTAGGGCCGCTCTTCGCTCCTTGAGCGAAGAAGACGAATCGGCCCTGTTGTTGTCGCCTTATCGTTTTTAAGCTGTCGCTCTTCCTGTGATGGAGTTTCCCACATACCCTGTGTTTTTTGCATTTGGCGAGAGAACAAGGATGCATGGGCCCTAGGGTATGTTTGCTCCAGCTCCGTCGACAGTTGTCCTCCAGATGCCCATGAACGTTCTTTTTGTCTATGCAGGGGTGCCAGAACTCGCGCCGGGGAGAATGCCCCCCATTTCCCCCTCTTTCACCTGTTGAAAGGTTCAGTCGCCGCGCGTGTCAGCTAGATTCCGATTGGACATTAGCGGGTTTTTGGCTCCAAGAAGAATAGGGGGTTTGTTGTTTTAAGTATTGGAAGGTCCCTAGTTAGCGCTTGCCGCGCCACCCCCCTTCCCCCATGCGCCTTCCTTTTTTTCCCTCCTCTCCAGCATAGAAAGAATATGTCACGACTTCTTTTTTCCCCCTTCAGTCTCTCCGATACCGATTCGGGAGGCACCGAGTTGCCCCCACGGCTTAACGGGCTCCGAGCACTATAGCGAACTTCAATGTTTATTTGGATCCGACTTTGGACGGGATTGCTTCCAGGCAGGCACGCCACCTTTCGCCTTTGATGACAATGCGATGTGTGGCTTGCCTTTCGTTTAGCGGTAATTATCTTTCTTAAGTCTCCGCCAACTTGGCCTTAGAAACATCTTCTTTTCCCGCGGTGTGCCCGGTAGGCACCCTTTCCTTTGCCAGAGTCCCTTTTTCGCAGCGTTTTGAGATGCCCAGCCCCCCCTTTCCTGGTCGAGCCCCTTTTCCTTTCCAATTGAGAGCGTGCACTACTCTCCTTTTTCGGCCCCCTGGTGCCTTAGGCAAGGCCCTGAGGACACCGCCTCGTCCAATCCTGCGTCCCTTTTTACGCGAGTTTGAGAGAGCAGCGCGCCTTCCCATGACGTTTTACCTTGTCCTCGGGTTTCGAAGGCATTGGCTGAAATGGTCGTCGCGGATAACAAAAATTTCTTTTCCCTTGGTGAGGCAAGTTGTTTCCTCTTGAGTCCCGTGGGTGGTAGCCTTCAGTCTATGACAACATCTTTCTTACATCATAGCTTTTGTTGTTAGCCTCCTATAGCATGCCAGTCCTGACATATACGACACAAGGTGTTACAGCTCGTCTTCCGACATTTACATCTGTTTGGAGCGTCGTTCCCGGCCGCACCCGTGAAGACCACCCTCGGAAAACCCACAGATTAAGCTTAAGTGGCAGCTGTCTTCGCTCGTACCTTCTAGGTGAGAGGAAGCAGAGATTGGCGACGTGGGCTTCTGAGGCGGGTTTTCCCTTTGCCCTTGGAGACTGTGGCCCGACCGACGCAGGCCGCAGCTCCCCCTTTTTTCCCGATAGTCTACAACCTTTTTTTTCTTGCAGATTCCCATAATCGATGCCTCCTTCGCGCGTATTGAATTTTCCAGGCCCCCCCCTCGGTATCTAGAGAAGTCTGTTTTTTTTTTCCTCTTCTCACTTTCGTCGCGATTAGACTGCGCGTTTCCCAGTAAAAAAATTTTCCCCCCCCCCCTTCCCAAGCAGGGGAAATTTGCGTTGCCCGCGAACCGCGATCCCCCCCGTTTCGGATACAGTTCGCGACTTCTAAGCTAGTGAAAAAAATGTGATGAACGTGTGCGATCGGTTTCCTCTTAGTCGTCCTCCGATCCCTCGACGTATTGATCACGCCTTTGCCCCGCTGTGAGGCAGCCTAGTATTTAGAAGTTGCGGTCATCGCTTCTTTTTCATTCCCCTGGAGAAGGCTTTGGACGGAGTATTTGCGTTTCTCGCCTCGTCCTGGTCTAATCCCTCTCCGCCCTATGCTGGGACTCCCACAAGCTCATGTCCAATCTCTTCGTCTAGCGACCTCTTCCGGCCCCCTAAACCCAGCTAATAGGGCAATTTTTCCGGTGAATTCCCGCGGATTTGGTTGCTTCCCGACCTCTTGTTGAACAAACGCGCAGGAGGTTGAAACCGGCTGGCCTGGGCCAACGGCGGGCTCCTATGAGAACACCAGTTCCCTTAGTGTCCCGGCAAGCAGCTTAGTTTCAGAACAATGTCAAGGTGCAAACTTGTATTTGATACGCGAAGAGGCTCGCGTCGGGCAGAAACTCTAAACGTCTTTTTTCGCCCCACACCGGTTGAAGCGCTATCCGTTTTTCCCTCACTAAGAAGATTTTAACCCCCATGCGTCGAAATTGGGAATGGGTCGGGTTCATGAACGTAAGCCTGATTTCTAATAGAATCCTCTGAGTTATTCGTTGATCAATGTTATTCCCCCCCCCCCCCCCCCACCCCGCCCCCCCCCCCACGACCCCCCCCCTCCACCCATTTGATAGTTGCATTTTGTTGACCTTTCCGAGTAGTGCTCTTCACCATCTATTGGTTCTTTCCGCCAACACTTTTCCTCCCCTCTTCCTCATGCGCCAGCGGGGGCATTTTCCCCCCATCCGTTTAGATCTGGGTCTGGCTTTTAGCTGTTCAGAGGATGAAGGTTTGCGCGGCAATCTTAGAATTTTCTCCTCCCTAGCGCCTCCCTTCGCGCTTTTAGTTGCCCAGAAGTGGCCCGTCGAGCATCTTTTACTCCCCATCTACGAGAAGGCTGAGCAGTGTTTTCTTTTTTTCTTATTTTTCTTTTCTGTTAGATTCGGAACGTTCCTTTCCCAGGCCCAGCCGTCGCTGACCCATTGGCGGACAGTTTTCGTCTGTCGAGCACCCCCTATTAAAGATATCGGGCGTACCTTTTCGTAGAAACATCTTAGGCCCGTCCCCCCTTGTTCCGGGTCCCCCCCGTGGCGGCGCGCTCTTACGCGAGCCCGTCGGTAACTGTTCTCGCCGGATTGGTGTCCCTTCCAAAGAGGCAGTGTTGCACTGCAGATTCTTCGCTAGCTCTCCGACCCGCCGGACCACCTGTTTTCCAACCCCTTTTTATGGAGTTTTTTACGTTTCCGTTGGCCCACGCATCTCTCCTTTTACGGCGCACCCACTAACGACCCGTGCGGGATCCGTTTTCCAATTTCGTTCGGGATCACTAGGTTAGGGAAGCCCTTCCTTTTATTAGTGAATCCCGTCAGCCCATGTCTTTCAGATTTCCTCGACCACCTATGCGTGATTGGCCTCCAGCATTTTCGTCCCATCGTTTATTTCATCGGAACACAATAAGAGAATCCCTGCTGAAGTGAGTTTTTTCTTTCCGTAGGATTTGCCCTCCTCTTCCCCAAGCGCGAGAGACGTTATGTTGCATCTCATTTCCCCTTTGTTTGTGAATCTAGCAGACCTTCTCTCGAAGGCTAGCAATTACGCCCCCATCCTTCCCCCCAAGCATCTGCCGATATGTCTTATTTGGTCTTATTTCCTTCCAGACCGCTGTTTTCTTGTTTTTCTCCTCACCAAGCATAAATGAATCGTCGATGTTCCTCATCGTGAGCATTGTTCAAAAGAAAATCCCCTTTCCTTTCAGAGAGGGCTTCGAACCTTTCGATGCCAAATTTCCCACGTTCCTTCCAACTTAAAAGGTTTTGTTTTCGCTTTTTCATGCAGTAGAAGATTAGTGACCCGATGCCAGCTAGCCAATCATGAGCTTTTAGGACCCAGAGCCGGCCTTTCCGCTATAGTTCATTCTTTTTAGAATAGGCTTTGCCCTGACGTTAAACGTCTTCGTTTTTCCCTACCTCGTCACCCCATTTCTTTTTCCTTTTTTAGGACGACTTTTTTGACCTGGTTTTTTTTTCTTGATCGACGAGGTCTCGCCGACCTCCGTTCGTCTTTTAAGCGCTTCTTGACCTTTCCCTTCAGCCCCCTCATGAGCGTTACTGAGCGCCCTTCCCCTCCCTGACGGTTCTGGGACGGGGTCCGCGACGGCGTTGCCCTCCTCTCCTTTCCATCCTAAACAGATAAATCTGTCAAAAGTTACCTTCAGTGACTTGCGATTCTTTTTTCTGTGGGACTGTAAATGTTCATTCGTCCTTTCTTGATCCCCCCTCCCTAGATCATTGAATTCGCGGCCGTTCCCGGAACGGTTCTGCGCCGTTTCTCTCTGGTCCTGCCAGATAAGTCTGGGGCTGGAACCCCGACTTCCTACCAAGATGGGGTTTGAACACATTCTCCCCTTCGGGCTATCTTCTGCAGGGTAACATCGTTCGTAAGCGCTGGATCCCTTTTCTACTTGTGAACCTTAAATTCGCTTTTCATAGATAACAAGGGAATATAAACCGCTTAAACCCATGCAGGGCTTTCTCCTCATGAAGACACCGCCTCTAGCCGCTCCAGAGACTGATTTCAGTTCCCCTTTTTTACCCGTCACAAGTTAGAATGAGGCCGGCTTAGGGCCTCCCCCCTTTCAGTAAGAAAGAGCGCCGACAAACTCCCCCCGGCCTGTTGGTTTCATCTTTTCGATATTCTTCCTCTGATAGGAACATACCGGCCTTTGTCCCCCTTTTCTCCCCCCGGATGCATTTGCCCTTTTTTTGTTCTCACGCTCTCGGGGGAATTCGACGATTTCCCTCATGGCCTGGCTATATGACCGGATTGCGGCGATACCCCCTTCTCGGACGGAAGCTTCCCAGTGCCCCCTTTTGCTTCCTTTAGACGGAGCGTTCGCTGTTCTGTCACCCATATGGACCACGAGATTGGGTTTCCTGGTTTCTTTGCCCTTTTTTAGAGGCTAAGGCCGCTCCGCTAGATTGACCCTTACCCCAACCCTTCTGAAGATGAGACCGCATCGGCGCTCGCCGATCTGCCCCTTTCTTGCCCGGATAGCCGACACTCTCTGGGCTCTTCGGTCTCCTTTTTATTCAAGATCGCCGCTCCTTCACGGTTTCTGTGGCAGCGTGGATCACACCGATTTTTACTCTCTTTCGCTGGCAATTTTTCTAGGATGCTTCCCCCCGGCCTCCTGGGGGAGACGTCGAGTATTCAGTCACCTGCTTCTATGTATCTTCGCAGCAGATTTTGCTCGAGACCATGACCTCTTCTTCCAGCTGTGATTCTACCATGCTTCTTTTTTCAGGGAGTTGAGAAAGAGTTTTTGATGATGCCCTAGCAACACCTTTGACTGAGCTCTCTCTCCTTGATCAGCCCATTTCCCTCTCGTGTAACCTGACTCTCTCCTTGACTTTGCCCATTTTTTTGCACTCGGAAAGAGACCAAGCAACGCTTCCTTCCCCAAAGAAGTTAGATCCGGCTCTTTTTCCTTTAGACTACAATGGCGACTCTTAATGGATTTCTTTTTTCCCCAAATGGCCCGCATTCTTTCTCCCCCCCCCCCCCCAACAACCGGCTTCCTTGTGGCTTTGATTTGCTTGTTGGATTAATTTCTAAGATGAAAAAGAGCTCTCTTTTCCTCCTTTTCGTGTTCAGAGATGCTTCCTTTTTTTGCGTTGCCTACTCTCCCACGTTTTTCCTTCTCTCGATTCAAAAGCACTTCATTTTCCGGTCTTCTTGTTTTGAGCCGACCTTTTGCGACTCCCCCCCTTTTCTGAAATCGCCCCTCCCCAGCAGAGTAAAGAAGCGACCGTTTTTTCCCTCTTCCCCCCCGCTTTTCCCCTTTTTTGGAAACAGGATCTGTGGAGTCCGTCCTTTTTTGTCTGGGAATTGCGTGCGAAAAAGGGCCGTCCCGGCGCAGGTCGTGACCGTTCACAGGTCTCTCGCTCAAGTTTTTCTGGAAGCTCTTCACCTTTGCGCAACCCTCCTTTCTTAGCATTTTGCTCCTGCCCCCCCCGAGGAATTCGGTCTTTCGTGGTGTCCTTACCTCTCCCTTACACGTTATGGGGATTCAATCGTTCCACGTCCTGACGCACGGGTACAACTTCCGTCCCTCCAAGAGTCGGTTTGTTTGCAAAAGCCCCTCAAAACTGTCTAGCAGTTTCGGATCAACATCATTTCAGTCTAGCAGTCCCCCTTATAAGAGACCCCCTTTTCAGTATCGGTTGTAGTTTTTAGCCCTCCATTGGTATAGATCACCCGTCCCGTTTTTTTCCACCGAATCTTTTTCGCGCCCCGTCGTCTAGCGCCTTGGGACATACTGCTTTCCCCTTCTTCCCTACTTTCGTCGGGGGGGAGGCGGCGGCTAGTCGTCTCCTTTTCCCCTTTCTAGCCCCAAACCGACAGTGGTGTTTTTTTTTTTAAGCAAAAAACCGCGCCAATGTCCCCCGGCCCGTTTGGTTGACACAGGCGACCCCGCCTTCCTTTTCTGTCCCCAGTTAAAGCAGGGCCCACTTTTTCATGGGAATTATTACCGTGCGCGTCGTTTCGCGGAAAGCAGTTTTCAACGGCCATTTTTCTTTTTTTTTTTTTGTGGCGGGCGGTTTGTTTCCTTCCCCTGAAGGTTTTCCTTCCTTCTCCACAAGACGTTGGTGCATCCCTTTTGCCTTCGATTTTTGCCAATTTGACACCGATTGCTCAGTTTTGAGCGCGGTTAGCGTCTCCCTTCCGGCTCGCACCCAAGGTCCCTTGGGTGCGGTCTTCCCTTTTTTTTTGGATTACGTACCGTTCCAAGCCAAACCCCCTGAGCGGTTTGGTACGGTTTTTTTTCGCTTTTCCACATGGCAAGTCTTCCTCTTAGGAGCGGATAAGAGAAAGCGGTGTGCTTCGCGGAGCGTCTCTTGGAGGTTCCTTTTTTTTGTTCATTGCGCTGTTCTTGGAATTTCTTCCCCCCTGTAGAGGCTTTTATAAGCGTCTTACGCCCCCCCACGGTTAATGGATTTTCGACGCCGACGCCCGCGGATACATTTCGATCCCCCCTTCCCACATCGTTTATCGGAGTCTCGTCTTTGTGAGCTGTTCCCGTAGAAAGAAGCTTTCTTGCCGTTTCAGCTAGCTAGAGATTTGATTTCTCCTCTGCGCTTCGAGCCCCGCCTTTCCGTATGTTACCCACCTAGGCATTGTCATCTTTTCTATGAGTTAGATGTCTGCAGGATCGATTAACAGCCTCCGCTTGCCTTCCACGCCCGGGCGGCAGAGCCAATCTGTCTTTGCTGTTCGCGCCTCATTCTCCCCCTCTCTCCTTCGGTTATTGTCGAGACTTCCCTCCGCGGACCCAAAAGGCTCAAGGGCCGACCAGTCGTCTCCAAGATAGTCGTCCTCCGTGTAAGGCGGCCCTCTGCGGCGACGTTGGGGATCACCAAGAGTTCTTCTTTGGGCTGCAGCCTTCGTATGGCCTTCGCAGCATTCCCTCCAAATGGACGTTAGTTCCTTTTCCAGCGTGACCCCTTCGTTTTTTACGGCTGACTTTCCCCTAGCCCCCAGTGTGACGTTTCCGTGACTCCCCTTGGAAGAATTTGTGGTGCTTCAATAGGTTCCGGGGGCCTCTCGGGATTCGCTTCCCAAATTCCTTCTCCTCCCCCTTTACCCTCGAAACCGCAGGTTGTCTTATTGGACCCTTCAGCAGTCGCCGTCCCGTTTCTATTCACCCACCAGTCTATACAGGTGATCTTATCCCCCGTTTTTTTTCCATTTTTCTATCACAAGAGAGTAGTCCGGAAGGCTGTACAATCCCTCTCTTTCTCCTCCCTTTGGTGGTTGCACCCCTTCCTGAGCCTCCTCTGACTGTTTGGAGAATGTAATTCAATCCTCGCCAATGCACTCACCTTCAATATTCGCCTTTCTTCCGATTAAAAGAAACTTTTTTTGAATGCTAGCCCAGTCAATAACAGTCCCCCCCGCTCTTTTCCCTTCCTTGGAGCATTGTCGGTTTCTCCTTGCCCTATGAACCCTCCTTTCCCCAGAGGGATTCCGACCTTTCATTATGAGAAAAGCGAGTCCAATCTCTTTATATGAAAATACAAACCGGTTTGTTTTTTTGTGATTCCTTTCGTTCTTTTGGTCTCTGTATCTCTACATCCTAGAAACTCACGCTTTTGGGCGCGTTACCCCCTAACTCGCCCCACTCTAACTGGAATCAGGGGACTTCTCCTTTAATCCTTTCCTTTTTTTTTCTAGCAAATCAGATTTCACACACAACAGGGACCCACTAGTTCATGTCGTGCACTAATTCGCACTCGCCCGGTGTAGCACCCCTTCTCTCCTTAGAGCTCAGTCCTCTTTTGCCATTCCTCCTGAACGATCCGACCTCGCAGCCATCTTTTCCGACCCCCCCCTCCACGAAATCTCTACCCTCGCCCCCGAGGGCAGACGAAGCCCCAAGACGCCTACCGGACCCGTCTTCAGCCTGTACCCCCTGGAAAGGAGTGTCGTCGGTCTGTCCAGAGGCATAAGAGGCTGCCTACTATATAAAGATGGGACCGCGACTCGTAAATCCTGGACCTTTCTGGTATCTCCTCCCCTCTTTTTCTCTTTTCTAATTTCCTTTCCCAACAAGAAGTTCCTGCGTCGACCGGATCGCTTTTAACTGGCGTGAGAGAAAGAGTCGTAGCAAGCCATGCGCCGCCTCACCCTATATTTTCCATGGTGTCGAAGGGAGCTGACCCCCGGAATTGTGCTCCCCGGCATTAGTCCCAAGGACTCAAATCCCACAGAGTTAAGTTCACCACCCGCACCACACCATCCACCCAGCAAGCTACAAAAGATATAAATCCTCATCACTTCTTTCATAGGCGATCTGGGTTCCCGCGATGTACCCCGGGAGAACGTTACCATCGAAAATCGGCCGGCGCAGTTTCCCTATATAGGGTCCTCCCCCTCGAGACCCGCAAGGACGTTCTCATGTCCTCATATTACCTGGCCTTTCAGCACAGTATAACAGATATAATATGGTCAGTTGTTTCAACCTTTAGCCCACCCTAGGCTGTCTCCCCTTTTTTCCTCAATCCGGCAATCGTTGTTGGTCGCGTCTGAAGAGCGCCGGTGGGTCTTCCTCACTTGTCGCGTTTTTTCACCTCACCCACGGTGATCACAAGATAACAAAGGCCCCTGCTCTCCTCAGCCGCCAGCCTTTGATCGAGCTGCTTTCAGTGACATTTCCCCCTCCCGTCCCCCCCCCCCTGTCTCCGAATTGGTTGACGGTGGCTCTTTTTTCTTGGCTTTTTTTTCACGGGTCCGCCTTGATAACTTCCCCTCTTGAAGCCGGCCCGCTTTTTTTTGTGATACGGGTGGCTTTAAGCTAGTTATAATTCCGCTAGCCATCCCACAAAAGGTTAGGGACCTTTTGCTAACCCTCTCTCTTTCTTGAGGTACACCCCAGGTGGTTCTCCTCGACCGTAGGGCACTCCCGATACTCGCTTCTCAAAGGCGCTATCTCCCTGCGTCGAGACCCCCCTTTTCTCCCGGTCCCCTAAAATTCGACCCTTCGTCTTTTTTCTCAGTTTTTGGTGATGGTCGGGGTTTCACTCGACGGTCTTGACGGGTTCTTTGTAAGCGCCTCTTTTTTTTTTTTCCTTATTTCGTACTCCATTTTATCCTAAGCGCCCGCTTTTTTTCCTTCCCGAAGCCCCCAAGCAGGTATATCTCTAGAATCAACGTCCTAGTTTTCCCCCCCCTTACGGATGGATTTGGCCTGGCACTTTTGCTCCTAAAAGAGGTATTTGTGGCTACTTTTAGTCACTGGCAGCGACCGGGTTTTTCTCCGCGTATAGAGTCTAAGAAATGGATCGGAGCACTATTTTATCTCCTTCCCACCTGGGTTCTCTGAACCCAACTTCCCTTCTTTGCCTGTTTATTTTGGGCGGCAGTTTTTTTCTCGGAGTGAACATTTCCCTTTCTTAGGTTGGTACTTCCCCCTCCCTACTGAGAGGAGAGAACAACGCCCCCCCTTCGCCGTCCGCTTTGGTGGGATCCCCCAATGTTGTAGCGTGCTGCAGAAAAATCCGCGTTGGTTTGCGCCCCCAGCGCAAGAGAACAACCCTTTGGGGTCTGCGAGCCCCTTTCAATCCTCCCGAGCGTGAAGTTCTCATTTGACGGACCACTTTTTTCCGCACACTGTAAGGAATGAGCCCACCTCGTCGTCCACCCTCTCCGTTTCCACCGAGTTGCCGAGTTTTACCCGCGCGTTCCCTTTTCCTTCCATTCGTCTGAGGTGTTAATGTCTGGATTTTGGCGGAAATGGCTGCTCTTCGTCCCTTGCTCCCACCAATCCGGAGATGCTTTATTTTGCGATCTTCCTTTGCGTTTTTTTTCTGAAGGCTCCGTCGCGTCTTCCAAAGGATGCCTTTTTCCTTCTTGTTGGCAGCTATTTCTCTTGCGCCGGCGACGGCTTCATCATTTCCCCAGAACTTAGTTTATCTCCTCCATACTTGTCCCCAAGTTCAGCGGCCTCTTTTTTTTTGAGCGGGCGATCGCAGCCCTGCAGAACAAACCCCCAACCCCTTCCACTCCCCTTCCCAGTGACGGCTCGCTTTCGCTCGTCCCCCTCTTCCGACACTTCCCTAGTGTCTTTATCCCCTTGGCCTCTCTCGGGCTCTTTCTGCTTCTTGCCATTTGCCGTCCCTCTTTCTCGTTCTTGACTTCAGTAGGCGCACAATGGCTCGTTTTTCCCAAGGTTGCTCGATTACAACGCGCTTTTTCACCCCTCCCCTCTCCAGCCTTCGGAATTTGATTTCAGGAACCCGAGGATAGGAAGCCTAGGGGCTTCATTTCCCTGCTCAATCTTTTTGCGACTTCCTAGAGTCACACGCCGATCCCTCCCCCGTAGACACATCGGTCCGTTTTACCTTTCCAAGTTTCCATGTGGCGTGTAATTCAAGAAGCTCTATCCGTTTTGATCCCCTCGGAGATAGCCTCTGGCTTGACCCCTTCTTTTCCTTGCTTTAGGCATGAGTATGTTTCCCTCTTTCCGCCCTACGACATCCCCCAATGAGTTTTCACCTTCTATGAAATTAATGGTTAGACATCGGCGTATTGTATATAGACTCTTTTCGGTTCACCGTATCGGAATGCTCCCCTTTTGGTTTTATGGGACCTCCCCCCAGCGCGTTGTCTCCCCTTGTCCTGGCTACTTCGTCCCCCCCCACGCCATAGGCGGGGTTGGAATCCCCCCAACCCCCCACGATGAAATTCCCCCCCAATCTTCCCTTTTTCCCTCCCACCCCTGAACAAGCCCTCACACTAGAACAAGATCTTCTGAAAGCAGTGCCCTTTAACTGACGAGTGCATGGTTCTTCGCCATTACCCGAAGGGACTCCGAACGGAGTTTTTATGCTTTCCAGCTGTGGGTGGCCCCTACGCCGGGGGAGTAGTACCACTCGGGCCCCTTCCGCCTTTTTTTTTCCCCCCCTTCCCCTCACTTTGGTGGGATAACAGAGTATGAATTTCGCGTAGTCACCTCGACCACACCCACTCGCGTTTGCCTTCTCCCTTTCCCTCCTGCCGGGCAACAGCAGCAGGCTTTCCCCACTCGTTAAAGGGTTTTTTTCCCCTTTTCCCTTCCCTCCCCCCTTTCTATCGGAGAGGCTTACTTTTTTTTTGGCTTTTTTTGCTTCTGAGCACGCTGTTCGGGGGAGAGTCAAAAGGGTTCGTTCTCTCCTCTGTTTTGAATTCCCGTACCCTTATCGACCCCTCTCCCAGCCGTCCCAACTGAGTTTCCTCTTTTCTCCCTCTAATTCTCAGGAGGATCCCCTTTGCGACTGTCCCTTTAAAACATCGTTACTTCCGCAGGTACAATAGATGGCATTCTTCTGGATCGAGGAAGCGAGGGACCAACTTGGTAGTTCCTTTTTTCCCTTAGGATAGACTAGATCTTTCTGTCAAGACGACGTTTGCTGCCCGCTTGTCCTCTCCCCTTTTCCTTTTAATCCCAGCGCACCTCCCCCCCTCGAGAGGTTGAATGTTTTCCTTTGTGATTCTTGTTACCGTTCTTTTGACTACCCTCTTTCCCCTCCCCCCTAAATTCATCTTCAAGGCTCGTTAAAAGAGCGCACTTCTTTTTTTTGCGAGGTCGAGCAACTCCACCTCCCAGCTGCTCCGTCTCGTTTTTTATCGACAACCCCGCGTGAACAAACTTTCCATTTTCTGGGACACTTCTGGTATCACGTGGTGGAGAGTTCGCCGCATGCCGTCTGTAAGATGAGTCCCCCCCCCCCTCGTCGTGGGGAAATCGTCCGTCTCGAGTTCTCAAGGAATCGCCGACTTCTGGCATCGCTAGCCGTTTTCCCGACACCGTTTTTGATCAAGTTTCCGGCCGGCCTCATTTTGGTCCCTTTTCCCTCCCCTTCCTCCCCCTTGAAAAAAGTGTTTGTTCTAACGTGTGACCATCAATTCGTTCAGAAGTTTTTTCTTTCCTGCCAGAAGGCTTGTGCCTGGCAATTTCTGACCTGTTTTTCCTCTAGAAGGGCCCCCGAACCGAGCAGTTGGCCATTTTTTTTTCCCTTCGTGACTAGAGAAAGATTTTTTCATTGATACACACCAGAGACTACTTTTCGTGGTGGCTGAGTTTTTTTAATTTCTTTTTCTCAGGGATACCCCCCTTCGAGCCTTTAGGTATGAGGCAGTTGTCATCTTCTATCCCTCTTTTGGTTCTCTATTTCTGAACACTGAAGAGAAGTCCCTTCTCTCCTCCCCGGGGGTTCCTTTGGCGCCACCATCCCTTCCTTCCCTCATCATAAGTACCATAATGAGTATAGTTATTTTTGTATCTTGACGAAAGAAACGCTTTTACGCCTGCTTGAGCGTCAAACCTGCTTCTTGTACCGGATTTTTCCCCCCTTAGTATTTTCCCTTGGGTAAAATTGCGATGAAAGATCGCTTTCCCCGAACCCCTTTTTCTTATACGCCACCAATGGCCTTTCACGGGTCCTGGCACACTTCCCCCCCTTTTTCCTATTCATTCTCATGTAGCAAGTTAGGCTTATACCTTGGAAAGAGGAAATCCCGCCCGTTTTTTCTTTTGGGGACTCCTGGCGAGCTCTTCTCTAGGACCTTTCCGATTTCCTTTTCAGTCCTTTCTTAAGTCTCTGTTTTTCCTCACCATTTTTCGAGGATGAGGTGACTACCGGCCGCGTTGTTTCATATACGCCCACATCCTTTTGCCTACTCCTTTTTTTCCTCTGGACCTTTTTGTGTAGCGGATGCTGACGCCCCGCCCAGAGCCGCCCCTGAGACTTCGTGGAAGCGTGGTTGCGCGACCCTCCCGATTTTACTGATGTGAAAGAGTCACCTTCTCTGGCAGTCTCGAAAGCGGACAACTGCTTTTGCGCGATCTCCTTCTCCCCATAGCGAAGACTGCATCTTTTCCCTCTCCCCCTTCCCCTTGGCAGTTCTTCGAGATTGCGGTATGGACTGCAATGACCCTAAGCGAGTGCTCGTTCCGACCCTTCGTCCTCTCTTCCCCTTAGTGGAGAACTGCCCCCATCTTCTTTTGGACCCCCGATAGCATAGATCTTTCTTTTCCCCGATCTCCACCTCTTTGTCCTTTTCGTAACCTGATACCCTTCATCCGCGCTTGGGAGGAAGTCGAGTTCGCGGAACTGGTTGTTGAATGCGGTTACGTTTAGCGCTATGGGGGTAAGGACCTCAATCCCCAAGTGCGATCCATCAAAAGGGTGAATATCCCCTCTACACCTT
>Ga0179593_1716889_pt1 | contig 20917 bp, 28 predicted proteins | sample CZODoug2_1_08_16_FD_185931 | JGI IMG/M metagenome (GOLD analysis project Ga0179593, IMG submission 185931) | Vadose zone soil fungal communities from Angelo Coast Range Reserve, California, USA - CZODoug2_1_08_16fungal (PacBio error correction) | ecosystem: Environmental > Terrestrial > Soil >... | reverse complement strand
CTTCTCTATTTTTAGTATGACTGCATGCTTTTCCCCTGAGTTTTCAGTTTTTCCCCTGCAAATTTTTACCTGTGAACCCCGGACACGCTCCCCGTTCAGTTCTTCCTTTTCTCAGGCCTGACCCTACCTGGAGGTTTTTTTCTTTCCCCCAACCTGTCTTAGCACTTTCTCAATATGCGGTTTTCGAGACATAACTCCGGTCGCTAATAGTTCGGTTTCGATCTCCCAGCCTTAACCTGTGGCTTTCCATCATCTTTCCAGATTCCCCAGGTTTTTTGAGCGGTTCCAAACACCTCGTAAGTCTTCCTTCCCTTTTCTCTAGAGCCATGGAATGGATTCCCCCCCTCCGTTGCCAAACTTCTTCGCGTTGATAGGGATTGCCGAATTTCGGATCCCCTACCTGGCGCGTCCCTCCCCCTCCTTCCCCGAGCACCTGACTCGTCCCGCCCAAAAAATGTGGGAGCCTTCCCCGGGACGATTGATAACCCCCCCCCGGGCTCTCTTTCCTCTGCCTTCATTTCTGGATACAGCTTGTGTCGTGCATTCCATCTTCATGCCTCATGACACCTCGTTAGAAAAAAGGTTTTTTTTTCAAAGGACGCCATTTCGTGCATTCTCCGGGAAGGGGGGACGGATGGAGTGGACCAAATGGAGGGGGAATAGTGTTTTTCCCATCTTGGAGTTTCTCTCACGACCCCTCTCTGGGGGCATTTTTAAAGCGGGATTCGATTTCACCCTGGCTGTCGCCGGCTCCTTTCGCCTTTTGCGGCCAGACCCTCCTGAGCTGATTTTTCGAGTCACTTCTCCGCTGGATCCGTCCGGGCGGGTTCCCCCCTTCGGGTTATTGGAAATCCCTCGATTTAAGACACTTTGATGCCCTTTTCCCCGAGGGACGCCCCCAGAAGAATCGGTTTCCATTCCCCCCCCCCACGGCAAGGAAGGAACCGTGAACCCCCCCCCCACCATTCACTACGGAATACCTTGTTTTTCGAGACGCCCGACGACCCGACCACACTTCCGTGCTCCTTCCACCCCAAAGCCTTGTTGAGCAATACGCCCTTGCCCCTCCCCCTATTGTTCCCCACGCTGTGGGTTTTTTAGTCCCCCTTCCTTTTCTTTTTTTATGAGACTCTTTCTGGTAAGCCCCTTACACGGCACAATTTTGTTTTTGCGACCACGTGAAAACGGACCCCTTTCTCAAGCCCAGAAATCCCTCCTCTAACTTCCCCCTTTTCACCATAAAAACTCCTCCCTTTTTTTACTTTCTCCCTTCGTCTTTAAACGTCCTTCTCTGGAGAAGGAGACCTGTCCTTTTAGATTTGCCTCGCGGGTTGTTTTTTTTCTGTGGGTTGCCATGGTTCTTTGCCTCCCACAAAGATCAGATCGTCCCACGACGAATTGCCTTCGGCTCTCAGGCGTTCTCTATTCAAAGATGCTCCGGCTTTTTTCTTCCTTTTTCTAGCGATGTTCCCCCCACCTTTCTCAGTTGGCTTTTGAAATATAGGCTGTCTTTCCTTTTTCATGATTTCCCCTACGCGGAGGCGCACGATCGGCTCTTTTTCATCCCCCCCGGGGTCCTCCCCTCCAGAATCTCGCCCCGGGATCGCTTCCCATACACAAAAAAGGTTCCCTCCCCCCCCACACTGCACCTTTTTCGTGTGGGATTTGCATAGAACGCCGAAAAATGCTTTTTGTATTTTCTCCGAACGCGCTTCTCCGCGCGTTATCGGTTCCCTCCTCGGAAGTTCCGCCTTTTCAGCCGGGGTGCGCCGTTTTTTTTTTAGGTTTTTCTGCTCTTTCCCCACCTCCCAGCAAAAACTAGGGGATTTAGAGCCCCGTCAAAAGAATTTTTTTGCACTGGTAAAAAAAGGCGGCGGGTCCCCGCTCAAGCAAAGCGCTGCACACTTCTCCTTTCCTAAGCTTCTTTTCTTCGATCTGTAGAAATGGCACTCTCTGCAGAAGTCCCCTCGCGCTTGTAATCGTGTGAGCTTTTTTTCTTAGGTTTGCGATCCACCTAGGCACTTTGAATTGTCGTCCTTTCCGAACAGGTGTAAAACAACCTCTCTTCCCCCCCCAGCTTTTTTTGCCCCCCAGTTCTCTTTTTTTCTTCAGGGCCCATCGGTTTGTCATTGGAAGCCACCCTACGGTTTTCCGACACCCCCTCAAATGCCGTCTTTTCCAGAGGTAGAATTGCGTCTTTTTCCACCGCGTTTTCTTTTGCGGATCATGCTTGTTCCCGGGATAATTTTTTCCCAGGCTTTTTTGAAGGTCTCCTTTTTTTTGAGACTCCCCGAGGCCGTTTCCTTCCGGCCGGCAGAGTCAAGTAGCCTTCTTTTTTTTTTTTTTTTCGGATACGGCTCTTTCCCTTCTCCTTTCGAACGGGGCGTCTCGGCGAGGCGCCAAGACCGTCCCCTTCCCCAAGCCCCTCTACCTGTTCAGCAGGATACGCCCCCTCTTCGCCAACCTCGAGCCAATTTGACAGCTTCTTTTTTCCCAAGACTTTTCCATGAAAGTTTTTTTTCCCCAGGAAACTTTGGTGGCTATCCCTCTATTCCCTCCTCTTCAAAGCTTGGAGAATTCTTAAGACTTCTTTCGCGAGTTTTAAATTCCTTCTTCCCCCGAACTCCTTACTGTGCTTTTGATAGGAATTTGCGTTTCCCTCCTTCCAACCCTAGCCCGGCTGAGAATTTATTTCTTTTCTCAATTCCTGGCCCCTTCTACGGATATAGCTACTTCGCTGACTATTGCAGCGGGGAGCGTGCCTGCCATCTCGCTCAGACCCCCCCCCCTTTTCTCTTAAAACTTTATCATTCTCTCGTTCCCCTCGCCTTCCCCCGGCGCACCCCGGCCTTTTGCCCTCCGCTTCCTGGTCAGTCTTTTCTTCGACCTTTCGAATGTCCAGGCGAATCCCTTTAACCAGCATTTTTCAAACCAGAGAATTCCCATCCTTTTTTTCGTTCCCGCCTCTGCCTATAGTATTAGAGTGGCCCTCTTTTTCGGTGACCCTCGTAGTCCTCGCGCGCTTCGATAGTATCGAGTTCCCCCCTCCCGCTTTTCGAATAGATTCCCAGTCTCCACTGAGCCAATGCTTTTGGGACTCTAAATGGCACAGCTCCCAAACCTCCTTTTCCTTTTGTCTGTTCAGCTCGCGCTTCCGCCACCTTTCACTAGTAACCTCTTTGTTTGAGAGAAAAGCTCATGTCCAACAAAGGCAGGGAGTCTTTCCTACTCCAAGGCTCCAGTGTTTAGAATGTCGCCCCCTCCTTTCTTTTAAATTTGACTTATTTAGGGTCCTTTTGTTCTGCCACCGGCAGCTTTCATCAGGATTGAGGGGGCTTTCTCTTTTCCCCAGTTTCCGTTTTACCCCAAACCCACCCTTGAAAGCTAAGAATCGCTTCCCCCTTCCCCCCCAAGACTTTCCCTGAACCCCCCCCCTACTAAAACCGCTCCCCAGAGCCCCCTTCAAGGTCAGAGGTCACGTAGGCGACAACCTTTTCGTTTGGGCTCCTTTAATTTTTTTTTCCTCCTTTTGTAAAGTTATAGATTTTTCCTTACCCGTTCCACGTTTTTTGATTTGGAAATAGTTTCCTTTCTTAGCGTCGCTGTCCCCCTTTTAAATGGACATCTCATTATTCGAAATTTGCCCCGACGTCCGATCTGCAAAGTTCCTCGTTTTCAGACGTTCAGATTATAGGAGTGCTTTTCCTCAATCCCCCCAGAGAGACTCTCCCGATTCTTTTCGTTACGGTCCGTGGAAAGAAACTGACCCCCCTTTATTATATCCGGGAGGCTAATCCCCCACATCCCTCACACAGTTTTTCGGTGCGAGAAGGAAAGTCCCCCCCCCCCCCCCCCCCCCCCCCCAACCACCCCCCCCCCCCCCCCCCCCCCCCCCCCCCCCCCACCCCCCCCCCCCTCCCCCCCACCTTTTACGTTTGACCTTCCAAAAAGGGTGACCGACCTCTCGCTCTTCCTTCCGTTTGGAAGGAATCCCCTCCGTCTTCTCAGGAGCCTATTACCTCTATCCGTGGAGCGTTTATCCCGTCCTCTACCACGGCTCCCAGACCGGTTTTGGTGGCCTCTCAGGGGCAGCGGCTCTTTTTTTTGATCCCTTCCAAGACTAAATTCTCCTTCGGCCACTTTAACGATATCGTCATCTGCCTTTTTCGATTGACATCTTAACGGGACTCGTTCTCTTCACTTTTTCCCCCGCTCCGGCTCCCCCACCCCGTTCTTCGCATTTCATTACAACCTGGGGCGCGCGTTTCCCCCTGAGATTCTGTTTCTTCGGACCTGTTGATCGAGCGCGCGTCTTGATCTTGACCCTCCGCCATTCCTTGAAATAGTTTTCTAATCCATTCCATGTTTCATACCCTTCCCTTCTCCTGTTTCCGGCTCTTATGGTGAATGGAAGAAACTTCTTTTCCGCGTGCTTTTCCAGTCTTTTTTCAAGTGCATTGAACTTCAACCGCCGTTTTCACTTTGACCCCCCTCCCCGTTAAGTTATGCTCCGACCTTCTTTTCCCCCCCGTTGTTGTTGGGCTTTTCCCTTTCCCTTTCACGGTTGCTGTTCCCTTTTTTTGGAGTGGTTCTGGCCTTTCACATTGTGCCCCTTCGCACGTCCTCCGACTGTCCCAGACCCCTGTGAAAAGGGCAGTTCCCCTATCTCCCCACTGACATCTCGACAAGTTTTTAGTTTTTTTTCTTGCAAATGCTCCAATGATCCTTTTGTTACTCTGAGCACCTAGGTAACCTGGTTGAGACGAGTCGAAGCTCTCAAGCGAACCGGCTCCGATCTCCAGCTTCAGGTCCGCAAGCGCGTGTGCTTTTTTTGGGAATCTTCTCCCCCAAAAGATACTGCGAATTTGGTTTATGAGGCAAATGTTTTTTGCTTAGTTCTTAATTGAGGAAGTCCCGATGAGATCTGGCTTTTCTTCGACCCCTGAATAGATAAGATTTTTCCCTCTAATCGATCTTGCCCTCTTTACCCCCGGATAGAGCGCAATTTACTTCCGCCTATCTTCCCCCTCCAATGATGTGAACCTCTCTGGTTCCAGGGTCTCATCTGACTGGGGGCCTCCCTATTTACTCTCCTCTCCAACGGATCCCTTTTTCATAGAATTCTCTTAATCCTTGACTTCCCCACGCCCGGCTTTTCTCCTCCACCTTCGCGCACACGGGTTTGCGAGGCCCCCGTACGTTGCAGGACTCCTTGATACTTTGTGAGTTTTTTTCCTTAGGGGGCCGCCCGCAAGGTCCGTCGACGAGTTGTTGCCATCCTTTCCAGCGGGCTTCATTTCCATGTATACCGTGCCCCCCCATTAGAACGAGGTTAGGTTGAAGAGGGGCCCCTCTTTCTTTTTTTTTTGGATGGTCGCCGGATCCTTCCAATAGCAGGAGCCCCAGCTTTTCCCACCTCCCGTGCGAGTAAGATCCTTCTCCGAGTTTCACGGAGATCCTATAATCCCTTTCCCCGAGGTGCCATCTCTTCCAGCTTTCGATCGTCCCCGGTTAATCAAGCTTAAAGCTCCCCCGTCCCCCCTTTACCGGCAAAAAGTCTCCTTCCTCTGACATTTGTGTCTTTGGATCTTTCGGCCCCCCTTCCCCCTGATGCCCCCCTTGCACTCCCCCTCCAAATTCCTTTAGACTACTTAAAAACCCTCGCAGGCTTTGTTCCTTGTTTTTTAAGTCCTCCGTTTCGTTTTCTGAGAGGTTTGTTTCGTCAGCCGATCTCTTAGTTTCCCCTTTTTTTTTTATTCTTCCTCGAGAACCACTGGAAAAGATTCCCCCCCCCCTCCCCCCCATGACGCTCAAGTTTTGGTTCATAAACTCGACGCTCCCCCCTTCTTTTTTCTTTTTTTCCTTAACCTCCCGAAGGAAGCAGTCCACACTTTCTTCGCTTCGCCTCGCCCTTCGTGGGTTCTCATTCTTTTGCCCCCCACGCGCCCTGTCACAGAATTTAACCGCCTGGCCCCCCTTTGTGGCTTCCTTCCTTTTTTGGGACCTGTTGAAAAGAACTGCGTCGTTTTTTAGTTTTTTCCTTACAGCTGTTTTTTCTCGGTGTTTCACATTTTCTGGCAGAAGGGCATCTTTTTGATGATCCTCGGGGGAGGAACTAGAGACCCAGGCCTTCGCGTTCTCCCCCTGATTGTCCCCCCCCAACCCTTTCCCCCCACTATCGCCCTGGAAATCGCGGCCCCTCCCCTGCCAAACCCCAAAAGGCTGACACCACCAAAATGCCCTTTTAGGCCTTTTTTTTTTCTTACCCCTTAAAACTGCTTTTTTCTTCGCGTTTCCCCCCTTCTCTTTCGACCGCTGCTGAAAGACGCTCCCCCTTGTTTCCGGGGGGCCCTCGGGGGGGTTTGAATTTTTTCCTTCCATCCCCCTCTCTGTTCTTTAGAGGAAAAGTTCAAACTCCCCCGGTTCCGGGACCCACCCCGGAGCGCGGCCTTTTCTCCCCGCGCGGCTCTCTCCAGTTAGAATCCTCTCGTTAGCGCTTTTTAGTTAGAACTGTGGGCAATGCCTCCCTTTCTACGCGCCCCCCTTTGATCATCTGCGAGTAGGGAGTTTTTCTTCTCCAAATCCACCCCCTTCCCCTTTGCTTTGTAGTGCCATTTGCCCCTCACTTCCTTCCCCCACCTCGCTCATGCCCTATGTGAAGAAGACCTTCCTTTTAGCATTCTTTTTTCTCGTTTTAGACCCACCCAACGGTTTTCCCCTGAAGGTCAGTTATTGGGAGCTTTCCTGTGTTTCTCCCCTATCTTGTCTTTGTGGGAACACTTTTTGGTCCTTTCTCCCCCGGATTTTTCCCGTGATTGTATTGGCCGACTTCTCCCTCCCCATTCCCCTCCTCGGCCGGCGCTCTGCAGTTTTCTCTTTTCATACTCCCCCTTTTTGAGATCCCTTCTTGCTCGGCCGACGTTTCGCCTTCCGGCATATGGGGCGTCCTCCTTGCGAAGGCCTTTTCTTCCTCCTGTCAAGATGAAATTCTACACGCTCCGGACCCTCCGCCAACCCTCGTTTCCTTTTTCCACATTCGCAAAGCTCCAGTTTCATTTTTCATGTTGACTCCGTCCCCCCTTTTCCTCCTCAACCCTCCCTCCAGAAGGCGCATTCAAGGAGAACGGGATTACGGATTCCATTCCTCTGGGAGTAATTTTTCAGAAAAATTCACAAGTAAAAGTGCTTGCCTTTTGGAATCGCCCCCGAAGAAATCACCTTAAAGTGATGAGCACTTTCTCATGCCCCCTAAGGCCCTTCTCAAATTTCTAAGAGGCCTCATATTTTAATTTACTCGTTGCCAGCGATTGTCTTTTCTTTTGCCCTCCATGCGCGCCTTTTCCCCGAGAAGACCCTTCTTTTGGATCTTATACGCTGTGGTGTGGGCCTCGCAGATTACCGTCCCCCAGGAAATTGTCCAATTTCCTTTTCTTAGTGTCAAGCCGCACGCTTTTTAAAGATCGTTCTTTTTCCTGCGGCAAGACTCTCGGCGCTGAAAAAGACAAACAGTTTCTTTTTGGAACCTTTGGCGCTTTGTGAAGGGCTGGCAGTGGGGGCTTGTCGGCCCCGAGTTTTTTCAACTTCCTGTCGTAATTCTCGCGGCCTCTTCTGGAGTGGGGCCCATCACCAGGGTACTTCAGGAATAGATGGCAGTTCCCCTCCACCCCTTGTGTTACAAATAGCCTCCCAGTCTAAGCCAAACGCCGAATTTTTTCTTTGTTCAAGCTAGTGAAGGAAGCAATTCTTCCCCCTTCGTGAACGGCGTCTTTCCCCTGACTTTTGTTAAGTCTCACCTAAATTCTCCATGGTCCTGCCCACCAAAGGCTCCTCAGGATCACACGTGAAGCCTTTTGTTCGCCTGCTTCTTTCAATCCGTCCTTAATTATTTTGTTCTTTCGAGTGTAGGCCCCTCCCTTTCGCGATCATTTTCTTTCCCAGGTTGTTCTTTACTGCTCGGTGTTCCCCCCCCACCACCCCTGCCCTCTACTGCTTAAAGACCCCCCCCCAGAACCTAACAACTTTAAAAACCTCCTCCGACCCAAGTCGTAATTCACTTTCGTGTTTTAATTGGATAAAAATTCCCCCTTTGATTTTCTTTGCGCGCATCCTTTTCATTATTTTTTTTTTCTTATACATGAAAGTTGGAGGGTCCCTTTTCATTTGGTGCCGCTCAGTCTTTCTCTTTTAATTCTAGCCTCGCTTTTCGCTCCTTCTCTGAAATGGCTTCTCGAACTTCCCCCGCGGAGCCCGCCTTCTTTGGAATTAGAGCGTTTTTCTCCTCCCTTCTTGGACTTTTCTGGAGTGGAGCAGTAGTGTTCCCCATACAAACTTCCTTCCTCCAGTCTTCTATGCGCCACGTCGCTTTCGTCAGTGATTTTCCCCTTTGAAGCCAAGCTTTTAACCCAACATTTTCCCCCTACTTTTCCCATCCCAGTCCCAAAGTAAAGGTGTCTCCCTTTCCCCAGCCGGGCTTTCCCTTTGCAAAACTTGTGCTAAAATCATGTCTCCTTCTTCAAACTTACTGCTTGGCGACCCTTTCCCAATCAGGCGCTTGCTTAGACCCCTTCCGTGTCTCTCATCTTCCCTTGACTTTGATCCCAAGACTTCCCCCCCTACTTGACCTTCTTTCTTTAGGGGAGAGTGGATCCTTTAGTCTCGTCCGCCCTTTACTCCGATCAGCTTCGTTTCCTATCCCCCCCTATCGGCGCGAGTTGTTTGCTTCTGATTAATTACCTTCTCCCTCGCGTCGCTTCCCGCCGAGCTGCGCATCCCTTTTCACCTTTCGCGCTTATGCAAAGAGATGTACCCCGCGAGCTCTGGAATCGCTCTCCTACTTGGCGCGTCGCCCGACTCTGCATTGACGTTGCTCATTTTTCAGTTTTTCAAACCCCCCTCCCTTGTAGATATTTCCCAGAGTCCCTTAAGAACTTCCTTGTGACGCGTGTATGGTGCCTTATCTTTTCGTTCGGTAGTTGTCAATTTCAATCCAGCAATCCCCAACTTTAAGTTCAGGACGATTTTAAAATTCTAGTTTCCTCTCCCCGTTGTTTCGACGACTGTTCGTAATGAACTTGCATATTTCCCCCCCCCCCGATGACCTTTGATTTGACCACTTGTTTTCCTCAAGATGTGAAACTTAGACCCCTTGTCCCCCTTCCCTTTCTCTCAACTACTGGCTCGGTCTGCTAAACCTGACCCCAATTCTCATGTCCAATCATTGGGAACTGCCCCCATTCAAGCGGCTTGTACTACATCCCGGCTTACTAACTCCCTTCTCCATCTGTCGGACTCCTTGGTTTTGTATCAAGCTTTGACCCAGGTTGTAATGTTCCTTTCGCGAGCGACTCTTCCGTTTCCTTCTCTCCCTTTCATTGCATCGAAGCAGGCCCCCCCCCCAAACCCCCCCACTCGATTAACGGCGAACTTTTTATTGTAAGCGTCTAGAGATACCATGGAGATCATCATACTCGAGCCCTGCCCCTGATTCGACCTCAAAACGGTAGGGCTCAGGAAGAGTTTGCAGACATAAAGGGCTACGCTATTTCCCAAGGCGCCCCGAGATAAGCGTTCCTCTCCTCGTTATTCACGTCAGAAAGTTTTTTCCTTTTCAACCCCCTGTTAGACCATTTCTTCTTTTTTTCTTCTTTTCCCCCTTTCAAGTCCCGGTGCATGAGCCCCCACAATTTACGGGTCTTGGAGTGGAATCGGGCCGGCAAATGGCTGCGTCCTAGTTGTTTTCCAGCGTTTTTTTTCCCTCCCTTTACCCCCATTCCTGAGGGTTTGAGATCTCTTCTTCTTTGATGTAACTTTTCCCTTTTCTCACTACCGGCGAGTTGAGGTTCACCTTTCTGCTGCACGCGGCGAGTCATCCCCTCTTTTCTCCCGCGGCTTTTCGCTAAGTTTGTCCGAGTTTCCATTGGAGAGGACTCTTCCACGCCTCCTCAATTTTCCCTTTCACCACCGCGCAAGACTTCGTGAACAAGTCACTAAGGCGACATGAAAACGTTTTTTTCGAGAACCCATGCCCCCCTTCCAAGGTTCGCTCGAGCCACCAAAATCCCCGCTTGTAGCCTACGTTCAACCCCTTCCATTATTTCGCAGTTTTTTTTCGGCCCTTTTTATTCGTTCTGTTATTTAGAAATTTCTTTGTTTTAAGAAGATCTAGCTTTGGCCTTTTTGTTTTTGTTTTACTTTCCCCCTTATCGCTCCCCCCACTTTTTCCCGACCACACACAACCAGCCCCATAAAGTCAGCTCTCCTCAAGTCTTTTCACTACGAAGGACCGCGAATAATTACATTCCCTGCGTCCTCTAACGCCCTTCCCGCGACTCAGGAGAAAAACTTTCTTTTTTCTTGTCGCCTCCTGGTCTGTGTTTTTGAGGAACCCTTTTTCTCGATTTGCCTTTCAACACAAATGTCACCCCCCGGTATAACTAAAAGAATTTCTCCTCCTCCCTTTCTCGCGATGACCGTTTCCGAAGCGGGAGACGGAGTTTTTTTCTTATCTTTTTCCCTTCTCGGCGATGTGTGTACCTCTTGATCGTTTTTATTTGCTGCCATCTGTCCTTCCTCTTCTTTCCACTACGATCCGTCCCCAGCAGGACGCCCTCCCCCGCTGACCTGATTTCACCGAAACCCCCTTTTTCGTCTGCGAATGAACTAAGTCCCTAATCGCGGACCCGGAAAACCTTTTTGCTGCATCCCCAATTTCCTTGGGTGTGGACATAGACCCCTCCTTTTCTGGTTCGCGTGGCCTTCCCGCGCTCGCGGAAATGTTTTGCAAGGAAGGGTTTTTCCGAGGTCTTTCCTCAAAATCCCCACATCTCGGAGATTTAGAGCACCCCTCCCACTCGGTGGTCTACCCCGGAGAGAGGCATGCTTTCCCCCCCTCACGACCCTGCCCCTAAGTTAGCTCCGCTTTCTGAGAGACTTAGCTAACGCGGCCATGGGCAATTTCTTCTTTTTCCTAAACTTGGCGATCTCATCGTGAGAGTGGGTTGGTCCCTGCACGATCACCCTCCTCACTTTTTGAAGTTCTCTTTCCATTTCCCTCCAGGCCCCCCTTCGCGAAGCCAGCCTTCTTGCCGGAAGCCTTTCTTGCACCCTGGTAGGGAAGAAAAAACCCTGTGATCCTGCACCTTTCTTTGCGTGAAGATTCGCCCCCCCGAGTTTTTCCTCTTTTTTTTCTTCTGCTGGTTCGGAGCGTGGAGAATTTCCCCTTTTTTTGACGTTTTGTTCTTGCGTTTCTGATATGGCGAAACAGATGCCTTTTCCCTTCGCTTTATCATCTCTCTGTCCCGACGGGGGGTGTTTCTCTCGATACGGTTTCGACGTTCCATGGGCAGGCCTTGGGGCTTAATGCCTCAGCCGTCACCAAGCTGTCGAAAGCTCCCCGCGACGTCCCCCAGCAGGCTCCCCCGATCCCCCCTCCCCCCCCTTTCTACATTCGCCCGCTCCCCCCCCGTAACTTTCCAGTTTGCGTTTCAGCCGGCCCTTTGCCCCCCACGACTTTTCCCGAGGTCCCCGCGCACTGGACCTTCAAGCCGAGGGTGTCTTCCGTCACGCACTCCCGACCCCCCCCCCTCCTTTGATACGGCTTTGTCTTCAGAAACACGCCCTTCGAGGACCCCCCTCATTTTTTGCGGCTCAGGCAATTTTTAAGCGTCTCCTTCTAGCTTTAACTGGAGAGGGTTTCCCTTTTTCCTTGAGCTCAACACCGCGCGATAAATTTTTTCCTTCCGAACCCCTTTTTGAAATTTTCTCTCATTCTAGTGATGGGAGTTGCACTCCTCCCCCCCCTTCCCCCTCGGATTCATCTCCCTTGCCGGCTCACCGCCCGATACTCTCTTTCGAAAAGCTAGTTGGACCTCTCTTCCAGGACCTCTTTGCGAGATCCCTCCCCGAGAAATTTCCCTTGCGATTGTTCCTTGTGATGATCTTCCCTTGGAGTATATTCCTGTTCTTTTTCTTCAACTCAGGGTGTGTAAGTTTCATGTCGTATCTTAGTTGAACATCCTTTTCAGGTTCCCAGAGTTGAAGAACAAGACCACTTCAATTTTTTCTTTTGACACATCTAGACAAGTGGGAAAAGAGAACCCCTCCCGATAGTCTCCTCTCAAGTCGCGTGAATAGACAAAGGTCTCCTTTGCCAAATCCCTTGTGATTGCTCGTTGTTTTCCCCGCCTCTGGCCGCCCCAAAAGACAGGAGCATTCATCCACTTTAATACCTTGTTAGTTCTCCCCCCCAAGGATTTCCCCGCCTTCTAAGTAGTCGAGGTTTCATTTCCTCGTTAGCACTTGATCGATAAGAGCTCCCTTTCTATTTCCCTCTTCAGTTTTCCTTCGGTGGTAAGGACCCCCCCCCCACCCACTTTTCTTACCGCAAACCCTCCCTGTTCTCCGCCCTGAGACTAAAAATTCTGGGCCCAATCTTCTTCTCCACAAACTTTTACTCGTCACCCGATTTTTTAGATTTTAATAATTAATGGTCTCTGGTGTACTCTCTCCACATGAGGGATGACTTTTACTTCCTGCAAGTCTTGCGATTGGAATCGTCTCTTTTCTTCGTTTATGTACTCGAAATGGAACTTTATAGAACCTCCCCAGAGCCGAGGAGCCATTCTCGTGTAATAGACTTTTCGACCTTTTCTTCTACAAGTTCTCCAGAGTGCTAAAGCCCCTGTACCCAAAGAACTCTCTCACTCTTTCCTTTTCGTCTTCCTGATGAAGTCTTCCCAACCCCCTTTTGCGTCCTTTCCAATCAATACCCAGAAAGGCCACTTCGACCTTTTGACACTACGCAGGGTTACCTATGGGTATGACCCTCCCCCCCCCTTTTGGACTTTCCTGCCCTTTTTCCTTCTCCTCTTCTTGATTCCGATCGCGTTGGAGCGTTAGCCCCCCTTCCCCCCGGAGATGCTGGCCACCCTTTTTTTCTGGAACATATCATTTTCCCTCGTGTTCCTCTCTTTTTCATGTCGCCCATGATTTTTCGACTCAGTCGTTGCAATCCCTATAACTTTTCTGCCCTTTCCGTTGGGTGCCTTTCGATGGAAGCCATTCTTTCTCGCTTCGCGTCATTCCTCTTTTCCGCCCGCCATTACAACCCTGGGCGCGCATTTTCTTGGTCAGCCCCTCCCACTTTGCTGCTAATTGTCCGCTCTGGAGATCAGTCCTTTCCCCATTTTCTGGGCGCTTTCGGCTCTGATTTCTTCCGTCTTCCTTGTGCCTCTGGTGCCTCATTAATGTTTTTTTCTTCCCTCGAAACCTCCTTTAGATTAGTAAGGTTTCCTCGTTTCCAGTATGTTTTCTTTCTTATTGACTTGACCGCGTGTATTTCTCTTTTCAAATCGCCAACGTTGCCACTAAAAAGTCACCTCCCAGACCTTGACCTCAGTTTGCAATCCGCGCCCTCTCTAGTTCCTCTTTTGTTGTTTGTGTCTTTATGAACGTTCCACTCTTTTTTTTTCCCCGGAACTTGTATGTTTTGAAACCCAACCTTTTGCCCAGCCGCTCCCTTCGCACCAGCCCTGCCCCCTTACCCCCTAATGTCTCGGGGAAACCTGAAGTTGAGGTTTTTTTTGAACTGAAATATTGGGGGAAATTTCCCCGGGGCCCATATGGTCCCCCTCCTTTCGGGACTGACCTCTCAAATCGAGAACTTAGCGGATCTCATGCGCCCCTCTAGAAGTCCTCGTTGCTTTTAAAGATTTCCCAGATGAAGTTCCTATTTGGTACCTGGCAATTTTCTGGCTACGTGATCTTCTTAGCGCTCTATGTGCCTTGCCAGTGGAATGGATTAATCGTTGCCCCCCCTCTTCCGCTCTATCGTTACCTAATTCCTTCTCTCCATGGCGCTATTGCATCTCCAATTCCCCTCTTGGGCACCTTATAGTTCCCCCCCCAACAGGTATGGCTCGGGCTCATGCGCCTACTTTCGCTTTTCTTTAACGATCATCCTCTCGTACTCTCCTTTTGCTTCCTGATACTGTCTTGGAGGACCCCCCTGCCCGACCAGCGCATGTTTTTTTGCAATTTTCGCAAACGGTGTGGATCCCCCCAAAATCCAAGCTACCGGTTTGCCGCCCCTGTACTTGTTTCCTGGGGATGGAGTTTTTTCTTTAGCCCTTTCCGTCATGGACTTTTTTTCCCTCTTTTCTCCTCACTGAACGATTACGACCTAGAACGAGGGTTTTGAAGCGGATGATATGATATTGGGGTAATGTTAACCTTTTTTTCTTTCGACCTCCTTTTGAGCGGCAAGACTGCTGACCCCCCGGCTTAGTAACCCTGCCGCTGGCTAAGCGTTTTTCAACATTTCGCCTGTTCCCTCTTTAGCGACGCGAAGCCCTGCTCCGGGACTCATTCGCTCTGTTCCATTGCACACCCAAAGTCAACTCCTCCCCTGACCCTTTCGAGAACGTGACACCCTGATGACCCCCCCCCCCCATGATTGCCCACCATCCCCTACGTTTTCTAAAACCCTTTTCATTTCGCAGGCTGTTTTTGGCGTTTTTTTCTGTTGTTTTCACCTTTTTGGTGGTTTTTCAAGCCGCGCTTGCACTTTTTTTCTTTTGCCCCACACCCGCCACCTTCCCTTAAAGCAGGGCCCAGGCCCCCTCTGCTTTCTCTCTCCGGGGGCCTAACCTAAAGAACGCGAATCTCTCTGTTCTTTCTGGATTCCCGAAGGCGAACAACGTCCCCTTAGCTTCTGATCGCCTCGTCCCGGTCTGGGTTTTTCTTTCCTTCGCCCGCCTTGCGGCCCTGTCCCCCCCGGACCCTACCCTTCTCACGATCCTTCTCTGGTTCCTTCACGGCTCGCTCAACGCGAGAGCGTTTTTTAGGTCCTGTTTTCTTCCGTCTATGTGTCACCCTTTTTCAGTGGCTTCTGAATCTTTTCTGTATCTTTTCCCCCCACCGCGATACGATCCCCCTCCTTGTTCCTGACTCCCCCCTGATTTTCACCGAAAACCTTTTTCCGCAGCCCCCTTTTTCTCGTGGGCCGGAAGTTTTCCACCGGTTTCCCCCTTCCCCCCACAAAGGCTGAACAAATGTCTTTGGGCGTGTTTTTTCTCGCCCCCCCCCACACCCCCCCCCTGCGGTTCTTTTTGCGCTTTTCCACGAGCTTCGCCCGCGCGTATCCGACCGCAGCACTTCTTTAATTGAAATTTTTTTGTCTGCGGTTCACGGCCCTTTTCCAACGCCCTCAATTGGCGCAAAAGTTCAAAATCCAGGGGGGTTTCTTTTTTGCGTGGAACCCCCCTTTTTCTGGCCCCCAACCGCTCACGACTTTGGTTAGAATCCCTGCTTTTTAGAGCGTAGCGATTTTTTTCCGTAAGACCCTCTTGCCGCCGACATTTCTTCCGCGCGATTTTTGTGGTTCCCGGGCCAGACCCCAGACGCATCAAAACCTTTTTACCGTCCTTTACAACCCCTTCTGGCACCACGCGAATTGAAACTCCCCTTGCCGAAGCGAATCCCCTTCTACAGTGCGCTCCCCTTCTTGATTTACGTTTGGTAGGCCCCCATTTTTGCTGCAACAATGAAAATCTTTTCCCCGGGGTCATGACTTGACTTCTCCCCTCGTTTAGTTTTCTCATGATGTTTTTCGTGGAGAATTGCAAAGGCTTGACGGAGTTTTTCCTTCTAACTGATATTTGTCCCCCTTCTAAACCCCCCCCCTTCCAGTCCATCCCTCTCTTTACTCTTTTTTTGGTTTTTCTCTTGATAACGGCTCTTCGCCTTTCGCTTGGGCCTTGTTTCTGAGTCCCCTCCCGTCAACCTTTTCTCTAAATCCTTTCTGGTACCCAAGCAGGTCCCGCACAAGATCTCCTTTTTTCCCCAGCACCTCTTCTCCCCTTCCCATTTGACGTTTGAAGTGTTGGCCCCCTGGTCCCAAAGCATTCTTTGTAGAAAGGATTCTTTAATGGAGGCTCGTCCCCACATGAAGAGGGTTGGGGACCTCCTCTGTTTGTTTCAGGGAGCCCTAAAATCACTACATCTCCCAAAAGGAAGGGTTTTCCTTTTTGGGGTTCCTCCCAAGAAAACGTCAAACTGTCTCGCGAGTTTTGGCGCTTCCCTACATTCAGGAAATAAACATATTTTTTCCCTCTCGAGTCCTCTCATTAAGCTAGCTCGGGCTTTTAAAATCTTTTTTTGATGTAGCCCGGAGGGGCTCATTCGGCGATGTAAAATGTTTCGAGAATCACCTTGGGTTCTTCTCAACCCAAAGGGAGGATTGGTGGAAAGGGGATCTCCCCCTTTCCTAGGCTTTTCTAAGCCACGCCCCGACCAGTATTCCTTCCCCAGGCTTTTTTCCTAAAGTCTCCACATTGAAGTCCATTTCAGCTTTTAATCGTGACCGTTCCGAAACGCTTCTTTTTTCCCCCAGCGAGTACGCCCGGAAACTAGGGTTCCTTATTCCCCCCCACCCGCCCTCGAGGAAACTTTGCATTGGGCATTGGAGTTTTTTTTCTCTTTCGTTCGCCCCTATTCCCTTGTAGAGGTCCGCTGCCCTTTTTGTCGGTTTCCAAATCAGGGCTCGCTTCCTGGATATCTCTCTCCCAGGATCCGAAAACTTATTCCAGCCATAATATCTTAGCATTCCCTGAGCAACCAGGTTGTGGGACAAGACGTCTTTTCCAGTGCTCCCCCGTCAGATTCAGCAAAGAGCAAGCAGACACACCCCGACTCTCTTTGATTTTTTCCCTATCGACTTACCCCAATGGGCGTCGGGCACTCTTCTACGATCGGTGAATCACGCAAGCTCCCCTGTTTCTCCCTTCCCCCGGTCGATCATTCTAAAGAGAAAGTTGTTCTTTTCTGCGTCGTAGTTCGTTTACCTCCTCTTCTTTTTTCGAGTTTTCAGGCGATCAGGCTTCGTTTCTTTCTCTTTCAAGTGTTCCTCTCGGTGCCAACCCCCATTGATCTCCTTTCCGTTTCTACCGCCCCAACCCTCCTCCGAAACTAACCCCCCCGGGAATACCCTCCGGCTTAATCCCTTTCTGTTCCTAGCGACCCCGTCCTTGTTATTGGGGTCGAGAGCGTCCCCCTTCATGGGGTTTTAGCCTCTTTTTTCGGCTTAGGGTTGCCGTTTTAAAGTCGTGTCTTGGAAATGGCTCTCCCGGTTCCTTTCCTTGCGTTCTGTGTAAAATGCCCCTAAATTCTTATCGCACCCTTCCCCAGAGCATCAGAGTCCCTTCTACTCTTACGCCTTTATCGTCGAGTGATCAGTAGACGCCAGTTACCACCTCCCATCCCTTTCCCTTCCCCCCTCGTTCTAACTCTTCTAGTTCATTGAATGACCCCAAGATGGAAACCCCAATATTCCGGACTCCCTCTAAAACAATTAAAGGTGTCAGGGAATTTTTTGAAAATAGCCAACCCGTGTTTTCATACCTTTCCTTTGATCTCTACATACGCTGGCGGTTTCTCCTCCCCACCAAGATTATTAAGCTGATGGAAGGAGATACGCCTCCGTGTTCCTCCCATTAAATGCGAGCTTCACCATCGTACACCCAATTTGTGGATGGATTAATTTTTTGACCTCGGGATGCACGAGCTCCAATTGAGATCCGGCCCTTGACCTCCCTAGATTCAGCTTCTAGGAGCAGAGGGGTCCGCTGAGACCCCAAGTCTTCCTTTTCTGTCGGAATTCTGGATACTCTCCTCCCCCATTGAATTATGACTGTGAGCGTCTTCTTTTTCCCGATTACCTCCACCGCCACGTTTTTCAGTTTGTCCCACGAGATATAGCTGTCTGGGATCTTCCTCGCGCCTCTGAACCCCTTTTGATCGTCAAATTCGTTTTCAGTTCAGAACCCCCCCCGGTAGATATGTCCTTCCGAGGCAGTTGGGTACTCACTCACCGGATGCGTGTTTTTTTTCATGCTTGGCCTTTTTCCGTTGAACCCCAAGTCCCCAGGGGAAAGAACAGTTCAAGTGTGAATGACGCGCTCTCCCATCCCCTGGTGGGTTGCTCGGGTTCAGGAACTCACGGTGTTTGCGCCCTTTGAGTTTTTTGGGCCCCAAGCACGGGGCAAAGGGGAACTTTTAAAGAAAAGCCCCACATCAGGGAGTCACCCTCCCTCACTTTTTACCCTTCCATAGAGAAACCTTTTGTGTGGAGGAGGGACTGACAAACATGAGCCACCTCCCCCCCGAGTTGTTTTTCCTTTTTTTTTTTTCCCGTTGTTGTACCCCCCGAGCCCCGAGAAAGAATGAGATTTCCTCCTAGATATTTCCCGAGCTTCTTTGAGTTTCTTGCCATTATCTTACTTTCCCCCCCGCCACCTGTGTTTCTAGTAAAATGGAGAGGCTCTTTTATCTGGAGCAGTTCGATCTCCTCCACTTCCTCTAATAGTCTTTTCATCCCGCAGAAGATCTCGTGTTCTCAGTCTTCCTTTGAGTCAATCCGTTCCACGAGACCCCTTCCTTGCCTTATAGTCAACAACTCTTCTCGGCCGTGGATTGCAGCTACCCGTGTTCCTGATCACATTTCTCTCTGAGAAGACCTTTCCTCCTGATCTTTCTTTCGTTACCCGACTTTTTTCTTCATGCTATGGACACTCCCCTTTGTTGTCACCCCTTTTTTCCTCAAAGTCCTTTTTTTTGCAGTCTCGCCATGTACTTGTCTTGTATGGCCTGGGAACCTCGCAAATGTTTGATCTCTTTGGTTCTTTTTTTCCCATTCCGATACTCATTCTCCCTATTGGGGCATCGATTCCTTCCAGCGGGATATTTTCCTGGGACCCCCCCCCCGGGCTGGTCGTTTCTCCTCTCTGCAAAGAAAAAGCTCCTTTACCACGAGGCCCATTTTTCCTCTTTCTCCCCGTGTTTCACCCGTGTATAAGAAATGTATTTTTTCCCCCCTTTTCGCGCCGGAAGATCACCGTGACTCACTTGACAGGTCCAATGGTCAAGACGTTCACCGTGCCCCCCGTCATCCCGGCCTCCTTTTTTCACTTGAGGAGCCCGGCCTCCCGGAGGCCCCCCTCCTTTTCTGCTGCGTTCCATTCCCTCTTTGTCCCCCCCCCCTCCCGGGACCCTTAGGGAGCATGCTTTTTCGGCGGGGGGGTATTTTTGCGGTGACCAGGTTGGGGTTTCTTCCCCCTTTCTTTTCCAAGGTTGTTTTGTTTACTTCGAGCGAGGAACGGAACACTTCTCCTCTTGAACAGCCCCCTAAGCCGGAGTTTCTTTTTTCCTCCAATCTCCCCTTCACCCTTTGACGGCGTCTTTTCTGCCTTCGACGGACTGCGAAACCTCATTATTTTCCCGAGTTGTGGATTAGGAGCGCCCGGGGCGAAGGACCCCCTCGATAAAATTTCCCCTGAAACGTGCTCCAGGAATTTACCCAGTGCCCCAGCTCCCTTTCGAGATTCGCCGGGTTCATTTCCTTTCCCCAAGGGTTTTTTTGTCCCCCGGCTCATCCTGCTTCTCTATCCTCCTGATTCGTCCACTCCGATCTCGACTGCCTCTCTCTTTCTGCTTTTAAGGTCCGCGAAGAAACTATATTTCCTATTTTACCATCCTCCACCAGGTACCCCCTTCCCCCCCTGGTTGGGTTATCGCCGCTTCCTCGGTTCTTCTTTCCATTTCTCCTTTCCGTGCTGTCCCCTCCGGTCACAGGCGAATGGCCCCTTTTGAGTTGCTTGAATTGCTATTCCCTAACTGCTTCTATTCGGTCCCCCAAAAGAATCCCGGGGTTTCTTTCAAGAAAAATTTTTCCCTCGCGGCCATGGCTTACGCCACCCTTTTAGAATCCTTTCTCTTTTTTGATCCGCTTGCATGGGCAATGGACTTTTCTTGCCAGCTTTTCCTCCGCGATTTTGTCGGTTTCGTTCTTCCAAAGCCCTCTTGCAAGAAATTTGAAGTGTGTGTGCTTTCGCAAGGGAACCCCCTAGCGACTATGTCCCTTGTTCCCCGCCCTTCTTTTTATTCCTAAAGTGAGATTGCTTCTTGAACTTGGTTTCTCTCCCAGGTTTCTTAACCCACCTGACAATGTCCCTTTTCGTCTCAAGACTTACGATTTACGCTTTGGACGATCTTCGTCGAGTGGCATTTTCCCTTTTTCCCGGTCGCCGTTTTTCACTGATATGTCCCTCCCCCTCATTCGAACGTCGGGCCGCTTCCCGTTATCTCTCTCCTTTTTCCCTCTTTTTTTTTTGTTTCTCTTCTCGGCCGACGTCCGACTCCTTGGGGAAGATCCCGTACCCGTCCCCCTTTGCTAACTTTCTCCAAGCGACCCGGATCCCTCCTCGCTGGAGAAGCACCTTATCTACCCCATCCATCATTGTTACTCGAACAGTGGGTGGCTCCTCCCCGATTCCGATTTTCACCTAAACTCTTTTTTAAGGGATTTCGGCCATCGGATATCTGGTCTTAACCCAAAAATTCAACACCTCAAAGTGCTGTTCCGCTTTTTTCCCGAAACCCCGCCCCCCCCTGCCCCACTTTTATTATTTAGGCGGCCCCTCAAGCAATTTACTATATACGCCCCCTCTCCTCCCCACTGGAGAGGTTAAGTTTTTCCTTGGCATTGCCTATTTTTAATTTTTTCCTCCCCACCCTTGATTCTTTTTCCACTTTTCTCCTCTAGTCTTCCTTTTTAGAAGATTCAACCGCCCTCCCTCTTTGCCTTGAAGCGTCTTTCTTATACGAGAGTTGACCTCTTTTCTCATGGCCAAGCCCCCTCATTTCTCGGCCCACAAGCCCCCGCTCCTTCAGCCGTTGCTTCTTTGCCGTTCCGCCCCCGACTTTTTTTGCTAGAGTTCTCGCTCCTCGTTTTTTCCTTGTTTCAGCTCGCGGTTTGTGACCCCCCCGGATCTGCTTTTTCGACAAATCGCGGCTAATCCGAGATGGCCCAATGACACTGCTCCGACCACTTCCCCAAACAGCTAGAAAGTCCCGCCCTTTCCGA
>Ga0179593_1543386_pt1 | contig 20917 bp, 17 predicted proteins | sample CZODoug2_1_08_16_FD_185931 | JGI IMG/M metagenome (GOLD analysis project Ga0179593, IMG submission 185931) | Vadose zone soil fungal communities from Angelo Coast Range Reserve, California, USA - CZODoug2_1_08_16fungal (PacBio error correction) | ecosystem: Environmental > Terrestrial > Soil >... | reverse complement strand
CACCATTTTTTGCTTACTCCTCTCTCTTTTACTTCCTAATTCTCCGTCCCAGGTCTCGTGAGCGGCCCCAAGTCCTACTCTCCTGCACCCGGATACCATATTTGCTTTATTTTCCTTCTCCTGAGTGTGAGCTGTCACCTCTTTTTGTCAGGTATGTCAATGTTTCCCTTCTGCTTCATAACCAGCTTTTCCCTGATTTGTCTTTTGCCACCCCATTTTCAAATTCGAGGAAAATCTTTTGGGTGGCTCCTTGCCGTCTCACCTTTTTGATATCTCCTGCCCCAAATAGTGACCCCTTTTTCTCGTCTTTTTCCGCTTCTTGAGAGCCTGGGCTGTTTCCCCCCTCCCCGTCATACAGTTTCTGGGAACCGAGGTTGATGATGGATTTTTCAGCCTATGGCTTATTTCACTCGACAGCGTCCAAGCCCCTCGCTCTGAGTTTAGCGCGCGTAAAATTTTTTTTTTTTTCTAGATAAGGGATTGCTCCCTTTATTGCTTGTTTCTTTACCTTTCGAACGAGCGCCTTGTGCCTCGTCACCACCTAGTCTTCCCCTCTCCGGAATAAGGACAACGTTTTTTTCCTTCTGCGTCCAAAAAGAACCTTGCCTCTCTTCCTTCCTCCTCCTCATTGTGTTCATTTTTTGGGTGGGCTCGTCTTCAAGCTTCTCGTGCGTGTGGAACTCCCTGTTAACTTCATATGTGACACCTTCCACAAGCTTTCTCCTTTTTTCGTTCCTTGTTCGGACTGCCCTCGAACTGCTCTCGCACAATAAGTACGCCGACCTGGCACTCCTACCATGACGTGTCAGTTTCGTTCATCTTTTTGATTTATGTGAATTGGAAGATGTTCTGAGCTACGTAAGCGGGCGTTCCCTTTTTTCAGACTGTCCTATACCTACACCCTCTTACGCCTTCGCTAGTGATTTTCACCAGCAAAGATCTTTCCTACCAGCTGACCCAACGCTCCTCGTTTAAGGAGCTCCTCCCCCCCACGGGTGGTTATTTTCCTTTTCCACTCGGCTTTCTGCCTGGTTTTTATTGCAGAAAAGCCTCGACCTCCTCGAGCATTGGCTGAATTTTCTTTTTTCGGATGTTTTGGTCATACTTCCATCGGCAGGAAAAGAGCACTTTTTCCGCTGGGAGCCCTCTTTCTTAGCCTTGAGCCTTTAGCTTTTCTGATTAGATCCCTCCCGCTCGCCAAGAACTGGGACGTCTCAGTGCTCTTTTTTCTTTCTCGCGCGGCAAACCGCCCCGGTTTCCGTCTCTAACTTGTTTTTTGACCAATCATTTTCCCTCCTTTCGAGCTATCTAGGGGTGCTCAGCTCTTCATGTCCTCTCTTGAGCTGTCGCTCCCCTCTCCCCCGTCCCCTTTGACCTTTTCCAAATGTTTTTCCTTCTTCCGGAAAGTGACCCCCCCTTGCCGTCGACCCCTTCCCCTTTTGCAGTCCCTGTCTCGGCAACGGTAGCTGTCTCATGCTCCTTCCAGACTTGAGTCCTTTCGGATCCTTCGGGCGCCGTTCGGGATCTTCCTTACTTGGAGGCGTTCCTTTTTTCAAGTGGCCCCCCTATTCGAAGGTGAGAGACTAGAGAACCTCTGGATTCCTCGTTTTCCCAACCCTCGGAAAAAACTAACTTCTCCTTCGAGATCAGCACCTGTCTTTAATGGATCCCCTCACGAAGGGTACAGATTTCCTTCTCAATTCCTCGCTGGGAGGTCCCCCTTCCCTGGCCTTACAGCCCCCCTCCTCCCGCAGCTGTTGTTTTGAAGTGGGCGAGCCCTGAGCCTTTCTCTTGAGCTGACACCTGTCCATTTCCGGCGCGGGCGTCTCGTTAGCAGCGCCTATCGGCGATGTCCCCGTGTTTCCCCTTTTGAGAGCCCAGTCCGGTTTCTGCCGTCGACCGGTCAGTCCCTCTAGTGCTCCCCCTCCTACCTCGGCATATGGGCCCCTCACTGGTCGTCCACTCCCCCGGAATAGCCTCGTCTTGCCTCTTTCTTTTGCGCTGCTAGGGAGTCGCACTCCCCTTTTCTGCTGCCTTGATTTTCTATCATTCGCGCGGCGTTCTGCCACTCTTTTCGCCAGCCCTAGAATGGAATGACTATGTTTTTCCTTTCCCCCCCCCATGTCGCGGTCAATCAAGGATTTTGTCACCTGACGGATTTTTCGGTCTTGGCATGGTCGCTTCCACGCTTTTGGAGATAATGCCTTTTTGCTTAGATTTTCTTTCTGGTCCCCTCCCAAGACACTTTCGCGGTCCCCCTTCCCTACCTATATGATTTTCCCTTTCCGTGACGAATGTCCGGTCTTTTTTTTTATTCATTCCCGCGCGTTGCAGGGGCGACGCTTTTACCCGCACCTGTTTGTACATTTTTCTTACACGAATCTTTTTTCTTTTAGCGTGAAAACCTCGCCGCATTGCGCAGAGAAACCTTTCTCCTCCTTTTGTTGTTTATCTTCTGAGTCCCTGCTCTCTCATTCCGGTCACATCACCGACGCGTTTTAATCAGAGATATACGTGGCCCTTTTTAGTACCGAGGAAATCGACGTCGACCGCGCTTCCCCCCCCCTCCCCACTGTGCAGGACTCACTCCCGCGTACATGTTCGTCCCCCAGCGCACAACGAATCCCCTTTGTCTGTCCTGGAGCGAGCTTGCACTTTTTTTTTTCACAGGTAATGGCTCTTCCGATTCGATCCGGCATGGACCTTCTTCGGCGACATCAAGCGATCTCTAAACGAGCCGTCAAAGTTTTTTCCTAACCATGTTTCTTGAGCCGCCCCTCTTTTCAAGGAGGAAACCTTCCTTTGCATGCGAGGGCCGTTCGATCTTGTACCCATCACGTCGCGAGGGATGTCGGGTCCTCAAAGGCAGCTCGATCAGACTCCCTTCTCCTTGAAAGATCCTGCCCCTCCTTTCCGTCTTGAGAAATGAGAGAGTAAGTCGTCGCCAGTCGTGCCAAGAGGATTTCTTTTTCCTACGGCAATAAGCAATAATCTGAGCTTGATTGTCGTGTACATTCTCCAGACCACGCGTTTTAAAGGGAGCGGAGGGTTTGACAGCTTCTTCGATGTTCCAGATTAGAAAGAGCTTCCGTGCGAACTCTCCTTTCGGCCAGAAGATACCCCCCCCCTTTGCTAGTGACGATGTATTAAGGCAAATCCCGCAGCGGCGGCTACTGGTCTGCTCAGTCGGTGATAGAGACCCCTTAGTGGACCATTTGCCTTATTTTCCTTAGACAGAGGTTTTCCGAGTCTTTTCTTTTAGGGATCAAGTCTCGCTTTTTTTGACCTTGACGATCGATTCGTTTTCCTCAGGTTTGGCACCAAGAGCCTTCCTATGCTCTTGAAAACGTTCTTTTCTTGAACCCCTCGTAAGGGTCCCCGGTCGGGACGAATTGAAGAGAATAACCTTTTTCCCCAGCTCCAGCGGAGTGCCCCGAACACCTTAGTCATAGTTGATTTTCCTAGACGACTGAAGATTATACTTCCGTTTTTTCTCTTGCATCACCTTATGTAGCCTTTCCGGGGGCACTTTTCCTCCGAAACATTCCCCTTTCAATTTTAGGCGATATATCCCCAGCGCAGCGATTACTGATTCCTTCCCTTGTTTGATACTCCCCTATTCGAGCTTTCCCCTGAGGAATGGAGACAACCACCTGCTTGCCACCAGTTTTTTCGTGAAATCATCTGGGTACTTCCCTGACTAGCAGATAAGTTCGCCAATGACCTCCTGAGACCGGGCGTCGCGCTCCCATCTCCTCTCATGAAAACTTCTCCCCTGTGGATTCCTCCCAGCGTCAGCAGAGGTTTTTTTTTTTTTTCCGACCCTTGTCACTTAGTTTCTACCAAGCAGCATTTCTCACCTGCAAACATCCTTCGCAGGATTCTTCTTCAACAAAATTGAAAACCGAGGAACCCAGAGGTTGATCGCCTCTTTTTCCCCCCTGAGGAAAACACCTCTGCCTCTTTTTTTGGAGCGTCATTGCTGAACCGGAAAACTTTTTTCGAACACCCCTTTGATGATCCCTCCGGGAAATTCTTGATCTTCCCATTTTATAAGCCTAATCTCGGATCAAGACTTTTCTCCCGCTTGAGTGAGGCTCTTAATTTCTGGATCCTGCGCTACCTGGACTGTACCAGTTTTTATGGATTTTTCCGGATTCTTTTGTCAGTAGTCACACCGAGGATATGCAGGAATATCCGGGACCTCCCAAGAGATGGGTAATTTCCCCAAGATAAAAATATCTTCTCTTTTTCATCCTACTACGTTTTGTTTCTCTCCTTACTTTTGTAGGTTGTTAAGGTACCCCTGATTCGTCTTTTCTCTTTTTTACGCCACCTCTTGTAAAGACCATTCCCCGGCTGCTCGTTGCGCAGCGACTTTTCTGTGGCCAACTCCTTCGAAATCCAGTACTCCGTATTCCAGCCGTGATAGAACATACCTCCCGAGCGTATTTTCTCTTGAATTTCCCCTCGAGACGCTGAGGCATGGCAGCCCCCCCTCTTTCCAATTATTGGAACCAAACCGGTCGCGGGAGCGTTCCATCGTCCAACAAACTTCTTGACACGATGTTCAAGGAGCTAATAGGTCCCTGCGCGCCAATATCCCCCCCCCAGACAGCTGTCTTTGTTTATTTGAATGGTTATCCCAAGATAGACCTCCTCGTTTCATATTGTTCCTTTTTTGCTCTTTTCTGGTCGGCGAATACTGTCCCCGATAGGAAAGAGAAACACCGATTTGGACGCTGGAGGCCACCCTTCTGGAGCCTGGACCGGGAGATTAAGTTTGATCCCGTGCCTCCCTCAGCAGGAGGTTTTCCGTGATGGATACTCTCTCTTTCTCAGAAGCGACTCTTGCCTTCTCGACACGGGTGGCAATCCGTTTTTTCGCCCATTCAGTTCTCGCGCTTCAATATGGGTCCCCCTCCGCTTCGATCCCTCCCTGGAAGCTTTTATGCGCCTTATCGCCTTACCCCACCGACCTGTAGGGACTTTTTCGTTAGTTGAACAGCCTGCCCCCGTCTTCTCCTGCGTGTGTTTCGAGGAATTTCTCCCCCTCTTTAAAATGATTTAGATAGGTTGATCTGGTCCCCCCTCGAATGATTTCAACGTAACTCGTTCTCTCGGCTCCGTGTATGGAGGAGTCGTCGGATTTCTCCCCACTTTCATCCCCTGATGTCAAGGAGACTCCTCCCACCTATCGGAAAGGTTTCTCGAGTCAACTTCTTTTTTCTTTTGCTCGTGGTAACCCTCTTACCCACAGCAGAGGTCATCTTCTCATCAGCTCACAGCGTAATCAAACCCCCTAAGATGAGCGCTTTTTGTTCTCTATAAATGATAGTTACTCGACCCCGGGAAAAATCCCCTAACATCCAGTAGCTGCGGGACCTGTGCCCCGAAGACTCTGTTCTAGGAAAGAGATAAACTGCTCTCTCCCACGGGCCTCCCCTCTATAAACTTGTCCCCGCGTTAAGCGAATCCCTGAGCCTAGCGGCGATGTCCTTTTCAAAATAGACATCTTGCCTTCTCTCTTTCGACCTGTTCCCCTCAGAGTTCTCCTATCGTTTCTACTAGGGTTGGGCCTTCCCCCACTAAGAGTGAAGCGAATCCCAATACATCGGGATATTCGCTCGGGAGTCTGTCGATCGAGACTCTGCTTGAATTTTTCGTAAAAGCTCGCTAGCTGCTTCCCCCGATAGTTTACTAATGTCTCATCGACGGTTCTCCCCCTTTTTTTCTGGTCTGTGCGGTACTTCATCCTCTTTCGGCTGTGATGCTCGTCTGAACCAGTCTGCTTGAACATTGGTTTGCCCTGACCCATCTTAGGAGAATAAAATGACTTTCGAGGTGTTCGGCCGGTCCTTCGAAAGTCCCCCAAGGCCTAAATATATGAGTCGCCTTTCTTGGACGAGATCATGCCTTGGTCGTTCTTACCCGCGCGTTCCTTTCTGAGACAACCCTCTTTGCCCTCTTTCCCCCCATTTCCCCCTCTTCCCTAAAGAGGATCTTTCCCCTCCTTGGCAGGTCCTCTTTGCCCTGCGTGAAACGAGATGAGCTTCTTGCGCCGCCCCCTTATTTTTATACCTCCTCCCCCTTTTTTGTCGAGACCTTCTTTTTTTCGAAAATCCCATCTTCTCCAAATAAACGAGGTTTCACCTGTCTCGAATCTTAGTGGCCAATGGTCTGTATTTCCGCGCCCTGATCAATATTTTTTTTTCCCTAGAGTGCATCCCACTTCTCCCCCTCCAGGACCCTGTATAGTACCCTCCTGGATCCCTTCCGTCCTGACCTCCCCACGACTTCGTAAGTGATGTTCGCCCAAGGTCTCCTAAGCCGCCCTCAAATTTCTCGCCGAGCGTTGTTTTTCCCCCCCAGGAAGACAGACTGGCGACTCCTCTCGTAAAGTTGCTCTCCTTGACGACCGCGCTCCCCTTTTTGCCCCCTAAGTATGATGCTATTCTGAGCTTGTCAATCAAGCGGAGAGCTTTGAGTAGCTTAGATACCCCTCCCAGATCGACAGATCCTCGCTCGGAACTGCGCTGAGACACTTCTAGGCTAGCGTAGCGATTCTTTCGGGGATGCTGCGTCTTGCTTTCGGAGGTAGAGAAAGTCGCAATTCGAGCGGGAAATAATCTCGCTTTTTTAAATATTCCTCTAAAGCGTGGTCCACGGTCACATTTTTAAATCTCTTCTTTCCTTTTAGAAAGCCCCCCCCTTTTGTTTGTTTTGGTTTTTTGTTCTGCGTGTTGGTTTTTTTTTTTTGTGTGTTTGTTTTTTTTTTTTGTCTTTGGTTGTTTGGTTTTGTGGGTGTTGGTTTGTTTTTTTGTGTTGGTGTCTGAGTGACTGGTGCAGCTCCAGCGCATAGTCGTTCCGCCCCCGAACAGGGGCCCGCCGCGTCCTTTTCTCGAAAGTGTAGTCCCCCCTTGTTGCCTTGCGCGCCGGACAGCGATAAGCTCTTTTTTTTCTCGTCTGATTCTCCCCTTTAGGCGCCGGCTTTCTATAGAAGCTGACGCTTCCGTTTTCCGACTTTTCCCCAACCTCTCCCTCATTCCGTCTCTCTTTTTAGGCGAAACCCCGATATGTGACACGCGGATCATGGACACGGTTATGAATCTCTCCCACTTTAGAAAAGATCAAGCCGACGGATTCCCAAGAATCCTACCTCCCCTCCTTTAGAGTCTCCCTCCTCACTCCTTGATCTCGGCGACGTTGCAGGAAGAGCTTTTTCACTCCGACGTTCCTGATTTCTTCTTGGTCCCCACATTTCAGCCCATAAGCCAGACCCGTGGTAATCTGAAGGATCTCAGAGATACCCAGCGCAAGACCCCCTGAAGTAAGCTCTGCGGCAGCCCCTCTTGGAGAGCTCTTCCCTTTTAATGATGGACGTAACCCTTTTCCCAAGTATTATAGTGCCCAGTAGTTCTCCGTGGGACGGTAAGTTTTACTTATCATCCCCTCATGGAAGTAAAATTTTTCCCTGGCCCGAGAGGACTCCTGCAACCCCCGACGGATACCCACGCCGGCCTTTTGTGAGAGGGTTCTTTGGCACAGGTAGTTCTTGCCCAGCCCCCGCAGGTGCCGCACCCCTTTTCTACACAAATGCTCCGCTTCTCTTGTACAAATTGCGCCCCAATTCTGGAACACTGCGCTTGTGCTTGTTCCAAGTAGTGACCCCTCCGTTGAGAGTACGGTCCCCCCCTGGCCCTGCGTTCCCAATCATAGCTCCAGCGGGACTTTTTTGGCCATTCGCTATGCCTTCCTTTTTTACTAGCCAGTCGCCTCCTCCTCCTGTCATTCTTCTTTTTTGACAAGTGGACCTTTCTCTTGTAGCGTAGGATGTAGCACGCTTGTCTTGGTCTTGCCCCTAAGAGACAAAAAGCACCGGCTTTCCCTTTTCCCCTTGTGCAGGACACTGATTTTTCGATGACGGGATATTTTGACACCTGAGCAGTCTAAGTGTCAGGACCCGCGCCCCCCCACACGATCAAAGGAGCCTCCTCTCACGTTTACTCCCATTTTTGTCCGGGTGTTGCGCTGGTTACCCGTTTCTATCGTAATGATATTTAATGTGCCCTTTTTGAGACCCTTCCCGGTTCTCGTTGCCGCCGTGTCCTGTTGTTTTTCCCTTCGACAACCCTTTCATCGACGATTATTCAATTCCTGAGATCCTCAATCATCGCCTCTGGTTTTGTTAGAGTTTACGTAGAGAGGAGATGAGACAATGATCTGCTATCACCAACCTTTTTTTTCCAGTTGATGGAGATCGTGATTCAACAGCCACCCGTCAGACTTCATGAGGTGTAGAAGGCGCCCCCCACCCCTCTAAAGAGGGTTCTCGCTTTTTTTTTTTCGCGTGAAAGGAACCCCCCCTTGTGTAATAGATGATTTCCTGATTTTCTCAAACGGATCCCCCTCTTTCTTCCTGGTTATTCCCTAGTCGTTCCCCCGGCACTGATGATGGTTTCCTCCCTTCTGCCCTACCCAGATGAGGAGGAAGATGTGAGTTCGATAACCACAAGGTTTGGTAACTTCTCTCATTGGCCGCTCGTCCCTGACGAAGGATAATGAAATTCCCTTTTCCTCTTAGTTCTCCTTAACGTCCCCGTCTGATGTTTCACGAGTCTTCCGTCTCCTATTAGAAATTCCCCGTCTTTCCGCGATATCAGCCCCTTCTTTTCTCGACTTTAGCCGCTCGCGTCTCCCCGATAATTAACTTCCTTTTCAAAGACCCGTTTTCCCTTCTTTCCCTTTTTGACGTCCACTGCCCCCCCTCGAGACAGCGTCTTGATCGCTAGATGCCTAGTTATCGCCCGAGATACCTAATTTCGATAGTTTATAGTAACTTAATCAGTAGGCCTTCATGTCCCCGCCGTTAGTAAGATTTCCCCTTTGCTCAAATTTTCATTCTACCCTTGTAAATTGAGGAGACGTCTGCCTTTTCCTACTGACATAACTATCTCATCTTTCTTTGTTTTCCCACCCTCTGCAAACGCGAATCTTTTCGAGGCTCGTAACTTTTCTCCTCAACCAGAGGAGCCGTTGACTCCCCCAATGGAGGGGGGGACGAGGCGTTCACCATCCACTATCAATATCATGGATTTTTTCAGTCCACTACGGCACCTAGGCCTCCCCACGCAGCTGACCTGTTTTTTGAGCGCCGGAAAGACTCAACTTTGCTCTGGTCCTGACCTTTAATTATGAGTTCCTCCAAACTTGTCTGGCTGGTTACGCGTAGAATCGCAGCCTGCCTGCCACCCGTGCCGCAAATAGCAGCATTTTTTCTCTCGTACCCCCTAGATCAGAGTAGTCGCTATTTCCGTCGGTAGACTCAACCCAATTTTTCCTTTGTAGTCCGCTGGATGAGCCTCTCTCCTGATCAGGCGGATTTTTCTTTTTCCCTCAGATCGGGAATTCACGCTCCTTGATCTTTTTGAGTAAAGAAATACCCTCGTCCCTTGGATGTTTCTGACCAAGGCGTCGCCGAGCTTTTTCTTAATCAACCCCGTAGGAGGTCAAACCCTCCCCCCCTAGGGCTCCTTGTGATTATACCTTCTTTTTTTGGTCATGGGGGGTTTTTGCCCGCCGGACCACGCTCATTCTATACCCTTTGGATTTTTCCCCGTTCGGAAGGCTAGGAAATGAACTGGTCTTCCCCCAGCACGGACTCAGCCTCCTTCCCCATCTTCTTGCAGTTTCGTAATCGGCGAGGACATGGGCGTTTTTTCCCCCTTGTCACAGCTCTTTGCAGGCGTCTAACATTATTTTCTCCCCCTTGCGAGGCCTCCAGCGGAGTTAACCCCCCGGCCCCCCAAGAATCTTCTATAGGATGAACCCCTTATTTCCGCGATTTGAAACGCGAAGCCGCCTTTGCGCAGGAAAACGATCTCTTTTCCGTTCTTTCCCCTTTTTTGCGCTCTCTTGCATTCTCTCGTTGCCCTCACCGAGCGGGTCCCTGGCTAATCTTTTTGGATGGCCGCCGCTGTAGGCCTGAGTTGCCCCTCTTGTTCGACGTCTGCCCGCCGGGCAGAAATCTCGCCTTGACATTGCCTTGCAAACTTGAAGCCTCCCCCTTTCCTGCACAGTACGTGTTGTTTCTGTCATTCCGAGCCGGCGATCCCTGTTTTTTTTCTTTTTCCGAAGCGTAGACCCTGCCTAACTAGGCTACGCAAGAGCCGGCACCTCGCCTCAGGCTGAGATCCGCGTAATTTGTACTTGACCCGCTTCTCCCTGAGATCAGAGCATGGTAAGAACCAGCTTCGCGAGGGATTGTCACTTTCAAAGCAGATTTTCCCCCCCCTTCCCTCTTCTTAGTTTGCGTCCGCCCTTTTTTTCAACGCGCCGTCTTATTGTGTTTTAATTTCGGGGAGAGGAGACCCTTCTTAGATGCCGTCGGTAGTCGGACCGACGGAGCTTTTTTCCTAGGGTGTGTTCGCGATCCTACCTCTCCTTTTCTAGTTTACACGAGTATTTGCGGCATTTGACATCCCCTTCCAGCGTCTCCCTTTTCTCAGCTCGTTACACCTTTTCTGCTTCCCCCTTGTAAGTTCCCAGAGCAAAAGGTCTCGTTCCTTGCGCTCCACTTTTTCTGGCACCAGGGCAGACGGCGGAGAGAAGAGGTGTCGTCTTTCTTCAGCACTTCCCTCTCCCTGTTTAGTCTCTTCCGATGTCCCTTCTCTTTGATCGGACCCTTTTTGACCTGTCTCTGATGGGAATGATGTTCTCTTTTTTTGTGCCACAGCCTTCCCTGTTTTATAGGAGAGCAACAGTTCCGATTATCCGCTCCTGAGTACCTTGTACTTCCTGCCTTCCCCTTTTTCTCCCCACCTTTTCCAGAATTTCGTTCCGCCCACGCCCCGACGGAGTTTTCCCTTTTTCCCTCACGATCGATTTTCTTTTCCTCGGCGACTTTCTTCCGGCTCCTGCAAACGATCCGTTTTTCTGTTGTCTTTAACCTTTTGACCCTACAGAAGGTCAACGACTGGGCCCTAGGCGCAGACCGCTAAGGCGCGCGCATGTTTCCAGTTTCTTTCTACCTTCGTCTCCGTAACTGTCCCTTGCTGGGTAAAAAAGTAACCCTTTCCAAGGTCCAGAGTTTTCCCTGTCCTTAAGGTCGTCTCATCGTATCCCAATTCTCTCCCCCAGGTCTTTTTTTGTAGAAAGTCCCTCCATGCACCACTGCTAGCCTTTTTTTTCAGCGTCCCGACTTTTGTCTAGGGCCGACACTCGTCCGGTAGACTAAGAGCAGCTCGACCCAAGAGTAATCCCCAGATTATATTTTAGATCGTTACTCAACACCCTTTTAATTCTTTCGTGCCAAGAGAGAGGGATACTGCGATTCAGCAACTTTCAGAGAACTTAACACCCTTCATCTTCGTCTTCCGTTCACCATCTAGACCTGGTTGTTCCAATAACGAGATAAAGACGTAAGATATGATGAGATCAAGGTTCCCCCCTTTTGCTCATAGCATCTTCCTTCTAATAGTCTATGTGCACGAGAGCATGAATACTACGGATTGAGAGTCTTCCGATGTCTGTTTTTTGGGGACCACACCCCCCCCCCCCCCCACCCCCCAGGCGACACCCTCCCGCAACCCCCCCCTCCCCGCTCAAAGCAGGCGTCCACATTCTGCCTTCTCCCCAAGGGATGCCTATGCCGTGCTCTAGGACTTTAGCACGCATATCTTCGCGCAACACAGATTTCAAATTACTTGATTTACTTTTCTCTCACGTTGTTTTTTTGAATCTTTCCTTTCTTTCGGTGGTTCGCGAAGCACCTTTTTGGTCCGGACTTAATGCATCACTCCTCGGTTAACCTTTCCCGTTCAACTGGTTTCTTTTCTTTTGCTCTTTCCCTTTTAAGTAGCACTTCTTTCGAACTTAGACATGTAAGATTCCTGGACGAATTACATTTTCCTCAGATCCTCTGAGAGCTTGGCCGCTTGGATAATAGCTGATAGAACGCATTCCGATATCCCTCACCTCCAGATATGGAGATATGGTGGTAAACCAAGCATTTTTGATTTTACTCATTACGCGTCCCCCCCACCTGATTACACTGGTTTAAGGAGCTCATCGGTGTTTCTAGATGGAGACCCCCCTTCGCTGTCCCTATTTTTGCAAGTTGCAGTTCTCTCTGGTTAAAAGTAGTTGTCACCTGTCTTCAACGGACGATCCCCCTCAACATTGTATAGTTTGAGTAGGCGTATCCCCCCCCAAGCGGAGTCCTTTTTAGATACTCTCCCTCGAATACGTTCTTTGCCATCGTCCGCTCTTCTTATATTAAAGACCCCCCCCGCTGTCGCGACGTTGTTGCTCCCCTTTTTGGCAATCCGGCCCCTCCTTAGCGCTCGACGAGCTTTTCTGACACGCCCCTAGCGGCTTTCGATGAGCTCAGGCTTCACAAGGGTTACCCACCGAATTCTTTTTCCCCTTATAGCCTTTCTCCGCCGTCGAGAACAGGCGCTTTTTTTTTTTTCTCGCATCCTCTATTCTCCGGATCCAATTCTCGATTTTTTTCGTTAACTCGGGCCCTTCGTTCGGACTACTGGTCCGCTTTTTTAGTCTGCTTCAGAAGCACGTCTTCCCAAGTTTCCCGTACATTTTTTTCTCGTCAATCATATTCTGTTTGCGCGCCGTCAGGCGCACCCCCTTTTCTTGACTCGTGAAACCGAAACCTTTTCTCATGAGATTTTCAATCAGCCAATTCCTCCCAGCTTTCCCCCCTCACGAGGACTGACTGTGACCAGCTGTCAGACACCTGATCGCGCCGGGCGCCAGGCCCTTCGCCTACCACATCTGACTCTATCCCCTCCTTTCCGGAAATGGTGCCTCAGAATCGTGGGACCATTTTCTCACCTTTGCGGAGATGCCCCTTTCCTGCGTAACTCACCGGGACTTTAGCGTAGCAGCGCGCGTCTGTCCCAACCTTTCCCAAAACCGTGAACGAGCACTCTTTTTCGCAATGGACCGTTCTTTATCCCCTTTTCGCTCTATGCCGTAGGTGTTCTTACCTGCATCTGGGAGATTTTTTCTAACCCTCCCTTTTCAGCCTCCTCTGAATAAGAGCGGTCTGTTCCTCTCGGGAAGTCTTCTGATCTGATAGTCCCTTGACTTTCCCCCTCCAATACATCGCGACGATGGTTCTGACCCTCGGACCTGATGCAGAACTTGTTCGAACTTTTCCTTCTTCTTGGCCAATTCTTCTTGGCAACTGTTTCGCTTCGCCTACTTTTTTTATGGTCGCGTACCACGTCCCCCCCCGGCGACCTCGTCTCTTCGATCGAGGATCGGCCCCCACTGGGAAAAGCACGGAATTGAAGCCGCTTCCCCTTCCCCCTTTTTTCGCGAAGTTTTAGTTTTCTCGTAAGGGATGGGCTCTTTTCTGCACAGCCTCCACGCTGAGGGGCGCATATTGCTTCCAGCGGCGGCCTTTCCTTTCCCCACATCTTCTGGCAGGGACCCGCTAGTTGTGTGCAGCAGTAAACCTCTTCTTTGTCGAAAACATTTCTTGTTGTTGGATGAGATGGTTCGCTGAGCTCATTCTTTTTCCCTTCACCTAGGTTAGAAGACGAATTGGCCTTGGTTCCTTTGTAGAATTGCTTCGCCCCCCCTTTTCGCCGTTCCCTCACCAGAGAGGTCACTTCCTTTTCCCACGGCTTCTGCTTCCCCTTTTTGGAATGGCCCAAGAGAGTAAGTAAGTGTTCCCATTTGGTCATTGCGCTAGAGCTAAAATAATTCCTGGTATTCGAAGCGTGTTCCCTTTAATCTCCCTTTTCTTCCTATCACGTCCCTCCCCCAGTTGCAGACTCGAGTTTTTTTTTCTTCGACAGATGGGGAAAACATTCCATCCGCGGCATGTAGTCGGTCGCTTGTTCAGTAACCTCCTCTTCGCGATTTTGTCTTTTCCCCCAAGGCGCCTTTTTCTTTTTTTACTACCGAGATGCATACCCTCCTCGTATTAGAGTCGCGTTCTCTTCTTTTTCAGTAGATGCCTTGTCTCTTTTTCCCTACGGCAAATAGCGCGACTACTCTCGTGTTCTTTTCGACCCGACAGTCACCGCTCCCCTTTTTCTTTCCCCTAGGTCTTTGAGGAAAGGTTTTGCCGCTATGGCTCTGCTCCGCTTCGAATTTTCTCTTCCCTTTTTTCGGAACGTTTTTTCTTCAATTATTAGTGAGGCGAATACCGTTCTTCCTAAACATCGAAGAGGATGTGTCGCTCAGGTTGCGTCCGGGCTTCCTTAGCTTTTCTCCGCTCCTCTACAGGTTGAGAGACCTCCTCTAGTGTCCTTCCGGAGCTCGGTTGAGGAGATCTCGAATACTATTCGCTTTTTTTTTCCCCTCAGGTTTTTTTCCCCACCCCACGAGCATTACTATTAGTTTTGCCTCGGCAGGTCCACTCGTGAATAAGATGACCGCTGGACCCCTTTTGTTTTTTCTCAACCTTAGATCAATGCTCCCTTCCCCTTCCCCCCAGAAGCCCCTTCTGTCATCGATCTCCTGCCAGTAATTCTTCTTCGATCCCCCTACTCCTGTAACACGCATTTCTGGCGCCAGTCCTGTGATTTTCCCCCTGACTCCTGTCTCTTTTTGTTTTTTAACTTCAGAACCTTACGTCCCACTCACATGTCGTTTTTTAATCTAGGTCGCCCCTCAGTCAAGCGTCGCAGTTTCGTATTCCTGATCGACACTCGCTAGCTGACCCCTTTTCTTAATGGCGAAACCTTCCCCGTTCTCGTGCAACAGCTCATTCGGTCCGTCTCGCAGATAAGAGTCTTTCCTGATCCTAAGGTTATTCGAGTGGTGATCTGGAACATCTACTAGATACGCCTTTTTTTGCCTTCCCCTCTGAGAGAGGTCTAGGGGCCGAATAGTGTTCCCCCTTTTGGCAGCCTTACTTGTTTAGCCACTACGAGGTACCCTTCTAGCTGTTGATCCAGGCTTCCCCCCCCCTTGACCCTCCCCTGAGTCCAGCCTAGGGTGATTTCCGCCTCCCCCCCTAAGCTAAGACACCCCCCATTGTTGAACGGGGTTGTCGATTCCTGGGCTTTTCTTTCCCCCCTGGTGTTTTTTCCTCCCAGGGATCAAGCTAGGGACAATAGGTTGCTCTGATAGGTTTTTTTTTCTACGAGAATCGAGAGCCTGAAAGGCCCTCCCCCCTTCCTCCTTTTGAGGGACTTTCGGACGTCCCGATATGGACGGTTGGCTTTTTTAGCACCTTGTTATGTAGTCCCCTGCAGAATTGCCTTTTTTATCTAACGGTCCCCCTACTCACGAGATTTTTTTTTTCGACCCTTTTGTCTTTTTCCCTCTGCCGGAATATCCTTCTTTTCCTCTCTCCTGGGGTTACAGTAGCTCCCGTCAATGAAGATTCTCCCGTGTTGTTTTTTTCTTAGTTCTTTCCTCGGGTTTCCGACTCGAGCTCTTTTGGAAAGCGGCCCTTTTTTCCCTGAACTGTCCCTCGTTCGGTTGAGAGATAACTTTTCTAATTTCGAATCCCGTTTCCCCCTTACCTAGATAAGAGAGGCAAGCAGCTCCTGGTCCGTCATACCACCTTCGAGCTTTTCTGGAGGCTCTCTCCGTAAAGAGCTCTTTCGCTGTAAGCTATCCAAATATTTTTTGGATGCTTCTCTTTTTTCCCCCCCTCCCAGGTTCGAGAAAGGAACCCTGTTCCGGCAGGACGCGTCAACCCCCCCCTTTTTTCCCAGTGGTGTGGTCGCTTCTCGGTTTTTCGCTCGGAGAAACCCCGCGTCTGTCCTCTTATTTTCCCAACTTTTTTTATGCATCCTCCTACCCCCTCTCCTTGTCTTCGCATCTTTTGTCACTTGTGGTCGGCGCCTAGTCCCAACGGAGCGCACCGGCCGTTCTCCTCTACACACTTTCTGGCGACTTCAGGACTTAGTATGGAAGAAGTAGCTTTTTTTCCTGGTCTTGCCCTCTTTTGAGAGTTCCGCCTACGCCGGCGTCGAATGGTCAGAGCCCTTTTTTTAACCCGTGTGTTCGCACAGTTCTCCGCAGCTCAGTGAATCTTTCGCTTCCGCTGATCATGTTCTGGAGCTGGTTTCTCTCCTCCGTCAAAGTTTCCCTACCCTCTTCAATTTGGAGGACCTTGGCTACTGCCCGTCGGAATTCTTTTTCTTCCTTACCCGGTTTTTAACGTCCCCTGCTTTATTTTCTCCATGATTCTCGATCGTCGGAATCGACTTTTCTATTTCTTGTGCCGCCGTTCGTCTGGATTGAGGATCCCTCTTTTCACCCCGTATTCACGCCCGTCTTGGAAGCGTCTTTATGGTTCAAGTTGTTTTCTCCCATCATTTGTTTTTTTTTTTTGGTTTCCTTCTTTTGGTTTCCCAAACCATTCCCGGTCACAACGCGAGTTAGTTGAGCTTCACTTTTTCCCGGCGTGCCGACCGCCCCCTCCCTCACGAGAGTGAACCTGGCCCCTTTCAACTTCTGATCAAGCCACTATCCTTTTTCTCACCCATCTCACAGCTTCCCTAGCATGCCGGAAGATAGTGGGAGCTTCTTCCTCAACCTTTCCGTGGTTCTGCCCCGTCAGATGAGAGTTCATACCCCCCCTTCGCCGCTCGGAGCGGGCGCCGGCTCCTTGATCAAAATACCGGAAGCACGGTCGCGTGTGTGTATTCGCGACCTGACCCGTCCCCCCCTCCCAGTAGTATTCTCCCGCTACCTTCTTAGTCCCCCCCCCCCATCTTTGCTCGATGGTCCTTTTTTCCCGAGGAAGAGCGCTCTCATCCGAGCGGATCTTCGCAGCTCTTGAGTCGCCCGAAGGGGATTTTTTCTTTTCTTCTCTTCTCCTGATGAGGTTTTACCCCGACCGCTAGCCTCAGCACGGATGCGAAACTGTACTGCGATTGCGGTCTCTTCTTAGGGTTTGCGTGACTGCTCGGTCCAGTCCATCTGATTGGAATGTTTCCGACCCCCGCTTTTTTCCCGGTCAGTTCATTTCTTCCCGTCCAGACTGGTCGACAGAAATTGACTCTTTTTTAACTAGATTCGGAAGTTTCGCCTTTCCCCGGGCCAGTCTGGGAGTGATTTTCTTCCCTCCCCCTTGCAGGCGGCGAAACTGAGGCGAATACGGGCGTCCGCTTTCCCCCCCCTTTGGAAACGACTCTTTATTTTGCAGGGGAAGTTTTTCGTGACCGTGAAACGATTCTCTTTTTTTCTTTAAACCCGCATCTTCTATTTTTGAGTCTATGAGTTTTATGCTAAATTCCCGGGCTTCTCGGTTTTTTTTCCCACCCCTGTTCTAGGATTCGCGGATGGGCCGCCGCTTCGGTTTTTTCCCCCTAGGTAATATTGTTAGACTCTTTGTGCACTAAAATCACGCCCAGCCGGAATGTACCCGGCCTTCTTTTTCCCTGAGCGCTATTTTTTTTCTTCCGTTTCGGAAAGTTCATGGCACTCCCCGAATCGAATCGTCTTTTACTCCCAAGCGTTTGTCCGGCGCCCCATTCCCGCTTTTCCGGCAAAGATCAGTCAACTTTCCCTACCCGAGGTTGAGATTGAAGCCCGACTTCCGGGAAAACAGGTCGCATCCGTCTGGTTTCTTCGGTCGCTTGGTAAGAACATCCTTCGCCTGTCGGGTCTTACCAACTCGCTCATCCGTGTACTTCCCCCTTTCCCTCCCAGAACGCTAGGATTGGTCCTCCTCCTTACTTTGGATGCGGCGACCAAGTAGATTCCTTTCTGTCGAGCACGAAATTCCCCTACCTCAGAGGTAGTGTAACACTTTTTCGTTGAGCGTCCGTATCCAGAAATCTCATTTTCGGCCCCCGTTTTCCCTTTTTTCCCTTTTAGTTGACTCAGATTCTCCCCGGCTCGGTTAGGAAATATCCATTTATCCGAATTCGCCCCGTTAGATACCACGTTCCCCCTTTGTACTAGGTTAGACTAGGGAGCCTAGTGTATTTTCTTTGAGCCGAGAAGGCCCTCCGGTTGGATCGGCCAGCTGTTCCATCTTCGTGAGGTGAATTTCGCTCCAGAGGTTGAGATGCTGCATTTAGTCACGATGGACCTCTTTTTCCGCAGTTTTTTTCACAACATGCGCTCCGATCATGGTGTTCCCTTTCGCTCCACCCCTTTGTTATTGGTTATAGACTGCTTTTTCCCGTTCGTGTGTCACGTTGCCTCAAGTGAGCTTCGCCAGCCAGAATCGCCGATCCATTATTTCGATTTCCCGAAACGATCGCCCTCCTTTTTCTTTGTCCGGCGAAGGGCCGAGGAAGGATTGCTTCCCGCCGCCGGAAGTTTCTTTTTTTCCTTTTTATAACTTTCCTCACTTGTCCCGAGCGGTTCCCCTGATGAGTATCCCCCCGCTTTTCCCTGCCCTCTAACTCCTTACTCTTATCGGGAGAAGCACGAGATTTTTTCCATGAAAACATGTTTCCACCCCCTCTTGCAACCCGTTTCTTCTCTCCATTCTAATCGGTTCTTGGTCCGCTCCTTCCTCCTATCCTCCCTTTGAGCTCCAAGGCGGTTTCCAGACTAACCTCATGAACTCTTCCTTTGATCTTCCAGCGTCCTCAGAGCGTTTTCTTTGGCCCCCCTTTTCTAGCTACGCATTCAGGTCACCCCTGAGTGCACCCCTTCTCCTTGAGGGCGTCTTTCATCCACCTTGAAAAATTCTCGGAACAGGAGAGTTTGCGATGAACACCTCTTTTCAGAGACCTTCCCACGGTTTGAGAGTTACTGAGGAAGACTCCTTTCTGTACTAACGATCTCCATCTTTTTCCATAGTTGATGATGGCCATTCGGCGAGGACCCTTTACATTCCTCCTTCACTCACCTATCTCCCTGAGTGGAGAGGGCCCCTATGGATTTTCCTCTCGTCGCCTGGCCTTTTTACCTGCAATTTCAGTACCTACAGTCACGCGGCGCCCCGTCTTTTTTAATCTTTCCGAGTATTTGAAGATGCCGGACTCCGTGACACACTCAGTCCCTTCTTCCCCTATTTCCTGATCCTTTTTTTTGTAAAGTCGACCACCCGAACAGTTTATCTTTACCCGTTTTTTTCCTTCTCTATCATTTGATCGTTGCGCAAGGTACCCGGATCTTTCTCTGTCCGGATATGCATCGGACATTTGAACCCTGGCCCCTGGCTCAGTTTGAGAATCTTTGACTGTTCGTCCGGCAGTTACCCCTCCCTCTCTACTCATCCGCCCTTTTCCCAATCAAAGAGAAGTTAAGCCGACTACTCACTCAGACTGGTTGGCGATGGAATCACCTCCTTTTCTGTAGATGAGCAAGCAGTTCGCTCATCGCTGGAGGCTCATGGGAATCTGCTGGACCTGCGGCAGTCCGCTCCAAAACACAGTGATTACATGATGGTCCCTTTTTTTCTTGTGTTCGCGCGCACGGAGAAACTTCGCTATGATTTGTTTTTTGATGCAGCAACTCTTCCCCTCCTTGTATCTTCTGTTATTTTCACTAGGAGGGAAATTTCTGCGGGATTTCCTTCCTTTTTTTTTCCCCCCCCGCTGGTGGCCAGAGCAACGTTTGCTGCTTTCAAACCAGGCGGGTCCTCTTTCTTTTTTTCGATATTTCTACCCGTCTTTCCGCGAAGAATTGGGAACGGCCTTTTTTCCGTTGAGCTCTCCCTCAATTACAGTAAAGACATGCCCCCTCATTTTTAAGATGCGAGGGTTTTCCCCTCCTTTTTTCTCCCCCCCTCCCTTTCCTACTCCCTCCGAAGAGTTGATGCAGCGATCTCTTGCGACTGTTTGTGTTCCCCGCTTCATTCCCGAAGGTACACGACATTTTTTCCCTTCCAGTCCCGTCCTGCCCTCTTTCCCCAAAATTCTTTGCGTATCTCGATGATCCGTTTCCTTCTTTTTCCCCGAGCTTTGCGCTCGCCAGTTTTGACACGCACCTAGGGTCCGTTAGGATCCCCTGTCCGGTTCGTATGAGGGTCGAAGCAATTGGAATTCTGGAAAAGTTCATCACGATCCAGTTTTCCTTTATATCGTACGGGTTCTCCCCGCCTCGGAGCCCTCTCATCCATCTGATATTACACACTCTGACCACGCCTCCTTTCGGTAATACCTTCGATCGTCAACCAGCTCAACGCGGCGTTTGCTTCACCACGATTTTTTGTGAACAGCTGTCCCTCAACCTGAATGCCAGGAGACAAGGCCTTCCGTCCCCCCTTCCCTTCCATTCTTTCAAAGCGATGCCCTTGTTGCCGGAAGACGTTTTTTTATGTCCGGCACGCCCCTTCTGGAGATGAAAACGGGCGCATTGCTGATCCTACGTCGAGGAGGAGCGGAGCAGCCTCGGCGCTTTTCCCCGTGAAGCAACCACAAGTGTTCCGAGACCCCGGTAATTTTTTTCCCACACAGAACTCTTTTTTTTATTCAGATATGCCCGTTCCCAGGTACTACCCCATTTGTTAGAATGTTCTCTCCTTTCCCCCTGCCGAGGAGTTTCTACTCGCATACGAGAGGCATGTTCGCAGCTTTTTGATTCGCACTTCCCTGTTTCTGTACCTCTCCTCTGAACCCGTTTACATAACCGTCTTGTTTGACCACCTTTTCCTCTCTCTGAAGAACAGGTTTTTTCCTGGCCGTTGGATTTCCCCAACGACTCTCTCCGGTTATGTGACTGGTCTGATTGCATCAGTTATGGTTTTTTTTTTTTTAGTGAAGGACCCCGCGCTAGGCAAGGCCATAAACCTTCTTTACCTTTTGGAAGGATCGGAACCCCTTCATAAAAAGGACCTCCATTCCATCCCAAGATTAGAAGGTCCCTTTTTTTTTCCTAAATTCCGTGATTCTTTTTTTTTTGCCTATTAGTTGAACCCTCTTTTCTCCTGGATTTTCCTACAGAGGCATACCTCCTCTCGGAAGGTGAACACGCTCGTTGATTTTCTCCCCCGGATTTGAGCTCGAATTTGCGCAGCCAA
>Ga0179593_1427891_pt1 | contig 20917 bp, 22 predicted proteins | sample CZODoug2_1_08_16_FD_185931 | JGI IMG/M metagenome (GOLD analysis project Ga0179593, IMG submission 185931) | Vadose zone soil fungal communities from Angelo Coast Range Reserve, California, USA - CZODoug2_1_08_16fungal (PacBio error correction) | ecosystem: Environmental > Terrestrial > Soil >... | reverse complement strand
GTTTTTCCGTCAAACGCGTCCCACCCCCACTGCGACTCGACACTCCGCGTTAAGTCTTATGGGTCTTTGCATGCCTTTCAATCTGTTCTGGATTTCCCTTTTGCTGTCACTTCCCTAACCCTTCCCTCCGATGTAAGATTATTTTTTATCTAGTGTTAAAGTTTGCCTCTCTCCTCCTCCCCTCCAGCCTTTTTTTTTCTGATTATGTACCGTCTTTCTCGCCCTTGTTTTTACCCAAAAGCCTTGTCCTGCCGCGACCCGATCTCCTTCGTTTTTTTGCATTTTTTTTTTTGCACCTCCTAGGCGATCTTTCCATGGTTTTTTGCTGCTTGCAACACGAAGGTCTGCATTGAATTTTCAACCCCTTGTTCCCCCTCTACCGTAGTCCCCTTTCTTTTTCGGTCACTGAGCCTTTTTTATGGCCCACGACCTTTCCGGGTCAACGTCTACGACTTGCCGCGGGCTTTACCTGCTTAACAACCCCTTTTTTTGTTTTTGTTGGTCACTTCCCCCGCTCCACCCCTCTTTTGCCGTATTTCTGTTCGTTCTTCGACCCGTGTATGAATCTCTGGTTTAGGGTTGGTCCACCATCATGCTATAGGTAAACTCTCCCCTCCATACATTTTTCCTCCTTGTCTCTTTCTTGTTGATTCTTAGTGTCGACAGCTTTCCCGTTTTAATGGTTTCAGAACGTAACACTCGATTCGGAATAGTTGTTCCCAGCCTGTCCCTTCCACCCTCCTCTCTTGTAGACGGTTTACCCAACGACCAGCAGACCAAATTAGATAGATGGTTCTCATCTCACCCCCTTGGAGCCCTCTTTTGGTTTTCCTCTTCTGCCCCCTTGTTCCTTCCTCTAGATGTTTTTGGGGTTTGTGAAGTTTAAAGCTGCACCTTTCCGTCGACCTCCATTTTAGTTATTTTTTCCTTACCCTGGCAAATTTTTCTATCTCCTCGACCTCCCCTCTTCTTTTCCCCCTTCTTACGTCATTTTTTTTGTTGCGGTCGATCCCCCTTCGACCCTCTACCTTGAGTTTGCACCCCATCTGATCTGTGGGCGGGCTATCTATGCCATCCCCTCTTTTCCCCCTGCTGTTTTCTTTTTCGCCCACATTCTTTCGGTATGGCCACTTTTTGACTGTTTTTTTCGGGACCTCGAGACACCTGTTTCTCCCTCCCTCCTCTTTACTCAGCCGAACTTTTTAAGACCAACGACGTTCGGCGTTCCGAAATCTTCATTTGGGTTTTCGATTGAGTGCTCGAATTCTCTTTTTTTTTATCGAGGCTCTTATGTTCGGTTTGTAACACGCCACTTTTTTTCTCAGCCACTTTTTTCTGCTTTCCTTTGGTTTCCTTATGCTTTTTTTTTCCCCTTAGGAGTGCTTTTTTGCGCATCATTTGACAACTGATGTCACGGAGCTTGATTCCCCTACAACCAGATTGTCTTTCCCCCCTTTCCCCTCTGCCTTCTTCTTTCCCCTTTTCTCCGGCCCGTCGTTTCTTTTTTTTTTTACTTCAAGTGAGGGCCTTTCGTTTTTTTCAGCTTCGTTTCTCCTACGCTTTTTCACGATGGTTGATTATTATTCCTGGCCTTCGGCTGTAGCCACTTACGATCTCGATTGAGTCCTCTTTCCGGATATGCCCCCCTCCCCTTATTTTTTATCTCTGTTCCTTTGGAATAATACCGTGTTTCCATTTGCAGCCTTGGTTTTTTTTACCCGTTTTCGTATTGTGGAGTTCTAAAACCCCAATTTCCCCCCCCCCTCTCACCTTCTTGTTTTTTGCCCCCCCCTTCCTTTGCGTCTTTTTATCCAGTTCTTCCCCTCTTGCACTGAGGTCTGACGTCTTTCCTGGCTTTTCGGCTTCGAAACTTTTCATTGGTCTAGCTGCCCGACCGGCCCCCCGCTAAGGTCCTCATCTCCCCTTCTCCTTCCCGACCTGCGTTTCCGTTTCCCAGAAGAGTACTTCATTGGGCGTTTTGCAATCCAACAAGTGGACCATGTCGAAGCCCGCGAACCCAACAACAGCCCTTCGCCTCCCTTAAGACTTCCCTCTCTCCTTTCCCCTCGTTGCTCGCTCTGTCCGTTTTTCACCCTGTTGAGAGCACATTGATCCGTGCAATCATATCTTCACCTATCCCTTTCCCTCTCTTTTTGTGTGGAGAGATATTCGAGAGCGATGTCCTCTTTTTTTTTTGCTTTCAGTTCCCCGTGTTTTCTCAAACCTTTACATGACCAATCTATTTTTTCATTAGTTGTTCATGTTGGGCTCTAAATGGGCGGTTAGGAGTTTTTGTGACGGGTAATGGGTTTACATTGTGACGGGGCTCCCCCCCCCCCCCCGATCCAGCTCCCCCCGACGTCGTGTTTTTTCTGTATAGGGCGACCCGGTTCCATTTCCATTTTCTTTAGACCTTAGAGGAGGCGACTTCTTTTTTTTCTTTCAGTACATGATTTCCGTGTCGAATCCTTCCCCCCCCCCCCCTTTTTTCCCTTCTCTTCTTTTTTATGCTTGTGATAGCGGACGAACCCCCCTTACAGAGTTCCTGTTTCCAGGAGACTTTTTTGTTTGGCGTAATTTGGTTTTCGAACGCCCCAAGGTCCCCCCCTCCACTGGAGCTTTTAAACCAATTTTTTTCGGTTGACAACCCCCCCCTTGTTAATTTTCCACCATTACCCCCCCCTTAGGCGGCCGCTTCTGCCAGGGGAGTTATATCTCCCTTAGATTTTTCACCTTTTCTACGTTTTTCCTAGCTTTTGTCCATCACCCCCTAATGCGATAGTGAGTGAGCTCTTTTGCCATACTCCGGGCCCTAGGGGCCGTGTCATCCTCACTCCCCGGATTTTCCCCTTCCTAGCTGACTTCGCGAAACTCTTCGTCTGACTCGAAGCCTGCGTTAGTTTGTCCTCGGTATCCGTGTCCCTTGAAGTTCAACGCTTATTGCTGTTCGCCAGAGAAACTCCCCCCTCATTCTCCCCTTTCTCGCACTATGTCCGACTCTTTTGTTTTGCGTTTTTCCCTTGAGAAGTTCTATTCGAGTTTGCACCATTGGACCCAAATTTAAGAGATTTATAACTCCCCTTCTTATTGCTTCTTCCCTTTCCTCCCCCCCGTCTTTTTCGATACCTGTTCTTTTTACACGCGTCTCTCTTCAAGGCAGAGTTTAGCTAACCCCCGTGTGTACTTTCCTAGGACAACGATGGTCCCCCTGATATATCGCCTCCCCCCCTTCAGGCCTTTTTTTTTCCCACCACCTGTCCAGGGCACGGCGGTGGGACCCTGACCATCAACCCTTAATTCTACGTGGCCTTTCTTTTTTTCGTTCGTTTCTAGTCTCCCCCCCCTTCGTCTTCGGTGGACCCGAAACTTCCTGGGACTGTCTGTTCCTTTGACACATTGGCCTTTTTCCACAGCTCAACCGATAGGCTTTCCCGACCTGATTTTTTTTTTCCCTGCACCGGCGGCGCCCGAGCTATCGATTTGTTTTTTTCTTTTTATGGTGGTTATTCCTGACCTTTTCTTCTGGTCCTTGTTCTTGGGCTGACATCTTCGTTGCGCGAGAGCTCCACCGCGCGGACCCCATCGGACGTGAAGATACCTACCGATATTCCCCCCTCGATCGATTTCTCCGGCTCTCGCTTTTTTTTCCTATTCTGTGTCCAGCTTCGACCATGCAGAGCCCCCCCCCCGCTTAACTGTCGAAGTGTAAAAAGGTTATCTTGACAATTTTACGCCCCTATGGTGGCGAGTCTTTGGCTTTTCGAGCAGGTACCCCCCCCTTTTCTTTCTTCGTCTCCTCCCTTTCCTAGGGTCGAACGGTATTGCCGTAGGTTGAGTCTCCTACCTTTATTTCTCCGGATTTTTTTTTTAGGAAATGATCTCGGTGTCCCTTCAAGCGCCTCCCTTTCCCTTTTTTCTCTTTTTTTTTCGTTCTTTTAAGACGTTGCTCTTGTGGGCTTTATCCTTTCACGCCTCGTAAGGTCCTTTCCCTTCCAGGCCATTTCCGTCACTTACTCTTTTTGATGGATTTTCTTCCTCTTCACACGTGAAACCCCTTCCCTTCCCCCGCATGTCTTATTTTCCCCTCCAAGGCGGTGCATTTGGCGTCGGTCTGAGCAGAAACTCTTCAATTTCGCCACACCTCCCCCCCCCCCCTTCCGTTTTTTTTGACTTTTCTTACGGTTTTTGTTTTGTTCGGACGTTTGCATCACCCTTGATTTTGTCCAATACAGCTGTGGGCTTTCCTATACAGCTCTCTCTTTTCTTTCCCCCTTTGTTTTGAGCTCTCTTTTTCTTTTCTGAAGCTTACTTTTTGTTGTGCACATGTTGAGTTGCGCATTCTTCACACCGTCCGAACCTCGCGCCGTACTACTTTCTTCCTTGTGGATTGCCAGTTGAACTTCTTTTTCCTTTTTCCTTTGCTCTTTTTTCCCGTCCTTGGCACTCCGTGATCGCCCCCGTTGGGGGAACTTTTTCTTTTTTGTTCACTGAGCGGATCCGTCCCTCCCCCCCTCTCTTTTTTGCTTTTCCTTTTTTCGGTTCCCAGGCAATGTTGTTGTATAACGTTGGCGCGAGACCACCCGGTTCTTCATTTCAAGACATATTTTCACCCCCGACCCGATTCCCCGCCCCGACCACGGCCCAGGCTTCTTTTTGAGTTACATCTTCTTATGCATTTCCACCTCCCCTTCCCGTATTTTTTTTTTCTGGTAGCCCGCACAGCCGGGCTATGACAACGACCGTTAGCAGAGGAAACGGTCTCTACCGAAGAACGCGTGCTTTCCCCTGATGCCCAACCTTCCTAATGCGTTCCTTCCGGGCGCGGCGGTTTGACCGTGGACCTTCTTCTTTACTGTTGGTGTGGGAGAACTCCCCTGTACACCTCCCGCTAGAGATGACCACCGCGAGACTTTTTTCCCCCCTTCTGGTATTTTTCCGTTCTCGTGGATATTCGTCTCGCTCACCTTCGGTTCCCTCGAGCTGCTTTAACCTCTTTTCAATGTCGAAAGCTAATCAACCCACCTCTCCCCCCCCTTGCCTTTTTTTATCCCTGGGTTTTCCCACCCTCACATCCACCATCGTCTCGCGTTCATAGCCACTAGCCCCAATCATCTTTTTTTTTCCTTCCTGTGTTTTAGCGGCGATGTTGTTTCGAGACCTTTTCACCTTTTTAGTAGCCTCTTGCATTTCGAAGAAAGGCCCTCTTGTTCCTTCATCTCTTTTCGCTTACCCCGTTTCATTTGTTTCTTGTCTCCCCTTTCGTGGATCAGGCCTTGATGATGGTTTCCATCTTTCCCTTTTTTCCCCCCCCCCTCGGGGTGGGCGCTTCTCTCCGTTTTCCTTTTTTTATTTTGCGCCCTTTTCTCCCCCTGTCGCTATCGGGGGGCCACTCCCCTTCGTGAGGCGTTTGACTCCTCCTAAATTCTAGAACTAGTGCTGACGTTAATGTTCAAGACTCAGCTCCCCCTTTCTTCCCTTCTCGTCCTTTCCGATTTTACTTGGCTTTTTTTCTGGTTGGTTTTGTTCCCCTTTTTTTCCACGCCTTGTTCATTCGACCCTGTGTGAGCGCCCTAGGAAAGTCGTTTGTCTTTTCCCTTTAAAGTCATCGGCGGAGCATATGTTTTAAACTCTGCTCCTTTTCCCTTTTCCTTCCCCAAATTGTTTCGGTATCCCTGGACGGTATAGCGCTCGGCCAGCTCCGCGTTAGTTTTTGAATCGTTCCTACTTTTTCTTGGGAGGTATCTTCCACGGTAACGCCCCGCTTTTCTTCACTTTCAAGTTTTTCGTCGTGTCTTGCAGTTTTAGATTTTCTTTTCTGATAAAATCTCTTCTTCTGCGAGATCGTTTCCTTTGTATGAGGTGAAGCGCTAGCTAGTTTCAAACGGAAGCCTGTTACAATAGCTCCTTTTCGTTTTGTCGTTTCCCCATATTTCTCAACATCTCCTCTATTCTCAATGGCCCCTTTTTCTAAGAGTGAGGTTCTAGAGGGAATTACGGTCGTCCCCATTCCTTCTTTTCTCGATTTATTTTTTACCGCCTTCCTGTTCTTCTCCTCCTTTCTCCCAATTTTCCGCCGCTCGAAGAAGCTTCGCTGTGCCACCGGGGCGCATGCTGCTCTGCGTAGGCGATCTGATTGGCTGCTTTGGTTTGCCCTCCACGATGACAATGCCGACTCCCCGTTCCTCCTCACACCGTCTTCCCCCCTACATGTCCCCTTTCGCCTCCGAGGGCTCGAGTTTGTCGAGAGACACTTCCTTTCCCAATGTTAACTGTGCGACTCGCCTTGGAACGATCTCTCTCTAAAGACTAATTTGTTTGGTGAGAGAAGTTCGTGCCCTTTCGATGGCGAGGTTCTTTTTCTTTTTTTCCCCTTTCTTTCCTTTTCCACCGGACAGCCCTTCTTGGCCCTCTGCTGCAGTTCATGCCTCTTTCTTAGAGCGTGTTTACTGCTTCGGTGTTTTTTTCCCGGGTTTTTGATGGGCTTCCCCCCTTCCCATCACTCGCCGACGTTTGGCAGGATCATTCCCCTGGCTTTCCTTTCCCATTTTCTCTCGATCCGGGGCCTCAGGCCCTCTTTCCTCCCTGAGGGAGGAGAAACCGGGGCGACAAGCGCACTGTACCGGCCGTGCCTTCCGTCTCTGGGACACCCCGCTTAAGACCTGCACCCCCGAAAAACATTTTTACGGTAATATCTTGGAGCTTTTCTAGATTGGGGTGAGCAAAACGTCACCCCTTCCCCAAACCCCCCCCTACTTGCTTTTTCACCCCCTTTTTGCCGGTTGAACCCCCCCTTTGCTCGTTTTTCCCTTTCGCACTCTTCCTTCGCGCGCCGAATCTGCTAAGGCTTCCTGATCCCCGCTAGCTCATCGAGTCCACCGACGACGCCGACCACACCGGCTGGCGGTTTATCAACAATCTTCCGCCCTTCTTTTCTCTGTGCCCTTCTTTCCTACTCCAAGGCCCTGACTTGCTTCTCCCCCGAAGTGGAGTAACCAGTCGGACGCGAACCGCGGTCCGCGGTCACTTGCCTCCCGCGGAGGTTTTTTGTCCTCCCCCTTGGCCATTTCGATCCAATTTTCCCCCATCAAGTTTACTTTCCAGCCTAGCCCCGGCCTCCCCCTCTCTTACTTTGACAAAACCGTTTATTTGGCGGCTCCTTTACCCACTTTTCTTGTCCTGTTTTTCACATGGAAGACCATTTCCTTTGATCCCCTGCTATTCTCTTACCCCTCTACCCCCTTTTAAGATGAGGTATGACCGCACTCCTTCGAGTTTCTTGCGTTCCTTCCTTTGTTCGATCCCCTTTTTTCCTGGTCACCCCGCCGTTTACCTCGGATCCTTCGTGCCCGATTTATCCTACCTGTTTTTGATCAATTTCGTCAGACTTACGGAGCAGGAGTCTCCGCGCCCCCCCCCTTCGTCTTTTTCGGTCCCCCCCCGTCCCTCGGTTTTGGGGCGCCGACTTGTAAGCCAAATTCCGCTTCCCCTTAAGTGGGACGTCCGTGCTTCTGTAGCCTGAAACAAGAGTTCCTGTCCTTCCTTCCCGTCCCCCCCCCTTTTGGTACGTGCGTTTTTTGATGCGCGCACAATCCCCAGACGTAATCCCCAAAGGCGATAATTGCAGCAACCCAAACTTTTTTAAGGTGGCTCTTAAGACGCGTTTCTTTTTTTTCTGTCTAGGTGTTTCCCATTAGGTCCCGGATTAGGAGTCTAGTTTCTTCTCCCCAAGATCACCCCCCATCTTGATTCCTACAAGATCCAAATATTTTTTTGTCCCGCTCTCCCCCCTACGTCCACGATAATACAACTTGATTCCGTTTACCTCATTACCAATTATCGCGTTTTTTGCGAGCTATCATTTGACCGATTTTCCCTCCCTCTTCTTTCCCCTCCCTCGGTTTACGGAAACGGTTTCCTACGATAGATTTTTTAGTCTTCTGATTTTGGCCTTAAGCCGTCTTTTTGTTAGCACGTTCTCTTTTTTGAGTAGTGGAATTTGAATTTCGGATGTTTTTTTCCCTTTACTTGCGTGTCTTTTGTGCCCCGGGGTCGTCAATGCATTTTTTGTCCGTTTGTTCTAAGTGCAACTGGTCCATGAGAGAGCTTGCTTTGTGGCAAAGAAGACGGACGACTGCTGGTCTCCTTTTTTTTAATTCTGTTCTCCCTGGACCCCCCTTTCCTACCCGGTCATCGTTAGACCTCTTTATTGCTGCTGATACGCTTAACCACTCATTTTCCCCTGGACCTATCCCCGCTGTTAGTACACTTTCACCAATTTTTGTCCACCTCTTTTCGTCCAGGCTTCCCAACGCCCCAGACATCCTTTATTGGCTCCCCACACTCACATCATGAGTCATGCGCGGAAACTTAGTAGTGCTTTGGGGACTACTTTCCCCCCTCCGCTTTTTTTTTTTTCCCCCACCCCGACTGTTTCTTTTCTCACAGCCCCGCAGCTATCTTTTTAATCTCATGTTAAGCTCTTATGCGTTGTCGCCACCCCCCCCCTTCGGTACGGCACATAGTTTTGTTCTTGGTTTTTTTTTTTACATCACCACACCTGTCCTACCCGCTAAGTGGAATATTTGAGTTCTTTTTCCTGGCCGTTTTCGTTTATGGGTTTGACTCCTTCATGACGGTCCTTGGATACCTTTGTCCTTGCCTGACACGCTTATACTTTCCCCCTTTCCGCGGATCAGAAATACATTCCCTATAGGTCGAGGACCCTTCTAGGTCCTCGTCTATTCCCCTTCCCCCGTCCAAGGGTCGTGCCCGGACAAACGATGCTCGTCCGGTCTTGCCACGCTTCTTCTGATCAGGACGTCCCCTTCCGATTTGGAAACACATTATTTCTTTTCTTTTTCGTCCCTTCCACTGCGCCCTCTCGTGCATGGAGTTCTCAAGACGACGTAGTAACGTAAACTTCCACTCACGTTAGACCCGAGGTAACGTTTCTTCTCCTTTTCGACCCCTACGATTCTTTCCCCTTCTCCCCCCCCCCTATCCACCCTCCTTTGAGCGTCTTTTACCTTTTTTTCCAATTAGCAGTGAGTATGGAAGGTTTGAAGGTTAAATCTTTTCCCCTTCCCCCTCTTCTCCCCTTTTAAGATCTGTCTGGTTCTTGGTACGGACTCTTGGAATATCGTCTTTCCCCCCTCTCCTCATTTCGTGGTTAAGAGGTTCTTAAGCGCTTCGTTCTTATCGTTGCTACCTCGCATAACCCCAGACCAATTTAGCGTTTCCTAACCACCCCCCGCCCTCCTCCCAACACTCTCTCGTCAGTCTGCCCTTGGAGTCCCCTCTTTTTCGCTGGGAAGTCCCCTTCGGCCTTTTTCTTTTTGCGTCGATTTGTCGTCGCTTCCCTCACGTGCCGCCGATTTGGTTAACGGATCTCCTTGTGGATCCTTCATCTACCCAGCCTTCCATTGTCCTTCCGTCCGTTTTTGGTCGCCCCCCACCTTTCAGCCTCGGTGTCCACGCTCATCAGTGGGGCTCTTTATTGATTTCGTATCCTTTTGCTGTGCCTTCCCAACGCGCACGAACAACACACCTCCGAGCGACTAATTTTCCCCCCTCAGAGCAACAGGCACGATGCGGCTCACGTTTTCCTCGCCCCCTGCCCCCCCATCCCCAAAGAGTGCACGCCTGCACCCCACTCCCACTTTTCAAGACTCCCCACCTGAACCATCTTTTTCATTTATCCCTGGTTTTCCACCCCGGCTTTTCCAGAACTCTTTTCCGCTGGTTTTTCCCGTTGCTCCGCGAGCATTGGTACTATCTCATGTTTAACCCTCCCTTTGGGTCGGATCGAACTTTTCGCCAAGAGGCTGCAGGGCTGTTTCGAAACGTCTTCCTTTTCCTTCCTGTTTTTTTGCACCGCCCCGCTACCCTTCCTAGACCCACCCCCTTTCTTCTGTCGTTGGTTTGCGGTACTCCTCCTTCGTGCGGGCCTTCCGTTGTCGGTTTCCTTCTAGTTCCTTTCAGTAGGGCATTACTGAGCCCTCGCACGCTCGAGTCTTCTTTTGACCCCTTTTCTCGCTTGTGTCTTGGTTATCCTCGTCTTGATTCTCTTTAAGGCTGACCTGATGACCCCCCCCCTTGTCTTGGCTTTAGCTGGTGGTTCAAAGCTTCCTCCCGTGGTGTTCAACCCCTGCATGTTCTCCTCCTCCCGTTTCCGTTGCTTTGTCCACCCCCAATTTTCCCCCCCGCTCCCATTCCCCTTTCCCCCCATGTGTTGAACGGTTTCCTTCCCCCTATTCTCCCTCTTTCTCCCCCCTGAATCGGTCCGCATCCGATTTTGAGGACCACGCCGGAATGTCCGTTTTAGACCTCTTTCCCTAAAGAAGGAGAGCAGAAGTCTAATTATTTCCTTTCTGTCCTTTCAACCCCGCCCTTGTCTGATCCGGAGACAACGAATTTTAGGTTCCTCTGGGGGGTTACTTCCCCCTCCCCCTTGTTAAAATGACGAACCTCCCTCCTTCCACCCCCGCAAAAATTATAGCCCTTCTTTTGTCCGCTCTACTTGTTTTCGCTTTTCCTTTCTTTTTTCCACCCCCCTCCCTTTTTTGAGCAAATTTCACAGTCCTTCCCATTCGTTCCCTTAACTCCTCTTAAATAAGTTTGTTGGTTGAGATCTCCTGCTTGTCGGATGGCAAGGGTTAATCTAAGAAACCTCTTTTTTTCGCTCCCTTACATGTCCCTCTTTTTGCCCTTCGTCTCCCCTCTCTTTTCCTTCAAGTCTTTCCTCTAATTTGCTTGGAGTCGCTGGATTCTTCTGTGTCCACCTGTTGATGGGGTACCCCCTGTGCCCTTTCATCTTTCCGACTCTCTGGGACCGTTTTTTGTCCAGCTCGTTTTTCCCTTCTCTTCTTCCTTCGCGGCGCGTCCCTCGTTCTCGGTTCTGATGGCGTGGCTGACTGCGAGCAAACTCGAGTTCCTTAAGCGACTATTTACGGAACGTCATTTGGGAATTTCGGTGCTCCCCCTTCCCTCCCTCTAGGGAAATTTTTCCCTTCTCCTCTTCTTTTTTTAGATTGGGGTGACCCTACAAGTTTCCCCTCGCTTCCTGAACCCGGATGCTGGTTTTTAACCACCCAGTTTCTCTCCCCCCTGAAATGAAATCAAACCCCAAAAAACCATTGCAACCGCTGATTCGACGCAGAGAAGCCTCCCTTTAAGTGAATCATCTTTTTTTTAGAAGACGATCCTCACCATTTCTCGTTCCTTCCCCCCCGTATCCGATCCGTTGCTTTCCTCTTTGCCACTAAAGGCCTCCCTCTGGACGAAAACGGCCTGTCACCTGCTGATTGGCGAACTTCCTTCCTTTCTCTCAAAGTGAAAGGCTTGTCAGGGACTTGATAGTCTTTCCAACAGGATGTCTCCCCCCTCTCCCCTCTTAGATAAGCCCGACCAGAAGATTCCTAGTCGTCTAATTTGGTTTTGCCAGCTTTTTGTTAGGTGTTCGCAAGGTCTCATCTCCTAGGATGCAGTCCTCAACTTCCATCTTGTGCGGACGCTCTTCTTCCCTCGCTTCCCCCTCTTTCTGCCTCTCACATCTTTGTTCCTGTCGATGTCACCAGTCCTAGTTTCCCTCCCCGGCCCGAGGTGGACCAGAGATGAACCCTTTTTTTCCCTTCTTCCTCTGCCCCTTCCGAGGCACGAGTCTCGTCCCCCTGACCCAAGGAGTTTGTTTCCCCCCCTTTCTCTGTCCGATCCTTCTTTTCGGGACAGCACCAGCAACCGTCTTTTGTCGTCGTTTCGATCTTCTTCTGTCTTAGAGTTCCACAAGGATCCCTGGCGTTACCGAAACGTGCGGGGGCCTATTTTCTCGTAATTTAGAAAACATCTGTTGCCCACACCTCCTTAGGTCCTCCCCCTCTAAGGTCTTGGTGCGGCCCCCCCTTTGGCGATTGCCCTCCCCTCATTTTTTCTTGGAGGGTGGTTTACCCCTCATTTTCTCAAGTGATGCTTGAATTCGGTGTGATTGCGGATTTTCCCTCCCCACGACCCCTCGAGGTACTAGTCCCCTCCCCTCTAACAATAAGGACAGTGTCGCTAGAAGAAGATCCACTTTAGAAAAGTCCCCCCCCTCCTTTCCCCCCTTTGTCTCCCCTCTCGCTTAGAATTTTGTACTCTTTGCCCGAACGAGTTCATCATAATTCCCCCCGAAGGCCCGCCAACGTGTCAGCCCCCTCGGACCTGGTGGCTGTCCTCGGGTTTGTAGCTAATCGATTCTGCTAGTTACTATGGTCGACGTTTCTTTTCCTTCTTGGGACTAGTTCTTTGACAGTAGTGTCTTACTTGCTGTTGTCCCCGGGGTTCTTCACTCCCTTTTTGCCTTAGCGGACGTTCCCCTCATCCGGATCGGTTGCGCTTGTGGCCAACGCAATAGTGACCTCAGATTTTTTCGGACCCCAGTCCACATTGTCTCTCCGTTCCGAAGTGTCACCCCTTGCCCCCATCGCATCTCGGGCGTTATTTAGTCTTGATAATGTCCATGCAAACCCTATCCCGCGAATGTTAGTTCCCTGCTAATCCCAATTATTTTTTTTCAAGACGGCGTTCATCCGTCCCCCCTTGCACTGCTTCCAAATCTCAACCACCCGTCAACCCTTCCCTTTTCCGTGTGAGTTGACGTTTGATGTTGTTGGGTACCCCTCCTTTTGCGAACCTCACTTTCCCCGAGGGCCCTCGTGGGCTATTAACAGAATCCCGATATATATCTTTTTTCCTTTCCAGTTTTGTTAGAGATTGCTCGTTAACTCCGCCCCCCCATTCGGGCGTGTTCCCACCCCCCATTATTTTGCTTTTTGGACGTCCGCCCCCCACCACTTATCCATAAGAAATTCAGCAAGTTCCCTGTGTTCTTTTTTCCTCTTGAAGCTGTTCTTTCCGTTGTTGCAGACTGCCCTTCCTGCTCCATTTTTTTACCCAGACTTTCCCCCGAATTGTACCTTTTCTAGGCTTTTCCTGTTACCTTTTTCCTTCGGATTCAGCCTCCACAAGAATTTCTTTGTTCTGAGTACTTTCGTATCTCGAATTTGACAAGGGGCCCCAGATCCATGCTTCCACGTCTTCTTTGGCCAATACTCCCATCCTCCCGCCCGGACCAGTATCTTCCTAGATCAGTGCACCAACCTATTTCCTGATGAATGGAATCCCTTCCCCTCGTTTCTCCCCCTCTGCCTTTTCTCTACCCCTACCCGCTCAATGGCCTCCACGACTTTCTCCCGTCTGGGAAAGGTCGAGATTTTTAACGGATTTTTCTGCTCGGTCCCCCCCTCCTCCTTTGCATCCCCTTTGCTGGCTATATGAACCGTTCTTCATTCGACCCCCCATGATCCTTTTCAGCTATGGCATGGTTTACTGAATCAGGGGAAATTAGCATGCCGCGGAACTCGCTCCCTTAGCCGGGACATTATTTTTTGTGGTCTCAGTTTCTTAGCCATCTTTCGTCGTCCCTCCCTTTTAACGGCTTTTCAGCTCGTTGATTTCGCTGGAAGTCGTGTGACCATCTCCTCACAACGCTTCCATCAGCTGACTCCTTTCTTTTTTTTTCAACAATCAGCAGAAACACCAAATCGAGCCAGTCTGAAGATAAACTGGACCCACTCACTTTTTTTGACGGCTCTCTTCTTTGGTATCTTTTTTCAGTTGTGGGTCTCCTTCTCCCCAATATCTCAAGAATTTTGTAACTCCCTCCTTCCTCCTTTTTTTCTCCCTTCCCTCTAAACCCGCAGCTCGTACCCCTGTCAGTGGTCATGTGTCATTTGTCTTGCGGTACGTCCCAGACCCCCTCGGCCAATATCCGATCGTGTTTGAAGACCAATAGTCATATTTGGCGTTTCGCCCTACTGGCCGTCGTCGGGGTGATGCCCTCAGGTCCTTCAAATGCTTGTGTAAAATTCATTTATGGCAGAGGCTGAGTTACGGGGATTTTTCCGAGAAGTCCGGCGCATCCAATCTTGCTACTTTTCCAGAATACTGACTCTTCCCTTCCGAAACTTTCTCGTTCCGCAATTGGTTCCACTGATGTCCTCTTTCCGTTTTCCTGTACCCACTACACTTCTGTTGATCTTTCGCCACTGTTTTTCTCCTCGGATATCCATTTAGGCTTCTATGGAATTAGCTTTTAGCTGTTTGACCCCTCTTCCCTTCCCCTTTTGCTCCCCCCCTCCTCTTGTCTTCATTTTCTAGAGGACTCTACTTTAGCGAATGCTTCGTGACTTTTCCTACCTTTAGTTTTTTACAGTCGAGGTGCCGTCGTAGGGCCCTAAGCTCTCCCCTCCCCCCTCTCTCCCCTTTCCCTCTTGTTGACTCGACCATGCCGGGTTTCGTCCGGGTTCCTCCCCTTTCTCGATTGAGTCTCTGGAAGGTCTTGCCCATTCTCGTGAGGTAGAACGTTGCTGAAGGTTGATTTTTCGACTTCGCGCACGTTTTTTTACCCTCTCCTTTCCCATCACCCGTTTTTTTTGTTTTTTTCGTTATCCACCCCACCCCTTTTCCACCTCTCCCTCTTTTCTTCCATTTCATTGAGCTGGGAAGCGTTTTCAAGCTATTCCCCCCTTCGGTCCGTCCCACTTCCTTCGCGTCCGTTCTTTTCCTTCCGTCTTCGACCGATTATGTTCTACCGATGTTCCTCCTTCCTCCCTGCAGAGTTAAGGTGAAGAAGAAGGTTATGTACCCGGCCATAAGGACTCTGACGTGGCGCTTTTTCTTTTTCTTTTTTCCCATCCACCTTTTTCCCCCTTTCCGCTACCGAGGACCTCCTCCCCCCCCCCCGACTCCCTATGCTTTCTCTGACCCCTCGGGCTTGATTCCCTTGGCGTGAGGCTCACCCTCCAAGAGACCCATGCACTCTTTCTTTTCCTCCTCCTTTGTTTCTCTATTCTTTTTTCGGAGTTGATGGCAAAGAAGGTTAGCGTGATCCAGTCAACAAGAGTTTTCTTTTTCTAACCTTACCGAAACTCGAGCCCGTGATTTCTCTCTGATCCTGTCCCTGGGAGGGGATTGTTGGGAGGATCGCTTTTCTGCATTTTTTCACTGTGTGGTTTCCTTCCACCAAAGAATCGTCCCTCTCTCCCTGCGGTATTGGTCTTGGCCTTTTTTCAAAGGATCTTATTTTCTTCAATGATCGTGCCTTTACTGAGTATAGACCATTTTCGAGCACCTCTCTTCTTCCATCTTCTTTTTCCTTACCTGCGGTGCATCTTTACGTCCCCCGTCTGACATCTCGCGGCTGGGGCCTTAGAATCTCTTTGGCAATCTTTTCGCGCTTTTTTTTCGAAACAGCCCAAGGAACCGTTACGGCTTTCTTCACAAGGTCTTCTTGTTGAACACCCCCCCCCTGTTCTATCTTGCACCTTCAGCCCACCTCCCGTCCGCAGGCCGAGTCGTAATACTGTTCCCGCTAGCTCACGAGAGTGTCCCCGGACCCTGAACCTCCAAGCATGTTCGTCAATCAACTGTCACCTTCCTCTCTTCTTCGGCTCATTCCCCTTTTCTACGGGATCTGATGGCTGCCCTTCGTCAGTCCCGAATTGATTAGTCTACCTGTGTTCGTGACGGCTTTTTTTTCTCTCCTCGCCTTTCTTTTCCTCATGTCAACCTTGACTCTCCCGCCGCCGTTTTTTAGAAGCAGGCCTGACATTCTCTTTTCTTTTCTGACCCCTTCTTTTCCCGGTGTCTCCTTTTCATCAAGAGAGCTCTGTACCCATTTTTCCCCCCCTTTTGACTTCTTCTTACTGAGACCGATTTCCCCCCCCGACCCATTCCCTGCATCTTTTCCATATAATTGTATTTTCCTGAGTTACCCCCTCCTCGTTTCCATCCTCTTCCAGTTTGAAGGCCTTTTCCCCGACCATCGAGGGTTCCCTTTTCGTCCCGAATACCTCCTAATTGGCCCGCGCTCGCCTCAAACAGTTTCACCTCTTCGTTTTACGGCGTTGTTTTGCCTTCCGACCGCCTCCCCCCCCCCGACAACATTGATTCCTAGTTTTTGACTTTGGGCCTTTGTCGGATCCCCCAGGAGTTCCTCCCGGTTTTTTACGAAAAGAGTTAGAAGAAGTCGAGTGATGTTATTTTGTCACAAACTCCTTTAACTCCCCATCCTAAGGAAGTCACCCCCCCCCCCCCCCCCCCCCCCCCCCCCCCCCCCCCCCCACCACCACCCCCCCCCCCCCCCCCCCCCCCCCCCCCCCCCCCCCCCCCCCCCCCCACACACCCCCCCTCCCCCCCCCCCCCCCCCCCCCCCCACCCCCCCACCCCCCCCCCCCCCCCCCCCCCCCCCCCCCCCCCCCCCCCCCCCCCCAAACCCCCCCCCCCCCCCCCCCCCCCCCGCCCCCCCCCCCCCCCCCCCCCCCCCCCCCCCCCCCCCCCCCCCCCCCTCGAAATGCTTGGTGCTTCCCCCCTTTTTCGCCCGGAGATCATTTGTCGGATGGTTTTTGCCCCCTCCTTCAAATCTTCTTTCCCCGTTTGTGGCTTTGCGGATTTCCGACCAATCTCACGCAGAGCTACTCTTAACTTCCTGAAGTTACGCCTCTTCTACGACCCCGCATCTTTTCCCCTGCGATCTGACAAGGACATGTCAAGGATCGCCGTTAGACCGATCCTCTTCTTGACCTTTCTCCCCCTTCCAGACTTCATCTCCCTTTTCTCCCGGGGATACTACCGCCCTCCGCCTGCGTCTCCTTTCCGTAGTTTTGTCGAGCAGCCGAAGAGGAGTCGTCGATCACGTTCTGGCACCAGTTTTTTTTGGTTAAGGACTCTCTTTTTTTTCTTCGTCCAAAGAGTTCTCCTTCTCCTTTGGTCCGTGGTATCGACTCGTTGTGCTACTCTGTCCAGCCTGTCCTTCATCGCCGAGTCTCTGATGTAATTTTTTAGATGCAGCGACGTGGTTAGGCCACCCCTTTTAGCACATTTCGACTCTCTTCCTTTTACTCACCGTCCCCCTTCCCTAGTCCTCGGTCTTGATGGGGATTCAACTTGACCTTAACTATCTCCGACTTCTCTACATCTCATACAAGGCGGTGAAAAGGAGTTTGTTCGGACTTCCCTCACAGCTTCAACTTTCCACAAGCCCCTTTCAATGAGTCCACTGCGCGGGAAGGTTTAGTTGTGGTTTGTTTTTTACTTACCAGTTGTCCACTCAATACGAGTTGACCCCCCAGATGTGGAGACTTCCTTCTACCGTCATCTTCTCTTTTTTCCTTTTCCCCCCCTCCTTTTTTTGTTCAAGATTTTATGTGATGATTTAAGCTCCCACACGGACCAGGGAGTGTTAACGTATTTAGGTCGGTTTTCTCCCTTTCTTTTTCCCCCCCACCAATTCCTTTTTTTCCTCACTTAGTCCGAGTTCTTGTTCCTGAAAGTTTGAATTTTATGGGAAAGTCGAACTTTAGATTTTCATCCTTGATGCGAACATTCTGCGGATAGTTCCTGTTCACGTTGTCCCGCTGCTTCCGCCCCTCCCCCACAAGAGGGTTCTGCGTCTTGCATGTCTTACCGTCCTAGGTAGAGGCCTTTGTACTTAAAAATGTGCCTTTTACAACGAGATGCGGCTCGGCCAAGCAGCCTTGCAGCGCGCAGTCAGTCTTCTTCTCTCTTACGTCCCACGGTTATGCTTGCCCTTGACTTCCCTGTCCGCCTTGCCCGTGCTGGCGCCGACGAACGACCGTTTAGGCACTTGCCACTGACCTTTTCCTAGGACAGAAGTCCCGCCTGGCTTTTCAACTGCTTCCCCCTCCTCACTGCGGCCACATTCGGGGCGTAGTGGGACCTTTTCCTCCCTTTCGTTACAGTGAGCTTCCGCCTCTGGCCGTTGCGGGACTCGGCACAACCTGACCCCTATGCTGCTAGCGACATTCTTGTAGCCGGTTTCGAGCGCGTGGATATCGTTTTATGTCGAAGTTTTCGTCGTCATGGTAATCTTGCGTAGTCTTACCGCGCGTCGGAACTTGGAAAGACAACAAGCTTATCCGTTCGTTACCCCCCCCCGCCCCCTCCTACCAACTTCTCCGCTTTTCCTCTCCCCCCTCACACTCATGCTTTGGATCCTTTTCTTCCCTTCTTTTTTCCTTTTGTCGTAGATTTGTGCGACTATAGAAAACGTTTAGCCCCTGTACCCCTCCCCACAGGAACTCCTTTGTGTATACTCTCTCTCTACATACAGCAGCTTTTCTTTCCCCCCGGAAATTTTTTTTTGCGGTTCTCCGACCCCACTCCGTCCAATATTAAGAAGATGGGGAAGAAAAAACTCTTCCTCTTGTTCGGGTTCGCTCTCTCCTGGTCCATTCTTCCGGGGCATGCTGACTCCTTTTCGCCCGCGATTCTATGTGGCCCTTCCTTCTTTGTTTCCGAGTTTTAGTATAGGTGAACCATCGCCGGTACATGCGACCCTTCCTTGTTCTGAGAAGATCAACTGAACTCCGGACCGCGGCCTGTCAGAATCTCTTCCGCATGGGTCCAGATTGAGTGTCACAGTTGGGGCTCTTTCTCTGTGCCCACTTCCACTCTGTTTCGTCAGCCCCGGTTTCGGCCTGATTCAGTCATCCTTTATCTGGCACGTTCTTTCGGCTGAGCCTCTTTTGAACTTCTGCTCCGGATAACATTGATGAACACCTGCTGGCTTCACTGTCGAGTAACTCTTTCTGCTACTCCTCCCCGTTAGTTTCTGGCTCGTCCCGTCTCTTGCCTGAGTAGGGCAAAAGATTTTACTAGAAATGCAGTTTGATTTCATCTGGTCCCCCCGGCGTCGTCGGTTTCCTCTCTCGATTGTATGGCTAGCTCCTTGATGAAATTTTCTAGTTTCTCTGAGCGCTCTGCTTGGTGACGTTTGACTTAATAGAGAAAGAGATTTAAAACCTGGTCAGCAGCTCCGTCGTTTGCTTGTGGTCGTTCTCAACAACGCTCGACCCGCTCAACTCCTTGACCACCTTTCCTCAGAGCTGTCGTGACCCTCCGGTTCGCCCAGAGGAATTACAGTTTAATTACCAATGCGCGAGTAGATCTACTTTGCTCGGCTTGACGCCCTTTTTATGTACTGTAGGACCGCGATCGTGGAATGCGCCGCCGATAAGTCACCTGTGACCCGCCCTGGGCCATTGATTCCCCTGATCCCCCCGAGCGTCGGCTATCTGATGTATTTGTGAAACATCCCAGTTTACATGCGCCCGCGACCCATCCCCCGCCCTTTTTTTTCCCCCTTACTCCTTCCAGCTCGACCTCTCGGGCGAGTCGTTCATTCCCTGTTTTGACACTTCCAAGGTTCTTCTCTCCAGCGAACCGGCTTGCCATGAATCTCAGGAAACTAATCTCTTGGCATCGTGGTGAGAGATATATCGCGAGATGCCCGCCGGTTCGCTGTGCTCTCAGCAACCCCTTTCTCGGTGTTCGCCTTCCGCTCTATCCCCGGATTCAGGCTCTTATGTTACTCTTTAAGAGAAGGTAGTTTGCGGTCGGTCGAGGTGCATGGTAATTCACCAAAGAGCCATCAAGATCGCCGCTCGTGGATTCCGGATTCATCTGTTTGGCTTTTGGTTCGCCCTCTCGACATTAGCGGACTGCGCCTTCGGGCCTGCTCCTTTCTCCAAGTACCGACGGCTTTGGTTCAAGCCGAGCAACAGCGTAAGTAATTAATTGGTCGGCCCGTGCCGGGTGGAATCTGACGAACCCTTTTCCTCCAGTTGCGGAAATGGGTCCCATTGAGATTTTTTGTTTCCGATATGGTGTTGATACACGCCCCCCCTCAAACGAACCGATTTTGGTGGTTTGAACACCCACGTGCTCTGCGGCTTAATGTCAGTCCCAGTCGATGCGCCTTTACTTGCAGTTCATCAGCCGGCTAGCCTCCATCGATCTAGTCCCTCGAGGGGTCGCGACCGCCGCTGAGTCCCTCAACCTCTGCTATCTACTATGAGCAGCTCCCCTTCTTCCCCCCTAATCAAGTCCTCGTTTTCCCCTAACTGGGGAGCCCGTCACTCCTTATTCCTCCAATCTACGTCCTCGATAGACGGATTCTAGCTCATTGAATTCAACCAGATTGCGACTTCCGTTCCAGAGCCGCCATCCCCATGCCGGCCTTTCTTCTATGCGTGGGATCGGACAACCCAGAGTGGCCAGGGGTTAATGGAGAGCATAGCCTGCTCTGATGGCACTTCAATCTGGACCCCCCTGCGGCCGAGATTGAACGTCCGATTTCCCTCTTTTCCGAAAGCTGTTTTCTCTTCCTTGTCGTCGAGTTTTCCAATAAGGTTTTAATGCAGAATGCAAGCTCATCTAATGGGTTCCTCCCACCCCCCCACCACCCACCCACTTTAACGGACAAAGAGCACGTCCCACTCTGAGGGTCTGGGCCTAAAACCTCTTCTTGGGTGACGGCTGGGCGGCTACGCCAAAAGAAACATGACGTCCGTGGGACGACTGCTTATGCGCTGCTAGGTATACCAAGGAGGTCCGTGGTCGTTACCGAAAGGCGGGCTTACTCTTTTCGAGTGATGCGCGTCAACCCCCTCCGACGGACTTCCCAAAGCCCTAGGAGCCCAGCGAATGAGTGTTCCTTGCAATTTGTCCCTCGGTACGTACCTCCGATTTTTATAGGGTGGTGGGGTCAAAAGACCCGTTGTTACCAAAGGCTGGGAAAGTTGTTGACAACGATTCGAAGGCTACGGTCAGCGCTTCACTCCTATAACCTCGAGTTTCCCACCATACGATCTTACCGCTCTCTCCCCCGGCTACCCTTGTACCGGTCCTCGGTTCAGATAGCTATGAATTGACCGCGTTGCCCCCTGCCAGCTCTTTCAGCTAATGTTCCCCCGCAGGAACCTGCATCCTCCGTCTCTGTTTGCTCCCTCATTGCGTCGTTTGTATCGTTACTATTCGTCATTCCTACTTCCTCGGTTTCTTCGTGGCCTTTCCGACGCTC
>Ga0179593_1415878_pt1 | contig 20917 bp, 25 predicted proteins | sample CZODoug2_1_08_16_FD_185931 | JGI IMG/M metagenome (GOLD analysis project Ga0179593, IMG submission 185931) | Vadose zone soil fungal communities from Angelo Coast Range Reserve, California, USA - CZODoug2_1_08_16fungal (PacBio error correction) | ecosystem: Environmental > Terrestrial > Soil >... | reverse complement strand
TTTTAACCATTGCTTTCACCGTCCAGCTTCCTCGGCTTTTCCTTTTGTTTGTGTTCGCCCCCCAAACCCGTAGGCTTCCAGTTTAATAAGCTCAGTCCAGCTGCGGAATTCTGGCCTTCGGCGGGTGCCCCCTTGCCCCCCGATTTCCAATAGTTATAAATTCCCACACTATTACCCCCCCCCTATGATTACATTGGTTACCTTCTCACAATTCCGGATCTTGTTGTTTTGCGGTGCGTGATTGCCTCTCATTGCCCTACGACCCTCCGAGCTGTGTTAGCGTACAAGGTGAGAGCTTGATTCGCCTGCTGCTCCGTCTGGACCCCCCGGGTAATTCTGGTGCAAGACCGTGAAGCACACCCCGTTTTGAAGGGTGGGGGTGGGTGGTTACCCGGGGTCGTGCCCTTTCCCCCCCCCCCCCCCCCCCCCCCCTTTCTTGCGGAAGGCCAGCATCCCCAACCACGGCTCCCTTCCCTCCCTTTTGTTCCCCCACCAGCAGGCGATTCATGACATAGAGTCCCCGTGCTCAACATGGCGGGTAGGAATCATCGTCCCTGCTCTGTCCTTGCGCGTCTTTTTTTGCTTTGCTGTTGCTGCAGAGCAGCCCCGTTTTTGTGCTTTCCGCCGCCACACCCTCCTTCAGATATCGCACCTTCCCGCTTGACATGAGACCTTTAAACACCTTTGGGATTTTGTTCTTTTTTTTCCAGTCTTTTTTGATTTTTTTAGCGCTTAAGTGAGATCCTTTTGCTTTTGGCACGGATGGAATCCCCTTCAATTTTGTGAGGTCGGCTTTGTTGACGGCTTGAATTCGTCTAATTCTCCGCTTTCGGCAGTTTTTCTGAACTCCCAACCCGGGAATCTCTCCTTCCCGTGTTTTGAGAGCCTTATTATGCGTTTTTCCGCCTCCGGAATATCGGCTTCTTTCCCTGCATCTCGTCAACACGCTCCTCCGCATCTGCTTGACCTGTCGTAGATCCTCCTTGTGCGGGTACGGATAAGACAAATCTCCCCAAGAGCTTCCCTAGTACCCACGAATTCCCCCCCCACCACCAGAAGGTGTTTTACGTCTACCTTTTTCCTGACAGGTTTTTTTATCTCTCCGGTTTTGCGCTAACCCCCCCAAGGAAAAATCCTTCGATTTGCGCACCCCTCTCCTGCCAGATCAGTCTTTTTGCCATGAGCACTTCATCCGTTATTATTTTCGAACCTAATTGTTTCCCGGGGCTTCCGTGTGTTTTTCTCGCTACTGATGGTGGTTAACCCCCGCTGAAGTATTTCCCTCTCATCGTTGTTTGCTTGCCTTGCTTTTCTGACGATGTGCGGTTTCTTTAAATGATGTTCATCACCTTCACCCACATGACTTTCCCCTGCGCCATGGGAAGTAGGAGTCCCTTTTTCCCTCTGTCTCTCCCTTTGTGCTTCCGCAACGCGACTCCGGTTCTTATCTTGAGGCTTCAATTTTCCTGACGGCCACACCAAGGTAAGAAGGACGTGTTTCTGACCGTCAGTCCTCCCTTTACGTTTTTGTACGTGTGTTTTCTCGGAATTGAATTGTATTACCGATCGGCCCTCTTTTGCGCTGTGCATGCGGTTTTTTTCCCACAGAAACTTCTTCTCTTCGTATGTTCTCCTTGGGAGCCGTTCCCCCCCCCCCCTTCTTTGCACTCCCCCCCCCTAACCCCGTGTTCTTTCTGTCACCGCTTTCCTCCTTTGCTTATCACCCTTTTCTTTCATAGGCCCACCTGATACAAGACCCCCGAACTTCTCCGACCTATCACCCCTCCACCAGAGAACAATTGTTTACACCCAGTTTCTTTCCGGATTTTTCTGTTTTGATCTGTTTCAGAACTTCTTCTGGATCTGGCTTTGGCGGATTTTCGACACTACTTTTCGCAGATCCGTTTCCCCCGTTCGGACTCCGATACCCCTGATCCGTAGTTCCTCTCTTGCGGTTGCACTTGTCCAGGTTTTATCGGCGGAACCGACGATTTTTCTGAGTCCCCCCCCACCCCCCTTTGACGTCGTTCTCATCTTTTGTTCGCGCTGCCCCCCCCCGTGTCTTACTCCGAGCGAGAGACTAGACATCCCGTCTCTGGTCATTTTTTAGGTCCTTGCTCGCAGTCATTACACACCCCCTCACCTATCCCCATCCACCCGGTCCAACCGACCAGATGTTACCCCGTGACCCTTCCACCCACTTGAACCCCCAGGACCGCACGCCCTTTGCTCTGGTCACAACTCGAGTACCGCACTTCCACGCAACCACTTCTGGCTCACCCCTGCAGGGTTTTTCAAAACTTGCTTACTCGGCAGTCCCATCAGGGCCCCTTCTTTTCAATCATTCCCTACTCAGGTCTTACCGCTCACACTTTCATAATCCAGGAGACCGTCATTCCATCGGGTTTGTTTTCTAACTTTTCGTCGATGTAGTGAAAAATATTCCATCCGATCATGTTTCTTTTTTTTCGGATCCCCGCTTCTTGTTTCCGAAGTCTTCCATCCAACCAAGTGATCCGTTTCAGCTGTTTCCCACATCCGAGGAGTTCATTGCCGCGCCTGGGTTCTCATGCCTTATGAAAAGTTAAATTCCCTTGATCTCATTTTTTTCGTTTCAAGTGAACCTGAATTCCCCTAGAGTAAATCCCCGGCACTTTTAGCAATTCCTAGATTGTCCCAACCCCCCCCTAATTTTGCCCGATCGATGAACACCCCTTCTAAAAGGTATCTCCCAGCGTACGCCGCCCCTGTGGTTCCTTGCCCCGCCGGTGGTTCGATCCGGACTTCCTTTGAATTAGCGTGTGTCCCGTATTTTCGGCTTTTGGAAAGGCCACAAGTTCTTTTTTCCGTTCTTCCCCTATTTGTTAACCTTCCCTACTCCCATCTTTACTATTTCTTCCGTACTCTCCTACGTCCCTTCTTTCTTCCCCCCCCTCCAGTCCTTTTCCCTTTCCCTCCCTCTCCCTTTCCACCATCTTATTCTTCAAATCCCACACCAACCCCTTCCGTCCCTCCCCCCCGTCTTCCCCATCTTCTTCTTTCCCTTCCTTCCATCCTCCTCGTCATACCGCTTCACCCGCCATCCTCTCTCCCTTCCTGTCTCCCTTTGCCCTTCCCTCCTTCTTCTCAGTTTTACCCCCTTCACCCCTTCCTCTTGGTTCTCCACTCAGTCTTACACCTTCCTCCTTCCCCACCTCTCCCACCATTTCATCCCCCCTTTCCCGCCCCCCCTCTACTCCGTCCTTCATCACCCCCCTTTTTCTTCCTTGGTGTGTTGTTTTCCTTCTCCTTCCTTTTCTCTCCCCTCCCCGTACCTTGCACTTCCCATCACTTCTACTCACTTCCCATTTCGCTCGCCCTTTGTCCCGCCCCCCCTTCCCGTCCATTTCTTTACCTATTTCTCCATCCTTTTTTTTCCCCCCCCCTGTTCCCCCCCCGCTGTCTTTTTCCACTCCCCCTCCTCCTCTTTCCCCCCCCCACCTTCGCTTTTCCATCTTCCCCCGCTTCTCTTGCCCTCCCTCCGTATGCCCCCTGCTCCTTACCTCTCCTTTGCCTCTCCTCCCCTCTACTTCCCCCCTTCACCTCCCCCCATTCGGTTTTTCGCCTCTTCCTTCATCCTCGACTCCTTCCCCTCTCTTCCCCTTTTCTAAGCGATTCGGCAGGCGGTCGATGAGAGCATTTTTTTACAATATTTGATCGTGTTCCCTCCACACCCGTCTGGTTTTATTTCCGGCCGAGTTTGCAGCAGTCCCCTCTTTCTCAACCACCCCTCCCCCGGAAGGGCGACCCCAAGCTTCTCGTATCCCTTCTTTTTCGAGCCGGATTTCTGGACGCCGCTTTTCTTTTCTCTTTTCTCGGCTTTTTCCCCCTCCTTGTCGAGGTCCCCCATGGGACAACCCTCAGATTTTTCCATTCTTTTCCCAAAGTTTCCTGTATTTTGGTTCTGAGTCTCGCCCAGTTTTTTCCAGCCCTGGGCCCCCTTCCCTCGACATTCCGGTGCTTTTTCAAACCTTTTTTTCCCCTTTTTCCTTTGATTTTTCTTACCCCCAAAAAATAAGTTGGTGCAACCCCCGTTTTTCAACTGCATCTGTTTTCTTCCGTTCACTCCCCCCCTGGTAGACTGCCCATGCAAAGACCTATCCTTGACGATCTTCAATCCTTCCCACTCGAAATATCGTCGTGTCTATCGGACTTTTTTCGTTTCCCAGTATACCCCTTTGACTGAACATTTTCTTTCCTTTGCTTTTCCCCCCAAATATAAGTGTCACCAAATGGATTATCCGTCCCACTGCCGCCCTCAACCCTTTGGTTTCGTCGCCAATGTCTTCACTTTAGTCTTCCTTAAATTAAACTAGCTCCCCCTTTTTTCCTCTTTATCACTCCCCCGTTTCCAGACATGCTACGTTTGCCGATCCCTGCCTCACCGATCCCCCTTGGCAGCCACCCCCAGTTACCTAGAATCCCCGCACGTGTCCTTTCCCCCCCCCGAAGACCTCTTGGAGTGCCGCGAAGCCCCTTGACTGCATTCTGTGCAAATCCTTTTATGTCTGCGTCCCACCTCAACCTGTTTCCCCCCCACCCCTACTAAAGTTGTTTCATACAGTCGGTTTTTTTCGTCACCACCCCCCCCAGTTTCGGACGGACACTTCTTTTAATTCGCGTTTCTCCCAACGAGGATTCCCTTTCTCAATCCCTTCTCCTGACCTCCCCCTCACGACCGGATTCTCCCGCCTGCAATAGCCTCCAGTAGAAGTTTCTCGGCTGGCGCTTGGGCATGGCAGCATTACCAGAGCCCCCATCGCTCTGAATGACCCCCCCCATATTCTGATCTCCTCGTACCAAGATTTCCACTTCTCCTGGTAGAAGTTTCTCTCTACAATCAGCCTGAACGACCTTACCGCTTTCTTCCCCTCCCCTATGAGCCCCCCTCTTTTTGCCCCAAAGATTTCCCCATCTGGAGTTTCCTTTTCCCCCCCCCTTTTTTTTTCTGGTGAGTAACACGTGCTTTATTCTCTTTCCCTTTTTCTCCCTTTCCGTCTTCATCGTCTTCCTGAGCCAACGCCCCCATAATCTGCTCTTTTCCAATATTTTCCTCCCCTAACTCCTTCTCGATATCAATTATAGACGCCTCGGTTACTGTAGCTCTTTTTCTTAGGAAGAAGATACCCCCCCTTGTATTGGATGCTTACAGGTCCATTCCCCTCTTTAGTCAAGTTTTTCCCCCTAGGACTCGTATTTTTTCCAACTCCCTACCTCCAGAGCCGCCGCGACCCCATCACGGTGAGACCTGGGCACCACGGCGTAGAACAACAGCTCCCCCCCCTCCCCTGGTCACTTCCCTTTCCCCGACAGTTCCTGGCTCCCTTTGCTCCCTAAAACCTGTTCCCCTTTTCTGTCGGACCTCCGCTCCGATTTTTCTCTTCCATCCCTTTTCTTGTCGGTCGTGGAATTTATTCTCCCTCCCTCCCTTTCCCGGTTTAACCCGGTCTCTCCGTCCCGATTTTTTTTCCCCACACCCCCCCCCCCTCAGACCCCTGCACGGGCTCTGATATTTCCCTGAAGCGGACTCCTTCACGCTCTGCTTGTTAGATGAGTCTCCCCTTTCTTGACTCAGCCTCTTTGTTTGTTTTTTTTAGCTCTGACGGCCATTCTAAGACTCTTTCTTATTCCCCATTTCCTGAGTTGCTCTTTTATGCGTCCCCTATCTCTCTTGAATGGTTCCATTGAGTGTTGGATTTGGGTAACCGACTTCCCGAGGGATTTCTCCAGGTTGATCAATGTGATTTTTTTTACGGAACGGCCCCCACCTTTTCCTTTCGCGCATGGCTTCCTGGGCCGAACTCCTTAATAGGAGCGGACTCCTTCTACCCGACCTCCTTCTTGGCCCACTGTAGTACTCCCCCCGGCACGGATTTTCCTGTCTTTGGTCCCCAAATCCCTTGAAGAATGGGGTCTTCCAGCTTCGCCTCCCCTTTTGGTGGTAAGCGGTTAGAACGTGCTTAAGATTCATTCTCGGCTTTTTCTCCCCAGGTGGCCTCCGCCCGAGGGGACGGTCTCGCCCGAAGGTGAGCCCTTTGGCGTGCTCGCAAATCGATGCCGTTTTCGCGGGTCACGATACCTTCATCCGTACCTTCCCTCGGCTTTTTCGAAGTTAAGACCTGCTGACCTGCGTTCGGTAGTTCGTTTTTCTGACACCTTCTCCTCTTCCTGGTTGGCTTTCCATTAGAGAGATTTCCTTCTGCGGCAAAGGTAACCCTTTAGCACTTTTGCTTACACTGGCATCTGCCGGAATTTTTCACGGTCCTCGTTTCGCCCTTCAGCATTTTGCGAAGATGGAGTCAAGTACTTCGGTCTCTAATCGGCCCGTCCCTGGTGTTCGTTCCAGGCTTTTCGCAGATTTTCCCCCCGGAGCATTTCTTTTTTTTTTATTTTTTCTCCTTAGTGAATTCTCTGTTGCACTTTTCCCTTATTGTTCCTATGGTAGAGTTCCAGATTCTCTTCCACAGCCCCCGCGTTCCTCTCGGCTGTCAGTTTCCGTGGCCCTCTCTTTTTTCGCTCTTTCCAGTAGAATGTTCACAGGCCCTCCCACTCGTTGCGTCCACGCGATCTTAGCCAGGAAGTCCTTCTTTGACTCCCCTTTTCCCCCCCCTTTTTTTTCCCCGCAGAATGGTTCATTTTTGAGAAATACGGGCGTTGCTCACCCCGGGTTTCGTTGGCCCTTCCCACCTCCTTTTTCTTTTTAGGATTCCACACGTCTTTCGCGATTCTCCGAGTTCTTGATGCCCAGACGGGAGATTTTGATCTCTTTTTTTGTCGGCCATTCCCCTTGTGATATGGAGTCTTTCTCTCTTAGGGCTTTCCTTTTTTTTTTTGAGGTCAGTTACCATGTTTCGTCTATTTGGTCGATGTCTCTTAAGAGCCTTTATGCCTCCTTGGTCGTAACTCCCCCCATCTTGGTGATCTCCCTTTGTTTTTCCTGCTGCAATCCCTTGGGGCCCCCTCTTTGTCTTCCCCGAAAAAATTTTCTGATTCCTTTTTTTTCAACGTTTTTTGCCCGAACTATTACACAGTCGCCTGTGCGTCGGATGGATCTTGGATGCGTCCACTTCTCTGTACAGGTGTGACGACAGGCTGAGATCTTCTAAGCCGATCAGTGCATTTCCCCCGGATTTTTTTACTACCCCCATCGCACCGGCCTTCCAGTTTGGGTCCGAGATCTTTCAGTGTGCGTTGCCCGCCAACTGTCTTTACCCTGTCCTTCTTCCTCCGCCACCCTCTCTACCCCCGTGTCGAAGGCCTTCCCACCTTCTTTTGCCCCCTTGTTAGACCCTGCGCAAAGTACAACAAGCTCCCCCGATTATCCCCTATAGAGGACATAGAAGTCGTCATTTTCGTCGCTTACTTATACGATCTTTTTGTATGAATTCTGATTTGAGGTCGGAACTTGCTGCTTCCTTAACGCTTTCCCCCCTCGAGGTGATGATTCACTGATCACTTTTTTTCCTTCCCCTGCTCACCTCGACCTTGCCCTGATTTTCGCGCTCCCTATCCTTCTTTTTGTCTCCCCCAACCGTGTTTCTCGACCACCTTCTTTCCCCTCCGTCCTGATCGAAAAACCCAGCGTCGGCTGCCCCCACCCATTCCGGCTTTCCTTTTGGTTCTGGAAGGGAGACTTTTGGTCCCTTTCCGTTTCTTGAGTGCTTTTCTTACTTATTTCAACAACCCGTATCTCTTTCGCTCTTGCTGCTTAGGCTGTACCGTCCGTTACATTTCTTTTCCCCTTGCTTTCACATCCGTCCACTTTCGGGGACATGTTTTTTCCCACCCCCACTCGACCCTTTTTTTTTTCGACGCCTCCTGCTCGTCTTTTTCAACAAAATCTTTCCCCGTCTTCCTTTGTCGTTCTCATGTGAAACCTTTTTTTGGCCTGCTCAGAACCGTCCCCTATTCTTTTTTCCAAGACGCCGTTTTCCTCACCGGGTACACCAACCGTTTCGGCCTTTAGCCTGCTGGAGGATTTTCTGCGCCCCCTTGGGCGTGGATTAGGGCTTTTAGACGACCCCTACTCGCTGTTTTTTTTTCCCCGAAGAGTTCTGAGTCGTGTTTGAATTTAACTCCTTTATTGCCGGTTGCTGTCATTTCTATGGTGCTCGAAGTTTTTTTTTGGCTTTTTTTCCTTTGCCGTTCTTTTGTCCTGGTCGGGTCCGCTGGGCTTTTTTCGTGATCTGTTTTTTTTTCGGGGCCGTCATCTCCGCGCTGGTCAAGACGCCGGCTCCCCTTTTCTCCCTCGTGTTTACTTTCTCCGATTCGTTGTATTCCCCTGTGCGCGCGAAAGAGCTCGATTCCTTTTTTGTTGTGTCCGGCAGTTCAAGTCGTTGATTTTCCTCCGCTATCCCCCTGAAAGAGCCCCCTCATAGCCCTTTCCTGAAGTCGAGGTTAGGGCGGTAGCAGTCGTCTTTTTCAAAGGCTTTTCCTTTATTTGTCTCATTAACGCCAGAGGCCTAAGGAATGAAGAAGTTAAGGACCGTAGACCCCTAATAGAAAGCTTTCCAAGAGAAAAGGCATGGGTTTGGTAAGACCGTCTGTGTATTTTCTTTATATCCCTTCCCTCTTTCGCGTTTTCTTTCAAATAATTTTTCTTGGCGCTGCCGGCATTTTCCCATCTCCAGGGTATCCCAGTACGTCTTGGACTCACTTTTTCCTGGCCCTTTCAAACGCGGACCGGTACGGCCACGATCAGCAGCGTGGTATGTTTTGACCTCAACAGCAGTTTTCGGCCGATAAACGCTTTTTCCATTTCTCGGCCTTTTTTTCTTTTCATACTTTTCCCCTGCCTCTTTCCCCAGGTCTCCCCCCATCTCATCGTTGCGTGTTCCTTTGCCCCGGCCGGATCAGGGTTTTCGGGCTATTGCAGTCTCCGCGCCGTTTCCTTCATGCGAGTTTTGCTCGTCTGAACTTTTTACGATCCTGACTGAGTATAAGCGGTAGACGTGCAATGTCTTTGCCCCCCTCTTCCAATTCCTTTTCCCGGGTGGTTTGGTGATGACCGCATGGTGATTGCCCCCCTGTCGCTTCCCCATTCCCCACAATTGCGTGGAACTCTCCTTCCATCAGGAGATAGACCCCGTCACCCCCCCCAGAACTGAACCATGCGATGCAAAGGGGTTTTAGACTCCTTTTCATTCTTTTTCCCTTTCTTTTCTAGACATGTTTCGTTTCACGGCGGTCTGCTTTTCAGCGCGCCGGGGCTGTCCCTGTACGCCTGAACACCGCGATTTCGTTCCCTGCCCCGCTTGACGACGTAACCCAACGGGGAGTTTTTCCTTTGTTGCCTTCTTTTTACGGTTCTTGACTTTCTCTCACTTTGCATGCTGCCCGGCTTTCCCCTCCCTCCCGTCAGCGCGGAGATCTTTTGAACTCTTAATTCAGTGCCTTTCTCCCGCTATTCCTTTTTCTTTCCCGCCCCCCCACCCCCTTTATAACGCAATCGCTATATCCTACTTTAGTGGTTGGTCTCTATTCCCTTCTTCTTTCCGTGTCCGTTCTGCCGGAATCCTTCGTTTATATTCCACACAGTCCTCTCTACAGACATATGACGGTCGTGACTTCCCTCTTGGGATGCATAACCGTATCTTCCAATGTGTTTGTTTCGGTGTTGGTCCGGCCCCTGAACCACGACATTCCAAAATCCCCAAAATATTATTTTGGGTGAAGTCCCTATGCTTGTGCGTTCCTTCCCGGCGGTGTGGCTGTTTGACTTTTCAACAGGACGCGGGTAAGCATCCTCTTTCCATGTTTCCACCCATTTCCCTTTCGGGCAAGTCCTCTCCTTTAAATTTTCCCTTCGGCAAAACGACCTGTCTGTAGATGTTTTGTTCGTTTGATGTGTTTTAAACCTATTCATAAAATTTAGCGATTGGTATGCTTTCAAATTTCGGGCAGCGATGTTCGTGAATTGTCGCGTTTAATCCCCTGCCACCACCATTCCCGTTCCCCTAACGATTTTTATTCCTAGCCTTGTGCATCTTCTCCCACTTCGATCACTCGTAAGTCCTCGATAACCATCAATATCATGGTCATCAGAGATGATTTTTAATAATCATGGCCCACAACTGATCCGTCCTTTGATCTGACGACGCCGAATGCGATGCCGCTGGCGATCGGCATTTCCGTAATTTGAACTCTGACGTTTTGCCTTACGTTTGATTAGTGCGTGTTTCCGACACCTGTTCTCTTTTCCTTCCCCCCTGTTCGCCCGGTGAGCAAGGTCAACGATTCCACTACCCCCGTATTAATTTCGATCGTTGAATGCGATCACAGGGGCCCGCCCTTTCATGCTCCCCGCCGAAGAGGCTTTAGATTAACCACCCGAGGTTCCAAGGTTTCCACCTTCCTTGTCTCTTTTGAAGTCGGTTCCCGGTTGTAATTCTGCTGCTCGTATTTATCATTTTCGCGGGTCCTGAAAAGAAATTTCTCGTGATCTTTGGCCTGCGACCCTCCAACCCCTTTTTTCAGTTCTAGCGTGGAAGTGGAGGGGGTTTGTTCTATGGCTTCTACTACGGTTTCGCGGCACTCCACACCACCACCGTTGAATTGCGACCTTCTTTTCTCTGCGCCCCCCCCCGTGCACCGCTAATTTTTCCTGACCCTTTTCCCGGTCAGGAATGAGGTTAGAGGGCATCCTCCCCGTGAAAACACCACCCCCTTTTTCTCACAGACCGTCACCAGCCCATCTGAAAGTGTTTTTCTCCCCCCTCCCTGGCCTTACCCCTGACACCCCCCCTTTTAATGCCCTGCGTCGGTCCCATGCTCTTCCCAGCAAATAAGTCCCTTTTATGGCTCACCCTCTGCCTGGGACAAGCTTTTCTGACTTGTGCCAATGGGGATTGGGGAGGCGTCGACACCCTCCATATCCCAAGCGCCCATTTTTTTCTGAGAGACCAAACAGAGAGAAGTCACTCTTTGTTGTGCGCCGTTCTGACCTGAAAATCGCCACAGCCGATATTTCATCTGTTTCCTTCCTGGCTCTTTATTTCTTTACGCGCTTCACCGTTACAGGGGCGGTTGTACCTTTGGAATTATGGTTCTTGTTTCCTACCCCCTTTGAGATGCGGGGGTAATGAAAATTAACCGTCTTCCGCCGTTCACTTGACGGTACCCGACGGCCTCTCGTAAGGGACAGAAGCTGATTTCCCGATAAGACGTTACCATCGATGTCACTCTGGACTATGCAACGTCTGGAACTGCATCTTCCCCCGCAGGTCCCGCCCGTCCCTTTGGCCTTCCGGGATGTGACGATCCTTTTGACGGTCCTTCGTCGGGTTTCGATAACGGCCCGTTTCACTTGCCCAAAACATCTTGATCGTGCCTGCCTTCCGTGCAAGGCGGTTTGCTGCATCTTTTTTCAAGCCGGGTTATAATTTCCCCCGCTTCACTTTCTTTTGCCGTAGGCTGCAAGGTCCTTCCTCACCACAGCCAGTTCCTCCAGCTAGCTAGAATATAGAGCCTCCTGCGCTTCACGTTCCTCATCGAGCCTTTATTGCTGCTTTCTTGGTTCCCTTTTTTTCGAAGGTATCACTTTGTTTTAAACCCCCTCTCTTTGAATTCCGTCGACCCCCGTTAGTCCCCTAGGTGGTTTTCTGTTCCGAGGACCCGGTCACTTTCGTTCCCCTCCTCCCACTTCTTCGATCTGGAACCCTTACCATGTCCGCTGGTCTTGCCCCACCCCCTTCGTGAACCGGTGAACCCATTGCGTCGAGGAGCCACGGTCTCCTTCTTACCTCCCTCGAGAGTTTTGACGGAGAGAACTTCTGCCCCTCCCCTCCCTTCCGCTGGGACGATAGTGCTTTGCGTTTTTGCTTACCTTTACCAGCACCGTTTTTTTTTCCCAATCTCCCGTCCCCCCCTGGAGTTCCCTTCCCGAACAATGACCCAACCACCCCGTTGGGAGTTCTTTTGCTAAGCCCCCCCTCAATGTCTTTCGCTTTATAGGCCAACCCCTTGCCTCCCCCCCCCTGACCCCCTTCAACACTACGATTGGTCCGACTTCCTCTTCTTACATTCTTTGAAGACCCTGCATCTATCAGACCCCCCTAGTGAAAATGCTAATCGGGCCCCCGGCGTGCTGCTCCTCCTGTACTGACCGAGCCTTTCCATACTGCATGATTTCCCGTCGCCCCTGCCAACTGTGCACCCGGCAACGCCATGGGCCACCCTCTTTATTTCGTGCCTTTTCAAGGTCTAGTTTTTTGACTCAAGAGCTTAACTCCTTTTACGCACCGCTTTGGGCCCACCATTTTACATGCTCACTTCCACCGCGATTGGTCCCCCCTGAGTCCCGCATATTTCTCCCTCCTCTCAGTTGGAAGGGACCCGTGCCGTCTCCCTCCAAGCCCATTTGCCATGATCTTCCGCCTTCCACACTCTGGAGAATCGATCGCATTCCAAGTGCCTTGGCATTTTTCCGCGTCTTAGCCAAGCAAGTGTTCCGGATTCCCGCATGATCCTCCCATCTCCAAAAACTGCCTGTTCTTGCCCTGCATTCCCGCTTCTTCATCTTCTACGCTTTTTGAGAAACACGTCTCGTTGACTTTTTCCTACATTTTTTTTTTTGGCCTCCCCCCCCCGATCTCCAAAACGACAACGCTCTCTGCGAGGTTCGCCACTATCTCCCCCTCCAAATGGTAGCGTTATCCAGCTTCCGAATTCGCGGGGCCGTTCCCAGCGGTCGTACTGCGATCACAACCAGAGATTGTTTAATCATTTAGCGGACTACTTCCTCTCTAGTGTAGTACCTAATTTAGCCGAATAGATAAGACAACCCCAGCGGTCCTTCCATAGGTACACCCGGCAGTAGACCACCCGCTTTTCGCCTTTCCCCCTATCGCTCAGGATGAAAGATCCGGAATCCCTTTTCCCCCTTTTCATAAAACAAGACACCTTCAGAGGGTGCTCGTAAATATCCTTTCCCGATGAATTCGCTCCCCCTTTGGATAGGCTGCCTTCTCCTACCGCGACAGTGCGCTAAACAAGGCTCCCCCTGCCTCTATGTTGTGGTCCAATTCCACATCCAGAACACCTGAGACGTGAACGTCCTCGGAGCTCTCCATTGCATAAGCTGCTTCTTGAGACAGTCCTTCTACGATATCCGACGAAGCATTTTTTTTTTTTTTTCTATAAGTATCTAATCCTCTAAGACCCCCTCTTCGTCTTCTGTTCAGTGCGCTTATTTCGGAGTTCCCCACTAGAAATGGTCTTATGTTTCCAACATCGAGGCTGATGAGGGTTTTGAGGGTTCCCGGTGATGGGCGCCCCCTGGACCAGAGTACCTCAGCTCCGCGCACGGAGTTCAGCGACATCATCGGAGTTTGACAACCCCCCTCCTCGTTGCCAGTTTTATTCAACCAAGTCCAGATTTTTTGCCTTTTACTTGAACGCCTTGAGGGCTTTTTCGCGGTTTTTTAGACGCCGTGGTGTTTTTCCCGATTTTTAACCGTTCTTTACCTTCCTGTCGGCTCTTATCCCTCCTTTGGAATCCGAGCATTGGTGACGGGCGTAGTCGCAAGCCTTCTCCCTTATTAATCACATCCCTTTTTTTCTGTGTGATTTCTGTACCCTTTCTATTACCCTTCCTCTACCTTCCACGCTTTTTCCCCCGAGCGGCCCTCCTGCATGACCTTCGGGATGCCTCTTAGGTGGTCTTTTTGCACCCTCGCGTTCCTTTCCCCAGAGTGGTAGTTTTTTGAGATCTTACCCCGCTGAAAAGGTTGAACCGTTAAATACGCCCTTTCCCCTTTTCGAACTGCTCTTTTTTCAATGCCGCGTGTTCGCCCGCCTCCTTTTTTCTCATTGGCTTCGGGAGGACATCGGAATCCGAGTCGTTCGTCAGTCTCTTTCTTTTTTGTTGATCCCCCTTTGTAGTTCTTATTCTTTCATTTCTGTGTCATTCGAGTCGTTCATGGCGTTATTACCCGGCTTTCGTCCCCGCCTCGACGAACGCCTCGCGGCTTTTTCTTTCTGGCTGGCGCTCGGTCCCTTTACGTTTTCTCATTGTCTTTTCAAAAACTCGACGACTCTTTTTTCGTCACGCTATTAGCCGAGTAAGTTGCCGTCAGGACCACCGGGTCTTTTTCAGACCTCTTTTTGATTTTTCCCAGGGGCGTTGCCCTTTACCTGCGTGGACCGGCGCACCTCCTTGGCCGGATTGCCAAGGTAAACTTGAACCGGTTCGCTCACTTCCTCTGTCGTCGTTTTAGGGTTTGATTCGGTGATTTCTCTGTGCTTCCCAGAGGGAGCATGCCGAGCGGACTGTCTTCGGTACTTTTCTTTTTTGGTCTGATGTGTTCCCACTGTTCTTTTTTTCCTCTTTTGAAGCTCGCCGATTGAGGTTGCAGCTTTTGGTGTTCTAATCCCCTCGTGGGGATTTTTTGTGATGGGTTCGGCGCACTCTTTTGGTACCCGGGAGACTTGTTTCCTCCCCCCCACCCCGCCCCCCCTCCATCCCCCGGTCTGATGTTTTTCCGTATTTCCCGCCAGGCGCGTTCGCTTTCCCCCCGAGAGGGTATCTTGGGCCTCTTTTTTCTGATCGTCACCTACCCCCTCAGGTTTGGACCATTCCTTTCCGTGGATTCCCTTCCTCCGAAGAATAGTTTAACTTTTTGAAGTTGCTAGACAACCCAACTCCGAGTCGTACTTGGACCGAAAGGGTCGAGCGCCGGGCCGTTTTACATGAGGTGCCGGTGTCATCTGTTCTGTGTTTGACTCCGGTTTCTCCGGAATAAACAAAGTTTTTATGCCCATGGTGGTCAGCCCGCACGAAGGAACCTTCTCCCACGATTCAAGAGGACCATCTTGGAACTTTTCGCATCGCGGTGATTTACCGACGCCGTTGCGTCCCTTTACGTGTTTTCGTGGTTTCTACGCCGGACCGAGTGACAATAGGTTTGAGGCTCTATCACATTTTAGCATTGATCGACCGCGTCAAATCGCGAGCTTCACCCCCCACTCACCCAGCTATTCATTTTCCCCCCTTAAGCTCGCTCACCCAATAATTTACAAAGTGACGTTATCTACCACCAAGGCCCCTCGGCTGATTGCAAACAGGGCTGCAGTCCCCCATGGACGTCTGATGCTGTGTGGACTCGAGTTGTTTTGTGCAATAGACAGAATGCTTTTGTCTTCGGTATTGGAAGTCCGATTCGTTAAGCAGCGTTCCTTCTTCGTGGCGTCCCCGCGCTCATCAGCACCTTGCTTTTTTTTTAAACTTGATCGGCCATCGGTGGACATACACACCCGTCAATGGGACCTCCCCTCCGCCTTCTTGGTTCCCCCCAAAGATGAAAGATCCCAAGTTCTTTGCAATCATGTGCCCATCCCAGGATTCTAGCATGATTTTCCCTTTTCTATGTTGCGTGGTTAAGAAGCCGATCGTCTGAACGTCTCTACCCTTTGTAGTATTATCGTCTTTTTGAGATGTCGGAGGATATTGGCTTCGCGCACCCCACCGCCGCCCCCTTTCACCTCTTTTACCTATGCTCCTACTTTGCTTTTTCCAGGTGCTGTCGCTTTTCGCAATTTCTGGATGCCCCTGGGTCGCCGTCTGGTGGCCCCCTTTGCTGAGTATTTGATCGATTCTTTTCGGTAAGATCTGAAACGCCGGTCTTTCCGGTCGTCCGATGTCGTTTTTTTCCCCCCTATGTAGCCATTTCGCTGAATTCGCCAGTTCTTATTGGTAAGGAAGTAGACCCCGAACCCCCGTCGTGAGTACAAGGAGCACGGAAGCACGACACAGACCTGGTCGGCAAGAAGGGCTGGTTGACCTGTGCAGATTCATCAAATTTTCCCTGGCTGAAATTATTGTACCACCCCCCCTCCCGCTCCGCGCCACCGAGAAGCCCCAGCATTCGGCGTGACCCATTCAGACAACAAGGAAAAGTCCGGGTTTTTACGGGGTCCCGGTTTTTTCAAGGGTGTTCCCCCCCGTTTTTGCGTTTCGTGTGTCACTCCGATTCGAGATGGCTTCGCCCTCCTTTTTTTGAATCTCTTTAATTAGATCTTTTTAAAATTAGCGGTCCCATGCGTTGCCCTTTGTCTCCCCGGGCTTTTCCAAATTTTACGGCATTATATTGTGGTGTTTACCCCAAACCTGGCCTCCCGTCCTAAACGGAGTCTTGTGCTTTACTGCCGACCGCCAGTTAAAAAAGATTTTTGCAGGACGGGACATCCCGAAATTAGGCATTCAGTCGGATGTTTAGGCTCTGATTGGCAGTCAGACAAAATGCACTGCAGCTTTCTTTCGTCCGCAGTGCCAGATCTTTTAGTCGACGATGACCGGCCCTGTCTGTCCGCCCCCAGGGAATGACCGTTTTGGTTCCCGGTGATTAAAACCCTGACGATGCCGAAAAGCAAGTCCAGGCATCCACCCCCCCCCCAAACGGCATCTGCTTCTTTAGACCCATCAGGAGATACAAACACCCTCCCCCCCGGATTTTCCCCTGTCCGTTAATGAATTTCATATTATTTCTTTATTGAGACCCCTTTGATGGTGCCCGGCTTGCTCTGAAGAAGCGGTGATGTCCCTCCCTCCACGCCGGCTTGCTGCCGGCCAGATTGATAGACTGTCAAACAAGGTGGGATGTCTTCTGTTTTTTCATTCGTGTTCTCATCCCGTTAAACACAACAACACATTGGTTCTCTCCGTTTGCCCATGATCCGTACTTTTCGATCTTCGTTTTGAGAGACCATTAAGCGCCTATCCAGATCCTTCCCCGCAACCCCTACGGGGACTTCTTACTGTTTGGAGTCCTTCTATTTTGTGCAGACTCTTTCATACTTGTTAGATGTTTGAAGGCAAAATTTCAGTCACTTGTGAAGTTTTTTTTTTTTTTTTGGATAAACCTCAGGTCATTCCCACGTCCGAGAACTTACTCGCGACCAGTCCCCTCCCCCCACCCAGCCCCCCCATGTTTGCTAGCGGCTTTCCGCCGCTAGGTGTGGAGTCTGGTTACTCAACAATTCCCAAAGCTTCCGCGCCAAATTCCAGTAAAGACGTAACATTTCCGGTCCTCTTCAATATCCCTCTCATTTGAATCGACACTTGTTCCTGTTCCCAGTGCTCTTTTTTATATATGATGGTTTTGGGGCCCTAGTAATAGAGATATTTTTTTTGTGCGTGTTGTTTTTTTTTGAATTGCCCTTCTACAGATGTTTAGGTTTTAATATTAAATGATGTTCATCCCCGGCACCATCAACCAGGAGCGGTCCCCCCTCCTTTCCTCATTGCCTCGGAATCTGTACCATGTGAACAGCATCTAGAGGCCCTTCGGCGCTGTGCTGCTGTCCGAGAGGCCCCGGAACTCCTTCCGGTTCTTCTGAACTTTTACTCCGAGCAAGTTGAGTTTGTATGATCCCTGATGTCGATCTTCCCCTTGCCGGTTAGTTGAATTCCTCTCAGCGGTGATCGATGCCATGATTCGAAACGACACACCCCCGCTGCTTTTGACCCTGTTCATGTGCCAGTCCCCCTCGCAATCCTCGGCGTGATTAATGACCCTACAGAATTCTGTCTATTCCCTCCCTGCCCAATTCTTAAAATAATCGGAGTAGCCCCCTCTCCCGCCGTTTTTCCTAACGAGTGCAACACAAGGTTTCCGTGGGCCCTGCTATTCTTCCCCCGCTGCTTCTTTGCATCCGAGGGGTTTTGCGACCCCTACCCGGCGGCACATTAAGTGGTTTAGTACTCCCGATTCGAACCGTGACGGGTCTTTCTTTGGCGTGCCTGTAAGTTGGCGTAGGGATCAATTTTTTCTCTGCTTCAACCCCGGTTTCCCTTTAAGGGCGTCATGCCCATTACTCCCTGCAGCGCCCGAGCCCAGGGCCTCCTGGTAGTCTCGCGTGCTTCCCTCACCCGAAACTCTTTCTCCCCCCCAGTTTCATCCCAGGTCGCCCCCGTAAGCCAGCACGCCCCGGAACTTCGAGAGGCCCCCCCAGACTCGCCAGCAACCTGCGTCACAGCCCCGCCCCTTCCGGAGACACGGACGATGCTGGCCCCTGTCCTTTCCGTTCGTTTTTTGCACCCCAAGTCCAATATCACGCCCAGGGGCGCTCTCTCATCTGAGGAGAGACCATGTTACGCCGTTCTTTTGTTCTTTGGTGGACCACCAGTGCCCTGTTTTTCTTCCATTCCACGCCTTTCTCAATGCAAGAGCTCGTCCTCTGTTTTTTCAAAGGCTCGGTGTTAGTCGTAAGGGGTATATTTCTTTTTTCTGTCCCCCAATTCCGTGATCAGAAAGTTTAACATAAGGTGACCTACATTCCTGCCGGTCACGACTTTTCCTGACTAGTCTTCAGTTTAAAAAGGTACGCAAGCCCCTCTTTTTGGCCGATGGCCGTCGAACGGCCATATCCCCCCTCAAGTGTTTCTGTTTGCCGGCTACCTTTGGAGAGAGGCCGGCCCCCCTGGTCTGGTGTTCTGCGCCCGCCCTTGAATTCAACCCACTCTTGAGCGACTCGCGACCCTCTTCATTCTTAGGGTAGAGAAGCGGGAGGATTTGGTGACCCGGGATAAACCCCCGATTGAAAGCTGGTCCGACTGTTTCCCAAAGCGGCCGGGGACAAGCGCGTACTCCCTATGCGACCCAGTCAGACCGTTCTATGCCTGCTCTCGCCGTTTCGAGGGTTCGTCCGTTGGCCTCGGTCGACCCCACTTTAACCCTTTTAGTAAACGTCGAACACCCTGGAGCCCCGATGGTTTATTGCACCGGTTCCCAGCCCTGTGGCCTCTCCATCTTTTGTATAGAAACACCGGTCGCCCGTTCCGCTGTCTCTTACCCCTCCGACAGCTTACCCTCGACTGCGGTTGGTAAAGAATTTTTATAGTCCTGCGATGGAGCGTGACTGAGAAGAAAACATTTCAACACAGACACTCTCCTGCGTCGTGCGTCTAGGAGCGCCATGGCGTTTGTCCTTTGGTAAGTAAAAGTAACAGTCTTTTTCTTTGGGTCATGCCCACCTACCGGTCAAACGGGAGTTCGTCGCGAACCCCGTTACACTTAACCCTCTTGATCCATTTTGAGGCATAGCCCAGTTTTGACGAAAACTCTCTCCCCCAAGCGATTGCAAACAACATTTCACTGAACTCCAACGCTTTCAGCGTACCAATCCTGATCCCCTTTGTTTCCCGAATAGTCTCCCCTCCACTAACCGTTGACAAACTCAGTAACGAGGCGGAGTTCCGACCGGTCCTAGTGCACAAGGGGCTATTCCAAAGTCCGGGTCACCCAACCACACACCGCACTCCCCTCCCCCCCCCCCCCCCCCCCCCCCCCCCCCCCCCCCCCCCCCCCCACACCCCCCCCCACCCCCCCCCCCCCCCCCCCCCCCTCCCCCCCCCCCCCCCACCACAACCCCCCCCCCCCCCTCAAGTCCTGTACCTAGGTTCTGACCGGTGCATTTCCCTTCGGATCACTGCAGCGCCTAGCCCTTTTTTTACTCCCCTTTTCAGACATGAGACATGACCGATACCGGACCTGATGCCATCCAGTCCTCCAGAGAGCGTTGCCTGGTGCTTCTCCATCACTTTTCCCTCCTAGATACGCCATTTAACGCTTCTCTGACTTAATCAGCTCGCCCAGCTCTGGTTCTATCAGCGCCCATCAGTCAAGAAAAGCCGTGGTTCCCCTCTTAGGACAGTCATTCCGCCAGCCCCTTCTCCCCCAAAACGTCGCTGACCCGTTCTTCGCACGCGTCTTTCCTCTTTTTTTGCGGAGTCAAGAAATAAGCCCCCGTGCGGACCCGAGTCAGGTGGAAAGTGGACCTTACTGCGGAGTCTCTCTTGCCTTGACCGCCCCCCCCCTATCCTTCCTAGTTTAGAAAACATACCTCCCCTGCTAGTTCATAATGATCTTCTTTGTGGCTTTTTTTTGTGCTTCAGGTTTACGCTCGCCAACATCAATTAGATTGTATAAGCTCCCCCTCACCCCTTCCCATAGCCTGACAGATGCGTAATTCCCCCCTTTCTCCCGGAGCTCGCCAAGTTTTGTCCAGGCCTACCCCCACGGTTTAAACACATTCTGTCCCCATATGCGGAAGCGGAGGACAGTCGGCCCGTCACTAATGTGCTGATATTTCAAGAAAATTTCAATTCTTCACTCGGGGCTTGCGTGAGGAAAGAGAAGGAAGAACGGAAGTTCGCCTTCCGAACCGGTGCCCGAGCCGTGGTTGCCCGGCTTGGGCTTAGGCCTGGAACGGATGGGCATCCACCCCGTGTTTTTAGAGTCCATAGATGAGGGTTGGAAAAGCCCCCCGACCTGCAGGAAGTTCATTGGCCCCGCGAAGGAGTGCAGGTATCCTTTTCCCCCCCCCTCTTGCATTCCGCGGTTTTTTTTTTGCAGAGGCAGTTATCTAGTCGGGCTTAAGAAGGTTTGTTGCTTGACTAAGTCTCCGTAGATACTCCAGATTGTTTCTGGAATCGGTCGTTCCTCCTTTTCTTGTCCCTCCCTCATCTAGATTCTGTCATTATTGTTTCTTGGCCCCACATCGCTTTTCTTAATCGGTGACCTTTTCCTCGTCGATCACCGCCCTGATATATCCTTGAGACTACCCGGACGGTCCTCTTACTTTTCTTTCTCCCATTTCCTCATGCTTTTTCCAATAACAGGAACCTATGTTTTGCCGTTTCCCTCGGGCAACGCCTCATCATGGGAGTTTCCTTGATTTTTCTCACGTCGTGGGTGCCCCGATGTCGAACGGTTTCCAGGAGTAGTCTTCGGCTCGGACGGTCGACCGGTCAATTAACTCTTCCTTTTCTGCGCGTCCCTTGAACTTTAGATTTTGACTTACCCCCATCCTCGGTTTTCCCCTTTTCCAGGGGATTTCCATACCTCCTTACTATATGGATAGGAACCCATTTCGTGGCGGG